>JABAOF010000279.1_pt2 | contig 31920 bp, 15 predicted proteins | sample 7062171 | NCBI WGS metagenome assembly JABAOF01 (sample SAMN14538628, study PRJNA623070) | marine sediment metagenome | biome: marine biome [ENVO:00000428]; feature: marine pelagic biome [ENVO:01000023]; material: deep marine sediment [ENVO:00002113] | place: India: Gulf of Khambhat ...
CCTGAACGTTCCTGTTTCCGGAACAATTGGCGATCGCACTGGAATCCCCATACCTGCTCTTCGCTGGCCGGAAAGCGCAGTTGACTGAAAGGAATTTTCATTTCAGCCACCCATCCTTTCTCATCCACTGATGTTTTGACATACCAGATGGGGTCCCAGGATGGGTCGTGGTTGTCACCATCCTCGGTAATGGCTTTATCGCATTTCACACCTTTTGCATTCACGGCAAAAGAAAATGCCGTGCGCAAGTCGTGGTAACTGTCGATGTTGACGGCTACCCAGTCGCCGTCGAAATTGTCTCGCCTGGCCAAACGGCGTACGATCTTTCCAGGTTCCGTATCATACGCCCGGATACCCACATAAAGATTCCGTTCATCATATAATATTTTAAACGCCGTCTGTTGGGACGGTTTTTGACCTTCATACGGCTCCAATTGAATAAATTCACTCTCCCACGGCACTTCTTTCCACACCAGGTCATCCAGCTTACCATCGATCACCGGCAGGTGGGGGTTCACATGTTTGGTGGTGTACACCTTTTTGGGGGGCGGTGTGGAACCAAAGGTTAAAGAAAACGAAAATAACTGGAAAAACAAAACACCAAATAAAATAAGTTTCATAAGTTTCATAATTTTCATCTTTTCCTCCTTTTTGTTCTTTAGCCACGAAGGCACGAAGACACGACGTTTTTTTACACAGAGTTCTTTTTTTACGTTGTGCCTTTGTGTCTTTGCTATCTTGTTTTTTCCTCATCATGGCCCTATAATAGTATAACCCCCCTGGTTTTTCGGCGGGAATTGAAATTTAGAACCGCGGAAAGGTTCGAAATTGAAATTCAGAACGTCCCCCCCAAAAAATCACAAATTACAAATCACAAATTACAACACCCCTCCGGCGGGGGCAGCCCATTATTATGTGTGTTCCATGATATACGAATTGATTGTTTTCAAATATTCCCTGAGAGTTGAAATATCCTTTTGTATAATATCAAATACACGGCTGTTGTCTACTTTCCGGTATACATGAACCAGTAAATTCCTGAATTTTGCCATTTCAGCCATTTAAAACCTCTTTTAGATAGGTGTTTGACATGTATTGAAAATCGAAATATTCCTGCCAGGTTCGGCATAGGAACTCCTCCCTGGCGATTTCGTCCCTGGAAAATAAAAGTGAACCCTTTGAAACGCTGTACCTGAAACTTACCTGCGCACAATCCAGGTTAACCACTTTTATATCTATGGGCACATATCGTTCAAAGGTCTCTCCCGGTTTGACCCGGTCTTCCAATTCCAGGGAGAGGTCCATCTCGTAATCAAAGACATCGATTGTTTTTATTTTTTCTTCATCCAGGTAGACAGCCACATCGATATCTTTGAAGTCATCCGTGTTGAGAAATGTCCCCAGGATATAAGCGAACAGTATTTCTTCCCGTTCCATCAGGCAGGTTTTGATTTTTTCCAATATTGCGTTTTTCATTGCCTTTTCATTATGCTGGTAATCCGCTTTATTGTCAAGTCTTTTGTGCTTTTTTGTGGTTATCTCTTCGTGTTTCTTTATGCTCTTCTTTATAGGCCCTCCGCGCCGCGGGGCTTCGTGGCTATCTTTCTCCAATATACCGCATCTGTTCACCGGATGTGAGGTATTTCTTTTTGACCATGGTTTTGAAAAAGGCTGTCAACCCATCACGGGTACCAATGACATTGTCTTCGGCATCCTTTTCCAGGCCGTATTTTTTCATTAGCTTTTTCACCTTTTCTTCGTTATCTTCTTTAAGATTGAGAAAATCCACTATATCTCCATGGATGTTGATGACGACATAATTAAAATGGTCTTCTTCTTTTGATTGGAGCAAATAGTATTGGCGTCGAAGCTTGAGCAAACGGAACCTGGAAGCATCGGAATCTTTCATTTGAATCTCGTATTCCTTTGCTTGTTCATCCCATCTAATCCGGGTCTCCTGGGGTTTATCGCTAAAGTCTTTATATGTCCCGCTTTTAAATCCCGGTGCCTGGATACCTTTGCCCTCCGGTATGACTTCTATATTGCTGCGAATCCCGAAAATATCCACGCACCCGACAGTGGACAGGATTAAAAATAATGCCGCCACACACAACCCGGTATTTCTTGATTTTTTCATTTCATACCTCTTTCATTTGTAAATGCTGCAAAAAAAGTGCCAGGTAAGAAAATCTTGTTTGATTAGAAAACTGCTTTACCACTGTTCTGCCGGTACCTGGCCAGCAATTACCAGTACGTACGTGGCGATGGGAACCTTACAGTAGCACGGTTCCTGTTGGGTACTCATGGGGCAGCCGCACAGGGTTGGCGGATCAGTGATACATTCCGGTACGCTGGGCTGGCACTGGACGCCGTCAATGGAGATGCAGTTGCCCAGCGCAGCAATATCTCCGCCGTACAGTCGTTTCATATGGCGGGAATCCAGGTTAGCAACGGTCTTTTTGTTTAAAACCAGTTTTTTTTGTAGTCGTTTAGGTTTCATGGCATTTTCTCCTTTTTTTTATAAATGAGTGTGCACAATACATAAGAATGTTTTAGCACAAATCCCGGGATTTGGCAAGGAAAAAGTCGCCAGAGTAAAAACCGGCATGTCCCCTTTTTATTTGAAAATTGTGTAACGAAACCGACTTTTTGTTTTGTTCATCTGTTCCCTGCCAATTCAGAAATTATTCTTATGACACATAACCATCGCGATTCATTTTTATGTTCCTTCCTTGCCAATAAACATGTTTTTTTGAGAAAGCATACAGCAGCGGTTTAAACGCTGCAAACGGCACGATAATGGTGGCGGCCAGGATATAAGATTTATACCACAAACCAAACGTCTTCATGCCAACCCAGATCAGCAAATGCCAGGTAAAAAAAATAGATATCGACGGCAGAATGCTTTGCCCCGTAAACAAATCAAAAATTAATACAAATAGACCGCCTGCATGCAGGCAAAACATCCAGCCGGCAACCCCATAAAATACTGCCGGTATATAATAACGTGACCCGATAAACCAACGGTGCCAGATATGCTGAAAATCCTTCGCGGACAAAGCTGGAACAACACATTGAACGGTCTGAACCGCACATTGAACACTTAACCCGGATTCCCGGATCATTTTTGCCATAGGAGTATCCTCGGTCAAGTGACGCTTGAGGAATTCCCAATCAATATATCTTTTTACATCGCCGATTCGCATAACCATTGTCCCACCCAATGCGCCGGGAATTTTTCCCCACATTCCAAACCACCGGATTAGCGGGATAGTACAGAGATTAAACAAATAAGCATGGATGCCGGCATAGAAACTTTTACTCACCGGAACCTGGTTATAAGCAAAAAATAACAGGCCCAGCCCTTTATCATTAGAGAACCTTAAACGAGCTTCATCGATAATGGATTGTTCCAGGCGAATATCGGCATCAACAAAAAAGACAAGTTGGTTTTCGTTTTTCAACTGCTTGAAAGCAAGCTGTTGGCGAACCACTTTGTCATTCTCTTTTTCACCGGTGTACCTTTGAGCCCGGGGAGAGACCCATCTCTTTATTGCCGCATCATCGCCAATTAAAACATTTTCAATTCCTTCAAAATGGGACAATTTTTCCAGGTATTCCGCGGGTAATCTTTCCTCTTTAACCGGTATGACAATATTTACCAGCGGTAGACCCGGCTTGTCTAACCCGGTAAGTACTTTGCCCCGTCTATTATTTAATGCACTCAATATGGCGATTATCCACGATAACGCTGCGGCATAGAACAACCAATGAAATATGATGATTATCTCAGCCATCTATCTCTCTTAATCATGCCTGGTACCGATTTGGGTTAACGCATAAGTCTGCTTCTTATCTCCCCTGGCCAACAGGCAAGAAGCCTCCAAAGCCAATTTGCTTACAGATGCGGTATTGCCTTCGATCACTTTCATATAATCCTTCTTCCTCCTGTAAATACTTCCAAAATCCCGTACAAAATATGATATCATAAACGGAGTTGTGTTTCAATTCCTTTTTCAAAATACACCACTTTTTTTCAAAGAGCTGGTTGTAAGCATTAAGTTACTGCGTTTGGAAGCTTAACTATTTTTACTTCCTTTATCATCTCCTGTTTTGATCTCTTTTTCGGAAGACTCCACCAGTTCCTTATACTCCAGCTTGAATTTCTGGAAAAAACTCAACACCTCATAGCGCAGTAATGGGATACGCTCCATAGACTCCAACAGCTCTTTAACATCATCCATCACGTCTGTCAGGTCCTGATATGTTCTCATTCATGATGAACATTCTAAGAAAAACATTTTTTTTTGATGGGAAATTTAGGCATAATCTTGTCTTGTATCTCCTCACATTCGGTGCTATAATACCCCTTTAAAAATTTCAATAAGGAGTTTACCATTTGTAAAAACTCAAGGAAGGTTGCCATATGAATGATGAGAAAAACGAAAAGAAAGATATCATCAAAGACCAACGCCGGGAGCAGGAGCAAGAAGATATACTGGAAGAATACCTGAAACCCAAACGACTCCAGATAAAATTCTGGCGCTGGGTGATACTTGCCATAGTTTTTGTGATCCTGGTGATTGTTTATAAAACCTGGGTTATCGATCCCACATTACCACCGGAAGAGTTAGTGGCTTCAATGGAAATTTTTAATATCGAGAGCCAATGGATCAAGTCCGAGGAATTGGATACGCCGGATTTCAAAGGCATTGTACTGGTTCCCCAAATTTCCTTCCAGGTTCGCAACATCGGTAAAGCGGAATTGTACTACGTGTATTTCCTGGGAGTTTTCCGTTTGTTGGATCGGCCAAAAGCACTGGGCGAAGGCACGTTTGTGGCCTTTAAAAAACCCCTGAAACCCGGAGAAGAAAGCGAACGAATCACATTAAACTCTAAATTCGGTTACAGGGGATCATCCAAACAAGCCTTTAAAAAATATTACAAAGAATGGCGAAGCGCTATGGTTCAAATTTATGTCAGTTCTGGCACATCCAGGTTAAGTTTTTTAAAGTCTTTCTATATCAGCCGACGAATCGAAGGTCTGGATGTTGATATAACGGTCACAGATAAACAATATAAAGATATCGTTATTGAAGAGGAGAAAGATCAGAAGAAGTAGGCAGTAGGTAGTAGGTAGTAGGTAGTAGTGAAGCGGGGAAGAGAGGAGGATAACGATGAGTGCAAAATATGCTGAGGCCGGTAACAGGGGTGAAAGTGTCAGGTCCGACTGTTGGGTGAACCTGAAACTCACGGATACCGGTGGTATACAATTAAAATTAAAAAGTAAAGTAGAGGTTTTATACGGAGATTCGATCCGTCAATTAATAAATGACATGCTGCGGTTTTTTGAGATCACCAATGTGGACATCGAACTGGAAGATGCAGGTGCGGTGCCTTTCGTGATCATGGCACGGCTAGAAACCGCTGTTCGGCGCCTGGGAGTAGACAAAGGAAAAAGGTATTTACCGCTGTGGGAATACCCGGTTCCTGCCAGCAGCCGCGATCGGTTTCGCCGGTCACGGCTTTACCTTCCAGGCGATCAACCCAAATTGTTTATCAATGCCGCTATTCACAAAGGAGACGGCTTAATTCTCGACCTGGAAGATTCAGTGGCACCTCCCAAAAAAGATGCAGCCCGTATTTTGGTAAGAAACGCCTTACGTGCTATTGATTTTAAGGGTGCTGAGCGCATGGTCCGGATCAATCAACTGCCCCTGGGAGTCGAAGACCTGGAAGAGATCATTCCCCAAAAACCCCATTTGATTTTGATTCCCAAAGTGGAAACCCCGGACCAGGTCCAGCAGATTGATAAAAAAGTAGATGAAATCCTGGCAAAAGAAAAAAACGTGCAGGAGGTGTTTTTTATGCCTATCCTGGAAAGTGGAAAGGGTATTATCAATGCTTATCCCATTGCGGTAGCATCCAAACGAAATGTGGCCCTTGCCATCGGGTTGGAAGACTATACCGCAGATATCGGTACACAGCGGACCAATGAAGGGCGTGAAAGTTTTTTTGCGCGTTCTATGCTGGTAAACGCTGCCCGGGCAGCGGGTATCCAGGCGATTGATACGGTGTTTTCCGATGTTGATGATATGGAGGGGCTGCGGGAAAGTGTGCGGGAAGCAAAGGCCCTGGGGTTTGACGGGAAAGGCTGCATCCATCCTCGCCAGATTCGGGTTATCCATGAAGCGTTTGCACCAGGGGCAAAGGAGATCGAAAAAGCCAAAAAAATCGTGCTGGCTTTTGAAGAGGCAGAAAGAAAAGGGCTGGGTGTGGTTTCGCTGGGCAGTAAGATGATCGATCCACCGGTGGTGAAACGAGCCCTGCGAACCATTGATATGGCGGTTAAAGATGGAATCATCCCGGAAGGATGGAGGAAGGAAAATGAGTGAATATAATTATAAAACTGAAATAAATGTGGTGGGTCGCGACGTATTGGTGGAAATCAACGGCAAATCTCATGTACCGTTTCAGGGTGTAGGGAAGTATCAACCCATTGGCAGCAAAGCAGCACCCCCGATTCGTTCCTGCAAAGATTATCCGGACAGCGGCGACAAGTGGGTGGAGAGCATTAAAGAAGCGTTAAAACGCTGCGGCATCAAGGACGGTATGACCATTTCTACGCATCACCATTTACGCAACGGTGATTATGTGGCGAACATGGTATTTGACGCTGCTGCCGGGCTGGGAGTTAAAGATTTACGTTGGTTCCCCAGTGCCTCGTTTCCCTGCCATGCACCTATAATTAAGCACCTGGAAAACGGGGTGGTTCATCACATAGAAGGCAGTATGAACGGACCTCTGGGAGATTACTGTTCCCAGGGGAAGATGCGCGGTACGGCTGTATTACGGTCCCACGGCGGCCGGTACCAGGCAGTGCAGGACGGTGACGTGCATATAGACATCGCTGTGATATCTGCACCCGCGGCCGATGCGTTTGGCAATGCCAATGGTGTCCGGGGCAAAGCCGCTTGCGGACTGCTGGGATTTGCCCTGGCAGATTCCCAGTATGCGGACCATGTCATTATTGTCACCGACAACCTGGAACCCTTTCCCTGTATCCCCTGGCAAATCCAGGGCAATTACGTGGATTACGTGGTAGAAGTGGATTCTATTGGCGATCCCACCAAGATCATTTCCGGTACCACCCAGTTGACGCGGAGCCCGGACCGATTATTGATCGCTGAAATGGCAGTGCAATTTGCCGTAGAGGCCGGGATCGTCAAGGATGGTTTTTCGTTCCAGGCAGGAGCGGGGGGTACGTCCCTGGCTTTTGCGGTATTCTTACGGGATTTTATGCAGAAACATAACGTCAAAGCCCAATTTGTGCGGGGGGGCTCGACAAAATACCTTACCGACATGCTGGAACAAGGCCTTACCGGTTATATTTTGGATGGTCAAACCTTTGACCTGGAGGGTGTGCGCTCCATGAGAGACAACCCCAGGCATCAACATACCAGTCCCTTTACCAGTTACAACTACCACGGCAAGGGTAATTTTGCCTCCATGATAGATGTGGTGGTGTTGGGCGCCACAGAGGTGGATGTTAATTTCAACGCCAACGTGGTGACCCATTCGGACGGAAAACTGCTGCACGGCATCGGCGGATGGCAGAACTGTTTGTTTGGAAAATGCGTAATTCTTCCTATTCCTCTTTTCAGGGACCGTATCCCTGTGCTGGTGGACGAGGTCACCACCCTGGTGGGACCCGGTGAACTGATCGATGTCATTGTCACAGAGCGGGGGATTGCTATTAATCCCAAACGGCAAGATTTGCTAAAAGCCCTTTCCGGTTCCAGGCTGCCTATTCGCAGCATTGAAGAATTAAAAGCCGAAGCAGAGAAGGTCTGCGGCGGAAAACCCGCCAAACCCAAATTAGGAGAAAAAGTGATTGCTGCAATCAAATGGGTGGACGGGACCGTGATTGACTGCGTCAAACAGGTAGAGGAATAACCTCCTGAAATTACATTTTAACATAAAGTCGGTTTTTTTCAAGATACCAGTGCTTATTAAAAATGCAGGTAACATTTTTATGATATCCTAATATAAAGCGTTTATAGTTGAGCCTTTGACCTGTTGAAAGGTAACATATTTATCGATTTACACCTAACCATGGGTGTGATATATAAACTTTCGTAATGCGAAACCGAACTCAAATGGATCAATCATTTCTCTTTTATTAGTTATTAGTGCAGTTGAAGAAGTCTAGAGGCGGAAGCCTGAATATCATATTCAAAACCCTATTATCGAATCGATATGAACTTTATTCAAAATTAATAGCATGAATAGATGAATTTCCAGGAGAATGAAACTTAAGATGGATAAGACAGTGAGGAGATTTAATTGATGAGCATAATACGTTTATTGGCTAATCTTAAAAGTTTGGGAGTTAGCATTCAATTGCAGGATGATAAGTTAAAGATCCATGCACCTAAGGGAAAATTAACAGCAGGTTTATTAAATGAATTAAAAGAGAAAAAAGAAGAGGTTATTGGATTTTTACGAAGAGCTGATGCAGCAGGCAGCTATGTTTCAATCGATCCGGTAGAAGAGAAAGAATACTATGCGTTATCTTCACAACAGAAACGGTTGTATTTTATCCAGCAGATGTCCCCGGAAAGCGCTGCTTATAATATTTCTATGGAGATGCGCCTTCGTCCTGATTTCGGTAAAGATAAGGAGAGGATAGAATCAATACTGAGGCAGTTGATATCCCGTCATGAAAGTTTAAGGACGTCGTTTGAGATGGTTGATGGTCAGCCAGTGCAGCGGATACATGATGAAGTAGAGTTTGCCATCGAGTATTATGATCAGGAACTGCCCTCTTTTTCCACTTTTATCCGTCCTTTTGATTTATCTAAAGCCCCGCTGCTGAGGTCGTGTATCATAAAAGAAAATGGTAATCATTATACCTGGGTGAGGGATATGCATCATATCATAGCGGATGGCACTTCACAGAACATACTGGAAAAAGAGATTGTCGCCCTGTACAGGGGGGAAGCTCTCCCGGAATTAAATGTGCAATACAAAGATTATTCAGAATGGCAGCGCAAGGAGGAGCAGCAGAGACTAACGAAAAAACAGGAAAGATACTGGCTTAACGAATTTTCCCGGGAAATTCCGGTTCTAAATTTACCGGCTGATTTCCTCAGGCCCATGGTACAGAGTTTTGCCGGCAGACAGTTGAGTTTTTTTATAAATAAAGAAATAACCGGCATGTTAAAGGAACTTTGCCAGGAGAAAGATATTACGTTATATATGGTTTTATTATGCGTTTTCACTATCCTATTATCGAAGTTAAGCGGCCAGGAAGACATCATCATAGGCACACCTATAGTCGGCAGGAGACATGCAGACCTCCAGGATATCTTCGGTATGTTTGTCAATACCCTGGTAATGAGGAATTACCCGGAGGGAGATAAAGGATTCCTGGAGTTTTTAGAAGAGGTAAAAGTTCGTACCCTTGCTGCCTATGAGAACCAGGAGTATCAATTTGAAGACCTTGTGGATCGTGTCTCGGTAAGGAGGGATACCAGCCGGAATCCATTGTTTGATGTGACATTTAACTTAATGACCCAGGCGGACTTTCGAGGAGATATAATCCAGGTTGATGCGGAGGCAATCAGAGATGGAGGCGAATGCAATGCAAATTTTGATATTATGTTTCAGGGAGTGGAAATGAATGGAATGATCTACTTTACTGTGAATTATTGCACAAAGCTATTCCGAAAAAAGACCATAAAAAGGTATATCAATTATTTCAAAAAAATATTGTTGGAGATTAAAAAGAATGCCTCCGGGAAGTTGTCTTCAATCGAAATCATATCAGGAGAAGAGAAGAAACAGTTATTGGTGGATTTAAATGATACCGCATCGGGATATCCCCGGGACAAAACGATTCATGAATTATTTGCGGAGCAGGCAGAGAAAACGCCTGACGGCGTTGCTGTTGTCGGGCATGGATGCATGGATGCATGGATGCATGGTAATATTTCTATTACTTTCAGAGAATTGAATAAAAAATCCAATCAATTGGCCCATTTATTGAAGGAAAAAGGCATTGGGCCTGATACCATTGTAGGCATCATGGTTGAACGTTCCATTGAAATGATCATGGGGATAATCGGCATATTAAAGGCAGGCGGCGCCTATATGCCGATTGATCCGGATTATCCCCGAGAACGCATCGATTACATGTTAAAAGACAGTGGTGCCAGAGTTCTGTTGAAGTGCAACAATAATGGACTGGACAAATCCGAAATTCGAATATCTAAATCCGAAACAAATCCAAATGACCGAAATTCAAATGACCAAAACAGGATAGCACCATGCATTGTTTTGAATTTTGAACATTTGAATTTTGAATTTGTTTCGAATTTCGAAATTCGTGCTTCGAATTTTAGTCCCTCAAATATGGCTTACATTATCTACACCTCTGGAACCACGGGGCGGCCCAAAGGCTGTATGATCGAACACCGCAGCGTGGTGCGTTTGCTGGTCAACGACAGATTCCAATTTGATTTTGGACCTGCTGATGTCTGGACCATGTTTCATTCATACTGTTTTGATTTTTCCGTCTGGGAAATGTGGGGTGCTCTTGTGTATGGTGGACGATTAATTATTGTTCCCCAAATGACGGCCAGGGACCCACGGCAGTTCCTGGAACTGTTGAAAAAACAACAGGTTACTGTGTTAAACCAGACCCCGGGCGCGTTTTACCATCTTAGCGATGAAGCATTAACGGATGCCGGTCACCTGTCGAATCTCAGGTATGTTATTTTTGGGGGTGAGGCCCTGGCTCCGGCAAGGTTAAAGGAGTGGAAGGTGCGTTTTCCCCAAACTCGACTGATTAATATGTACGGGATCACAGAGACCACGGTACATGTTACATTTAAAGAGATTACCCACAGGGAAGTCCGGTTAAATGAATGTAATATTGGCAGACCGATTCCCACCTTGAGTATTTATATAATGGATAAATACCTGAGATTGCAGCCTCTGGGTGCGGCCGGGGAGTTGTGTGTAGGTGGTGAAGGGGTTGCCAGGGGTTATTTGAATCGCCCGGAGTTAACTGGGGAGAGGTTTTTTTCTATCTCTTATAAGTCCTATAGGTCCTATAGGACCTATAATTCTAAAAAAATCTACAAAACCGGGGATTTGGCTCGTTGGTTACCGGATGGCGAACTGGAATACCTGGGGCGCATTGACCTTCAGGTTAAAATCCGTGGGTACCGGGTTGAACTGGGAGAAATCGAGTACCATTTAAAAATGCACCCTGAGATAAAAGAAGTGGTGGTGGTAAATGTAAATATAAACAGAAATAATAGGGGACAAAATTACTTGTGCGCGTATTTTGTGGTCCGGCAATCGTCGGCTGAGGAAGGAATAGAAAATGAGGTTGAGAAGAAACTTTCCGTATCTGATTTGAAGAAGTACCTGGCAGAGAAGTTACCCGATTATATGATTCCTGCCTATTTTGTAGAAATGGATAAAATACCGCTCACTGCCAATGGAAAAGTTGATGGGAAAATGCTGTCGCAGTCCTGGGAAACCCACATCCATTTGGACTCTGCTTATGTGGCACCCGAAACCGGTATGCAGAGAATTATTGCGGAGACCTGGAAAGAGGTGTTGAATCGGGATAAGGTGGGAATCCGGGATAATTTTTTCGACCTGGGGGGAAATTCCCTGGATTCTATCGTGGTTATCAATAAATTGCAGGAGAAACTAAAAAGAGAAATCCCTGTTGTCACGTTGTTTACCTATCCTACTATCAGCTCCCTGGAAGGTTATTTGCAGCGCGGCGAAGGTAAAGGTGATGAAGTTCCTGGCGAGAACGCATCCGAATCTGAACGTTTCCAACTGATCGATGAAGGCAAAAACCTCATGCAGCAGACCTTAATAAAACTGGATGAAGGAGATTGATATGAAAGAAATGAAGGGAAAAGGTTCTTTAACCGGTTTGGAAATAGCAGTAATCGGTATGGCCGGGAGGTTCCCGGGTGCTGAAAATATCGACGCCTTTTGGGAGAATGTAAAAAATGGGGTGGAGTCTGTGGCGTTTTTCTCGGATGTAGAGTTGTCGGCAGCCGGTATTGATCCGTCATTAATTAAAAACCCCAATTATGTTAAAGCCAAGGGATGCCTGGAAGATATTGAATATTTTGACTCTGAGTTTTTTGGTTATACTCCCCGGGAAGCAGAGATCATGGACCCCCAGGTGCGTTTGTTTCACGAATGTGCCTGGCATGCGCTGGAAAATGCCGGTTATGATCCGTGGTCTTACCATGGTTTAATCGGGCTTTATGCGGGGTACAGCCCGAATATGTCCTGGAAAATGGGGAATTTATTTCGAGGAAGAAGTTCTTCGGAACAGTTTCAAAATGAGAATTTAAATAGTTTTTATTTTAGTACCCTCATTTGCTATAAATTGAATTTAAAAGGAGCGGGAGTGACGGTAAATACTGCCTGTTCAACATCATTGGTGGCGATTCATATGGCATGTCGTGCGTTATTAACCGGTGAGGCAGATATGGCGGCAGCAGGTGGGGTGACGGTAACGCTTCCGGCAAAGAACGGTTATTTTTATGAAGAGGGGATGATCCAATCCCCGGATGGACACACCCGGGTTTTTGATGCCCGGGCAAAGGGGACGGTGCCGGGTAACGGTGTCTGTATTGTCGTATTGAAGCGATTGACAAAAGCCCTTAAAGACAGGGACCATATATATGCGGTGATTAAGGGTACGGCCATTAATAACGACGGTAATCGCAAAGCTGGATATACGGCCCCCAGTGTAAATGCCCAGGCAGAGGTTATTCGTGCTGCCCAACGGGTGGCAGAGGTGGAAGCGGAGAGCGTTACTTATGTCGAGACCCACGGCACGGGAACCCCCCTTGGGGACCCGATTGAAATTGAGGCATTGAAAAAGGCATTTAAGACGGATAAAAAAAGGTTTTGCTGCCTGGGGACCTTAAAAGCCAATGTGGGGCACCTGGATTCTGCAGCCGGCGCAGCCGGTTTTATTAAGGCTGTATTGGCCCTGAAGCACCGGGTCATTCCTCCGGCCGTTAATTTCGAGTCGCCCAACCCAAAGATCGATCTTGAGAACAGCCCCTTTTATTTAAATAAGGGGTTAATGGAATGGAAGGCAGGGGAATTTCCCCTGCGGGCCGGGGTCAGTTCCTTTGGTATCGGTGGGACAAATGCCCACGTGGTGTTAGAGGAATGGCCGGAGGACAGACGGTCAGACGGTCAGAAGGCAGACGGTCATAAGCCCCAATTGATTCTTCTTTCTGCCAAAACCCAATTTTCCCTTGATGAAAATACCCACAACCTGGGGGAATATCTAAGCAAACACCCGGAGGTGACTCTCGCCGATGCAGCCTATACCTTGCAGGTGGGAAGAGCGGTTTTTAGCCATCGACGAATGTTGGTCAGTCGGGACCGGGATGAGGCCATCCACGCGTTGTTATCCCCGGGTTGCGAAAACCTTCGTAATTATTATACCGAGTTGGAGGATAAACCGGTGGTGTTTATGTTTCCCGGCCTGGGAACCCAGTACGTTAATATGGGATTGGGACTTTATCAAACAGAACCGGTATTCCGGGAAGAAATGGACCGCTGTTTCGATATCCTGGATTCCCTGGTGGACGACAACGTCAAAGAAATTCTTTACCCGGCTGAACCCACGCCTGGCATTGATCACATTGAAATTGCCCAAATCGTTGTTTTTATATTTGAATATGCCCTGGCAAAATTGCTGATAAAATGGGGAATAAAACCCCATTCAATGATTGGTTACAGTTTTGGTGAATATGCGGCGGCATGTCTTTCCGGGGTATTTTCCCTGGAGGATGCATTGAGGTTGGTGGCAGCCAGGGGACGATTGATCCGCGATATTCCTGCCGGTGGGATGTTGAGTGTTCCCCTTAAAGAAGAAATGGTGAGGCCGCTGCTGAATAATCAATTATCCATCGCCATTGATAATGGTGCCTCTTGTATTGTTTCCGGTTCCAATGAGGCCATCGATGCCTTTGAAAAGCAAATGAAAGAGAAAAAATATTTGTGTATTCGCTTGCAGGCCTCTCACGGCATCCATTCAATGATGATGGATACGATTTCAGACCAATTTGAAAGGGAAGTCAGTGGGTTGACATTAAATAAGCCTCAGATTCCATTTATATCAAATGTGACGGGTAAATGGATAACGGTTGAAGACGCTGTGAATCCCGGTTACTGGGTCAACCATTTGCGGGAGACGGTGCGATTTGCCGACGGGCTGCAAGAATTGGTGAAAACCGAGAACGCCGCCTTTGTGGAAGTGGGACCCGGGGTTGTTCTCAGCACGCTGACATACCAGTATATTGATAAGGAATCCAATCATTCGGTAGTCAACCTGGTCCCATCGCCGGACCAGAAGGTAGCGGATGTGGAATACGTATTGGGAAAAATCGGCCGGTTATGGCTTTATGGGAAACAGGTTGACTGGTCCGGGCTTTATTTGGGCCAGCAGAGAAACAGGGTGGTTTTACCTTCCTATTCGTTTGATAAGTTGTATTACAGTGTTGATCTTCCCATGCAAAATTTGAGGTTTTGGGGCGGGCCTGGTGAGGAACCGGTGGAGAAGAGGCCGCCTTTGGCAGCAGCACAGGTATACCGGCAGCGACAATCCCCAAGAACTCCTGGTTACGAGGCACCCGGGAATAAAGCTGAGCAAATGTTAGTGGATATGTGGGAGGAATTACTGGGGATTGCCCCCATTGGTATTCATGATAATTTGTTGGAGATGGGGGTGGACTCTCTTAAAGGGATATCCTTTGTCAATAGGCTCAAGGAGGTGATGGGAGAGATTATTCATATCACCGCCATATTTGATGCCCCCACCGCGGCGGAGCAATCTGCTTATTTCAGCAAACACTACCCGGAAAGTTTTGGACAATTAGTGGGGGATGAGGAAGAAGCAATTGAGGAGGGGCAGCGCCAGCCTGGTAAAGAAGAGGAAGGCGTTACTATTGAGAAAATTATGAGGTTTCGACGGTTAATGCGTCCGCTGCCGCCTTTGAGTAAAATAGATACCCCCAGGAATCCATCGGCCGTATTTGTTCTATCGCCGCCCCGTACCGGTTCCACATTGCTTCGTGTTGTATTGGCCGGTCACCCCAGGTTATTTGCGCCGCCGGAGTTAAACTTGATGCTCTATAATACCCTCCTGGAAAGAAAAACTCAACTTGCCGGTCCGGCAGCTTCCCACCTCCAGGGCACGCTTCGAGCCATTATGGAGATAAAAGGGTGCAGCATAGAAGAAGCAGAGGAGATCATGGAACAGTTTGAAGCACAGGGGATGACGACTCAACAATTCTATTGTCAACTGCAGGAGTGGATAAGGGATCGAAACCAGGTATTGGTGGATAAATCTCCTGGTTATTCTACCTGCCGTGAAAGCCTTGAGCGTATTGAAATTTATTTCCAGGACCCGTTTTATATTCACCTGATGCGTCACCCTTACGGCATGATCCATTCGTACGTGGAAGCCAAGATGGATTTACTAGCCGGGCAGCAATTAACGGATGCCTTTTCCCTTTCCCGGCGGGAATTTGCCGAGGTGAGCTGGACAGTGGGTGTTCAGAATATCCTGGAATTTTTGGCTCATATTCCCGCGGAACGTCAATTGGATATTAAATTCGAAGACCTGGTCAGCAAACCTGAAAAAACTGTCCGGGATATTTGCCGGTTTTTGAACCTGGAATTTCATCCGGATATGCTTCAGCCTTACCTGGAAAAGAAAAAACGAATGACTGACGGTGTGTACTCGGAAGGTAATATGATTGGCGATCCCAAGTTTCACCAGCACAAAGCCATTAATCCTGTGGTGGCAGACAACTGGAGGAAACGCTATAAGGAAGATTTCCTGGGTGAGCCCACGTTACTGGCAGCGAAATCATTGGGGTACACCTCCATCCGGGAACAGGAACATATGGATGGTATGAATAAGGATAAAAAGAAAGCCAAAAAAGTAAGTTTGATCATCAGTGATAGGAACCTGGAACTGCTGCGAGGGGAGCCTGAGGGAGACAAGCATCTCTTTTTAATACATGATCGAAGTGGAGATATAGGTGGATATATTGAATTAGGCAGGCACTTAAATAATGGGTTTAGTTGTTGGGGAATCCGACCGGATGAATTGGTAAACTATACGCCTCAAAATTTGACCATTGAAGAGACGGCGGAGAAGTACGTTCAAAAGATAAAGAAAGTTCAATCCCGGGGTCCCTATCATATTGCCGCGTGGTCCTTCGGCGGTAGAATTGCCTTTGAAATGGTCCTGCAATTGGAGCAAATAGGAGAACCTGTTGCCTGTTTTACTCTTATCGATTCCCTGGGGCCTCCAGGTGATGGGGATAAAAATATTTCTCCATTTACTCTTGAAACAGAGAAACGTTTCATAAAAAAATATTTACCAGGCGGGGAATTTGAAGAAAAATTGGAACGTATAGACGAGATTAATGATATCTGGCCATTTGTAGTGGATTATTTAAGGTCCAATAATGTGGATGTGGAATTAATCAAGAGAATCGTGAAAGAGTCCGAAATTCAATTTGTACCAGACTACCAGAGGCTTGGGATCGAGCATTTAATTACTTATCTAAATGTTGGCCGGACATATGAGAATGCAGGGTTACGCTATATCCCCCAAGGAAAGATCCATACACCGGTTCATTTCTTTGCTGCCAGCCAATCAACGGTAATTAACAGGGAGCGCTGGGATGATTACTGCCATAAACCGATAACCTATCATAAGATCAACGCTGCTCATTATACCATACTTAAAATGCCGGCACTGGGTGAGTTTGTGAAAAAATTCCGCGAAGTAATGGCAGGTGAATTGTATTAAAAGCTGCTGTACAAAAGACAAACATCAAGGAGTTATCATGAGAAATAAGAATCATCCGGCCAATTTAGAAGTTGTGGCCAATCAAAAAATTAAGGAAAGAAATTATTGGCTGGATAAGTTATCCGGGGAATGGGTTAAAAGTACCTTCCCTTACAGTTGTCAAAAGGAGAAAAAAGAAAACCTTCCTGAAGATAATTTTCATTTAGAAACGTTTAGATTTTCCGGGGAGCTTTTTTCAGCGTTGATGACATTAAGCACCCAAAAAGACATTAAACTATATATTATTTTAGCAGCAGGTTTGGTGCTGCTTGTGAATAAATACAATACATTTACAGGAGAGGGTGATATTACAATCGGTTCTCCGATTTACAAACAGGATATTGATGGGGAATTTGTCAACACGGTCCTGATATTAAGAAATCAATTGCAGAAGGAGATGACATTTAAGGAATTGTTATTACAGGTGAGGCAGACAATTGTTGAAGCCAATGACAATTGCAATTACCCGGTTGAGGTATTGGCAAAACAATTGGGCAAGCCTTATTCAAAAGATGATGATTTTCCTTTATTTGATATTGTGTTTTTATTGGAGAATATCCAGGATGAAACGTATATTCAGCATATTAATTGTAATGTAAGATTTTTGTTCAAAAGAGAAAAAGAATATATTGAAGGTGTATTGGAATATAACCCGTTATTGTATGATAAATGGGCAATAGAGAAAATCATTAATCATTTTACCGTGATATTTCAAAATGTACTTTTTAATTTGGATTTAGAAATATTTAACCTGGATATTCTTTCGGAGGATGAGAAACAGCAAATATTGAAAGATTTTAATGCTACTCAGACGGCGTATCCGCAAGATAAAACCATTCATGAATTATTTGGAGAGCAGGCAGAGAAAACGCCTGACGGCATAGCTTTAGTTGGCAGTTGGCAGTTGGCAGTTGGCAAGGGGGTGGCACCCCCAGCCGGTAAGGGAGAAAGAACCGAGGAAACGGGGCAATTGACCTATGGGGAATTAAATAAAAGATCGGATCAAGTGGCCCGCTTGTTATGTGAAAAAGGTGTTGGGCCTGATACCATTGTGGGAATCATGGTGGAACGTTCTATTGAATTGATCATTGGAATAATGGGTATATTAAAGGCCGGTGGTGCCTATTTACCCATTGACCTGAATTACCCCCAGGAGCGGACTAATTATATGTTGAAAGATAGCAATGTCAGGGTTTTGTTGAAAAAATCCGAAATTCGAATATCGAAATCCGAAACAAATCCAAATGACCGAAATTCAAATGACCAGAACGACATAGTTACACCCATTGTTTTGAATTTTGAACATTTGAATTTTGAATTTGTTTCGAATTTCGAATTTCGTGCTTCGAATTTAAGCTCTTCAAATCTTGTCTACGTCATCTACACCTCTGGTACTACTGGGAGGCCCAAAGGTGTGGCAGTAGAGCATCGATCGCTGGTAAATGCCTCCAACTGGCATATAGAGTATTATCGTATTACTGAAACAGATATTGTCAGCCAATATGCCTCCATTGTTTTTGATGCTTCGGTGATCGAAATATTTCCCTGTTTGACTGGAGGTGCGGTGTTGCATATTATTCCGGAAGGATTGAAACTAGAGCTTGATCGATTGAATACATATTTAGAGAAGAATCACATTACCGTCTGCTTTTTACCGACCCAGATTTGTGAGCAATTTTTGGAAAGGGAAAATCATTCATTACGGGTGCTGGTCACAGGTGGAGATAAACTGCGGGTATTTCGTAAGAAGTCTTACCAACTCCATAACAACTATGGCCCTACGGAGAATACAGTGGTTGCCACCGTCTACCGTGTGGCGGAGCAGTCCTACAATATTCCCATAGGGAAACCGGTTTACAACAACCGGGTTTATATTTTAAGTATTGACCGCATGCATTTGCAGCCTATTGGGGTGGTGGGAGAATTATGCATTGCTGGTGACAGCCTGGCTCGCGGCTATTTGAATAACCCGGAGTTGACTGCAAAGAAATTCATTGATCCTTTGGAACAGGCGAGCCTGTTCCCTACATCCTACTCACCCACTCACCCACTCACCCACTCAACTATATATCGGACCGGCGACCTGGCGCGGTGGCTGGCGGATGGAAATATCGAATTCCTGGGTCGTTGGGATAACCAGGTTAAAACCAGGGGATACCGCATTGAATTGGGGGAGATCGAGTACCATTTAAAAATACACACTGAAATAAAAGAAGTGGTAGTGGTTAATGTGAACGTAAACATAAACAGAAACGTCAGAGGAAAGCAATGCCTGTGTGCGTATTTTGTGCCCCGACAATCATTGACTGAGGGTGAAAGTGAAAAGAAACTTTCCATAACTGACTTAAAAAAGTACCTGGCAAAAAAATTGCCCGATTATATGATCCCCGCCTATTTTGTACAAATGGATAACATACCACTCACTGTTAATGGGAAGGTAAATCGGAAAATGCTGCCACAGCCCCGGGAGATTGAATCTCAAAGGGGCTCCTCTTATGTGGCGCCTGAGACCGGTATGCAGCGAATTATCGCGGATACCTGGAAAGAGGTGTTGGGTCGGGATGAGGTGGGAATCCGGGATAATTTCTTTGATCTGGGGGGAAATTCCCTGGACTTTATTATGGTGAGCAATAAATTGCAGGAAAAACTAAAAAGGGAAATTCCTGTTGTCACTTTGTTTACCCATCCTACTATCGGTTCCCTGGAGGAGTACCTGGGGTATGATGAAGGGAATGAAGTTTTTGAAGACAGCGAATCCCAATCGGATCGTTCCGAACTGGTTGATGAAGGCAAAAGCCTCATGCAGCAAACTTTAAGAAAGCTAGATGAGGAAGATTAACGGATATCGAATACAAAAACAAACGTCAAGGAGTTATCATGAGGAATAAGAATCATCCGGATAATTTAGAAGTTGTGGCCAATCAAAAAATTAAAGAAAGAAATTATTGGCTGGATAAGTTATCCGGTGAATGGATTAAAAGTACCTTCCCGTACAGCTGTGAAAAGGCGGAAAAAGAAAACCTTCCTGGAGATGATTTTCATTTAGAAACATTTAGATTTTCCGGGGGGCTTTTTTCAGTGTTGATGACATTAAGCACCCAAAAAGACATTAAACTGTATATTATTTTAGCAGCAGGTTTGGTGCTGCTTGTGAATAAATATAATACATTTACAGGAAAGGGTGATATTACAATCGGTTCTCCGATTTATAGACAGGATATTGATGGGGAATTTGTCAATACGGTACTGGTATTAAGAAATCAATTGCAGAAGGAGATGACATTTAAGGAATTGTTATTACAGGTGAGGCAGACAATTATTGAAGCCAATGACAATTGCAATTACCCGGTTGAGGTATTGGCAAAACAATTGGGCAAGCCTTATTCAAAAGATGATGATTTTCCTTTATTTGATATTGTGTTTTTATTGGAGAATATCCAGGATGAAACGTATATTCAGCAAATTAATTGTAATGTAAGATTTTTGTTCAAAAGAGAAAAAGAATATATTGAAGGTGTATTGGAATATAACCCGTTATTGTATGATAAATGGACAATAGAGAAAATCATTAATCATTTTACAGCGATATTTCAAAATGCACTTTTTAATATGGATTTAGAAATATTTAACCTGGATATTCTTTCGGAGGATGAAAAACAGCAAATATTGGAAGATTTTAATGCTACTCAGACGGGGTATCCGCAAGATAAAACCATTCATGAATTATTTGTAGAGCAAGCAGAGAAAACGCCTGACGGCGTTTCTTTAGTTGGCAGTTGGCAGTTGGCAGTTGGCAAGGGGACGGCACCCCCGACCGGTAATGGAGAAAGAACCGGGGAAATGGGGCAATTGACCTATGGGGAATTAAATAAAAGATCGGATCAAGTGGCCCGCTTGTTATGTGAAAAAGGTGTTGGGCCTGATACCATTGTGGGCATTATGGCGGCACAGTCCATGGAAGTGATTATTGGAATATTGGGTATATTAAAAGCAGGTGGTGCATATTTATCTATTGATCCGTATTATCCGCAAGAACGCGTCAATTACATGTTGAAGGACAACAATGTGAAGGTTTTGGTGAGTGAGGTAAGTGAGTTGAGTAAGGTGAGTGGGGGAACTGAGGTGGTTACTCACCCTACTCACCCTACTCACTTATGTTACGTCCTCTACACTTCTGGTTCCACCGGCAGGCCTAAAGGGGTGATGGTGGAACATGGGAATGTGGTAAGGCTGGTAAAAAACACCAACTATATCCAATTCAGGGAAGGTGACAGACTACTGCAAACCGGTGCAGTGGAGTTTGACGCATCCACCTTTGAAATATGGGGGTCTCTGCTAAATGGGCTGAGTTTGTATTTTGTCCCTAAAGAAGAGATATTAGCTGTTGAACAGGTAGGAGAGATAATACAGAAATATGATATCGGGACCATGTGGTTAACCTCTCCACTTTTTAACCAGTTAGCCGGTATAGATATCGAAATATTTAAAGGGTTGAGGAATTTATTGGTAGGAGGCGATGTTTTGTCTCCGATTCATATCAATAAAGTAAGGAGCAGGTTCCCTCAACTGAATATTATCAATGGTTATGGGCCTACGGAAAACACTACCTTCTCTACTACATTTTTAATAACCCGGGAATATAAGGAGCGGATACCTATTGGTAAGCCGATAGCCAATTCCACGGCCTATATTGTTGATGAAGTCGGTGGATTGGTGCCTGTTGGTGTGCCTAGTGAATTGTGGGTAGGTGGAGATGGGGTTTCGCGGGGATATATGAACAACCCGGAGTTAACCGCAGAAAAGTTTGTTTTAGCTCATAGCTCATGGCTCATAGCTCATAGGAGGGAGAAGAGAGTTAGCAGTTCAGGAGAGCTCCCTATGAGCTATGAGCTATCAGCTATGAGCTACTTCTACAAAACCGGTGATTTGGCGCGGTGGCTGCCGGATGGAAATATCGATTTTATTGGCAGGATGGATCAACAGGTGAAGGTCAGGGGTTTTCGCATCGAATTGGGGGAAATCGAAAATCAATTACTAAAAATAAAGGGAATAAGCGAAGCTGTGGTCATTGATAGAAAGGACCACACCAACCAAAAGTATCTCTGTGCTTATATTGTTTCAAAATCGGTAATAAACCCGTATGAGATAAAAGGTACCATTGGACGGGCACTTCCAGCGTATATGATTCCAGCCTATGTCATACAAGTCGATAAGATAGCACTAACACCCAACGGTAAAATTGACCGCAGTGCTTTACCTGCGCCTGAATTAGAATTGAAAGCAGGTGACAATTATGTGGCACCAGGTAATGAGAATGAAGAGAAAATGGTAGAAATATGGGCAGAAATACTTAGCCTGGATAAAGAGATAATCGGAGTTAAGGATAGTTTCTTTGAACGTGGGGGAGATTCTTTGAAAGCTGCAATATTAGCAGCAAAAGTACATAAAGTTTATAATGTGAGGATGCCCCTGGAAGAGATATTCAGGACACCCACTGTGGAAGGAATATGTTCTTTAATCTCAGTTACGAATTGGGCAAGGGAACAGAACCGGGAGTTGGATGTCCCCTCTGACTATGAAGAAGAAGAAATAATTTTATGAGTGATAAAGAAATAAAGAATGAAGAATAAAAGATATGGGAAAGGCAAGTAACTCATGAGAAATAACAATTATCCGGATAATTTAAAGTTTGTGGCCAATCAGAAAATAAAAGAAAAAAATTATTGGCTGGAAAAGTTATCTGGTGATTGGGAAAAAAACACGTTTCCCTATAGTCATAAAAAGGCGAAAAAACAAGGTTGCCCTGGGGATTTTCATTCGGTGGAGTTTGGATTTCCCCAAGAGCTTTTTTCAAAACTAATGAAATTAAGCGGTGGAAAGGATGTTAAACTGTATATGGTTTTAGCAGCAGGATTGGTGGTGCTTATTAATAAATACAATATATATACAGGAAAGAACAATATCATCGTCGGTTCTCCGATTTATAAACAGGATATAGATGGTAAATTTGTTAATACGGTCCTGGTATTAAGAAATCAACTGCAGGATGATATGACGTTTAAAGAATTGTTATTGCAAGTCAGGCAGACGATTATTGAGGCCGCTGAAAATTGCAACTACCCCGTTGAAGTATTGGCGGAACAACTGGGTAAACCTTATTCGCAAGACGATGATTTTCCATTATTTGATATTGTAATTTTATTGGAAAATATCCACGATAAAACGTATATTCAGCATATTAATTGTAATATAAAATTTTTATTCCAAAGGGTAGGAGAATGTGTCAGGGGTATATTGGAATACAGTGTATTATTATATGATAGATGGATAATAGAGAGGATTATTAATCATTTTATGGCGGTATTTCAACATGTACTTTTTGATTTGGACATAAAGATATCCGCGATAGATATCCTGTCGGAAGACGAAAAGAAGCTGATATTGGAAGATTTTAACATCACAAGTACAGCATATCCCGGAGATAAAACAATTTTTGAGTTGTTTGAAGAACAGGTGGAAAGGAGACCGGAGAAAATAGCATTAGTTGGCAGTTGGCAGGGGGTGGCACTGGTACACCCGGCCGATAAGGGGGCAGTCGGCAAAGAGGAAGGAAGCGGGGACCCTGTTCAATTAACCTACAGGAAATTGAATGAAAAATCCAACCAGGTTGCCAATTATTTACATTATGAAATAGGGGTGGAACCGGATCAACGGGTGGGGATGCTAATGGATCGATCGATATCTATGATTATCATTATGCTTGGCATTTTAAAGGCTGGCGGCGCCTATGTTCCCATATCACCCTCATTCCCTGAAGACCGTATCAAAACCATGATCGATGATGCGGATATCCGGATTCTCATCAGCCAAAAACGCTGTATCAGGACCCTGAACCGCCTCCAATGGGAGTGCAAAAACCTGGATACTTTCCTTTGCATCGACAGCGAAAATGTTCATGAAGAAGAGGAAGTTGAACAAAGCGAACTGATGGACGGCAAACTCTGGGATTATGTGGGCGAGACTTCAGTAGATGAAATCACCGGCGGCGGTTGGAACAGCAGCTATACCGGCGTACCCATCTCCAGGGAGGAAATGGAGGAATACGGCGATAATATCCTGGAAAAACTGACCCCCCTACTGCATAAAAATATGAGGGTAATGGAAATCGGTGTCGCATCCGGGATCAGTATGTATCGCATCGCACCCAGGGTGGGATTGTATGTTGGTACCGACCTGTCCGGCGTTATCATCCGGAAAAATAAAGAACAGATAAAAAAACAAGGCTGCCGCAATATCAAACTTCGTACCTTGGCTGCCCATGAAATCCATCGCCTGGAAGAGAAAGATTTTGATTTGGTAATCCTTAACAGTGTAATCCAGTGCTTCCATGGACACAATTACTTGAGAAAAGTGATCCGGAAAGTTATCCACCTGATGGGGGACAGCGGGTATATTTTCATTGGGGATATTATGGACCGGGAGTTGAAGGAGGATTTGATTGCCAGCCTGGTGGCATTCAAGCTAGCCCATAGAAAGAAGGACTACAGAACCAAGATCGATTGGTCTGAAGAGCTTTTTGTTTCTCGATCGTTCCTGGAAGACTTGGCCTGGGATTATCCTGAAATCCGTGGTATGGAATTCTCCGGTAAGATATATACCATTGAGAACGAGTTGACCAAATTCAGGTACGATGCATTGATTTATATAAATAAGATCAAAGCCAGGGGTGAATCGAAAGATAGAAAAGGAAGACATAAACATCAGCATGATGCCCGAGTATTGAGAAAGTATGGTAAGGAGAGATTATCGATTGAAATGACTTCCGGGAATTTGGCTTATATTATTTACACTTCAGGTTCTACAGGCAAACCCAAAGGAACGCTCACCATGCATTATAATGTGGCGCGGCTGGTTAAGAACACCAATTACCTTGAGCTTCACCCTGGGGATCGAGTATTGCAGTTGTCGGATTATGCCTTTGATGGTTCGGTTTTTGATATTTTCGCTGCGTTGTTAAACGGTTCCACCCTGGTGATGGTGAATCGAGGAGATTTGCTTGAGATAGGAAATCTTTGCAGCTTAATAAAGAGAGAAGGCATAAGCGTATTTTTGGTGGTCACGTCATTATTTAATACGATAATGGATGTTGGTTTGGAGAGTTTATCCGGTGTAAGAAAGGTGTTGTTTGGTGGTGAGCGTGTGTCTGTCAGTCATGCCGTAAAGGCATTGGAGTATTTAGGCAAAGGAAGAATTCTTCATATGTATGGCCCTACGGAAACCACGGTTTATGCTGCTTATTATCCTGTTGATGAAATTGATAAGAACCAATTTACTGTTCCCATTGGTGCACCTATAGCCAATACATGGATTTATATATTGGGTAAACATTTGAACCTGGTACCGATAATGGTTACAGGCAAGATATATATTGGAGGGGATGGTGTTGCTCGAGGATACCTTAATAAACCGGAATTAACTGCAGAAAAGTTTATTTTAGTTCATAGCTCATGGCTCATAGCTGATAGGAGAGAGAAGAAAGCAAGAAGTTCCGGTGAGTTCCCTATGAGCTATGAGCTATCAGCTATGAGCTGCCTTTACAAAACCGGTGACCTGGGAAGATGGTTGGCGGATGATCATGCGAATATGGAGTTTATCGGTCGAATCGATCACCAGGTAAAAGTGAGGGGGTACCGGATTGAGCTGGGAGAAATCGAACGTTGTTTGCTGAGTTATCCGAGTATCAAAGAATGCACGGTCATTGCCCGGGAAGACGAGAAAGAAAACCATTACCTTTGTGCATACCTGGTGGACTTGAGTGAAGAAAGAACTGAGGTATCGGAGTTAAAGGACTATTTATCGCAGTCATTACCGGATTTTATGATTCCTTCGTATTTTGTCCAGGTGGATAAGCTTCCCCTGGGCTCAACCGGGAAGATCGACCGGTTGAAGCTGCCGGACCCACGGTTATTATTTGATGAGAGTTCTTCAGCTCCTCGTGATAAAGTGGATGAGAAAATGGTGGAAATCTGGTGGGAGATATTGGGGATCGGGAAAGAGTTGATTGGAATAAATTCCAACTTTTTTGATTTGGGGGGGCATTCGCTGAAGGCTTCGTTGTTGACAGCGAAGATTCATAAGGAATTTGATGTAAAGGTGGGGTTAGCTGAGGTGTTCATTCATCAAACCCTGCGGGAGCTTTGTGATTATATTCGAAATGCCTCTCCACCTGCAGCGAGGTATCTGCCGATTGAGAAGGCAGAGGAGAAAGAGTATTATGTGCTTTCAGCAGCTCAGAAGCGACTTTATATCATCCAACAGATGGAGTTAGAGAGTACGCGATATAATATGCCGTATCGGTTTCCCTTTGAGGGGGCTATTGATAAAGAACGCCTGGAGAATACCTTCAAGAGGTTAATAGAGAGGCATGAGAGTTTTCGCACGTCGTTTCATATGATAGATGATCAGCCGGTTCAAAAGATTCATGCAGCCGATGAAGTGGCATTTGAAATAGAATTTTATGATTTAACCACAGGAGGTATGGCTGATCGTCCTTTTGATCTGTCGGCAGCGCCGCTTTTGCGTGTTGGGCTGATACACACCCCAGGCTTCGGCCACCCCTCTCAAGAGGGGATTCCCGGAGATAAACACATCCTCCTGGTTGAGATGCATCATATTATATCGGATGGTACATCCCAGGAGATATTGGCCCGGGAATTTGCTGCCCTGTACGCAGGGGAGGAGCTGCTGCCGCTGCGTTTGCAGTACAGGGATTATGCAGGGTGGCAGAACAGTAATGCGCAGCAAGCAATAATGAAAGAACAGGAGAAATACTGGTTGAGAGAATTTTCTGACCAACTACCAATATTGAATCTTTCTACCGACTATCCACGACCATTGATGCAAAGCTTTGAGGGCAGACGATTATGCTTTTTTTTAAGCAAAGAGATAACTGAAGCATTAAAGAAACGTTGCAAAGAGACAAATGCAACGTTGTATATGATTTTGTTGTCGGTTTTTAATATCCTGCTGACAAAACTCAGCGGCCAGGTAGATATCATCGTAGGAACCCCCATCGCTGGTAGGCGGCATGCAGACCTCCAGGATATCATTGGTATGTTTGTCAATACCTTATCAATGCGGAATTACCTGCAGGGAGATAAAGCTTTTATGGAATTTTTAAAAGAAGTAAAAGATCGCACTCTTGAGGTATATGATAACCAGGAATACCAGTTTGAAGACCTGGTAGAGAAAGTTTCTGTAAGGAGAGATACCAGGCGGAACCCAATATTTGATGTGATGTTCAATTTTTTGAACCAGGCTGATTACCAGGGGAATGTAGAGAAAGTAAATTTAGATGAAGTCACTGATGAAGGTGAGATTAAGGCGCTTTTTGATCTGATGTTCCAGGGAGCGGAGATAGAGAAGGTAATCTATATTACTGTCGATTATTGTACGAAGCTTTATAGAGAAGAGACCATAAGAAGATTTATTGGATATTTTAAAAAGATATTAGTGGAAGTTCAAGATGATCCATATAAAAAATTGTCTTCAATCGAGATTATATCAGGGGAAGAGAAGAAGCAAATGTTGTTTGATTTTAATGACACTGCATCGGAATTTACCGGGGATAAAACCCTTCATGAATTATTTGCGGATCAGGCAGCCAGAACACCGGAGAAAATAGCCTTAGTTGGCAGTTGGCAGGGGGTGGCACTGGTACACCCGGCCAATAAGGGGGAAATAACCGGGGAAACGGGGCAATTGACCTATGGGGAATTAAATAAAAGATCGAATCAAGTGGCCCGCTTGTTATATGAAAAAGGCGTTGAGCCTGATACCGCTGTGGGAATTATGGTGGAACGTTCTATTGAAATGATTGTAGGAATCCTGGCAATCTTAAAAGCCGGTGCTGCCTATTTGCCCATTGATCCGGATTATCCGGAAGAACGAATCAGGTACATGCTGGAAGACAGCAATGCGAAGGTTTTGGTGAGTGAGGTAAGTAAGGTGAGTGAGGTGAGTGGGGGAACTGTGGTGGTTACTCACCCTACTCACCTATGTTACGTTATCTACACCTCGGGGACTACTGGCAAACCCAAAGGGGTGATGTTGGAACATCGCAACCTCGTCAATCTCATCCGGTATCAATTCAACTATACCGTCATTGATTTTACCCGAGTTTTGCAGTTTACTACGATCAGTTTTGATGTATCTGCCCAGGAGATTTTTTCCACGCTCCTGGCAGGTGGAACACTCTTTTTAGTTAGTAAAGAAACCATTCGTGATATTTCGCAGCTTTTAAAGGTAGTAGAGAAGGAGAAAATCAAAACGGTATTTTGGCCTGCTTCCTTTTTGAAGTTTGTGATGAACGAAGAAGACTATGTAAGACTGATGCCTGCTAGTTTGGAGCACATTGTTACCGCCGGGGAGCAAGTAATCGTGAACCAGAGATTTAGAAAATATCTGGAAAGCAGCAGGGTTTATTTGCACAATCATTATGGACCGTCAGAGACTCATGTGGTCACTGCCTGGACGTGGGAAGTCGGGCAGAGAGAAGAGTTACCTGAGCTTCCTCCTATTGGCAGACCGATTTCGAATACGAGTATTTATATATTGGATAATGGGAAGAACCTGGTGCCGGTAGGAGCAGCGGGAGAGTTGGTGATTGGGGGCATCCAGGTAGGGCGAGGTTACCTGAACCGACCGGAATTAACCGCAATTTCCTATAAGTCCTATAGGACCTATATTTCTAAAAAAATCTACAAAACCGGTGACCTGGCCCGTTGGCTGGCGGATGGTAATATCGAATTTTTGGGAAGAATCGATCAACAAATTAAAATCAGGGGATTCCGGGTAGAATTGGGAGAAATCGAGAGCCAGTTGTTAAACCACCGCAATATCAAAGATGCTGTGGTGCTGGCAAGAGAGGATAAAAAAATAGACAAATATTTATGTGCTTATGTGGTTTTAGATGAAGAACCGGAACCATCCGAATTGAGGGCATTTCTATCGAAACATTTGCCGGATTATATGATTCCCGCTTATTTTGTTCGGATGGATAGTCTTCCTCTCACTCCAAACCGTAAAGTGGATAGGCGGGCATTGCCGAAGCCGCAGTTGGGAACAGGAATGGATTACACGGCTCCGCGGAATAATATTGAAAGAAAATTGGCAAAGGTTTGGTCTGAGGTTTTGGGTATTGAAAGAGAAGTCATCGGCATTGATTCCAACTTTTTCGAGTTAGGGGGACACTCGTTAAAGGCAACCATATTGACTGCAAAAGTGCACAAAGAATTCCAGGTGAAATTGCCATTGGTACAGGTCTTCAAAACTCCATACCTCAGGGGGCTTTCACAATACATCGAAGAGTTGGTTGAAGATAAGTACACGTATATGTATACAGCCATAAAACCGGTAGAGGAGAAGGAATATTACCGGTTATCTTCCTCTCAGAAGCGTTTATTTTTTTTACATCGGATGGAGCCTCACAGCACTGCTTACAACATGCCAGAGGTCATTCCATTGACCTGGGAGTTGAGCTGCGAGAGACTGGAACAAACGTTCAAGCAATTAATCGCCCGACATGAGAGTTTAAGGACGTCATTTGAGATGAAGGAGGGAAAACCGGTCCAGAGGGTCCATGATGAAGCAGAATTTGAGATTGAATGTTATGATTTAGCCACTATTTCAGACTTCATTCGTCCCTTTGATTTATCTCAGGCACCACTGATACGAGTTGGGGTGATTGAAATAAAAGACAACTACCATTTATTGCTGGCGGATATGCATCATATTATATCGGACGGTCTGTCTCACGGTATATTGGTGAGGGATTTTATGGACCTTTACCATGGGAATAAGCTGCTTCCGTTGAGGTTCCAGTATAAAGATTATACCGAATGGCAAAATACCAGGCTTCAGACAGATGAGTTGAAGCAGCAGGAAAAATACTGGCTCAATATATTTGCGGGTGATATCCCGGTACTAAACTTACCCACGGATTATCCACGACCCAGGATCCAACGTTTTGAGGGAGATTTTTTATCTTTTGAAATTGATGAAGAGAGGACGGTATTATTAAGGCAAGTTGCCTCACGTGAGGAAGCTACCCTTTATATAGTATTGTTGACAGTATATGCCATTTTTTTATCAAAAATAACCGGTCAGGAAGATATCGTGATTGGCACACCCATTGCAAGCCGTATGCATGCAGATTTAGATCACATCATCGGTATGTTCGCCAACACCCTCGCTTTAAGGAATTTTCCCGGAGGGCAAAAGAGCTTTTCATGTTTTTTGAGGGAGGTGAAGGGAAGGACGTTGAATGCCTTTGAAAACCAGGAATATCCGTTTGAAGAGCTGGTGGAGAAGTTGGCGGTTGTCCGTGATACGGGTCGGAATCCACTGTTTGATGTAATGTTTGCCTTGCAAAGCGTTGAGATGGGGTATGCTGTGGGTGCTGATGCCACCGTGGGCGCGAATCCAGTGGAACGTTCTGATGCATATGCGGATGCAGAAACCAATCAATGGCAACCTGATTTTAAACACCGGATTTCAAAATTTGATATCACCCTCCACTGTATCCATGAGGGTGAAACCCTGCAATTTGCCTTTGAATTTTGTACAAAACTCTTTAAAAGAGAAACCATCAAACGTTTTAAATTTTATTTTGGTAAGATTATCTCTTTAGTCTTGCAAGCACCGGAAATAAGATTATGGCAAATAGAGATCATATCCGAAAAAGAAAAGCAGAAAATTCTCTATGAATTTAATGATACCAGGGCCGATTATCCGTTGGATAAAACAATTCATGAATTATTCGAAGAGCAGGCAGCCAAAACGCCTGACAGCGCTGCCGTTGTCGGGCATGGATGCATGGATGCATGGATGCATGGAAATATCTCCATTACTTTCAGAGAATTGAATGAAAAATCCAATCAATTGGCCCATTTTTTACGGGAAGAAGGCGTTGGGTCCGATACCATTGTGGGTCTGATGATGGAACGATCAATAGAAATGATAATCGGAATATTGGGCATATTGAAAGCCGGTGGTGCGTATTTGCCTATTGATCCCGATTATCCCCCGGCAAGGCAAAAATATATGTTGGCCGACAGCAAGGCAAAGGTTTTGTTAAAAAAATCCGAAATTGCGCAGAGACCAATATCGAAATTCGAAACAAATCCAAATGACCGAAATTCAAATGACCGAAACATTACGAATGGACCAATTGTTTTGAATTTTGAACATTTGGATTTTGAATTTGTTTCGGATTTCGGATTTCGTGCTTCGAATTTAAACTCTTCAAATCTTGTCTACCTCATCTACACCTCGGGGACTACCGGAAAACCCAAAGGGGTGATGTTGGAACATCGCAGCCTTGCCAATCTTATCCACTATCAATTCAACTATACCGACATTGATTTTAGCCGGGTACTCCAGTTTACCACCATCGGTTTTGATGTGTCTGCTCAGGAAATTTTTTCCACGCTTCTGGCAGGTGGAATACTCTTTTTAGTCAGTAAAGAAACCATTCGTGATATTTCGCAGCTTTTGAAGGTAGTGGAGAAGGAGAAAATCAAAACAGTGTTTTGGCCTGCCTCCTTTTTGAAGTTTGTGATGAACGAAGAAGACTATATAAGACTGATGTCTGCTAGTTTGGAGCATATTGTTACCGCCGGGGAGCAATTAATTATCAATGAAAGATTTAAGAGGTATTTGCAGGGCAGCGGGGTTTATTTGCACAATCATTACGGTCCGTCAGAGACTCATGTAGTCACTGCCTGGACATGGGGACCAGGGCAGGGAGAGGAGTTATCGGAACTGCCTCCGATTGGCAAACCCATTTCGAATACTAATATTTATATACTTGACAGGGGAAAGAACCTGGTGCCAATTGGTGTGCCGGGAGAATTATCTATTGGTGGCATCCAGGTGGGACGAGGTTACCTGAACCGACCGGAATTAACCGCAGAAAAGTTTAT
>JABAOF010005443.1_pt1 | contig 31847 bp, 26 predicted proteins | sample 7062171 | NCBI WGS metagenome assembly JABAOF01 (sample SAMN14538628, study PRJNA623070) | marine sediment metagenome | biome: marine biome [ENVO:00000428]; feature: marine pelagic biome [ENVO:01000023]; material: deep marine sediment [ENVO:00002113] | place: India: Gulf of Khambhat ...
GGCGACTTGTGGAGATATGTGTGAGCAACGGAGATGTGGTGGAGGCGGACCAGGTATTGATGCGCCTGGACACCCATGTGAAGCCGCCTGAGGAGAGATAGGATGGCAGAAGACCCGATATATCTGGGATTGTTGGGATTCGGCAAAGTGGGTTCCGGCACCCTTCAAACCCTGCAAGAGAATCACCAATCCATTGCCCTGAAGGCGGGCCGGCCGCTGGAGGTGAAACTGGTTGCGGATGTTGATTGGAAACGGCCCCGGCCGGTGCAAGTTGACATCTCTGAGGACCAGAAGACAGAGGACGCCTTCGCAGTGGTGGAGGATCCCGATATCAAGATCGTGATTGAGTGTATCGGGGGTCTGGAGCCGGCGGGCGAATTGGTTCTGCGGGCCTTGCGAAACGGCAAGAATGTGGTTACCTCCAACAAGGAATTGATTGCGAAGCGGGGCCGGGAGATATTCGAGGAGGCGGATAGGCATAAGGTCGATATCCGTTTTGAAGGTGCTGTAGCGGGCGGCATTCCCATTATCCGTCCATTAAAAGAGAGCCTTGCGGGCAACCGTATCAAGCGGATGATGGGAATCGTGAATGGTACTACCAACTATATTCTGACCCGCATGACGCAGGAGGGAAGTGAGTTCGCGGCGGCTCTGGCGGAGGCGCAGGAGCGGGGTTTTGCGGAGAAGGATCCGACGGATGATATCGAGGGCTATGATGCAGTGAATAAACTCGCCATCCTCGCTTCCATCGCCTTTGAGAGCCGGGTAAATGTGGAACAAGTTTATCGTGAGGGAATTAGCGGTGTTGGCGCGGCGGATATCGAGTATGCGCGGCGCTTGGGCTATACCGTAAAACTCCTTGCCATCGGAGAGGACACACCCGAAGGCTTGGAGTTGAGAGTCCACCCCGTATTTCTCTCTCTCAGCCACCCGCTGGCAGCAGTGGGCGGTGTTTTCAATGCCATCTGGGTGCAAGGTTCTTCCGTGGGAGACGTGATGTTCTACGGCCGGGGGGCGGGCGTTTTGCCCACTGGCAGCGCGGTGATGGGAGATGTGATTGAAGTGGCGCGCAACATCCAGCACGGGGCCACGGGGCGGCTGGCTTGCACCTGTTTTTCGGATAAGCCGGTTAAGGATATTGCGGAGACGGAGACAAAGTACTATATCCGCACCGCGGTGAAAGACCGGCCCGGGGTGTTGGGGAAGATCGCCACTGTCCTGGGTGATGCGGGCGTATCTCTCGCTTCTGTGCTGCAGACCCGCGCCTCCGGAGAGGCGGCGGAGATAGTGTGGGTTACGCACAATGTGAAAGAAGCCAAGGTGCGTGAGGCCTTGGACAAAGTGCGCGCGCTGGAGTCGGTGGAACAAATCTGCTCCTGGGCGCGAGTGGAAGAGTAGAAGACCATGGACATGCCATGGGGCGGAATCATTCAAAGATACCGAAGATTCCTGCCTATAACTGAAGAGACTCCGATTATCACCCTGAACGAAGGCGATACCCCGCTTTTGCCTGCGCCTGCGCTGGCGGAGCGGATTGAGCTGAATATCTCCCTCTATTTGAAATGTGAAGGATTCAATCCCACCGGTTCATTCAAGGACAGGGGGATGACGGTGGCCATCTCCAAGGCCCTGGAGGAGGGCTCCCAAGCCGTCATATGTGCCTCCACCGGCAATACCGCCGCCTCTGCCGCGGCTTATTCCGCCCGCGCCAAACTGAAATGTATGGTTCTTCTGCCACATGGCTCCATTGCTCTGGGCAAACTAGCCCAGAGCATTACCCACGGGGCGAAGGTTGTGGCGCTGAAAGGGAATTTCGATGATGCCTTCAGGCTGGTGAAGGAGGCCTGCTCACGCCACCCGATTACTCTGGTCAATTCCATCAATCCCTATCGCATAGAGGGCCAGAAGAGCGGGGCTTTCGAGATTTGTGATGTTCTGGGGGATGCGCCCACCTATCACGCCATCCCGGTGGGGAACGCGGGCAATATCTGTGCTTACTGGAAGGGATATTGTGAGTATCATGAAGCGGGTATCAGCCGCAGCCGGCCCCGCATGTTGGGCTTTCAGGCAGAGGGAGCTGCACCCATCGTTCGGGGTGAACCGGTGGAGGCTCCGGAGACCATCGCCACTGCGATTCGCATTGGAAACCCCGCCTCCTGGAAGGGCGCGGAAGCGGCGAGAGACGAATCCGGCGGACTTATCCAAGCGGTGAGCGATGAAGAAATTCTGGAAGCCTATCATATGCTCGCCTCGGTGGAGGGAGTCTTCGTGGAGCCGGCCTCGGCGGCGAGTGTGGCCGGGGTCAGGAAGCTCGCCGGTCGGGGCTATTTCAAAGATGCGTCGGAAGACGCGAGTGTGGTCTGTATCTTGACCGGACACGGATTGAAGGACCCGGACCTGGCCATTTCTCAGGCCGCGGAGCCGTCTGCAGTGGAGCCTCAGATTGAGGTAGTGGAAGAGTTCCTGGGGCTGTGCCAGCCGGCATTGGTATAAATAGAGAAGTACGCAGCTGAAGCCTGCGGCTACCTGTTGTTAGAACAATAACACGCAAAAGGTTGGATTCCACGCAAGGCGATGAATCAAGACGAGATAGCCCACTTGCTCAAACAAGTGAAAGACGGCTCCATCTCCGTTGAAGAGGCGGTGGAGCGATTGCGTGATTTCCCCTTCGAAGATTTGGGCTTTGCCAAGATTGATCACCACCGCGCGCTTCGCAAAGGCTTTCCGGAAGTGGTCTATTGCGCCGGTAAAACGACTGAGCAAGCTGTGGAGATAGTGTCCCGGTTGGTTTCCCGCAACAACGTCGTTCTTGGCACACGTGCTTCAGAAGAGATCTATCAGGCCATTGCCGAGCGTTTCCCGAAGGCAAAATATCACGAAACCGCCCGCGTGGTGGTCATCGGGCAACCCCGGCGAATTCCCCGTTCAAAGCCGGTGGCCATAGTCTCCGGCGGGACCGCGGATCTGCCGGTGGCGGAAGAGGCGGCGGTGGTGGCAGAGGCGATGGGCCGGAAAGTCGACAGACTTTATGATGTGGGTGTTGCCGGTTTGCACAGGCTGTTGCAGTATAAGAAGACCCTGTTTGGGGCGGGGGCGATCGTGGTGGTGGCAGGGATGGAGGGAGCCTTGGCAAGCGTGGTAGGCGGGCTGGTAAAGGCTCCAGTCATTGCAGTCCCCACCAGTGTCGGTTATGGGGCCTCTTTCGAGGGTTTGGCGGCTTTGCTCGCCATGCTTAACTCTTGCGCCGCAGGGGTGGTAGTTGTTAACATAGACAATGGTTTTGGCGCGGGGTATTTTGCGGCGATGGTTGCGAAGTGAGTTGAGAGTATAGAGTTGAGGGTCGAGGGCGCGCGGTGAAAGCGATCAAGGAGGTGTGAGATGAAGCGGTTTGGCGTATTGGCGAGTGTAGTGGGCTGGATCATCTTGCTCGCTCTGCTGGCGGCGAGCCCGGGGGTGGCGGACAAGACCGTCATTATCAACAACTATGGGGCGACTCCGTTCATTTATGGGGGGTATAGTTATATTCCCTTGAGGAGTGCGAGTGACTTTCTCGGCGCGGCCTTGCTGTGGGATTCGATAAAGAAACAGGCGGTGATTACTTATGACGGCAAGGACCTCGCTCTCAATGTGGGCAGCCCGACAGCCTATTATGCAGGTGCGCCGGTATACTTGCCGGTGGCTCCGGTTATCATCGACGGGCGTGCCTTCATACCCACCACGGCGATAAGGCATTTCGGCGTACCGGTGGAATGGCATGCAAAAGAACGCAAAGTGCGCATTCGTGGGAGAGAGGGATGGGGGGCAATCGTAATACCTCCTCACACCCCTCCACATGTGCTGAGAATCATGAAGCAGCAGGGCACGCCGCCCTGGGCCGGAGGTCCGGGCCAGCGCGCGGCACCTCCGCCTGGGCTTGCCACAAAGGCAGGTGGTCTTCCTCCCGGACAGGCGAAGAAGGGAGTCGTCGTTATCCAGGATAAGGGGAAAGCGAAAGGAAAGGACAACAATAAAGACAAGGGCAAGGAAAAAGGACAGAACAAGGATAATGGCGATTGATGCATCCTGGGAGCAGCCGCCAGATCGCGGCTGTATGACTGATACAGCAAGCCCAAGTATCGCCCGCCCCTCATCACTGAGGGGCGGGTCTTGTTTTAAACGAAGACATACTGCTGTGAGCGTCCGCAGGAATACCTCCCCTCAAGAAGCAAATAGGTGGGGATCCAATGAAAAGGCGGAGGCGATAGAGATGAAGATATTGGTAGTGTTTGACTCTCGTCATGGAAACACGATGAGATTGGCGGAAGCGGTGGCGGAAGGGGCGCAGTCGGTCTCCGGAGCGGAGGTGCGCGTCAAGCGGGCGCCAGCTTACGGGCCGGAATCAAGCCCTTCTAAAGATGAGAAAGTTGCAGCAACGCGAAAGAAGTTCTTGGATATTCCACAGGTGGAGTTGGAGGATTTCGCCTGGGCGGATGGGATTGCGCTGGGTTCTCCGACACGTTTCGGCAACATGACCGCTTCGCTGAAGGCGGTGATTGACGGGTTGAGCGGTCTGTGGATGTCCGGCGCCACCATTGGCAAGGTGGCCGGCTGTTTTTGTTCCACTTCGAGCATGCACGGGGGACAGGAGACGACCCTGGTGAGTATGTGGTTTCCTCTCATCCACCTGGGGATGATGGTGATTGGTGTGCCCTATTCGGAGCAGCGGCTGTTCAGCACAACGCGGGGAGGCAGCCCTTATGGGCCGAGTTCTGTCTCCGGCCCTGCCGCCAACCAGGGGCCTGATGAGGATGAACTGGCAATCGCCGTTACATTGGGCAAGCGGATTGCCGAGGTGGCGGGCAAACTGGCAGGGTGACGCAACTTCTTCGAGGCTGAGCAGGCGGTTCCAGTGGAAGGCCTGCACCATACTCGTACGGGGCATCGGCGGCTGGGTGCAGGCGGTGAAGGAGGCAAGTCGCCGAGAGCTTTCGTAAATCTATACTCCGCCCGCTCTCGGGGGCGGAACATTCGTCATAGACCAGTATAGTCCCAGGCTCTTGACGACTTCGACGAATTTGTTGAAGTCAACAGGCTTCTGGATGTAACTGTTGGCCCCGTTGGCATAGGCTGCTTCGAGATCGGACTGTTGTGCAGAAGTAGTGAGCATGCATACCGGAATTGTCTTGAGGCTTTCGTTCTGTTTAATGGTTTTAAGTACTTCCAGACCGTCCATCCCCGGGAGCCTGATATCGAGAAGGATCAGGCCTGGACGAGGCGAGTCCTTCGGGTCGGCATACTTGTCGCGGCGGAACAGATAATCCAGCGCTTCCTCTCCCGAGGGGGCAAGATGGATCTCATTTATCAGACCATAGCCGCGCAAAGCCTTCTGGATAAGGAAGGCGTGGTCCTCATTATCCTCCACAAGTAGGATGGCCGCTGTTTCCCCTATTTCAGGCATCTTCCTTCTCCTCACTCGGCACGGTGAACCAGAAGGTGCTGCCTTTTCCCGGATCGCTCTCCACGCCGGCCTCTCCACCGTGGCTCTCTACGATCTTCTTCACGATGGCAAGGCCGATACCCGTCCCCTCTACATCTTTTATCTTCAGACGACTGAAGAGTTCAAAGATATTCTGGAAGTTCTCTTCATCAATGCCGATGCCGTTATCTTCGATGAAAAAGCGATAGCCCGCCTTCAGGGGTTCCCAGCCGACCTCCACTTTTGGCTTTACGTCTTCTCGAGAGAACTTGACGGCATTTGTGATCAGGTTGCTGAAGACCTGGTAGAGGCGGGTATGAGGATAGCGCACCGTGGGAAGATCCTTAGCCACCTTCACCTCAGCGTCGGCTTCTTCGATCATTGCATTCAGATCCTCCAGCACTCTGCTCACCACCTCGCCGACATTCACATTTTCCTCTTGCTCTTCCTCGCGGCCGATGCGAGATAGTTCAAGCAGGTCGGTCAACAGCGCAGACATCGTGTTTGTATTTGCGCGGATGTAGTCAATGTACTCCCGACCCCGCTCATCGAGTTTGTCGTAGTAATCCTGGAAAAGGAGGTCGGCGAATCCTTGCATTCCAACCAATGGTGAGCGAAGATCATGGGAGGCGGTGTAGACGAAACTCTCCAGTTCACGGTTTTTCGCTCTGAGAGCCTGCTCGAACCGCTTGCGCTCGGTAATGTCTCTGAAATACCAAACCCTGCCGTAGTAAGTATGGTCGGGGCCGGTGACGGGCGCGGAATAGCGATCGAAAACACGCCCATCACGCAGGTGAATCTCGTCCAGGCTCTTCTCTTCCGGATGGGCGTAGAGATACTGCACACGGGCGAGAAATCCCGCCGGATCCTCAAGCTTGTCGAGTACGAACTTGAGCGCCTGCTCGTCGGAGCGTGAATCGATTACCTTCTTGGGGATGCCCCACATCTCAACGAACCGCTGGTTGAAAGAGAGCATCTTGGCATCAGCGTCAACCACCAGGATGCCGTCTATGCTGGCCTCGCTTTGTGCCTCCAGCAGGGCGCTCTTGAACAAAGCCTCGCCTACTGCGCGTATGCGCTCATCTTCCGCCCGCCTTCTCTTGGTAACATCTTCTACCATCTCCACGGCCCCCACTATCTCGCCGGCCGTGTCCCTGATGGCCGTGGACACGATGCGATAATTCACCACTCCGCGGCTGCCCGCAGGAGTCTCCGTTATCGCCTCATGCACCTGACCGTCTCGGAGCGTTTTGATGGTGGGGCAGTAACTGCAAGGCCCCTCCCGCGGGGGATCGTTGAAAGCTCGATAGCAGAGGGGTTTCCGGGTTACATCCACCTCCGGGAACCATTCCCGCATGGCGCGGTTGAGTTCGAGTATCTGCATTTTCGGGCTGATGAGGGAGATACCTATGCCGATGTTCTCGATTACGGCATGGAGTATCTCGGCCGAATGCTGCAGGCGCTCCTTGCCTCTTTCGCGTGGGCTGATGTCGCGGAGGATAGCGACAAAGGAATGCGGTCTGCCCTCTTCATCACACAAGGCCGACACTTCCACCTCAACGGATATGGGCCGGCCCCCAAGAGTGCGGCCCGCCCCGTCGAACCTGAGTTGTTGCGCGGAAAGGGAGGCTTGGGTGTATTCGTTGATCTTGTGGATGGCGTCTTCGGCCAGCAGATCTGCGAGCGGTCGCCCAATCAAGTCCCCAAGTCTCCGGCATTCCGCCAGGTGACAGAAGGACTGATTGACATATGTGATATTGAGACTGCGATCCACTATTGCCACAGCGTCATGGTCATTGTTCATGACGATGGCTCCGGAACCGAAGTTTTGCTCTTGGGACTCAAGTTTGACGTTCGGCATCAAACTCCTCTCCCCAAGCAGACATTTTTGGACATCACTTTTCCGGTTTCATTGTTGTTTCTCACGCCGCTTCCGCATAGGACCTTCCCAATGAGGAAAGCGTGGTTTTCGTCGTCCTCCGTGAACAGGACTAGGCCGGGGTCACGGCCGGCTCCAATTCTCGCTCTTCTTCAATTGCCTGCGCTTGGCGACTGGGGAAGGTAAACCAGAAGGTGCTCCCTTCGCCCTCAACGCTGTCCACACCGACCTGCCCGCCGCACTCCTCCACAACGCGCTTCATGATGGCAAGGCCTATCCCTGTGCCCGCCACATCCTTTTTCTTCAATCTGCTGAAGATGGTAAAGACTTTCTCCCGATCTTTATCCCTGATGCCGATGCCATTGTCTTTGACGAAGAAGCGATATGCCCCCTCAAGCGGCTCCCATCCAATCTCCACACATGGAGCCACCCCCTCCCGCGAGAACTTGACAGCATTCGAGATGAGGTTGCTGAAGACCTGGGAGAGACGGGTGCGCGAGCCATGCACTGTAGGCAGATTATCGGCCGCCTTTACCTCCGCGCCTGCTTCTGTCAGTAATACCGCGTGTTCTTCCAGCACTTTCGTAACTATCTCGCTGACGGGCACATCCTCCAAGTGCTCTTCCACCCGGCCGATGCGGGAGAGTTCCAACAAGTCGGTGAGCAGGTCGCTCATGGAGTCAACGTTCTTGTGTATGCGTTGCAGGTACTCCCGGTTGTCGGCATCCATCACACTGCCGGCCTCTTCCTCCAGCAGTCTGGCGAAGCCCGCCATGCTGACGAGGGGAGCGCGAAGGTCGTGGGATACGGTATAAACGAAACTCTCCAGTTCGCGGTTCTTCTGCTCGAGTGCCTCTTCCATCTGTCTGCGCTCAGTGATGTCGTAACAGGCCCCGATATACCCTGCAAACTGCCCATCGGGATCGGTGAACGGTCTTCCGCAGTTGATAACCCAGCGATATTGCCCATCGTGGCGGCGCAAGCGGAACTCTGTGTTGAAAGGCTCGCGGACATGGAAGGCTTCGCGATAAGCTTCTACGGACCGCTGCCGGTCCTCGGGATGAATGCCCTCGGTCCATCCATTTCCGAGTTCCTGTGACAGAGTGCGGCCGGTGAGTGAAAACCAGGTGCTGTTGAAGTAGTCGTGGCCTCCGTCAATACCCGAGCGCCAGACGGGAGCGGGAAATCCTTCGAAGAGAGAGAGATAGAAATCGCGTGATTTTCTGAGTTCTTCTTGGGCCTGCTTCTGTTTGGTGACATCGCGAACGATTATCATGAAAGCCCATGGTGCGCCCTCCTCGTTGGACATCAGGGAGGGGGCTATTTCGATTTGCACGAGTTGACCATCGGCCCGCGCCACACCTTCAAAGGATTGGGCCTGTTCTCCGGAAATCACCTTCTGTGTGAGTTGTGCGAGTCTGTTAAAAGTATCCTCGGTCAGGAAGTCACCGATGCTTCGGCCGATCATATCTTCCGGAGAGGCACACTTGTGGAGGCGGCACAGCGCCGGGTTGACATAGTCATAGGTAAGATTTAGGTCAACCATCGCTAACCCGTCAACCGCGGCCTCCCCGGCAGCACCAACGGAATAGCGAACGCTTGCTGTGAGCAATCCGTCGGCTACCGCTTGTCCTACCACTTTTCGCTCGCGCGCTCGCTGTTCAGCAAGGGTATGTTTCCACTGGCGGGCGGCCTTGGTGGCGCGCGCCCATCCGAGGAGAACAGCCACGCCCAGCACCAGAAATCCGATGACCGCTATGCGGAACATACGCATCTGTGCGACATGGCGGTCTTCCTGGCTGGCAATCGCCTCTCGGTAGATCTTCGTGAGTCCGTTGGAGAAGACGGCTTTGTGTTGCTTGTATTCGGCACTCGTGAGGATCTGAAGGGCTTTGTCTTTCTTGTTTGCGCGCAGCAGAGCGAAGGCCTGCTTCTCCATCTGCGTCATTGACTTCTCAGCTTCGGCTATGTCGGCATATCGGGGGTCGCCTTCGCTTGCCACAGGCAGCATTCGGATGAGGTCCTGGATGGCTCTTGTGCGGCGCGGCTTGTGGTCATAGTAACGGGTTATCCACTCCTTCTCACCTGTGGCAATAGCCATGGTGGAGGTCATGGTAAGCCTGTCGTCCAGGGTTAAAAGTTCTTCGGCGGCCCCCTCCAGCACGTATTCCTCCGCCTCTGTGGTCCAATGCCAGGTGTAATAGGGGTAGAGGCCCCATCCTATCATAATGAGGAATAAGGCAGCGGCGGCGGCGGCGGCGATCCTCTTCGAGGTCAGCGAGATAGTGCGCTTATTCTGTTCTTCGGGAGGTTTGTCAACAGGCCTAGTCATCCGACATCCTCTCTTTCGCGGCTTCAGGGGAGGAAACTTGTTTCGCCTCCCCGCAAACCTCTTCGCCCTTATCCAAATCGAAGAAGTTTGCCCGATCACGCCCACCCTCCTTGGCGGCATAAAGGGCCCTGTCGGCCCACTTCAGCAGGGCGGGTAAATCCAGATCATGATCATGCTCACCGCGCGTGAGAACAAACCCCACACTCAACGTGGTAGTGGGAATCTCTTCTTTAGAAGACTCCTGCAGGGAGGCTTTCGCGTCCAGACGCAGGCGTTCCGCAAATGCCCTTGCCCCGTCAAACCCGGTATCAGGCAGCAGCACCGCGAATTCGTCGCCTCCCCAGCGTGCCGTAGAATCTGATGCGCGAAGCGCGCTCTGGAGAATACCGGCAATACGACATAGCACAGCATCTCCTGTCGGATGTCCGCGAGTGTCGTTAATGCTCTTGAATCCGTCCACATCAATGAGGGCAAACGAGAGGGGGCAATGATAGCGCGCGGTTCGTTGGATCTCCCGCTTGAGGAGACGCTCCATCTCTCCACGGTTCAAGAGCCCGGTAAGAGGATCGGTCTTTGCGCGCCTCTCCAGTTCGGCCTGCAGCACGGCTTCCGCCGCGCTGGCCCGGGCGGCTTCTGCAGCCTGCTCGACGGCCCGCGGCAACTCACGCTCATAGCCGGGCTCTTTGACGACATAGTCGCTGGCTCCACTCTTCAGTGCGCTTACCGCCACCTGCTCATTACCGGAGGCGGTTATCATGATTATGGGGAGGCCCTCCGTTTGTGCTCTGATCTGCTGCAGGAGTTGGAGGCCGGTGGCATCGGGAAGTTGATAGTCGAGCACCATCGCGTCAAATACTCCACCGGCGAGCGCGCCCATCGCTTCCTCGCCGCTAAGCGCACCGGTAACATGGTGGCCCCGATGCTCTAATTCCCGGCGGACGAGCAGCATGTGGTCTCGATTGTCATCCACCAACAAGACGTGAAGGCTGCGCCGACGCCCTGGAGAGCCGCTGACGGCGGAATCTTCCATTGCCTGGCTGAGGGCTGTTTTTGCTTTCTTCTCTTCCAGTTGTCGCGTCATTTCATAGAGACAAGTTCTTCCTCGGTTGAAGAAGAGGTCGATATTTTGCTCGCTGACGTGAAGCGTGCTGGGAGGCTTGCATAACACTCCATCCTTGTTATACTTCGCGTCGCAACACTTCACGTCTTCGATTTTGACGCCGGCAATGCCGGTCTATTATTCCATGATTAGGCGAACTCTCTGAGCGGCGGACTGTCTAAATCATGGGGCGGAGAAGAGTCTTTTGACGGGAGGGTGCACCAGACCCCACCCTAAAGGCCCATCCTCCCCGGCACGCCAGAGGAAATGCACGAAAAGAGAACACCGGGCGCGGGGAGCCTCGGGTCGGTGGAGGGCGAGGCGTGTCGTTCGGGAGGCGCGGGAAAAAGTTCCTTGCAGGCCTTAGCATGAATGGCTATGATATGGCTATGATAAGGTAGAAGCCTTTGGAGGCGGGTATGGAGCGGCTGTGGGCTCCGTGGAGAATGGAGTATATTGAGGGGATGGGCAAAGAAGAGAAGGGATGTATCTTCTGCACCAGCGCCTCGGAAGACAGAGATACGGAGAACTTCATTCTTTATCGCGGCAAGACTGTCTTCATCATCCTCAATACTTTTCCGTACACAAACGGTCACCTGCTGGTGGCCCCTTATCGTCACACCGCAGACCTGACTGATTTGCAGGAGGGGGAGGCTCGCGAACTGCTTTCCGCCGCGACCCTGGGAATCAAGGCCCTGAGAAGGGCGATGTCTCCCGATGGCTTCAATCTAGGCATCAACCTGAGCCGGACTGCGGGAGCGGGAATCGCTGACCACCTGCATCTTCACATAGTCCCGCGCTGGACCGGGGACACAAATTTCATGTCAGTATGCGGAGAGGCAAAGGTGATCCCGGAGGCGCTTCCCGCCACCCTGGATAGACTGCGACAGGCAATCTCGACCCTGGAGAGCGATGATGCCTGAAGTGGGCCGGCTGTGGCAACTGTTCATATCCGAGTTCGGGATCCTCGATTTCTTTGACGTCCTCTTGGTGGCGATCGCGCTGTATTACCTGTTTGTGTTGGTGAGAGGCACGCGCGCCATTCAGTTGCTGAAAGGGTTATTCGTATATGGAGTGCTGATTCTGCTCGCCGACCTCTTGGGGCTGCGGGGCTTTCGTTGGATCCTGGGGCTGATTCTGCTGCCCGGGGTAATCGTGCTGATAGTTTTGTTCACCCCGGAGTTGCGTCTGGCGCTGGAACAGATAGGCCGGGGCCGGCTAATGACGGTCCTGCCCATGATGAAAAGAGAGGAGATAGGCCAGGTAGTGAATGAGATAGTGTCGGCGGTGACTTCTCTCTCCCGAGAGCGCACCGGTGCGCTGATCGTAGTTGAGGGCAATGTGGGGTTGAATGATATCATCTCCACAGGCCGAACTGTGAGAGGCCGCGTTTCCGCGGAGATGTTACGCACAATCTTTCATCCCGGGACTCCGCTCCATGACCTCGCTGTGGTGATACGCGCAGACAGGGTCATGGCGGCGGGCTGTCTCCTTCCGCTCAGTGAGCAGGATAGTACAGCCTTCCCCATGGGGACGCGGCACCGTGCGGCACTGGGGCTTTCTGAAACCTCAGATGCGATGATAGTGGTTGTCTCTGAGGAGACCGGAGGCATCAGCCTGGCACATGAGGGCCGGCTCTTCTCCAATCTCTCTTCCGATGCCCTCAAGGCAAGGCTCATAAATCTGCTGGTTCCGCCAGAGAGAAAACCGGCGTTGAAGCGCTTGGCGGTGCCGGCGGTGAGAGGACTCTGGCGACGGCTGCCTTTTGCCCATCACGAGAAGAGCGATGCTGCACCGAAACATTAAGTTAAAACTTCTCGCACTGGTGCTGGCCCTGTGTCTTTGGGCCTATGTGACAGTGAATGAGCAGGTGGGAGAAAAGGCCTTCAGTGTGGCTATTGATGTGGCGCGCACCCCCAGCAACCTGGCCGTCACTTCCGAGACCGGCAATGCTGTGGTGTGGCTGAGAGGTGAACGGGAGACCCTGGAGACGGCGGCGAATCAGGTGCACGCGAGAGCCCTTCTCTCTACTCATGAGCCGGGAAAAGTAACAGCAAGGATTGATCCACTCTTTCCACAGGGACTCACTCTGGTGAAAGTAGTCCCCACCCAGATAACCCTGCAGTTGGAAGAGGTAATAAAAAAGCGTTTTCCTGCAACTTGCGAATTGCAGGGCCAGCCCAGTCCGGGTTATGTGCTGGGGCAGCCGCGCGTCCATCCCGCCTATGTGGAGGTCTCCGGAGCGGAGAGTACGCTGGCCAAGGTGAACCGGGTGGTGGTAAGGATTGACACCTCTTTTGCGATGCTGGGCCAGCCCCAATCCGGGCCGCTGGAGCCCGTGGACGCCGCTGGTCGTAAGGTTTCAGGCCTGAAAGTGGAACCTCAGATGGCTACTGTCACTGTGCCGGTGCGGAGCAGTATCGCCTCGAAACTGTTGCCGGTGTTCGTATCTTTTTCCGGCACTCCACCGGAGGGTTTTCAAGTGGGCCGCACGAGTGTGTCACCTCCCTTGGTAACCGCGGCGGGAGAGGCCTCCGCAGTCAAAGCCCTGGAGGCGATATCAACTTTACCGCTGTCACTGGATCTGGCAACTTCCTCCATAACTCGCAGGATTGCACTGGTGGTGCCGGAAGGTGTCGCCTCCTTGAGCGAACGGAATGTGCTGGTGAGAGTAGAGATAGTCGCGGAAGCGTACCCAGAGCATCGACCGGAAGAAGTGACACCGCCCCCTTCAGGGCAGGAATGAAATCTTCGAGGACTGATAAAGCGTTTCCCCTGTTCTTGTCCGAATCATGAAGATTGTATTTATGGGCACAAGTGCTTTCGCTGTCCCCTCCCTTCGAGGGCTTGTTGAAAGCCGACATGAGGTGGCGGCTGTTTTCACTCGCCCCGATAAGCCGGCCGGACGAGGCCGGCGGCTGCGCGCTTCACCGGTGAAAGAGGCGGCCGTGGAACTGGGCTTGCCGGTTTTTCAGCCGGAGCGTATTGCCGACGCGGAAGGCCGCCGCGCCCTGGAGGAAGCGACACCCGATTTGTGTGTTGTGGCCGCCTATGGCGAGATACTGCCGCGAGCGATCCTGGAAATCCCCCGCCTTGGCTGCATGAATATACACGCCTCACTTTTGCCGAAGTATCGCGGTGCAGATCCGATTCGAAGAGCCATCATGGCGGGAGAGATGCAAACCGGTGTTACTATCATGTGGATGTCTGAGGGTTTGGATGAAGGTGATGTCATTATGCAACAAACCTTACAGATAGGGCCTGAGGAGGACTATGGATCACTCCATGACCGGCTTGCCGTGGTAGGAGCACAGGCCTTGCTTGAGAGCCTAGAAGCGCTGGAGAGGAGAGAGGCACCTCGCACACCCCAAGATGACTCCTCCGCCACATTCGCCCCTCCCCTGAAGGCTGAGGAGAAGAAGATTCAATGGGAAGCCTCTGCAGAGGAGATTCATAATCTGGTGAGAGCGCTTAATCCGGCCCCGGGGGCATATTGCCTGTGGAAAGGTAAGCGATTAAAGGTATGGAAGGTGGAAAAAACCTTCTCCGCGAAAGGAATTCCTGGTACAATAGTGGAAATCGGCCCATTAGGAGCCATTATCGCAAGTGGGCAGGGGGGAGTAAGGCTGCTTGAATTGCAGCCGGAAGGGCGAAACCATATCAGCGGCACCGAGTTCGTGAGAGGCTATCGCCCTGTGGTCGGAGAATTGATAGAATAGGAGGGAACAAGAACCACTTCACCGTGAGAAAGCCGCTGGGCCGGAGAAGAGAGCCAGCGAAAAGCATTTCTTGATATACCTGAGTTAATCTTTGGAAACCTAGCTCTCTTCAGCCATAGCGGTATGGTTTGTGACGCCATCTTCAGGGTGAAGGAGGAGGAAAGTGAGCAGCTCGCAGGGCGAGAGCCTTCAAGAGCGACTTGAGCGGGCGGCGGCTTTCAAGAACGAAGGTCAATACGAAGCAGCGTTGGCCGAATTTCGCAGTATACTGGACGACGATCCCACCAACGTCGAGGCGCGAGTGGGCGTAGGATTGGTGCTTTGCTTCACAGGTGAGTTCGACGCCTCCCTGGAGGAGCTTCGACGCGCTGCAGCGGACGGGCCTGACAGCGTGGACGCTCGCCTGAACCTCGCGAAGACCTATGCCATGCTGGGCATGTATGACGAGGCGAAGGATGAGTTCAACCAGGTGCTTCGTCTCTCTCCGGGCCACAAGGAGGCCATGAAACAGCTCGCCTTCTTTGAGCCGTCAACAAGCGGTGAAGGCGGCCTCTAGCCTGTGCTATAGCCAATCCGCGGCATTCGGAATTCAGCCCTCAGAGCGGGGTTGATTCTGGATGCCGTATCTTATGTTTCTTTCCCCGGCGAGCAGAATATGAACCCATCCGCACCGGCCGGGCCGGAATCAGTGACAATAAGTTTCCGGCCGGATGGAAAGAAGATTCGCGCCACACGAGGCGCCACCGTGCTGGAAGCCGCCTCTCAGGCCGGGATTACCCTGCAGTCCTCTTGTGGAGGTCGCGGCGCTTGTGGTAAGTGCCGCATCCGGCTCATCTCTCCACCTTCTGCTCCCAGCGATGCGGAATTACGCCACTTCGATGAAGCGGAATTGGAACAAGGCTGGCGGCTCGCCTGCCAGGTGCAGGTGGAGACGGAGGCGGTGGTTGAGATTCCCCCTTCCAGTCGGATGATGAGAGAAAAGATTTCCCTCCAAGGACTGGGGCGAGAGGTGGAGGTGGAGCCGGGCCTGAGCAAGATATTCCTGCGTCTTCCGCCACCCTCTCTGTCAGACCAGAGAGCGGATCTGGCAAGGCTGCTGGATTCATTGGGGGGTGATGTTCCACCCCCTTCAAATCTGAGCCTGCTGCAAGACCTCCCCGATAGGATGCGCCGGCAGGATTTCAATGTCACAGTGGTACTGTCCGATGGTGAGATCGTGGAGGCGGAATCTGGAGACACCGCTGCGCAGCTGTATGGTATGGCTTTTGACATCGGTACCACAACCATAGTGGGATACCTCACCCGTCTTTTGGATGGAGCCGAGGTTGCTGTCAGCGCTGCCATCAATCCTCAGGTGCAGTTCGGTGATGATGTCGTATCACGAATCTCCTTTGTCTCAACCGACGAGGAGGGCCTCACCCGTCTCCAAGAGAAAGTGGTGGGAGCGGTCAACGAGATTATCCAAGAGGCCTGCCGGGAAGGCGGGATTGATGCCACTCGGATCTATGAGTTGACGGTTGTGGGAAATACCTGTATGACCCACCTCTTCCTGGGGATCGATCCCACGAGCCTTGCCACAATGCCCTATGTGCCGGTAAATGCGGCGCCGCGCACTGTGGAGGCAAGAGAGTTGGGTATTCGCATCAACCCCCGCGGCCGGGTGCATGTTCTGCCCAATATCGCGGGATTCGTCGGGGCCGACGCAGTGGGAGTTATCATCGCCAGTGGGCTGGAGGAGAACCGCGGGCTGCGGGTGGCGGTGGATATCGGCACCAATGGTGAGGTGATAGTGGCGAAAGATGACCGGCTGTTGGCCTGTTCCACGGCGGCGGGACCGGCCTTTGAGGGAGCGCGCATAAGCCAAGGCATGAGGGCCGCCTCCGGTGCCATTGACCAGGTCACCCTTATCGAATCAGGCTCCGGTTCGATGACTGAGCCCCGGCTTCAGATTCATACTATTGACGATGCACCCGCGCGCGGGATATGTGGTTCCGGATTAGTGGACGCGGTGGCGGTCCTGCGAAAGATCGGGGTCATTACTTCGACGGGCCAGATGCTGCCAGCAAAGTCGGCTCCACCCTCTGCGTCTCCCTTCCTGGAGAGATTGGAATCGAAAGACGGGAAATTGCGGTTCGTGCTTGCGGGACCAGAGCAGAGTGCCGGGGGTGAACCCATATGCCTAACCAGCCGGGACGTGCGGGAACTGCAGTTGGCAAAAGGGGCCATCTGTGCGGGTATGTTGATCCTGCTGGAGGAGATAAGCGCCAAACCGGAGGAGGTGGAGGAATTGCTTCTGGCAGGGGCGTTCGGAAGTTATATCCGCCGGGAGAGCGCTCTCGCCATCGGTATGCTTCCCGCCATACCTCCGGAGAAGATAAGACCGGTAGGAAACGCGGCCGGGCTCGGCGCGAAACTGGCCCTTGTCTCCGGGAAGATGCGCAGGCTTGCGAAAGAGGTGGCGGGGCGTGTAGAATATGTGGAGTTATCGGAACGTGCTGAGTTCCATCAGCGGTTTGCCGATGCAATGATACTAGAGCCTGTCTCGGGAGCAAGGCAGGCTGATAGGTAAAGTCTGGAGGAGACGATGGCAGATTTGAAAGCACTCGCGGAGGCCATCATAGGCGGCCAGCGGGACAAAGCAAAGGAACTGACACAACAAGCGATCGACGAAGGCATTTCCCCGAAGCAGATTATTGATGAGGGGCTGATAGCGGGCATGAACGTGGTGGGCGTAAGATTCAAGAACAATGAGTTTTATGTCCCTGAAGTGCTGATTGCGGCGCGGGCGATGCACACCTCCATGGACCTGCTGAAACCGCTGCTGGCGGATTCTGATGTGCAGCCGGTGGGACGTGCGGTAATCGGCACGGTTAAAGGCGACCTCCATGATATCGGCAAGAACCTAGTGATGATGATGCTGGAGGGCGCAGGCTTTGAGGTGAAGGATTTGGGCATAGATGTGCCCACAGAGAAGTTCTTGCAGGCGGCGGCGGAGAATGGCAGCCAACTGGTGTGCCTGTCGGCGCTGTTGACCACAACGATGCCGGCAATGAAAGAAGTGATAGATACTCTGCAGAAGTCAGATTTGAAAGCGAAAGTCATCATCGGAGGAGCGCCGGTCACACAGGCTTATGCGGATGAGATCGGCGCGGACGGTTACGCGCCGGATGCCGCCAGCGCGGTTGATAAGGCGAAGGAATTGCTGAAAGTCTCCGCATGACGCAAGGCAGAGGTTAGCCGCATGTATTTGATCGGTCCTTATTGGTGGCTGTTGATTCCCGGAGTGCTGTTAGCCCTATGGGCACAGTGGAAGGTGAAAGCGACTTTTCAGAAGTACGCTCAGGTGCGCGCCTCCAGCGGCATAACCGGAGCACAGGTGGCGCGGGAACTGCTGAAGCAGGCGGACACTGAAGTAAGCCCGCAGGCCGGCAAGGAAGCTGCGGCAACCGCCCTGAGCGCAGTGCGAGTTGAAGCCACTCAGGGGACGCTTACTGACCATTATGATCCAAGGGCGCGGGTGCTGCGCTTGTCCGAACCCGTCTATGGGGGAGACTCTCTCGCTGCGCTGGGAGTAGCCGCACATGAGACCGGGCATGCGATGCAGCATGCCACAGGATATGGTCCTTTGGGGTTGAGAAGCGCGCTCTTGCCCATGGCGAGCATCGGCTCCAACCTTGCCATGCCGCTGTTCTTGGTAGGCTGGTTATTCGGCGGTATGAGTGCGAAGGGCGGCATGGGCATTCTGATGGATCTTGGCATCTTACTTTACATGGTCGCCGTCGTTTTCACTCTGCTAACCTTACCCGTGGAGTTCAATGCCAGCCGGCGCGCGGTCGCCCTGCTTAGGGATGGAGGATACATCAGGTCTGACGAGATAGGGCCGGCGAAGGCGGTCCTGAATGCCGCCGCCCTGACTTATCTGGCCGCGGCGGCGGTGGCCTTGCTGACCCTGATTCGGTTGATTCTCTTGCGCGGCGGCAGACGCTGAGAACCGGCCGAGTGATTTGGACCGATTGCAGTCATATTCCGTTGCAGAAACAGCAAACATAGCATTCAAGAGGTTCACAACAATTACTGAAGGAGAAACGGAATGACTGGGCCGGAGGGCTCGGCATACACCCCAGAGCGACCCTCCTATATTCTTGCGCCTCCTGAGAAGAAGCGCTCTTTCTTTCGCAGGCCCGTGGGCCCGGGCATGATCATAGCAATCGTCATCGGTGTTGTGGTGGTCCGGGGCTGGCTGATAGAGGGGGCGATTGTTACGGGAGGCTCCATGGAGCCCACCCTGCACAGTGGAGAGCGCCTGTTGGTCCTGAAATGCCGCTATTCCGACGCGCGTTTGCCTTCACGCGGTGACATCGTTATCTTCCCGGACCCGCAGGAAATGGGAATCGCCGTGAAGCGGGTGATCGGCCTCCCCGAGGAGAAGATAGTCATTCGCGGTAGCCAGGTAAGTATAGACGGCCATGTCTTGGAAGAACCCTATATCCGCGGTAAATCGCGATATGCCATCACGGGAATTATACCCAAGGGAAAAGTCTGGGTGATGGGAGATAATAGAGGCAAGAGCGCTGACAGCCGCACATACGGCCCAGTTGACTTATCGAGCATCCGCGGGCGTGCGGTGCTGGTGATGTGGCCTCCACTTCCCAGGACCATCCCCGGAGCAGATAAGAACACGGAGTCGGAATGAATACTATCTCATCTGAGAAGAAGGAGCCTCTCGTGCATCCACTACTATTAGTTCTCATCGCCGTTACCCTGGGCGCGGTGGGACAGATTATGTTGAAACAGGGAATGGGCGGAACGGGAGTCTCCGGCAGCATCGGCCAGCAGGGGCGCATTCTCTTCCGCGCTATCCTTACCCCGTACGTTCTCTTCGGCCTCATGCTTTATGGGATCAGCGCGCTCTTCTGGCTGAAGGTGCTCAGCACCCAGGAACTCTCCTATGTTTACCCTATGATCGCTGTGAGTTATGTTATTGTAACGGTGCTGTCCATTATCTTCCTGCGTGAGCAGATCAGCCCCATGCGCTGGGTGGCCCTGCTGGTCATCTGCGCGGGGGTGGCGATGCTGGCTCTTTGGGGAGCGAACAAGGCGCAGGCCCAAGAATCCACAGCCCAAGTTCTGGAGGTTGAGAGTCTGGAAGGAAAGAACCTGCCTTAAAGGCTCGATCGTCCAGTGCACCTGAGGCGCACAAGTGCCAAAAGTCCACAGACGAACATCGAAGACTCCTCCCGCCAGGCTCGCCTCCAGGGGCAAGAGCCGCGTCCTCATTGTCCTCTGCATCGTCCTGCCGCCGCTGGTTCTCACCTGGAAAACACTGTTCTCGCACTCCCTGCTGCCAGCTGATTTGCTCACTATGATGCCGCCTTGGAAGGAGGCCAACGCTCCTCTCATCGGGTTCTGGAACGCGCTTATCTGGGACTCTCTGGGCCAGTATTTTCCGTGGAGGGATTTTGCCGCCCGCGTTTTTCAATCAGGCTACATTCCGCTGTGGAATCCATTCCAGTTCTGCGGACTGCCTTTCCTCGCCAATTCCCAGTCGGCTCTCTTCTATCCGCTCAATCTCATCTTCTGGCTGACTGATACGCGGAGGGCCTTCGGCCTCAGCGGCTTCCTGCACCTTGCCCTCGCCGGTTGGTTTACATATCTCTTCTTACGGGCGGTGAGGCTGCGGCGCTTTGGCGCAACGGTGGGAGCGGTGACCTTCGCTCTGAACGGCTATTTCCTAACCTGGATTTTTCTGCCGACAGTGGTGAGCAGTGCTATCTGGCTGCCGCTCGCTCTGCTCTTCGCGGAGAAGTTCTTCAGGCGCGGGAAACCCGCCTTCGCTGTCGGGGCGGGAGCCGCGGTGGGCTTGTCCGCTCTCGCCGGTCATCCGCAAATCTTTTTGCTGTGCACGCTCTTTTTCGGTTTCTATTTCATTGCGCGCGGCATCTTTCTAAAGCAGTGGCTGCGACTGGCAGGGGGCATTCTCCTCACCGGCGGATTCGCGGCACTGCTTGCCGTGGTCCAACTGCTGCCTTTGGCGGAACTGCTTCGTTTCAGCCATCGCGCGCCGAGCGCGGGTGCAGAGAGATACGATTTCTATCTGTCCTGGGCTCTGCCCTGGCACAACCTGGTTACCTTGCTGCTGCCGGACTTTTTCGGTAATCCGGGAACGGCCACTTTCTGGGGGAAGGGCAATTATGCCGAATTCTGCGCCTACGCGGGAATCCTGCCTTTCGCTCTCGCTCTTATTGCGGTTCGATATGGGCGGGGTTTTCACGCCCGGTTTTTTGCGATCTTTGCCGCGGTGTGGCTGCTTTGCGCACTGGGCACTCCGCTCAACTGGTTCTTTTTTCACTTTATACCCGGCATGAGCCGGGCGGGAAGTCCGGCGCGGCTGCTCCTGCTCTACTTGTCTTCAGTGGCCTTTCTTGCGGGCATCGGGGCGAATTGGGTAACACAGGCCTACAGCGAAAAGGGGGCGGCATGGCTGAGGCCGCGGCTGTTGGCGGTCATTCTGGTAGTGGCAATCCTGGCGGTCGGACTCGCCTTCTTTTCCAGAGCGCTCCTCCCCTACTCTGGAGAATTCACTCTGCAAGATGTGTTTGGTGATGCGAAGCCGAATATCACGCTGCTTGGCAGCATTTGTTTGGTTTCGATAATACTCATCTTTGCGATGGGGGCACGCTCCCGGCAGGTCCGGAACGCTCTGGCAGGGGCGGTCGTCTTCTTGATTGTGGCGGATTTGCTTATCTTCGGTTTTCGCTATATTCGAACCAGCCCGCGGGCGGAGGTCTTTCCCTCCACAGGAGTAACACGCTTTCTGCAGGAGAATGCCGATGGAGGAAGATTCCTGGCGCTTTCTCCGGAGCCGCTTGAAGAGGCCTGGCCCGCCTCCGATCTGCCTGAGGCGGTCTATCTTCTGCGAGGGATGAGGCCTTTTCCGCGGGCTTTGCTGCCGCCGAATTCGGCGATGGTATATTCGCTGCGAGATGTGCTGGGATATGATTCGGTTTACCTGGCGAACTACCGCGCGCTTGTGGGCGAACTGGAGGGGCGTGACCCCAGTCCGGCGGCAAATGGGAATCTTCTTCTCGCCTCCAGCGCCAGGAGAGACATGCTGCCTCTCTTCGGGGTGCGCTATCTACTGTCTCTCGTTCCTCTGGAGGGGCGTGATTTGCGGCTGGTCTATGATGGTGAAGTGAAGGTCTATGAGGTCATCTCTGCGGTTTCGCGGGCCTGGGCGGCAGACGGCTCATTCAGCCCGGGAGTCGCTATGGGTGAGGCGGAGATTGTGGAAGATGGAATCAACCATGTCCGGGTGGAGGCAAGCCTCACGACAGACGGGTATCTGGTTTTGGCGGATGCCTTTTATCCCGGCTGGCATGCATTTGTCGGCGGTCAGGAGATGGAGATTATTCGGGCGAATGGGGCCTTTCGAGCGGTAGCGCTGCCGGCTGGCAGCCATCAGGTTGACTTTCATTATCGGCCTGCTGTGTTCAAAATCGGTCTGTTTGCTTTCTTATTAGCGCTGAGTATAGCGGCAGGCTGTTCAACAAACGCAATTCTTCTCAGAAGACGCGGATTTGAGAAAAGATAAGAAGTCTCCTTCAAAAGCAAAGGTCCCCGCGCGTGCAGATGGACGAGAAATTCTCGTCCTCTTTGTCCTGGCCTTGGTGCTGCGAATCATTGGGGTCGGATGGGGGCTGCCGGGGCCCACTCATGTCTTCTCCTACCATCCTGATGAGATCTTTGTGCTGCGCCCCGCCCTGGGAATGTTGGAAGGTGACTGGAACCCCCACTTTTTCAACTACGGCACTTTGTATCTCTACCTGGTCGGTGTCGTTTCCTGGCTGTTCGCGCTGGTGGGCCTTTCACCCGGCAATGCCCCTGATCTGGGATTGCTGCATTTGATCGGCCGTGTCATCACTGCCTTCTTGGGTGCGGGGACGGTTGCACTCATCTATCTCATCGGCCGGGAACTGGGGAGCCGGAAACTGGCCCTGTGGGCTTCCGCACTACTGGCGGTAGCGCCGCTTCATCTGGTGAATTCCCATTTCGCCACAGTGGATGTGCCGGGGACTTTTCTGCTGGCTCTGGGAGCCTATGGCTCTCTGCGGATCATCCGGGAGGGGGGAACACAGTGGTATCTGCTTTCAGGCGCGGCGATGGGCCTGGCGGCAGCAACGAAGTATAACTTCGGTGTCGGTATCCTGGTTGTGGTGGCGGCCCATCTGCTGCGGGGGAAGATTCCCGGGCGGGAACATGCGCGTCTGGTTGCCGCAATTATGATGCTGCCTGTCTTCTTTCTTATCGGCTGTCCCTATGCGCTCTCCCTGGAAGGCTTGCCACATATCAGGAAGGAATTTCTGGCCGGCCTTCTCTTCGAGGCCCGACACATGCAGGAAGTGCGCACCGCGGCCTTTGTCGGAGCCGGCTCCGGCTGGGCCTATCATGGTTTGCGGGGGCTGCCCGCGGCTTTAGGGGTGCCGCTGTATCTGCTTGCAGTTGGGGGTATGGTCCGGGCTTTTCTTCTGCGGGGTGATTCTCACGCCAAGAAAGATATTCTCCTGCTCCTCGGCTGGATCGTCTTCTTTTTCCTTATGATAGGATTCGCGACAGAGCGCTTTATTCGCTATCTCGTGCCACTGGTGCCTTTCTTGTGTCTGTTTGGGGCATTCGCAATGGAAGGCATATTCCGACTCCGCTTGAAGGGATTGCGAGTTATCGCGGTCGGTCTGGGCATGGCTTTGGGGTTGAACCTGGCCTATTCGGTTTCTCAACTCCGGTTATTCGTGGTTACAGACCCGCGTGATGACGCCCTCGCCGCGGTGAATGAATTGGGACCCAAGACAGTCGGAGTACAGGAAATCCCCTGGTTTCGCACTCCGGCGGTATCGCCTTTCAATGGGGGCGTGCTGAGCCAGTCTTCTTTCATCAAGTGGCAGGAGACCGCGCCCTATCGAGTGATCGTGACCGGGTGGAAGAGAGAGGTACTTAAACGAGAACAGCCGGAGGTCTTCGCCATCTCCGATCTTCAGTATGTGAATGTTTTGCGCTTGGGTGATAAGAGGGCTCGGGACTTCATGGAGGTTCTGGAGAACTCATACTCCGAGCATCGAGTATTTCAGAATCCCACACCGACCGACTGGGTGGGCGGCGACCGTCGCCGTTCGCCGCCCGATTGGCTTTACTTGAAACCCGTAGTATCGATTTACTCGGGCTGGAAGAATGACTGAGAGCGGTTCCCTGCTGCGACTTGAGAAGAAGGAATTGCGCTGGCCTCTAGCGGTTGCTTTGGTCATCATTGCTCTCACCTGTCTGCCCTATCTTTTCGGGTGGGCGATCACTCCACCGGGATTTCGCTACAGCGGTTATCTCTCCAACCCGGATGACCACAATGTCTATTTTTCCTATATGCGGCAGGCCCATGATGGAAGCCTGGTTTTTGTTGACCAGTTCACCACCGAACCTCAGCGGCCCTGGTTCTTTCATGTTTTCTTTCTCTCACTGGGCCTCTTCTCTCGCATCAGCGGACTCTCCCTGATTGTCACTTATCAACTATCTCGCATCATCTGGGGAGTGCTGTTATTGCTGGCACTCTATGTCTTTGGGGCCCACTTTCTGGAGGGGCTCCGGGCGCGGCGCTTCTTTCTGCTTCTCATTGCGCTCTCCTCCGGGCTGGGCTGGCTGTATCTGCTGATAATGCAGCCCACCGGCAACCAGCCTCATCCTCCGGATTTCGGGCCCGGGTTGGTGATGCCGGAATTGATTACCTTTCTGACGCTTTTGCTGCACCCGCTCTTCTCTTTTTCCGTTTTCCTGCTGGTGAGCACCCTTTTGTTGTTGATGTTGGCGATGGAGCGCCGCTCATTGGGATTGTCCCTCTGTGCGGGTGTGACGGGAATGCTGCTCGCCAATGTTCACTCTTATGACAGCATCCCCCTCGCCATCACGATCTTGCTTTATCTGGTTGGACGTGTGGTGGTGCAGCGAAGATTGGGCTTGTGGGAGATTGCTCCGGCGCTGATCCTTGGAGTGATGATGCTCCCTCCCCTGCTCTACCAGTTTCATCTCTATCGCGATTTGCCGGTCTTTCGCTTGAAGGCGGAGGTGGCGACTCTCTCTCCACCGCTCTTGCAGTATCTGCTGGCGATGGGGCTGCCTTTCGTATTTTTCATTGCGGGTGCAAAGATCGCCCTGCAGAGGGTCCGCAAGCAGCCGGATCTCTTGCTGCCCATGGCCTGGTTTGTCGCGCTGCTTATCTCCGCCTATCTGCCTTTTTCATTTCAGCGCAAAATGGCGGAGGGGATGCAGATTCCCGTATGTCTGTTGGGCGCGCTCTTCTTGAGTGAGCGCGTTTTGAATAGTGAGAAGTTACACAGTACCATATTGCAGGGGGCAACCGCCGCGGCAATTCTTCTCTTTTGCTTCCCATCCAATGGATTCTTCCTGGGCAAGGCATTGCAGGACCTACAGTCAATGGGAACCAGTTATTATGCTCATCTAATGCCCCCACCCTATCTGCGGGCGGAGCAGGTGGCCGCGCTGGAGTGGCTGGAGGGGCGAGTCTCCGGTGATGAGGCTATCCTGTGTAATCCCCTGCTCGGCTCTTATGCACCCTCCCGCACCGGCGCGAAGGTCTACGTGGGCCACTGGGCGGAGACTTTGAATTATCCGCATAAACTGGGCCTACTGGCGCAATTCCTCAGTGGCCGCATGAGCAACCCCGAACGCGGGAACTTGCTGCGAAAAGAGGGCATAAGATATGTACTGCTGGGGCCGGAGGAGAAGGCCCTGGCCGGCGGGACGGCCTCATTTGAAGATCTTCCCATGAAAGAGGTTCATCGAATAGGTGAAATCATCATCTTCCAAGTCGAAGAGTAAGGGGAAAGAGAAGCCTACCTCGCTGTCCGGGCTGTGGCGGGGAAAAGGGAACGAGTGGCTGATCCTTCTCACCGCGGTGGCGACGGTGGCCCTGATGGCATGGATCATCTCGGGCCGGTCCATCGGGATCAGGGGTGAGTGGACCTGGCCCATGAGGATCGTAGCCGGGGCGCGCTTTTGGGCGCCGTTGGGCGGAGTTGCGCTGCTCATTGCCACGGCGGGCTGGCTTACCCGGCCGAAACGCTGGGAGAGAACGCGACGGCGCTGGCGCGCGGTCTGGATAATCTGGCTCGTCATGGTCGCTTGGCTGCTCGCCGCAGGTGTGCTGATTATCCCGCAGAACCCGGTGGTAGTTACAGGGGGGATAATCGCAAGCCCTCAGGCGACTTCTTATTTTTCGGTTGCGGTAAACATCACTGATCTGCCGGCCACAGTGAAGAGTTTTCCCGCGCTCATGGAGACATTTCCTCAGCACGCCCGCACCCATCCACCGGGGCCCATTCTTTTCTTCTGGGGAGTGAATCGCCTGGTACATGCCTGGCCCGGCCTAGCGAAGGCCACGGAGGCGGTCTGTGTGCGGCTGGACAAAGATGGAACCGAGCACTTGTCACAGGTTCTTCATCAGCAGTTCGGAATCCCGATCACTCGCACTGAGGCTTTAGCCGCTGTCTTTTCCGCATTCTTGCTTGCTGGATTGGGCAGTCTGTCTCTGATTCCGCTGTATATGCTGGCCTCCTCTCTCTATGGCTCCACAACCGCCATGCGGGCGACTCTGCTGTTTGCCACAGTGCCTTCGTTTCTGCTCTTTGGTCCCTCCATTGATCAGTTGGTGCTCCTCTTTGCAGTACTGACACTGTGGGGATTCCTTCTTTTGCGCAGAACGGGAAATCCCCTCATCGGCCTCTTTCTTGCGTTGGGCCTGTTGATAAGTCTGGGGCTGGTCGCAATGTTCGCCTTCATCGGCTTGTGGTGGCTGTTGGGGCGATCCGTGCTCCCTGAGAATGTCGCAGATAAGAGAAAGATGGTAATGGGCATAGTGGGAGCGCTGCTCATCTTCATCGGAGTATATGTTATTCTCTGGTTGGCAGTCGGATTGAATCTGCCGGCTATCATAAAGGCCGGTCTTGCCGTCCACCGACATACGACACTGGAAGAGGCAAGCCGCGCCTACTGGAAATGGGTCATATATGATCCCATCGAGTTCGCAATTTTCCTGGGCTTGCCCTTGATGCTATGGGCTCTTCTGGCTGTTCGCGGAGATAATCAGCGAGCCGCCTTGGGAGGTTTCGCCCTCGCCTGGGTGGGGACCCTCCTCTTGTTGGATGTCTCCGGCTGGGTAAGGGCGGAGACGGGCCGTATATGGCTCTTCCTGATGCCGCCAGCGGCCTTGTTGGGTGCAGTCCGCCTGGGGCAGTTGGGCAAACGTTTTGATTTGGGTTTCTTCTCCGTGTTGGTACTGCAGATGGGTCAAGCGATAACAATGAAAGCAGGCTTGGACATTTTCATTCTCAAGTGAGACAGAATTGAACACACCTTTCATCTCGGTAATCATACCGGCCTATAATGAAGAGAAGCGATTGGAGCCATCTCTGGGGGTAATCACAGATTACTTAGCCTCTCAGCCATATGAGGTTGAGTTACTAGTGGTGGATGATGGAAGCACTGACCGTACCCGCGAGATCGTTGAGGAGTTTGCGAAAAAGAGCCCGATGAGCCTGCGGCTGGAGAAGAATCCCCGCAATATGGGCAAAGGCGCGGCGGTGCAGAGGGGGATGCTTGCTGGAGAAGGCGAATATTTGCTTTTCACCGACGCGGATCTCTCCACACCCATACAATCAATGGAGAGTTTCCTTCCCCATCTGCAAAGCGGGGCCGATGTCGTCATCGGGACACGCAGACATCCCTCCGCCAAGATAGAGCGGGCGCAACCCTGGTTGAGAAGAACCCTGGGGAAGGGGTTTATAGTGCTGGCGAATCTGATGGTAGGCATCAAGGTGAGTGATCTCAACTGTGGTTTCAAGTGTTTTTCAAGAAAAGCGGCGCGAGAAATATTCTCCCGGAGCCGGGTCATCGGCTGGGCCTTTGACGCGGAGATTCTCTATCTCGCCGACAGATTGGGCTATCGTATCGTCGAAACCCCGGTGACCTGGGCACATTCCTCCGGCAGCCAGGTGCGACTGCGCAAAGATATCTTGAGTTCTTTCCGGGGGCTGTTGGAGATACGCCGCAACAGCCGCCAAGGCCTTTACAATCTCCCGCAAAAGGGAGGCGCGAATTGAAGGGAAAACGCGCGGATCTGATTGCGGCGGCGCTTCTGCTGGCCGTGGTGCTGGCCTTCTGCGGGCGGGCGATATTCACCGGCCGCGCGCTGCTGCCCTTGGACATGCTTCTTTTGATGTCGCCCTGGAAGGCGCACGGGCCCGCGCTGGCTCCGGCCTTGACCGGCACTGAGCCGGGCACTGTCTTTATGCCCCATAATCCCCTCTTGGATCCGGTGCAGCAGTATTATCCCTGGCGCGCCTTTGCAGTTGATTCATTGAAAAAAGGTATCATCCCGCTGTGGAACCCTTTCTCCTTTTGCGGCCAGCCGTTCTTGGCCAATCTGCAGTCCGCTTTGACATATCCTCCGAACCTGATCTTCCTGCTTCTTTCTCTGCCGGCCGCCTTCACTTGGGGAGTGGTGCTCCACCTCTTTCTCGCCGGGCTTTTCTTCTATTGGCTGCTGCGGGAATGGAAGGTTTCTCCCCCGGCGGCACTCTTCGGGGCCATCGCCTTCATGCTGAACGGTTATATCATCGGGTGGCTGGAATATCCCGCCTTCGGGTTGTGGGTGCTCATCTGGCTGCCGGCGATTCTCCTTTTTTACGAGAAAGCGATTTCCACAAAGCGTTGGGGATGGGCGGTGTTGGCCGGGCTCGCCGTCACCCTCCAGTTCCGCGGAGGGCAGTTGCAGATTTCCGCGTACATCATCTTGACCTTGCTGCTGTATGTGATATGGAGGGCGTTCTCGGCCGGTGATAAGCGCGCAGTCATCGGACATCTGGGTCGGGTTGTGGTAGTGCTTCTCATCGGGCTCTCTCTGGCCGCGGTGCAGTTGCTGCCTACTATGGAACTCGCACCTCTGAGCGCGCGTGCGGCGAAGACCTATGCAGAGGCGCGTGAATTCGCCTTCCCGCTGACCCACCTGGTTCTCTTTTTCATTCCGAATTTTTTCGGCAATCAGGTGGATAGAAACTACTGGGGGGACCTGACCGGCAATCCTCACATCAATTTCCAAGAGAGCGGCTGTTATGTGGGAGTGATTACTCTTCTCTTGGCCTGGCTGGCCCTGCGGCTGTGGCGCAGGCCGCAGGTCGGGTTCTTATTGGCTCTCACCATTGTCTCGGTACTGCTGGCTCTGGGCAGCCCGCTCTTTGCGGTCTTCTATTATCTGGTGCCGGGGGCAAAGCAACTCGCAGGCCTGGGCAGGGCGCTCTGTTTGGCCGATTTCGGTCTCGCCGGCCTCGCCGCATTCGGGCTTAACCGGCTGTTGAGCAAAGAGCCTCTTCTGGCGAGATGGGAACTGCCGACATTCGCAGCCGGCGCGGTATTGGTGGTGTCGGCAGCACTAGTCCTTTTCGGAGAGGTGCTGCAGAATAACCCGCCGCTGCTGGAAAACTTTGTCAGGCAAGGACTGCGCTTTCTCGTTCTGCTCACCGCTTCCCTTGCTCTGGTCTGGCTGCTGGCGAGGGGGAAGATGATGATGCAGAGACGGAAGAAGCCGTCCCGGCCGGAGCGGCCCTCGTATGTAATTCCGAGCGTGGTATTGGCACTATTGATTGCCGATCTCTTCTCTTTCGGAGCGAACTTGAATCCTGCGACTGATGCAAGGCTGGCCTTCTTCCCCACGGAAGCGACGGATTTCTTGCGCGCTAACAGCCAACACGCGCGCATCGTCTCTTACCGGCCTCCGGATGAGCGTCCCCAGGCGGCGCTTGAATGGATGCTCCCGAATACCCCGCTCGTCTATCAACTGCGGGATGTGCATGGATATGATTCACTGGTGCCCGGCCGTTATACGCGGCTGATCGGCTCTACGGATTGGAGCGCGCAAGGCGAATGGCCGGCGCCTGATTCCGCGCTGGCGGATCTGCTGGGGATAAAATATGCGTTGACCACGGCAGAGTTGGAAGCTCCGGGCTGGAAACTGGAACGAGTCCTGGAGGAAAGTGTCTATTATAACGAGGAGGCATTGCCGCGGGCTTTTGTCGTAAACCATGCCCGGCGAGTGAGTGATGATGAATGTCTGAAGATGGTTCAGAGCGGCACATACGATTATCGCCGGGAGGTGCTGCTGAGCGGGTCGGGCGGAGAGGAACCCACTGTTGAGGAGACGGAGGAGAGTATTCCCACAGAAGTCAGTTTCCTCGAGGACGGAATTAACTCAATTGTACTGGAAGTCGAATCTGCGGAAGATGGATGGCTGGTACTGACCGATATGGCTTACCAGGGTTGGAGGGCCGAAATTGACGGAGAACCACGGCAATGGGAGACCGCGAATTATGCGTTCAGGGCGCTGCGTATTCCGGCGGGAAGGCACGAGGTGAGGTGGAGCTATTTGCCCACCACCTTCAAAGTGGGTGTGTTTGTCAGCCTGATTGGGCTGGGTGCAGTCTGCGGTTTTCTCGGCTATTGGCTGGTAGAGAAAAGAAGTGAAAGGCGGTCCGAAATATGAGTCGCAAGAATAAGGCAGAGAAACCCCGAAAAGCGACACGTGCGCCGATGGGCGTGGGAACGATTGCCTTCCTGTTGGGGCTATTGGCATGTGGGGCGGTGATAGCGGGGATCAATTATCACGGCCTTACTTATGATGAACCCATCTATGCGGGTTTTGGCGCGCGCTCCGCAAAATGGATAGTCACACTTCTCATATCCCTCTTCGACGGCGATTTCGCTAAGCAAGTCTCCGCGCCGGTCATCAATCAGGCCTGGTTCGCAAGCATTGATATGCAGCCACCGCTCGTCCAAGTGCTCTCCGGCCTTTCACAACTGGGGCCGGGAAAAGTGCTTAGCGGGATGCTCTCCCAGCGCCTGCCGGTGGCGCTCTTTTTCGGCCTCGCCATAGGAACGCTTTTCTGGTTCACGGATTACGCATTCAACAGGCCAGCCGCTTATTTCTCCGCGCTGGGGCTGTTTCTGATGCCGCGTTTTTTCGCACATGCCCATTTCGCAACCCTGGATGTGCCGGTCGCCGCGCTCATTCTTCTCACCGCGGCGACTTTCTACGCGGCGAGTGAGGAACGCTCCTGGAACCTGTCTCTGTTCAGCGGGCTCTTCATGGGGCTGGCGCTTTTGACGAAACTCAACGCGGGTTTTCTCATCGGGATTCTTCTCATATGGGCGGCGATCTTCCATCCGCCCATGGTTCTCAGAGGACTGGTGGCTTTCTTCATCATCTCACCCGCCGTCTTTCTCGCCGGCTGGCCCTGGCTCTGGCATGATACTCTCCCCCACTTGAAGCAATATCTCTTCTTTCATCTCCAGCATTATCCTGTACTTGTTTACTACTTGGGAGAACTGCACGAATATGCCCCCTGGCACTATCCCTTCGTGATGATTGGAGTAACCACGCCTGTCATATTCCTGGCGCTGATGCTTCTCGGGCTCGGTTATGCCGCCTCCGGGCGCTGCGCATATGAGAGAAAGAAGGTGCGCTCCTCTATTGTGGCGGTCAGATGGCTTCTCTTGATGTGCGCGGTGGGCTATCTCATCCCCTCGGCGATGCCGTTTTCGCCGAAGTACAATGGCGTCAGGCTGTTCTTGCCCGCGCTGCCGTTCCTGATGGGGCTGGCCGGAGGGGGCTTCGCCCTTGTACACGGGGCGCTTGCACGGGCGCTGGAGCGGGTCCGCGCGCTTGCGGAGATGCCGCATTTCAGCGAACGGCTGGCCTTCCTCATGGGACTGGGGCTGTTGCTTCCGGCGGCGGTGGGTTTGCTGAATGTCTTTCCCCATGAACAGGCCTATTACAACGCGCTGGTCGGAGGGCCTGCTGGAGCGCAAAAACGCGGCTTTGAGACCATCTACTGGGGAGGCGTATATAATGCAGCTCTGCCGGCACTTGATACCCATGAGAAACAGTCGCCGCAGATTCTGGTGACACCGCAGGGTGTAACCTCCCTTTTGATAGCCTATCAGCGCGGCGGAGGCTTGAGAAAGGATCTGCGCTGGACCACGCCGCCGCCGCCGAAAGAGCAAGCGACGGGTTGGCCTCAGGAGGCCTTGGTGGGAGTTGATACAGTAATCTTCCAGTGCGCGCAGAGCGAGTTCGATGCTCTCTCCCGGAAACTCTATGAGCAGGGCCGCCCGGAGCCGACAAGTGTCTATCTGGACGGGGTTCCCTTGCTCCTCATTTTCAGTGGAGATGAGGCGAGGCGTCTCTTTCCCGCTGCGGAGAAGACGGAATGAGCTTGGGTGTCGCCCTGGTGGCGACTCTGTTGAATGAAGAG
>JABAOF010015061.1_pt1 | contig 31829 bp, 29 predicted proteins | sample 7062171 | NCBI WGS metagenome assembly JABAOF01 (sample SAMN14538628, study PRJNA623070) | marine sediment metagenome | biome: marine biome [ENVO:00000428]; feature: marine pelagic biome [ENVO:01000023]; material: deep marine sediment [ENVO:00002113] | place: India: Gulf of Khambhat ...
TACCAGTGGACATCCAGCATTGATGGGATAATAGGTACAGAGAGTTCGATTAGCATAGCATATCTCTCAGTCGGAACCCATGATATATCCCTTAAAGTCAAGGACGATGAGGACATGTGGTCAAATGAAGCGGTTGACAAATTGGTCATCGATATTAGAACGAACCAGCTCCCTACGATTTCGCTCTTGACCCCCGCCAATTGGGATTTGGTAACTGAAGATGTTATACAAATTCAGGCAGAAGCGTACGATGAGGACGGCACGGTGGAAAGGATAGAATTCAGGGTGGATGACAACGATTGGTTCGAGATATCTGATTCCTCTTTTGCTTTCTATTCCTTGAAAACCGAGGAGGTAGGAGAGGGGGAACATGTTTTATATGTAAGAGCCTACGATGGAGAGGATTACTCAACAGAGGAGTTCGTAATAATTAATGTCGAAAAAGGTGAAGATGAGGGTAGCTTTTTTGTAGGCGATGAAGTGTTAATTATCTCCTTCATTTTAGTGATCATCCTTATTGTGGGTGTAGTTTTGTATTGGCTTTCGGCCCGTAGAAAAAAGCGTAGCCCGCATTATATTCGATTGTAAAATTTAATAGTGATTATCGAATTATTATATTATCTTATCAAGTTTTAGAATAGGGCGGGTGGAGGGGGTTAGGTGGTGGAAAAAAATTNNGCTTACGGAGCCATTAACCGCCATGCAACCGGCTAAAAATCAACCGATTTTGCAACAGAACCCCGCCAAGAAAATTATTAAATAACCAAAGCAAGTTAGGGCTGGCGATTTACATGAGGGACTTAAAGCTCACAATGATTGGCATGGGTTATGTTGGTCTAGTTTCAGGCGCTGCTTTTGCGAAGCACGGCTTCGACACAACCTGCACAACCACAACCCCAGAAAAAGCTGAAAGATTGAATAAAGGAATAACTCCCTTCTACGAGCCTGGTTTGGATGAACTCGTAAAGGAGGTTGTGGATAAAGGGCTATTTCATGGCTCTACTGACAACATGTCATGCGTTAAGAACAGCGATATAACCTTCATCTGCGTCGGCACACCTTCTATGGCTGATGGATCCATAGATTTGGGTCATATAGAGAAGGCCGCGGCAGACATAGGTAAAGCTTTGGCTGAGATGGATAAGTATCATGTTGTCGTGGCAAAGAGCACGATAACTCCATCAACCACCGATTCTTTGATACTTCCTGTTCTTGAGGAAAAATCGGGGAAGAAGGTGGGCAAGGATTTTGGTTTGTGCATGAATCCAGAATTTCTTAGAGAGGGTGCTGCATTACAGGATAGTTTACATCCTGATAGAATAGTCGTGGGAGGTTACGATAAAAAAAGCATAGATACGGTTATGAAGGTCTATGTGGGCTTTGATTGTCCCAAATTCGAAACCGATCTGAGGACGGCGGAGATGATAAAGTACGGCGCAAACTGTCTTTTAGCCACGAAAATTACCTTTGCAAACGAGTTCGCCAACATATGCGAATTTTTTGGTGTGGATGTGTACGAGATGATGAAAGGTGTTGGTATGGATTTCAGGATAAATCCCGCATTCTTGAATGCAGGAGTGGGATTTGGCGGCTCCTGTTTTCCAAAGGATGTCAACGCTATTACAGCTGTTGCGAAGAGTAAGGGATATACCCCAAGAATCCTGAACGCCATTCTCGATGTTAACAAAACTCAACCATTACGAGTAATAGATATTGCTGAAAAAAAGGCTGGAGGACTGAGCAATAAACGCATAGCCCTATTGGGGCTTTCCTTCAAACCAGATACTGATGATGTCAGGTATACGAGAGCATTGCCAATTGCTGAGACATTGCTTGAAAAGGGTGCTGAGGTGATAGCCTACGATCCAAAAGCCATGGACAATTTCAAGAAGCTGACAGAGAAACCAATAACCTATGTTTCCTCTGCAAAAGAGGCCCTGAAGGATGCTGATATCTGCATAATTCAAAGCGATTGGTCCGAATTCAAGTCTTTAAAGCCAGAGGATTTCAAGGATTGGATGAAAAAACCCTTGATTATCGATGGTAGAAGAACATACGACCCAAAAGGCCTTTTAGATAACGGAGTGATATATTACGGTATAGGATGGAAAAATTTAGGGAAAATGAGGAAAATTTAAGTGTAATGAGGTAATTGTCTTCGGTGATACCATGAAAAGAGACCTGATGGATATCATTTGTTGCCCCACTTGTAAAGGAGATCTAACCCTCTCTGTGGAAGAAGAGGATACAAAGGAGATAATTAAAGGGGTTTTGAAGTGTGGAAAATGCGGTGTTGACTACCCAATTGAAGAGGGGATTCCAAACCTACTGCCAAAAAATTTGGAATAGCTCGAAATCCCCATCTGAGACCTGGATTTTATGGGTAAATGAGCTTTTTTTTCATTCCTAAAACTTAAATATAAGTTAGTGTATTGACAAACGGGTTGGGAAAATGCCTAAAAACCATATTTCCGTGGTTTTACCTGCATTAGACGAAGAGTTAACCATAGGAAAAGTGATCGACGGAATACCGGTCAGCCAGATGATGAAAAAGGGCTATGAAATCGACATCATGGTGGTTGACGGCAACAGCACCGATAACACTCCGAAAATCGCTCGGGAAAGGGGGGCGCGCTTGATTTTACAGAAAGGAAGAGGTAAAGGACTCGGCATGAGGACCGCATTTAAAGAGTTCAACGGAAGTTACCTATTCATGTTGGATTCTGATGACACCTATCCTGGCCACCATATTATGGATATGCTACCGCTTCTCGAATCTGGAAAATACGATGTTGTGCTTGGCTCGAGGCTCAACGGCAAGATCATGCCAGGTGCAATGTCAGGATTGAACTATTTTGGTAACAAGGTTCTTACAGAGGCAGCAAATATATTGTTCCCTAATGGTCACAAGATGAGCGATATTTGTACAGGTATGTGGGGATTTAAGGGCAATGTCGTTAGAAGACTTAAGTTGGATGCAAAGCACTTCGATATCGAGGCGGAGATGTATGCAAAATGCGTAAAAATGGGGTGCAGGATGGGCGAGGTTCCTATTCATTACAATAAGAGAGTCGCTCCCTCTAAACTAAGTTCTTTGAAACATGGTTTCTCTATTGCCACAAGACTCATAAAGGAAAAATTGTAGATTATCAGGTTCTTTAGGTTCATTTTAACGGTTATTATAGAGTATATTGTACCATAAAATCTATTTAAGCATATTTTCTGCATCTATCACAATACCATCTTCGATTCTCATTTATAAATCTTAATTTAGATCCGCAGGTTGTACAAGGGTAGGATGGCATGGGATATTGAGGTGAGTAAGGCGGGCCATAAGGATACTGTGGTGGGTACGGATAATATGGAGGGGGATAGTAATAGGGTTTTGGCCGTAACGCATCGTCGAAAGAAATGTACGATATCAAGAATAAGATCAAAGCGATCCAACCACCTCCAAAAATAAACCCTATTACCGCTCCGTATAATGTCCACTTCTTAGCCGTTTCGAAATCCCCCCGATCCAAACCTAAAACCGCGTTATGATAGAGTCGGTGAGCAAAAAATCCAATTAAAATAATATAAATAAGTAAAATAGTAAAACATATTAAAAATAATCCACCAACTGGAGCCAATAAGAACGCAAAGCCGAAAACAAAAAGACCGATAATTGGAAATATTACACCGAAAATTACAAAAACGATAGTCCCAACAAGATTCAATGTTCTTATATTATGTATATCCATTTCGTTACCCCCCATTTATCTTTTTAATTCATTATATTAAATCAGTCTCCCAATCTCGCCAAATATTTGGTCTTTATTCTTAAATCATGTACCTAGTTAATCTTATATAAATCTATATTATTTTTAAAATCCAATGATAAAACCATATAAGATGCAAGTGTTACGGATGCAATTTTACTTTCATTCATCCCTATTGGAAAATATTTAATTGAAAATAACCTAAAAAGAAAATAATGGAAAAATATCGTAAAATAATTCATGTTGATATGGATGCGTTTTATGCTGCAGTAGAACAGAGAGATAATCCTGAACTTAGGGGAAGACCAGTCATCGTAGGAGGGGGACCAAAAGGCAGGGGGGTTGTACAAACTTGTTCATATGAGGCAAGAAAACACGGAATTCATTCTGCAATGTCATCCTCCAGGGCTTACCGACTATGCCCGCATGCCATTTTTATTCCACCAAGATTTGATGTATACAAGTCAATTTCAGGGCAAATAAAGAAGATATTTCACGAATATACAGACCGAGTTGAGCCCGTGTCTTTGGATGAAGCTTATTTGGATGTTACCGAAAATAAAAAAGGTATAACATCTTCAAAACAGATAGCGCAGGAAATATTATATCAAATTCAAAGGGAAACCGGCCTTACCGCCTCGGCAGGTATTTCATTCAATAAATTTCTTGCAAAGGTGGGTTCTGATCTCAACAAACCCAATGGAATAACCATCGTCACACCAGATATGGCTGATGAGTTTATTGATAGTCTACCTATAAGAAAATTTATAGGAGTAGGAAAAGCGACCGAAAAGAGAATGAAAGAGCATGGTATCGAATGTGGGGCGGATCTTAAAAAATATTCAAGGGATGAATTAAAAAAATTATTTGGCAAATCCGGATCCTATTTCTATAACATGGCACATGGAATCGACTCACGAGAAGTGAATTTATTTATATCGAGAAGAAGTGTTGGAAAGGAAAGAACCCTTCATGAGGATCTCGATGATCTTGATGAAATTATTGAAGTCCTAGAACAAATTGCAGAGAAGCTCACCTCTCGGATGAAAAAATATGATATTAAAGGGAGGACTATAACACTGAAGATAAAATATCATAACTTCAGGCGCACAACTAGAAGTGTAACCTGTAAAGAAGCTATACAGGATGCGAATGTCATAATGTCGATTATTAAGAAAATGTTTCCAAAAACATGTATTGGAAAGAAGAAGGTTAGATTGGTCGGAATATCCGTTTCTAACCTTGAAAAACAATCTGATATGAAATATAAACAACTCGTTTTGCCAATGGAAAAATAATGGAAATGTTGGGCTTAGCCAGATGATTGTTCAGGCATAGCCAGTCAACCTGTCATCCTTTCCAATCAAACTCAAAATTATGCCTCCCTCTTTATTAGAAAAGAAAGAATTGATCTTCCGAAACAAATGCTCGTCTCTTAGACGGCAATAGAATCGCTCTGTGGTTTTATATTCTTTATGAAAGGTCAGTTTAACTATTCTTATCGACGATAAACATGTATTTCGGCAAATTATAAGTAGACTTTAGACGATACCACTAAGGTGGTTGAAGGGCCATTGATTTAAATGAATTCCAAACTAGAGGACATAAGATAGATGTGGTCCTTACGTTTAATTGAGAGGTTATAAAAACTAACTTTCGGTATCCCCCCTAATAGAGCTTTATATGGTATCAGGAGGTATCTATAATTATGTTGAATACAAGACAAAAATGCCTAATTTATTTCCTTGGGAAGGTTGAAACGTGTTCGAAACTAAGACTTTCCAAAATATTCTTCATGATGGATAGAGAAGGTCAAATCAGTAGGTACTTTAAATTCTACGGATTCGTTCCCTATAGATTTGGCCCATATTCATTTGAATTATTCAATGATATAGAGGAATTGGAAGAAAAGAAATTGCTGATCACTAACGATAATTCAGTCAGTTATATCAAAGGGAATTATGCCCTTCCACCAAACATAAAAAGAACTATCAATCATTGCCTGAAAGATACTAACGAGATGGACGATAGGGATTTGATCGATCACATTTATACAAAATATCCGGAATACACCATTTTCAGTGAGATTGAAAAAAAGATAGAATATTTAAGAGACAGAACAGGGATTATTACAATAGGTTATGAAGGACTTTCCATTGACGAATTTTTAATGAAATTGATTCAAGAAAAAGTTCAGGTCCTGGCTGATGTGAGAAAGAATCCCTGGAGCATGAAATTTGGGTATAAGAAATTCACATTGAGTACCTTTTGTAAGAATATTGGAATAGAATACACAAATTACCCATCTCTTGGTATTTCTGGAGGCCATAGAAAGAACTTAAAATCTAAAAGGGACTATGATGCTCTTTTTAACCGTTTTAGGGGAGAATTATCCAAAAAAGAGAATGAACTTAAGACTTTGATGCTGATGGCCGAAGAAAGGAGAATAGCGCTTATGTGCTTCGAACAGGACCCTGTCTACTGTCACAGGAGGATTTTAGCGGAGGAACTGGCAAAAATGGGATCAGAGGTGACAATAACTTGACATGGGAGAAAAGGAAAATTACGATCGTGACGAAGGCCTACCCCGAACCAAGTACAAAACACGGAGATGTGGCTTGCACAGCTGGAATCACAGAGGATGGCAAGTGGATTAGATTATATCCAATCGATATGAGGCATTTCATTGGGAGAAACAAAATATCCAAATTTGATGTTATCGAGGCTGAGGTTAAAAAGGATAATGATAAACTTGGAAGGAAGGAGAGCTACAAGGTCAGGCCTGACTCGATTCGAGTGGTCGATAGGAGCCTTACTAAGCCAAAGCGGGACTGGACGAGGAGGAGCGAAATAATCCTTTCCAACTTAAATGAATCGGTTCAGGCTCTCAAGGAGGCTTATGAAGAGAATAATATTTCTCTTGGTATAATCCGACCAAGTGAAATTCTTGATTTTATCAAAACAGATGAGTTAGAAGTGTACGAGCAGAATGGATGGTCCTTTACGATTAATCTCGATGGAAAGGTAATACCTAAGGTCACTAAAATACCGCATATTTTCAAGTACCGTTTCCAATGTCAGGGCTGTAGCGAAGGGGATCATATAATGCAATGCGAGGACTGGGAGCTCTTTGAGTCGTACCGAAGCTGGGGAGAACGGTATGGAGATCCAGAGACATTATGGAAGAAATTACGAGAGAAATATTTGATCTGGATGCAAGAGAAACGTGATCTTCATTTCATTATGGGAATGTACTCCCAGTATCCGACTTGGTTCATCATAGGGATATACTATCCTCCAAAGAGGGAAAAGGAATGAAAGAGTTATCTGAGGGAGGTAGGGGAGAAAGCCAAACGAAATTTAGGATAAAATAATGACGGGAACCACACCCCTATAAAAATATGATCAATATTTTAAAAATAACTTTACCCAGATATGAAAGACATAAATCTTAACAGATATAGAAAAAATAAACAAGAAAGAGGCAAACCCATGGCCGAGAGTAAATTTCCACTTTAATTAAATTTTAGCCAGATAGGGAAATAATGGGCTTAGCCGGATTCGAACCGGCGACCTCCGCTGTGTGAGAGCGACGTCATTTTTGGCATAGAGGGTTTCACCCTCATATGTAACCAACTAGACCATAAGCCCACCTGTATTAATATAGGCGTATAACCATGGACAAATTTACCTTTTTGGAAATTTGGACACAAAGTGGATGAGTGTAAGCGAATCCACGCAGACTAGACCATAAGCCCACCTGTATTGATATAGGCGTATAACCATGGACAAATTTACCTTTTTGGAAATTTGGACACAAAGAGGAGGAGCCTAAGCGAGTCCACGATGACTAGACCATAAGCCCACCGATGTTGATATTATTTGTCCTCTTCTTCTTCTTTTTTCTCCTTTTTAGGTGGAGCCTCTTCAGGTGTCTCAGGTGGCTCAACAGAAGGTTCAGCAGGAGGGGGAGGAGGTGGAGCTTCTACAGAGGGTGGAGGTGGAGCTGGAGCTTTTGGCTTGGTAACTTTTTTGGGAGGTGGAGGCTTCGCTACAGGTACTTTTCGCGCTACAGGAGCTCGTCTTCTAGGTGGAGATACTCTTGCTGCTTTTGCCTTTTGAGAAGGCACGGTTTTTGAAGGTGCAGCAAATCCAACTTGAGCCCCCTTCCTAGTTTCAAACGATCTAGCTTCTACCTCTCTTCTTTTATACGCCTTAACGGTAGCAACGATCACTACAACAAGTATGGCAATTAGGATAAAAAATATCCAGTTGTTAACCGTGGGCAGAAAATCGCTGTTATCCCCCATCCCATCTCCGTCAGTATCCTTCCATTCTTTTGGATCTCGGGGAAAAGCATCGGCTCTGTTGTCTCCATAACCATCTCCGTCGTAATCATTCCACTCATATTTGTTATTCGGGAAAGCGTCGGAATGATTGCCAGATTGGTTGTCTCCGTAACCGTCCCCGTCTAAGTCCTGCCACTGCGTAAAATCAAAGGGGAAGGCATCCGAATTGTTGCCCAAAGGATTATCACCATAACCATCTCCATCGCTATCAAGCCATTGAGTAGGCTCATCCGGAAATTTATCTGGCTGGTTGCCCAAAGGATTGTCACCATGGCCATCTCCATCACTATCAAGCCACTGTGTCGCGTCATCTGGGAAGTCATCGGCTTTATTGCCTGAGGAATTATCACCATAGCCATCTCCGTCATTATCACTCCACTGGGTGGGATCATGAGGGAAGTCATCTTCAATATCTATGTAACCGTCACCATCCAAGTCCGTATTCTTGATTCTTATCACCATAGCTGTGTATGGTGATGATATCGTGTTGTTGAAATCGTCAATCAAGATCAATTTAACGTAATAATTACCATCTGGTATTACTCCGCTCTCGTTGCTGCCGTTCCAAAAAAAGGTCTGGGGATCTCCTGTTGCAATACCAGTTAGCACCGTATCGTCCGACTCGTTGAACTCATTATCTCCGCTCGTATTTATGATTATGATATAATTACCTGACTCGCTAGCATTGAACATTATAGCCAGTGAGTCATCTTGTTCTCTATCAAGGGTATTGGATGTGGAAGAAATATTACCATAGCTACTAATATCTATCAGAGTTGGAGGATGGGTATCGAGCTGAAATGTCTCCCTATGAGAGGTGGACATGTTTATATCGTCTGAATCAATACCCAGGTAAATTAAATCAAGAGAATTATAAAGGGCTCGTATTCCAGTTATGGAGGGTGTGATTTTAAAGCCTGGTGGATGGTATTGATACTCCATATAAACAGCTTCTATCAGACTTACAAGACCTTTCTCGTCAGTTTTACTATCCCCTGTAGTTGAGTCATAAATAACTTCGCCATCTTCACTTACTATCACTTCCGCATTTTCCACAGGGTTACCATCCGAGTCCTCCACATAAACCTCGAGGAAGTTCTTCACTGTAAGGACCGCATTGGCTTCCGATATATTTACACTGCTATAGTCGAAAATCGTGTTCACAACTGTAAGATGATCCTGTCCTACATATAAATCTGCAAAAGAAGAATCGACAATTGAGGAGTTAAAAACCGTTCCCCTAGAATTACCTGATAAATATATACCATAACCCGAAAGATCAATTGTTGTGGACTCAACCACGACAGTAGAGGAAGAGGATATGGTAATCCCTGAGTATGAGTTATTATACAATATATTGTCATTGATCTCCATATCGTTTCCATACCTCACAACGATACCATCAGTACTCGACGTGATCCTGTTTTTAAGTATCAATGAATCGGAAGAGTACCAGCCATATATGCCCCTCGAGAACATCTCGATTATATTGTTCTCGGCTCTCATTCTATCTGAATGATCCGCTTTTATGCCATCACCAATACCAGAACCCAAAAACATACTGTCGATTATCTTCATGTTGTTGGAAGATTTAAAATGTAGGCCAATGGAAGCACAATCTGATATCTTGATGTCCTCTATTTTTACATTATCAGAGTTATCTATGTCAATACCTACAATGCCGTTTTTTACGGTGAGGGAACTGATATTAACGTAATTTGACCCAAAGATATTGACCACATTGAAGACTCCTGAGCCATCAATAATCGTTGCCGACCTTTCCTGTCCTTCCAGGTTTATGGCTTTGGATATCGTGATATCTTCATAATAGGTACCGCTGTAAACAAAGACCGTATCACCATCACTTGCGTTGTTTATTGCCAATTGAATACTATTGCCAGGCAATACATAATGTATCTCTCCTCTCACTTCCCCAGGAAGGACCATGATCAGCCAAGCAGAAAATATGGTACCTAGAATGAATATTATACAACAACCTGAGGAAATAACCTTTCTAAGCATGGAATCGTTCTCCAATCCCAAAAGGATAACGGGGTATTTAATTTTTGACGTATGTAGATATTACATAATTTTGATAATTTCCATGGGTTTGTGGTAACTTTGGATAATTTAATGGTTTAGGATAATTCTAATAAGCCGCTATTCTATTCTCTTTATAATTCCAAAGTTTGATATGCGAACCCGGCAAGATGATAGAGGTGTAACATCCCCATGACGCAAGTTTTAACACCAGAGGAAGTGCAAGAGCGTTTTGGTAAGAAGTTTTCCCTCGGCCTTTTCACTTTAGTGGATGAGAGAAATGGCATTGCTCAGATAATCGAGAACTGCACAGCCAAAGGCCCAGTTGAGTGGGACGCATTGAACAGGATGAGAGCAAAAGGTGTTGTAGAGCAGGCTTTTGTAGATGGGCATACCCTTATAATGAACACTAAAATTGGGGAGGGGGAGGTAAAATTCGGTCCTGCTTCGAAGGATTTAGGAGGACAAGCTCTTAAGGCCTTGAAGGTTGTGGGAGATGAGGTTCATACGACTTGGCTTGGTTTGGCAGGAGCAAGCGTAGGTGTAGGGGCATGCCTTCCTCAAGCTCCTGGTGTTCTCAGAGCGATATATCCTGACCTTAAGGATTTAGGCGGTACCAACGAGGTGGAGATCACCATAGTCACAAGAAAGATGAGACGCCTGATCCTTGGAATTGACGACACAGACTCGAAGGAAAAGGGGGCATCATGGGTTCTGATGCTGGAAATGATGAACTCCATGCCTCATGCGAAACCTTTGCAGCATAAGATAATCCAGCTCAATCCAAATGTTCCTGAAAAAACCACGAGTTGTGTATCTATCGCTGCTTCATTCGCTGTAGAGGATGAAAACCTGGATAAGGCCATAGATTTTGGTCAGAATTTCCTCAAAGAACGCACCCTTTCCGAACATACATCTATGGCGATATTCGAAGGATTGAAGATCCCGGAAAAAGTTAAGGCCTATGGCATCGAAGCCAAGAGCAGAATTATTGCACAAAAGGAAGCTGAGAAGACCGCAAAAGAGAACGATATCAAGATGTTGGATATAACGGGAAAGAGAGGAATGATTGGGGCTCTAGCTGCAATTGGTTGTTTTGATCATGGGTTAAAAGCGGCTGGTCTTAAAGAGGATTTTGAGTAGAATGTTTATTTTTAAGTATCTTCACCGAACAACCTGTTGACCATCCATCTTGGGTTGAAGGTGATCAGATCATCGTAACCCTGACCCACACCCACAAAGGCAATAGGTTTTCCAACCGCATGTGCTATTGATAAGGCTGCACCGCCTTTAGCATCGGCATCAATTTTCGTGAGAACAGCACAGTCTATGCCCACGGTCTCATCGAATCTTTTAGCTTGGATTATCGTGTCATTTCCAGATAGAGCATCGCCTACAAAGATGATCATGTGAGGGGGTGCCACCCTCTTAATTTTCTTCATCTCGTCCATGAGATTGATATTGGAATGCATCCTTCCTGCTGTATCTATGAGCACAACATCCTTATGCCTTGCCTTTGCATGCTCTATTGCATCAAAGGCAACAGCAGCAGGATCAGCTCCAGCCTGATGCTTGATCAATTTCACACCCAGTCTTTCAGAGTGTTTCTGAAGCTGCTCTATTGCTCCCGCCCTAAAAGTGTCTGCTGCGGCTATGACGCATGATATTTTTTCTCTTTGCAGCCTATGAACAATTTTTGCAATCACCGTCGTCTTTCCGGTTCCGTTCACACCCACGAACATCAGCACAACAGGTTTCTCATGTGATTTTACAAAAATATCAAAATCCACAGGGTTCTGGGTGAGAACATCGGTTATCGCATTTTTTAATGATGTTTCAACAGCACTTTCGATGTTTATACCTCGCTTCACCTTCCTGCCTAAGAGGTCTTTCTTTACGCTGGTTTTTATCTTCTCCACAACTGGCAGAGCAACATCGGATTCCAAAAGAGCCATCTCCAAATCCCAGAGCAGATCCTCCAGCCTACCTTCCCTGAGTTTTTTTCCGATCCTGCCCTCCGCGAACAGTTCTTCTTCTCCTGGTACGTCCTTTTTTACAGTTTTTTTGGTGGGCTCTCGTTTACTGGGCTTCTTCTTTTTCTTCTCCTTCTTCGCCTCTTTTCTTTTTTCCTTTTCCATCTTCTTTGGGATTTTCTTTTCCTCTAATCCTTCCTCCATCCCCTCCAATTCCCTGCTGGCCTTATCTGTGAACGTCTTGAGCTTTTCCCTCAATTTCCGAAACATACATTCTGCTCCTAAATTCACCTTTTCACATATGCACTTTGTATCTTTGCGGTGAGCTCTGCTGCCTTACCTGCCACCTCTTGGTACCTCTCACTTAGGCTTTTCATGGCTTCCTCAACCTCTTTTATTCTGGTTTCAAGTTTGGCTAGGGCATCGTCAATAGAAGTGTTTATCACAACATCCGCACCTACGCCCACCATGGCCTTATTTGGTTCAGATACTTTTGCAAACAAAAAGGAACCGGCACCAATAGGAATAAGAGTCTCTGAGCCCTCCTTAATCTCCTTGTAAGCCTCCATCGTTTCTTTGGCACGGTTGTGCTCATTCATTGCCCTAGTCAAGAATTCATACTGCTGGTCAAAGCTTTCCAATTGCACCCTGTAAAATTCTAAAGTCCGAACAGACTGTTGAAGCTCTTCCTCATCCATTTTATTCACCTTTTTTGATTCTTTTCTTTCTTTTGACCTTTCTTTCCGTTTTTTCATCCTCTAAACGGTACCTCGTAATGGGATCAGAAACATCCTCTAACGGGATTTCCATAACCTCTGATATCCGAATTTTGGGCCTCTTTACCCTATGTTTGCTTCCAAGGCGGGAGTAAACCTGCTCCTTAACTGCATCCTCATCATTGCCAACCATTTCCTTTGTGAACTCCTGCCATCTGTCTCCCATTTGGAAAGTACCTTTGATTCTGAAAGCTTTCATAAATCATCACCATCTCTTCGGCAGATTTTTGGAAATTTATGAGGTATTACAGCCATAGCATAGGAATTTGCGAAGATGGTAATGGCCCTTTTAGCATTAATAGTTTTAGCATTTGTTATAGAAGAAAAGACCGAAAAAGAAAATTCATGCTGTAAAATCTACTCATAGATCGAAGTCTTCTCATACCTCCTTCTCAACGGCCAAAGGTAAATGATCCAGATTGCGTTCATGGCCACAAAGATTATGGGGAATATGGTAAGGTACAACATGAATTGCTGGGATACACCCCTTTCTATTGTAAAGGTTACATTCAGTCTCTGGTTTCCAGCATCGATGTATAAAACATAGTCGTCATAGGGTAGAAAATCATCACTCTCATAATTCAACATAAAGATACCAATGCTCTCATTCTCGTCCAAATTCAGCCTATTGTTAAAATATTCTTTTTCATAGTCATCCTTATGCAGTATAAACACGTTCAAAGGAATGGGATCTTCTTCCTGGGTGAGGGTGATGCCATTAACACCTGTAAGACCAAACAAATCCTGAGAATGAAAGTTAAAATTGGATACTCCAAAAACTTCCTCTGTTCTTTTTTCATCGAGGCTTTCATCCATACTTGGAGCTAAAATATTTGCCATTAGCAATATTGCAACAGCTATCACTATGATGACCAAAGCCCATATTGTATAATCCTTGGCCGAGAGATATTTTTCGCTATCGCTCTTCGCTATTTTTAATCCAAAGGATTTGAAAAAGAAGCTCTCAGCATTTACTATCAAAAGAATCAACGCTATTAAGAAAATATACATGGTAAAAGGTAGATAAAGAGGATCAAAACCAGCATCAGGGGTTAATAAAGTCAATGCTATGAGTACGATTATTATGAGCACGAACTGACCTATATAAACGAACTTTCTGACCTTTTTCATTCTTCCTGCACGGTAGGTGCTCATCAAAATCTCGCGTGGATCTGTCATATCATATTCCACCTATAAATCGTGTCAGGTTGTTATATATGCTGCGAATTCAGACATTTAAAGCCATGTTTCTGGGGATTTTCGAGAGGATTAAGGATACATTAAGGATATATAATTATATCTATCCTGTTATCCTCATATATCTAGGGTATGGTTCAATGCAATAGGGGAATAGGGAGGTTTAAAGCTATTATGGATTAGAGGATAATTCTGCGTTTCTCCTGCAAATTAGGAAAATCGCTGCATACTCAGGAACTTCAACCTCGCCTTCCTTCAAATCAAAGGTTTCGTTTTTTAGTCTTACGCTGACAGGCTTTTTAACCTCTATCTTAACAGGCTCATCAGAGAATATCTTCGGCACAGCATCTCTCAACGGCTCAAAATCATCCAACCCATCTCTAGACAAGGGTATAACTTTCAAGCCAGTTTTGCCATGAAGTGAAGATGGTAATCTTATGAGCCTCTTTATATCAGAAGTTACAGGCTCGTCTGTCTCGCCTTCCAACTTGTCTTTAACGATCAGGCTCTCAATATGTTCCTCGCTGTCACCATCATTTTTAGCTTCCATTCTCACGCTAATCTCACCCTTGATGATCCTCAGAAAAACGTTCAGATGCTTATCTTGAGAGAATACCTCTAAGTTCTCCTCATCCCACATCCTGTCCACCCCTCGGCTTCCTGGGCGTCCTTGAAATAGATCTGTATATATTCCCTTCGCTGTTTTTTCTCCTATACCTTCAAAAGCCCTGAGCCTCTTTATGGCTTCATCCTCTCCCAATCTCTCCAATTCATTGGTTAAGTTTTTTATACCCTCTCTCATCTTTTTTTTCCAACCTCCAATACCGATCTCTGGCATCTTCACCCTGTGTTTCACATTCACATGCCTACCGAATTTTTTACTGTCATACGCTTCCCTAGGGAAAATCCACTCCATATCCAGATCCTTTCCAGTGATGTAGTCCACTATCTCCCTGCGTTCATGGCTTGAGAGGGGGAGGACCCGTGAATCACGAATATGTATATGGTAACCTCTTCCGCCTGAAAAGACTATCATCAACTGCTCCTCTTCGAATCCAAAATCACTGAGAAGGAAATCATCTATCAGTCTTTTGAACTCCTGCTTCACCTTTCTCAGGGTTTCCTCATAGCTCATTCTTTCTGCGCCTTTGATATGATCCGCATCCAAGTCGAAGATTAGATCCGCCCCCAACCAATTCTTCTCTGACATGGTAGGTGCATCAGGTTTCTCGTAGTATGCAGAGGAATGGTACACATGCGCAGGCACCTTTTGAACAAGAAATTGTTTCAGCTTGTCCATGCCTTGAAAGCCAAGATGCCTCTGCATAAAACCCCCTTCAAAATACATGAAGCCCCACTCCCTCCTTCCGAACCTGTCTGGTAAGTATATATCTACATCCTCATAGTAATCTGAGAATCTTTTTTTAATGAATGCGATGGTTTCACTCATCAAAAGGGTGAGGGGTTTGAAACAATTAATAGGTTGTTATAAATCTTGCTCTCCCTCAATAGATTCTTCTTTTCTCTGTTCTAGTGTTTGTTCCTCCCCTATTACAGGCTCAAGAGCTAAGGCTCTCTTCATCTTTGCACTTTTTGACATATCGTAAATCACCCAGCCCAGTGCAAATGTGGTGACAATACCTGCTAAACCACCAGTTAACAGCCTGAAAAGATTGTTGCTTTCATAGGAGGTGAGCAACTGCAATCCACCGTCCAAACCGATAGGTACCAATCCTCCCACCAGCCACCACCATTTCAACGGAAACCTTACGAAGAGAACTATGCCCAAACCCAAGGCCATGCCAAAAAAAATTGCAATGTCTCTAACACAAAAAGGCATCTGATTACCGTTGATAAAGAAGCTCCTTTCCTTTATCGTGTGGCAGTTGAAATCTCCAGAATCGTAGTAATGCTTTGCATACGGGTTCATGTCCTTTGTGATATCCGAGTTTTCCACTTTTCCCACAGAACCCGTCAAATCCTGAACGCTGTTTGAAGGTAATGTAAGCGGTGCGATAATCATACCCAGGCTCCAAATGAAGACTATGAGGAATATGATTATCCCTATTGTGGGAATTTCAAAACCTTTCCATGAAATGATCCATTTGAACTTCATATTCTCCGACCTATCATGAAAAAACATTCATTTTATCAGGGACAAACAAATGATTCATCTGATATAAAAGACTTTGTTATTCTTAAGGGTGACGGTCAACGAATGTAAAAAGACAAAAAATACATATTTTAACAAACCCCCAACTTTTAAATCGAATTAATACATTGGAGAATTTCCATTTGAGAATAAAGGGAGATGTGAGTTGCTGTGAAGGCTGTGGTCAACGATAGGCTCGTGCTCGTAGGCACGGCACATGTTTCCAAGGCCAGTGTAGAGGAGGTTGAGGAGGCAATTAAAGAGCACAAGCCAGATGTCGTAGCTGTTGAGCTTGATGAGAAAAGATACGAGGTTTTAATGAACAAGAAAAAATGGGAGGAAACTCCCATCACAGATATGATTCGAGGAGGGAAGGCATTTTTCTTCTTGGCCCAGGTTTTTTTAGCATCCATTCAAAGGAGATTGGGTAAGGAGTTTGGGGCCGAGCCAGGTTCTGAGATGTTGGCTGCGATAAGATCAGCTGAGAGCAAAGCGATAAAAGTGGAGCTCGTAGATAGAGACATCACCATCACAATGAGAAAGGCTTGGCGAACCATGGGAATCAGAGAGAAATTTCGCCTCTTCTGGGAGTTCTCAAAGGCCATGGTAGGTTACTCTGACGAGGAGGAGATAGATCTTGAAGAGATCATGAACGAAGATGCCATAACCATGATGATCGAAGAGCTCAGCAAGATAGCACCGAGCGTGACAAGAATTCTTGTTTACGAAAGGGATGCGTACATAGCCAAGAAATTGTCGGCACTTTCAGAAGAAAGTAAGGTGGTGGCTGTTGTTGGTGCAGGGCACCTGAAAGGCATTCAAGAGAATTTGAAGGATATTGATGATACTCCCTCATTTGAAGAATTGAATGCTGTGCCAAAAAAGAGGATAAGATTGGGGAGGGCAATAGCCTATGCGATACCTATACTGTTCTTCGCTCTTTTGGGCTGGCTTGTTTACAGCGGCCTCACCACCCGGGACCCTGAGTATTGGGACAATCTGAAAAGGGTGATGTTAACTTGGTTCCTCATAAACGGCGTTTTCTCAGCAATTGGGGCTGCGCTTGCCAGGGGGCATCCATATTCTATAGCCACTGCTTTTTTAGCTGCACCTTTTACATCATTGAACCCTGCTGTGGCTGCAGGATGGTTCGCTGGGGCAGTTGAGGCAAAGGTCAGAACACCCACCGTGAAGGACTTCCAAGATCTGAGCACGATAGAGACAACGAGACAGTTCCTCAACAATAGGGTGATCAGAGTTTTGATGGTTGCAGCCTTGGCAAATATAGGTAGTGTAATAGGTACTTTTGTAGCTGGTGCGGAGATTTTCCGCATCATGTTCGCATGAAAGTTATTGTTTATATACAATTATAAACAAAGATAATTTTCATGTTGACGCATTTTGACTGGGACTATTGCGAGTGGAAAATGCGGCTGAACTTTAATGTTCTTAAACCTTTAATTTGATTTATCTTTTAATAAACCAAGATGTATAAATAGGGTGAATTGAGGAATAAAGGGGCGTTAGTCATCATTTTCGACACTTTTCCAAAACCTTTATAAGAAACTTTCATATCATATAACATATATTATATATACACGATGTTGTGGGCTATGAGGGTTCGAAAGAGGCGGATGAATGTCCTGGAAGAGAATTTCAATCACGATTTTTCTTATTATAATTTTTCTTAATATTCTTCAAATTAATATATTCTTGATATACGTTTACAATTCGGATCCCGCATTGGTTATCGAGTACGTTTGGTATGGAGAAGTAGTTCTGGCTGTGGGACTAGGATTAGCGTACTTCTATTATTATATCATCCAAAAAAAGAGAAAAAAAGAGGTGCCTTCAGGGCTAGTTGAGATGAGACCTAGGGGAGAAGTGAATATCACATCTGCAATAGGTTACAACGGCCCAAGTTTGTATTATCAGGTAACCATCGACAACAGGACCGCTTTTCCCATAAGCGATGTGTTCATCAGACCCCATCTCTCAAATGAAATTTTCAAACTCGAAAAGGAGGAAAAGAGCCTTCCCGCGATCAGACCCTATGACTCCAACACAGTGAAATTCAGCTTGATTCCAAAACCTGATGAGCAGGGTGAAACCAAAGTTCTAGGTAGAGTTGACTTTTACAATCCTGGGATCGATGAGTATGAGGAGCATCCACTAAAACAAGAGACAGTAAAAATCATATGGCCTGTTTTAAAGGGCACGGAAATAGAAAGTGAGGAATGGGAAAATGTCATGGGCTCACTTCTAACAGCTGAGGAGGATGTACAAGATATACAGATGTCAGGAGAAAAATGCAAAAACCTCGTTTTGGATTCAATAAAGAATAAAGGTTATTTAGTTTCGTCAGAGGAAAAAGAAAATGAACTCTATACAGCAACCACAAAATTGTATGCAGTTGACGAAGAAGGTTCTAAGTACGGCTGCGAACTGAAAGTGACATCTAAAAAGAAGAACGAAAAACCTTCCCAACTTAAAATCATCGTATATGCAGAAAATAAGGAATCGCTTGTGGGACTCTATCACCTAATTTTCCATGATATTAATAAACGTGTTGAAGCGGTGGAAAAAGAAATTGCCGAGGTGAAAATTCCTCTCGCCCCTGAGATATCAGCACAAGCCATGGGTGCACTCGATCCCATGCGTGACCTCTACGCGGAGTTTGACAGGTTGAGGGAGAGGGTTGAGACCATCGAAAAAGATAAAATTGGAGTGGACTCAAAATATAAATCTCTTTATGAATTGGACGAGCTTTACAAGATTCTTGCAGAGGATTTGGTGAAGCGCAAGATCGTGGATATCAGGGCGGGAGAAGAGATCGTAAAAAAGAAGTTGACAAATAAGCAGCTTCAAGAACTGAAGCGTTTTGATGAAGCTTATGCTCTACTCTGTGAGGCTGAGACTTCTGATAGTGTCTTAAAGAGAAAGGATTTTCCTGACTCAGGTAAAAAAGCGATCTTATTGGTTTACTTCAATGCTGTGGAGGTTTACGTCAGGGAGAGACTGAAGGAACTTCTGCCCAAAGGAGTAACAGTGTTATTAGGTGAGAGCCACGGTCACATAAACACCAGAAAGAGAGATTGGGAAAAGAGTTGGGCTGTTCTGAGTCTCGGTAGCTGTATTCATATTATAAATCACAATGAATACCTATTTTTGAAGAATGAGGAACTATGGAAGCAGAAGGTTGAGACGTTGATGCATCAGGTCAGGGAGATGAGAAACATCGTGGCACATCCATCCAGAGAGAATCCAGATCCTGGATTAGTCCGAGAGAAGGTGTATAAGCTTCTGAAGGATTTGCCTGGGGTATTGAAATCTAAAGATTAATAAAAGTATCTTCCTCTCATCCCACCTTCAATCCTCACCAAAGAATTTTGCCAATTTTTCTCCAGTATTCTTGTCCACGATCAATTTAAATTTGTCGTCATTCTGAATGAATATCTTGGCGTTTTCTCTCCCAATGTTTATTCGTTTTACCTCATCCAGATCTATCTCCAAGAATTCAAATCCTCCCATTTCCTTAGCTCTATTCGATCTGGCCAAAGCGTACTGCCAGTCGCCTCCACCAGGAAACTCGTCGCCCACTAAACCTCCAGACTGCCTGCCAACCGCCCAATAACCAGGTGGAAAATCTCTTGGCTTTCTGAGGAAAAGTAATCTCTTATCAGTAACTATGAACTCTCCTTCACCCTCGAAGTTCATGATGCCGTGAATCTTTCCTCTCTTCCTTGTGGCCCAGTTTAAACATGAACCAATAAACCTTCCTTTTATATTTTCGTTTTTCAATAAGATAGGTTCACCATCCTCGTTGTATATCTCGCCCATGCCCTCAACATCACCAATTTTCATGATATGAATAACTGCATAGAGGCATAAGAAGTTTATGTTGGATGGATATTTTAAAAAATAGATTTATTAATTTTAAAAAAAAGACAGAAAAAAATCATTAAAAAAAAGAGAGGTAGGGAAATTGCTCCCCCTTTAAAGATCGTGTGGTCTTAGGGTTTTTCGATCATTCATTTTTGCTCTCTGTTTTGCCTGTTTCAATGTTTCATGTACGTGTTTATTCAAGGCTTCATAGAAATCTGCTGACACCCGAAAGTCTGTTCCAACAACTTCCTTTACCNNATTTTGGTAGGAATATTTATAGTTACTGTATATTATAAGGGAAAAAAGGTCAATATAAGCCAGATTCAGAAATCTAAATCAAAAATTGTAAAAAAATCCAGATAAAACCAACGTAGCTTAGCCTGGTTTGGAGGCATCCAGATGGATACTTCGGCATCGTTCTAAGCTACTAACATCAAATGCATACGCCGACGTAGCTTAGCCCGGTAGAGCAGCTGACTTGTAACCCTCGACCCTTTGATAAATAATCGAGAGAAAAAGACGATTCAAATGGAGCTTAAGTTCCAAATGAAAATAAGGTCGAGGGGAAGATATCAGCAGGTCGGGGGTTCAGATCCCTCCGTCGGCTCTTTTTTTATTTTTGATTCACTTGAATTAGATGTTTAATTTTAATCTTCAAATCGTTTAGCTTAATAAAATCAGGGTGGGAGGAGGGGGAGGAGGGGGGGTATTCTAGTTGAGGCTTTTCATTACTTCAATGTTCATGAAAAAATTAGAAAAATTTTCATTTCCCTTTAGTGATCTCTTCAATAATTTCCTTTGCGATGTCCATCCTAACTTTGCCTCTCTTCACCAATCTTTTTACAACTTCATCCACGATGTCTTTTGAAGCACCGGCCATGATGGCTATGTTCCTAGCATGTAATGCCATATGACCTCTTTGAATACCCTCTGTTGCTAAGGCTCTAAGTGCACCGAGGTTCTGAGCTAGACCAACCGCAGCCATGATCTCCCCAAGTTCTTGCGCGGTTTTCACACCGAGAATTTTCACAGCTGCTTTTGCTGTGGGATGAACCTTTGTCGCGCCTCCAATCAAACCAACCGCGGTTGGAATTTCTATTGTGCCTACCAAATCACCATCAGAATTTTTTTCCCACACTGTTAATGGTGAATAATGACCTGAGATCGCAGCATAAGAATGCGCACCCGCTTCCACTGCTCTGGTGTCGTTTCCAGTTGCTCTGACCACTGCAGTAATACCGTTCATGATGCCCTTATTGTGAGTTGCACATCTGTAGGGATCTGCTGCTGCGAATGCGTATGCTTCGATAACACCATCCACAACACCCTCTCCACCTAACGCTTCTTTATCGAATACAGCCTTGGCCCTTGCAAGTCTGTAGGATGCTAAGTTTGATATTATTCTCAGGTAAACCTTTCCTCCAGTTAATTTCTCAATGAACGGTGCAACAGCCTCAGCCATAGTGTTCACAGCATTCGCACCCATAGCATCTCTGCAATCCACAAGCAGATGATTCACGACCATTGGACCTTTGATGGTGGTTACTATCCTGACTTCAAGGTCTTTTGCCCCACCGCCGAATTTCACTAGAACTGGATCTTGCTCGTTTGCTAATTTCAATATATCTTCCTTGCTTGCCAGTATAGTCATTTTTGCACCGTAAGGATCTTTTACATTCGTAAGTTGGATCTGTCCTATCATTATTGGTCCTGTGTTGCTCGTCTGAAAACCTCCTTTTGACCTCGCCATTTTTGCTGCATTGGATGCTGCTGCAACTACTGATGGTTCTTCTATGGCCATGGGTACGAGATAATCCTTGCCATTGATCTTAAAATTCACGGCGATACCCACAGGCAGCTCGAAAGTTCCAACTACATTCTCTATCATCCTGTTCGCTTGGTCCATGTCCAGAGAGCCGGTCTTGGCCAATGCCTCGACCTCCTCGTCTGTCAAACCTGCGAATTTTTTAACTATCTCCAATCTATCCTTCGGGTCCAACTTATAAAACCCTGATATCTGAGATGTTTTTTCCATTATCATACCTCCATCCTTTTCGATGAATTGGTACCTCAATTTCCCCCTTGATTTAACTGAGTAACGAAATATCTCCAGCATATATAACTCTTTTCAAATAATTGCCATGAAAAAATCGACAATTGTCTAGATTATCGTGATTTATCAGAAAGAAAAAATCATTCCTCCAAATTTTTCAACCTTTCCAATAGGATCTTTCTCTCAACACTGGCAACCAACCTCTTTGTGCTCTCAACCGTATCAGGATTCACACTGATGCTGTCTATGCCGCATCTCACAAGGAACTCTGTAAACTCAGGGTAAACAGATGGACCTTGACCGCAAATAGAGACCGTTTTACCTTTTTTGTGCGCATCCTTAATGAGCTTCGCTATGGCTCTTTGAACAGCTGGTATACGCTCGTCAAAATATCCCATATTGCCAAGTATCTGTGAATCGCGGTCAGCGCCCATGATGAGCATGGTCAAATCGTTGGAGCCAATCGAGAAACCGTCGCAATATTCAGCAAACTCTTTTGCCATTAGAACATTTGAAGGTACCTCCGCCATCATCCAGAACTTGAAATCGTTGGTGCGCATTAGTCCTTCTTCTTCAAGAAGCTGGTTGATTCTTTTTAGCTCCGACGGTAACCTTACAAACGGCACCATCATGTAAACATTCTTCAGACCGAATTCTTCGCGCACCTTTTTCAATGCTCTGATCTCCAGCCTGAACGCAGGCTCGTATGTGGAAACGTACTTGGAGCAACCACGCCATCCCATGAAGGGATTTCCTTCTTCAGGCTCGAATTCATCTCCCCCCTTAAGGCCTCTAAATTCATGTGTTCTGAAATCCGATGTTCGAACAACAACCGGCCTAGGAAACATGGGTTGTGCTACCTGTCTTATCGCTTCGGCCAGCTTTTCAATGAATTCCTGCTCTCTACCTTCTTTAACGAAGTTCATTGGATGCTCACCGATGTCTTCTGTGAGTGCCAGTTCTATGCGGAACAATCCTACACCATCGGAAGGAAGCCTTGAATATTTCTCACCCAGACTAGGAACTGCAAGGTTCATATAGACCTTGGTGGCGGTGACAGGTGCATAGGATGCTGTTACCGTTGCAACTCCAACCTCCTCTCTAGCCTCAGCTTTCATCTTGATTTTACCTTCATAGACCCTTCCCTTGTCTGCATCCACAGTGATCTCCATATTATCTGAAAGAACCTGTGTGGCATCGGTTGTCCCCACGATGCATGGTATCTGCAATTCTCTTGAAACTATCGCAGCGTGGCACGTCATACCTCCTTCATCAGTTACTATAGCATTTGCCCTTCGCATTGCAGGAACCATATCAGGTGTGGTCATGACTGTAACGAGGATGTCTCCTTCCTTCACCTTATCCAGCTCCGTTTCATCCTTTATCAACCGAACCTTACCACTCGCTATTCCGGGAGAGGCTGGCATGCCTTTAGTAAGGACATTCAACTCTGTAACCTCGGCACCTTCCTCCTCAGTGACTTCGGTTTTAGTCTCCCTAATCGTTGTTACAGGCCGTGCTTGAACTATGAAAATCTCGCCGTTCTCGATGCACCATTCTATGTCCATGGGTTCATCGTAATGTTGTTCGATCTTCACCCCTAAATCGGCGATAGCCCTAATCTGCTCGTCCGTCATCTTCTGCTTCCCTTGGTATTCTTCAGGAACATCCAGCTTTATCGTATCCCCCTCTTCGTTCTTGGTGTACATCCAAGTTTGTCTGGATACTTTTTTATCGATAATTTTCAACGTGTCCTGTGCCACGCGATAGGTGTCAGGTGTGATCTGCCCACCCACCACGGACTCACCGAGTCCGAATCCAGCCTCTATGAGAACCTCCGGTGCGCCAGTGCTTGGATCTGATGAAAACATAACGCCAGATACATCTGAATGGACCATCCTTTGCACCACTACAGCCAACTTCACTTCCTCGTGTTTGAATCCCTGTTTTTCTCTATAGAAGATGGCTCTCGGGGTGTAAAGGGAGCCCCAACATTCCCTCACCTTATCCAACAAATCCTCTTTTGTATGCACATTTAAATAGGTCTCCTGCTGGCCTGCGAATGATGCTTCCGGAAGATCTTCTGCCGTGGCGCTGGACCGAACAGCCACGAAAGTTTCTTTGTCCCCCGCCATCTCACTCAACTTCTTATATGCGCCTACAATATCCACTTCCAGATTCCATGGAATCTTCGCGCTCCTGACAACATCTCTCACTGCCTTTGAGGCTGAGGTGAGGCTCTTCTCATCATCAACCTTCACTTCAGAAAGAATTTTGATTATCTCATCCTTGATGTCCACAGTCGTGATGAAATGATCGAATGCATCAGCAGTCACGATGAAAGCCTGCGGGATTGGTAAATTCGCACCCAACATCTCTCCTAAATTTGCTCCTTTTCCTCCGACCTGAGGAATACTCTGTTTGTTGACTTCATTTGCCCAAACTATCGTCTTCATTTTATCACCGCAAATATGAATTGCTCATCAAATCCCCTTCATTTTCTGAAAACTGGTTCTTCGGGGATATGGTGAATTGTATAACCCACTATAAACCTTTGCCTCAAAGAGGATTTTTATGCTCCCTATGTTATTCTCCTCTCACTTCAATATTGGGTGGGCGGAGGGGGTTTTGGATGGAGGGAACAATAGATTTAGAGAAGAGGAATTTAGATTGCGGAAATTATTGGGTTGGAGGAGGAGGTTTTGTATGGAGGGTCTAATAGGATGGCAGGAGAGTAATCTAGAGGGCGAGAATTATAGGGCGGGAGGAGGGTATGAGGATAGTGGGTAGTACCTGAATATTATAAATGGTGGTAAGTGTAATGGATAGTAAGTCACCTCATCTCATCGCCAAACATTAATAAGCAATCCACTATACCCTCACCCGAAATGACTCTAATTACCTTTCTTGGGACCTGTGGTGGTAGGTTCGCCACAATATACCAGACCAGAAGCACTGGCGGTATTTTTATTCAAGATAGTATCAACATGGTAATCGACCCGGGCCCTGGTGCTATATTGAGGATGAAGGAGGAAAAGATAGATCCCACCACTATTGACCTTCTCTTAGTATCACATTGCCACCCCGACCATTATACGGATGTGGATGTTTTGATAGAGGCTATGACAAAAGGGTGCACCCAGAAAAGAGGCACCATCATAGCTAGCGAAAGCGTGATTAGGGGTATAGATGGATTCCAACCAAAGGCTTCAAGTTATCATCTCTCACATCTGGAAAAGGTAGTAATTGCCAAGCCAAAGGAAAATTTTTCTGCTGGGGAGATAAAGATTACGGCCACTCCAACTACCCATACAGATCCCTCAGGAGTGGGATTCAAAATTCAAACAAAGCATGGAATAATAACCTATACCAGTGATACTTCAGTGGATGATGATATCATAGCTTCCTATACCGATTCCAGAGTTCTCATCCTGGCCTTAACAACACCTATAGGCATCAAACTTCATCATCATCTTTCACCTGAGGATGCCGTTTCAATTCTCAAAAGGGTTCCAACAGAGAAAGCCTTTTTAACGCACTTCGGTCTGAGGGCGATAAATGCAGGGGCTGAGTCAATTGCAGAATGGATCCAAGAAAAATCAGGTGTTGAAACCATCGCTGCTGAAGACGGTATGAAAGTCGAGATGGGAAATAAGATAGAAATCCATAAAATCTAAACTCTATCCAAAACCGCCCCATACAATAACGGCAAAATGACAGTTGCATCCCCCTCTACAGTCACATGTTTTGCATCCTCTCTGACCTTCCCCCAGGAAATTGCCTCGTTTATTTTCGCTCCTGACAAACTTCCATCGTATTCTTGTGCAGTTGTTATGTAAACTACATAATCCAATCCATCCCTGAATTGGTTCCACCATATTGTATGATGCTTTGAAATTCCTCCACCTATCATGAGCGCACCCGTTTTTTTGGCGGTGAAAACGATATCAGCCAAATTTTGCTCGTCCTTGAGAACATCGATTTTAAAATCTTTATGCTCCTGATAGAACATCCAAAGTTGACTCCCGAATGCGCCATCTGTTATACCAGGCACGAATATCGGAATTTCATTTTTCTGTGCCCAATAGATTATAGATTCCTCATTGTCCAGTCTCTTGCCGAACTCCCATATTAGCTCGTGCACCGTCCATTCCTTCTTTCCTTTTTCCCAAAGTTCCTTGAGTATCGGCCCTACGATCTGCTCCAACACGATTCCATAGCTCTCGTTTGGAATGAAAATGTTGCCGAGACGATTTATCCCCTTTTTATGAAGCTCTACATCATCTACTTTGAAATCACCGTGATAATAATTCTTTTTTGTTCTTGCAATATCGTGATCCAAGGTGCCGCATGTGGTTATCACAACATCGAACATCTTTTCCTTTACCATATCCCTGATCAGGCCTCTCGTACCTGTAGCAACTATGCAAGCAGGGAAGGATAGAAATCTGATACAATCTTCATCTTTTACCATATTTTCAAGAACTTTCGCGGCGATACCAACCTTCTTCGCAGTGAATCCTCCAGANNTAATCGAGGTGATAGAAAAATGATTTGGTTCCCTTTGAAATATGGATTTTCTAGACGATTTTTTCCTGCATAAAAATCCTTAAGAGCGAATGTTGGCCTTTTTAGCAGGATTTCTTCGATCTAAAAGGAACAATCTAATGAAGATTAAAAAAAATATCCACATAAAAATTTTTAAATAATCAAACATTTATTTCCTACGATATGGGAAATCCAAATGTAGATGTCCCGGGTGAGGTATTTTTTACCAAAGGTATAGGCATACATAAGGAAAAATTGAACAGCTTCGAGCTCGCATTGAGAAGTGCAGGTATTGAAAAATTCAATATAGTATCCGTTTCCTCCATTTTACCACCCGGCTGCTCCATCATATCAAAACAAAAGGGTCTCGATCTTTTAACCCCCGGTCAAATCGTCTACGCTGTTATGAGTCAAAATAGCTCCAACGAGCCGGGCAGATTGATGGCGGCCTCAATAGGTTGTGCAATACCAGTGGATGTCAATCAGTACGGTTATTTGAGTGAACATCACTCATTTGGCCAAAATGAAAAGGAGGCCGGAGAATATGCGGAAGATCTAGCCGCTGAGATGCTGGCCTCAACTCTCGGCATACCATTCGATGTTGACGCGACGTATGACGAAAAAAAGGAGATTTTCAAGATCGATGGCCGCATAGTCAAAACGAGAAATATCGTACAATCATGCATATGTGATAGGAAGGGATTGTGGACAACTGTAATTGCCGCTGCGATTTTCATAATGGAATAGGTTCAAAACCATGTTGTTATGTCTGAATTAGGAGATGATGTCCAAGGGCGACAATGTTAAAACCCCGTAAGATATACCCCCCTCGCAATAAGGGGAAAGAGCTGTTATCTGAAAAATTAAGGAAATAAAATCTATCAGGCAGGATAATGGAGAGATTCAGCCCTAAAAGTGGAAATTAACTATTGAAAGTCTTGAATGGGAGAGGTGGAGGGTAATATGAAATATACACGCTTTGAAAAAGCCAGGATCATCGGTGCAAGGGCACTTCAGATCACCATGGGCGCACCTGTTCTGATAAAGGTAGGTAAGGAAATCATAGACCCTGTTAGAATAGCCGATAAGGAGTTCGAGAAAGGCGTTTTACCCATTTCTGTTTTGAGGGAAACCTAGGGGGGTAAAAATATTTCTTAGCCTTCAAGTCTGCCATCCTTTTTCACCGTTTCCAAATCTATGTCCAACGTCATTTTTTTATCTATTTTAAAGATCTCTTCAAGGGTTATGAAAAACAGATTTTTATCGTCGGTTTCGATGATGAGGGTATCCAAAATATCACCTGCGTAGATGGTTTCCTTTACGATGCCAATCCTCTCACCATCTGAGCCATCCACCTCCATTCCCTCGAGCAGTTTGTGAATCTTATCCTTCAATATGACCTCCTCCTCTTCCTCCTTTCCAATATAGGTTTTATTGAGAAGCAATTCATCGAACAATCCTTCTGAAACTTCGACGTTATCCTCCTCGACCTTCGATACCACTCCAAGTTCTATTCCCTCTGTATCTATGACCCTTTTGCCGATCATGCCGCGATGAACCATTTTATCCCCATACTAAATGAATTAACCACTACTAGACTTTTTTGTTATAAATTGAATTTGAATGAAGGTTAAGTGGACGAAGGTGAGGAGTGAGGTGTGGAGGTGGGAAGAGTGGAGTGAGGAGGCTTGGAAATGGAAGGTGTAGGAGGAGGGGGAGGAGGGTGGGGGAGGCGGGTGGGTTAAAGAAGCTTAGTATTAAGCACTAATTTATTAACCGAGCAACTCGTTTAGGGTGTGCATGAGCATAGATTGGGCTGAAAAGTACAGACCAAAGAAGTTGAATGAGATTTTGGGCAATCCCACAGCAACAAATGATTTAAGGCGATGGGCAGAATCTTGGGAGAGAGGGATTCCAAAACAGAGGGCGGTTGTGCTCATAGGCGACCCAGGTGTTGGTAAAACCAGTAGCGCACTCGCCTTGGCAAGGGAGTTCGGTTGGGGCGTGATTGAGATGAACGCTTCTGACCTAAGAAACGCTGATGCAATAAGAAGGATTGCATTATCAGGTGCAAGAAACGAGACTTTTACAGATACAGGTGATTATGTATCCACAAGACATGGGGGTAGAAAACTTATAATTCTTGACGAGGCGGATAATATCTTTGGCAAGGAGGATTATGGAGGTGTGCAGGCCATCACAACCACCATTAGAGAAACTCAACAGCCAATAATCCTCATAGTGAACGACTACTACGCTTTGATAAGAAGGTCGTCTTCTCTAAAAAAGTTGTGCCTTACCATCAGGTTCTCAAGAATTCACAAAGCATCTGTGGTAAGGCTCCTCAGAAACATCTGCCAGAATGAGGATATTTCAGTTTCCAACGAGACTTTGAATGCTTTGGCTGAACATTCCAATGGTGATCTGAGATCTGCTATAAACGATTTAGAATCCATAAGCCTCGGTAAAAAGAAGATATCTGAGAAGGATGTGACTGTGCTTGGCCATAGAGACTCGAGCATCAATATTTTTAAAGCCATTACTGGAATATTCAAGGCGCAGAGCTATAATAAGGCATTGGAAAGCATATATGACCTGCATGAAGATCCGGAGCACCTACTTCTTTGGATAGACGAAAATCTGCCCTTAGAATATAGAATTCCCGATGATCTGGCTTCAGCCTATTATCCAATTTCAAGAGCCAGCATCTATTTAGGCAGGGTAAGGAGAAGGCAGCACTACAAATTTTGGGGCTATGCAAATGACCTGATGACCGCTGGGGTGGCTTTGAGCAAGGCGAATCCATACCGTGGATTCACGAAGTATCAATTTCCATCTTGGCTTACGAAGATGAGCAGAACCAAAGGAACCAGATCCGTTCAAAAATCTTTGAATTCAAAGCTGTCTTCTCTATGCCATACTTCCAGCTATGTTACTCAAACTTCTATATTCCCCTATTTTAAATATCTGTTTGAGCACGAACAGGACTTCAATATCTCCGTGATAAGTAAATTGGATCTGGATGCTGATGAGATCGCCTATATCTTAGGAGAGAGCAGCGATTCAACCGCAGTAAAACACCTGCTCGAAGAGTGTAAGAAGCGGGATGAGGCTAAAAAGGAGGAAATACCCCAGTTTATGGACTTTAAAACAGGGAAAGAAGGGGAGGAGCAAGAAGCTTTAGAATCCGATAAAAGCCCGGATAAACGCCAGAAAAACCTGTCAGACTTCTAATAGAATATTTATGTAATACGGGTTAAATTTATATTATATGAGTTTATTATACGGAATGTTATAAAACCGCTAAAATATGGGATATATAACAAAAAAAGAGGTTTTGAGGTTAGGAGGCAACCCTAGAATGAGGATATTACTGGCTACAGAGTCTTACTATCCGAATATAGATGGGGGGGCCATAGCGAGGAGAAACCTCGCTCTTCGGTTGAAGAACAGGGGCCATGAGGTTGGTGTTGTCGCTCCCGGATTAAAACGCGAAAACTATGTGGAAGAAGTGGACGGTATCACGATATTTAGAGTGAAAGGAAGAACATTACCAATTTATTCGGATTACAAGTTCTGTGTTTTTCCATTGTGGGAGGTCAAGAGGATCATAAAACAATTTGGACCTGATGTCATCGATGTGAACTCTCCCTATCAGATTGGAATCAGCACCTTGGCATGTGCAAAGAAGAAAGGCATACCAGTTATAGGCACGATACATGTCCAGCCTGAGAACATGCTCATGACCATAGAAAAAGCGAAATTCTTGTTTAGAATACTCGAGAGATTGGCATGGTTCTACATAATATACTTCTTCAACAGATGCGATTATGTCACATCCCCAACACAGACTGCGATAGACATGCTGAGAAGTCACGGTTTAAAAACTAAAGCTAGACCAATATCCAGCGGTATCGATCTGGATGTTTTCAAACCAGGTAACAATGGCCATAACCTTAGAGAGAGGTTTTCGATACCGAACAAGCCTGTGGTTCTCTACACGGGAAGGATAAGCGGTGAGAAACGATTGGATGTGCTGGTAAGAGCCATGCCAAATGTGCTTGATGCGGTCGATGCACACCTCGTTATCTGTGGCTCAGGCAGGGAGAAGGAGAACATAGAAAACCTGGTGAAGAAGTTTGGTATCTCTGAGAATGTAACTTTTACAGACTTCCTAACCCATGAGGAGTTTCCTGATATATACGGTATGGCCGATCTTTTCGCCATGCCCTCGGAGTCAGAGCTTCAGAGCATCGTTACCATGGAAGCCTTGGCTTCTGGCTTGCCTGTTGTGGCCTCCAACAAAGATGCACTGCCTGAACTGGTACAAAATCCTGAGAATGGATTATTGTTTAAACCGGGGGATAGCAAGATTCTTTCAGAGAAGATCATAGAAATTCTTACCAATGATACTTTGAGGGAGAGTATGGGTCAGACGAGTCTGGAAATAGTGCAAAAACATTCGATTGAGAACACCATATCCCAGTTCGAGTCTCTTTACACCGAGGCAATCGATACTTTTAAAAGCAAAAGAGAACATTAACTTTTTCGATAGGCTGTTGGGTCGTTAAATCTCAGTGAATAGCCTTGATTGTATACTTTACAACGGTAGGATGGAAATGAGGACCCTGTACGGGGTATGCTCTTGGGGATTGGGACATGCAACACGATCCCTACCCATAATAAGAAAACTTATCGATGAGGGCGATGAGGTAACAATTGTCTCAACAGGTAGATCCCTGAATCTATTAAAATTGGAATTGAAGGATAAGGCTAGTTATATAGATCTTGAGGACTATCCATTGCCCTACACAGAGAGGTCCAAGGTTTTCCTCTTAAAATTCTGCCTTTATTCTCCAAAGCTAATCAGATCCATGATAGATGAGCATAAGAGATTTCTGAAAATACTGGATAAAAAGAAATTCGATACTATAATCTCAGACAATAGATATGGGTTCTTTCATAGGAATATACCCTCGTATTTCATAACTCATCAGTTGCGGGTCATAGCTCCCGCAAGAATCAAAATGATAGAGAATAGCTTTGAGAGGTTCAATGCCCACTTTCATAAGTATTTCAAGAGGTTCATGGTTCC
>JABAOF010001809.1_pt1 | contig 31795 bp, 4 predicted proteins | sample 7062171 | NCBI WGS metagenome assembly JABAOF01 (sample SAMN14538628, study PRJNA623070) | marine sediment metagenome | biome: marine biome [ENVO:00000428]; feature: marine pelagic biome [ENVO:01000023]; material: deep marine sediment [ENVO:00002113] | place: India: Gulf of Khambhat ...
TGTACGGTGCCCGCTTAATAGTCATACCCCAGATGATGGCACGAGATACAGTCCTGTTCCTGGAACTGTTAAAAAAAGAAACGGTGACGATTTTAAACCAGACGCCCTCTGCCTTTTACCGGTTGAGCGAAGAGGAACTGAAACAGGAGAAAAATGACCTGAAGTTAAAATATGTAATTTTCGGGGGTGAAGCCCTCAACCCACTAAAATTAAAGGCATGGAAAACCAGGTACCCAGATACCCAGTTGATTAATATGTTTGGTATCACAGAAACCACGGTTCATGTCACCTACAAAGAGATAACAGACCAGGAGATCGATTCCGGTGTCAGTAATATCGGTAAACCCATTCCCACACTGCGTACTTATGTCATGGACAGCAACTTGAACCTGGTCCCTATCGGTGTTGCCGGCGAGTTATGCGTTGGTGGAGAAGGCGTGGGCAGAGGCTATCTAAATCGCCCGGAATTAGCGGCAGAGAAGTTTTGCCTCCGGCGGCCAGGGGGGGCGCTTTTTGAAAAAACTGCCCCCCCTGGACCCCCCCGCAAAAACTTTTTATTAATTTATTACCTCATCTACAGGTCCGGCGACCTGGTTCGCATCTTAGCTGACGGCGACCTGGAGTACCTGGGCCGAATCGATCACCAGGTCAAAATCAGGGGGTTTCGCATTGAACCGGGAGAAATCGAAAATCATTTATTGAAGCACACCAACATAAAAGAAGCCGTGGTGATGATGAAAAAAAAGGAACCCCAGGATAATTATTTATGCGCTTATATCGTTTCGGATGCCCAATTGGCAGTATCGGAGTTGAGAGACTATTTATTAAAAAATTTGCCGGATTATATGATTCCTTCTTATTTTGTTCTGATGGAAAACATCCCTTTAACCTCTAACGGGAAAGTAGACCGGAAAGCACTGCCCGACCCGGACAGGAAAGCAACAACGACGGATTATACAGCGCCCCGCACTGAGACAGAAAAAATATTGGTTAGTCTTTGGGCAGAAGTATTGGAACGCGGCAATACCACGATAGGAATCGACGATAATTTCTTCGACCTGGGCGGCCATTCACTAAAAGCAGCCCTTTTGACTTCCCAAATCCTTCACCGGTTAAAAGTAAAAATTCCATTGGTCGAGGTATTCCGAACCCCCACCATAAGAGCTTTAGCCCAATTGGTAAAAGAATCCGCGGAAGACAAACATATATTCATCAAACCCGTGGAAACTAAAGAATATTATGCGTTATCGTCGGCCCAGAGGCGGTTGTATATTTTGTACCGGATGGAGGAGCAGGGAATCGCGTACAACATGCCCACCTCCTGGATTTTAGAAGGCGCTGTAGATAAAAATAAACTGGAAAATACCTTCCAGCGATTGATCCAACGGCATGAAAGTTTAAGGACCTCCTTCCATATGATCAAAAACAAAATGGTACAAAAGATACATTCATCGGTAGAATTTGAAATCGAGTATTATCAGGTTGAGGTTGAGGTTAAGGTTGAGGAGATCATAAGCAATTTTGTTCGTCCTTTTGATTTATCCGCTGCTTCTCTTCTTCGGGTAGGATTGATAAAATTACCGGCTGAGGATGCCGCCTCTTATCTATTGATGGTGGATATGCATCATATCATTTCCGATGGTATCTCAATGGGGATTCTGCTAAAGGAGTTTATGTCCCTTTACAAAGGGGAGGAAGTAACCGTTCCCGCCATACCTTTTACGTATAAAGATTTTGCCCAATGGCAGGATAGTCAAAAAAACAGCGAAAAACTAAAACAGCAAGAAGCCTTCTGGGTTAAAGAATTCGAGAGTGAGATACCGGTACCGGATTTACCCACGGATTATACGAGACCGTCTGCCCAAAGTTTTGAAGGCCATATCGTGGAGTTTGACCTGGGAAAAGAAAACATACAGGTTCTAAAAGAGATTGCAGCGCAGGAGAATGTTACGTTATTTATACTTATATTAGCGATAACCAATATTTTGCTGGCAAAAATTTGCAGCCAGGAAGACATCATCATCGGGGTGGATACAGCGGGCCGACACCACCCGCACCTGCAGCCCATCATCGGGATGTTCGTCAACACCCTGGCTTTGCGAAATTTTCCCACCCCTGATAAGCGATTTAACCGCTGGCTGCAAGAGGTAAAAGAAAGAACCCTAAGGGCTTTTGACCACCAGGATTATCAATTTGAAGACCTGGTGGAGCACATCGAAGTAAACCGGGACCCCAGCCGGAATCCTTTGTTTGATGTGATGTTCTCTTTTATGGATGTGGAAGATATCGGATTAGATATACAAAACGTAACAGCACTGATAAAAGGAGACATTAAAATAAAACCTTACCCCCATGAACGAGCCGCCGCACTGTTTGACCTGACATTGAACGGGAGAGAAGACCGGGAAGGGCTGTATTTCTCTTTCCAATACTGCACAGAACTCTTCAAAGAAAAAACCATTCAGCGGTTTATTTCTTTTTTCAAGCAAATCATCTCCTCTGTTATCCAAGACAGGAACCGGCCAATATCCGGCATAGAAATAATAACCGCAGAAGAGAAAAAACAGGTATTATTTGATTTTAACAATACCAAAACACCGTTGGTAAGGGATAAAAATTACATTCAATTGTTCGAGGAACAGGTAACCAGGACCCCGGATAAAACCGCTGTTGTATTCAACCATCACCAGGTCACCTATCATCAATTAAACGAAGAAGCCAACCGTATTGCCTCTATTTTAAGCGAACGCGGGGTAACCGTGAATATCATCACGGCGGTATTGCTTGAACGGGGTATCGAAATGCTGGCCGCCCTGTTGGCCATATTCAAAACCGGCGGCGTCTATCTACCCCTGGAAACCGATTACCCGGAAGAACGGGTAAAAACCATTCTCAAAGATAGTGAAGCCGGGGTGTTGATAACCGGCAGCCCGGTAAAAATTGTCGATATTCAACAGCCGGCACCTGTTCCCACCGCCTCCCTGGCTTACATTATCTATACCTCCGGTTCCACCGGCAAACCCAAAGGGGTAATGATTCATCAATTGGGAATGCTCAATCATCTCTATGCTAAGATTAACGATTTAAGAATTACCGGTGACGATGTTATCGCTCAAACCGCGTCCGCGTGTTTCGATATATCGGTATGGCAATTTTTAGCTGCATTATTGGTGGGTGGCGCAACGCTCATCATACCCGGGGAAATCCTCCTGGAACCGGTCAAATTCTTACAGGTCCTCCAGCGGGGCCGGGTAACCGTTTTGGAATCCGTTCCGTCCTTGATGACAGCCTTTATTGAAGCAGCGGCAAAAGAAAGTAATCACACCTTAACGCATTTAAGATGGATGATGGCCACAGGGGAGCCCTTAAAGGTTCCCCTGGTAAGAGAGTGGTTCCGGGTTTATCCCTATATAAAACTCGTCAATGCCTATGGTCCCACCGAGGCATCCGATGATGTCACCCATTATATTATCCATGATATACCCCCGAAAGATCAAACCTCGATTCCTATAGGTAAACCGCTGCAAAACTTACACATTTATATAGTGGATAAAAACCTGTCGTTATGTCCGGTGGGGATCAAAGGAGAAATTTGTGTGGCAGGAACCGGTGTGGGCAGAGGGTATTGGAAGGATGAGCCAAAAACAAGGGCCGCGTTTATTCCCAACCCTTTCCTGGGGGATATCAATGACAACGATTATGCCTTTTTATATAAAACCGGTGATATCGGTTATTTCAGGGACGACGGCAATATCGAATGCCTGGGCCGGTTGGACCTCCAGGTCAAGATAAGGGGCAATCGCATTGAATTGGAAGAAATCGAGAACCGGTTACTTAACCACGACTCCATAAAAGAAGCGGTTGTCGTCAGCCGGGCGGATGAAAATGGTGAGAATTACCTGTGTGCTTATATTGGGGTGCGGGGCACCCGGCCCGGTACGAATGAATTAAAAGAATATTTGTTACAACACGTACCCGCTTATATGGTCCCGTCTGTTTTTGTGACAATGGACCGGCTGCCGGTCACTTCCAGCGGCAAAATAGACCGGAAGGCGCTGCCGGAGCCGGGACCGATGCATGATAGGGAGTATACGGCACCGGGAACCGGTATAGAAAAGAAAATTACTGCCGTATGGCAGGAGGTCCTTAAACGGGATAAAATCGGGGTCAATGATGATTTCTTTAGTATGGGAGGAAGTTCTGTTACCATTATCCAGGTCAGTACCCGCTTACGGGAAGTGTTTAACCGGGATTTACCGGTGGTTAAATTGTTCGAGTATACCACGATAAGGGCATTGGCCAATCACCTGGAGCAGGAAATCCAGGAGGATGAAATGGAGGACTTTGAATCATTCCAGGATCAATCCATGGACATATTGGAACAAACCATGGAAATTATAAAGAACACGGAATAATAAAAAGTTTTTGCGGGGGGTCCAGGGGGGCAGTTTTTTCAAAAAGCGCCCCCCTGGCCGCCGGAGGCAAAATAGAAAAATGACTAAAGAATCAAGAACCGGATTAGAAATTGCGGTGATTGGTATGACCGGGAGATTCCCTGGCGCAAAAAACCTCGATCAATTCTGGAATAACCTGATCAATGGCATAGAATCCATCCCCTTTTATTCGGAAGAAGAATTAATAGAAACAGGAGTTGACCCGGATATCTTGCAAAATCCCGATTACGTCAAATCAGGTGGTGGAGTCCTAGAAGGCAAGGAGTATTTTGATGCGTCTTTTTTTGATTACAGTCCATCGGAAACAATGCTCATGGACCCGCAGATTCGTATTTTTCATGAATGTGCCTGGGAAGCATTAGAAGATGCCGGTTATGCTCCCTCCACTTATAAAGGTTATATTGGACTTTACGCTGGCAGTGATTCCAGTTTGCATTGGGAAAGTATTGCTCATCTCTCCAAAACCGGCGATCAATTTGGTGCTTTTGTCACCACCCAATTATCGGACAAGGATTACCTGGCCACGCGAGTATCTTATAAACTTGATTTGAAAGGCCCGGCCCTGGTGGTGCGAACCGCATGCTCAACAGCATTAGCAGCCATTCACCTGGCCTGCCGCACCTTATTAACCGGAGACTGTCACATGGCCTTAGCCGGGGGAGTATCGGTAAACCCCAGCCCAAAAACAGGATATCTCTATCAAGAAGGCATGGTTTTCTCACCGGACGGTCACTGTCGGGCCTTTGATGCCCAATCCAAAGGCACCATTCCCGGGAACGGTGTCGGTGTTATTGTCTTAAAACCCCTGCAAAAAGCTGTGGCGGATGGAGATCATATATACGCTGTAGTTAAAGGAACGGCCATCAATAATGATGGTATAAGAAAAATGGGATTTTCAGCCCCCAGTGTACAGGGTCAGACAGAGGTTATCCGGGCGGCACAGCGGTTTGCCCGTATTCCACCCGAAAGTATCACTTACATTGAAACCCATGGAACAGGAACCATACTGGGAGACGCCATTGAAATCCAGGCGCTTAAAAAAGCCTTTAACAGCGGCCAAAAAGGAGTTTGTGCCATTGGTTCTGTTAAAACCAATGTGGGGCACCTGGGGGCTGCCGCAGGAATCGTCGGGTTTATAAAAACAGTACTGGCCTTGAAAAACAAATGCATCCCCCCCAGTCTCCACTTTAAATCCCCTAATCCTGAAATGGACCTGGAAAACAGTCCTTTCTTTGTTAATACAAAAGTTACCCCATGGAAGAGCAATGGATATCCGCTGAGAGCTGGTGTCAGCTCCTTCGGGATAGGTGGAACCAATGCCCACATCGTACTGGAGGAATGGCCCGAGCTCAGAGGGTCAGACGGTCAGACAGCCGAGTCTCCTCAATTGATTCTTCTTTCTGCCAGGACCCAATCCGCCCTGGACCGGATGACAGAGAACCTGGTGAACTATTTAAAACAAAACCCGGGTATTAAACTGGCGGATGCGGCTTATACGCTGCAAGTGGGACGACAGGCCTTTATACACCGGAAAATAGCAGTATGTTCCACCATTAATGAAGCGGTGGAGGTGTTGACTGCCCAGGGAGAAAGAGGCAAGAAGGCCCAACAGTTTACCATTAAAGAAAACAAACGACCGGTTATATTCATGTTTTCCGGTCAAGGCACCCAATATGTCGATATGGGTCTGGACCTTTACCGACGCTATTCGGAATTCCAACAGGAAATAGATCGGTGCAGTGAGATTTTAAAACCGTTGACAGGTTATGACCTGAGAGCAATTCTTTACCCGGAGGTAATGGCCAGGGCTGCCGGTTCTGCTAACCCTCCTGGAGAATGGATTTATCGCCAGGACGTCACCCAGCCGTTGATGTTTGTGTTTGAATACTCCCTGGCGCGGTTATTGATGAAATGGGGAATCAAAGCTGACGCCATGATCGGTTACAGCATTGGTGAATATGTGGCCGCCTGTTTGGCCGATGTACTCGGCCTGGAGGATGCACTCAAGCTGGTGGCCATTCGCGGCAAACTGATGCATGAAATACCCAGGGGTCTGATGCTCAATATACCCCTGCCCGAAGAAGAATTGAAACCCCTCCTGGACGAAGAGCTCTCCCTGGCAGCAGCGAACGGTCCTTCCTGCATTGTTTCCGGTCCGGAAGCAGCCGTGGAACGTCTCGAAAAAAAATTAAAAGAAAAAAAATACATTTGCATGCGCCTCAGTATTTCTCATGCGGGTCATTCCAGGATGATGGCACCGATGCTGCCCAAATTTAAAAAAGAAGTGGAAAAAGTCCGGTTGAATCCGCCGAAAATACCTTTTATCTCCAGTGTTACCGCCGGCTGGATCCATGACCGCGAAGCCGTGGACCCCCACTATTGGTCCGAGCATTTGCAAAAAACCGTACGCTTCACCGAAGGCTTAAAAGAATTGGTAAAAAAACCCCGATCCATATTTATCGAAATCGGTCCGGGCCGTGACCTCAAATCAATGCTGGGGCGTTATATTGACAAAAAATCCCACCAGAAAGTGTTAAATCTCCTGCGCCCGCCCCAAAAAAGCCATACGGATATGTATTTCCTGTTAAACGCCGTGGGTCATTTATGGCTTTATGGTGTGCCAATTAATTGGCAGGCCATTCACGCGGCAGAAAAGAGACATCGCCTGGCGCTGCCCACCTATCCGTTTACCGGCCGGCGCTTCTGGTTTACCGGAAACCCCTTCCGACTAAGAAAAGAAACCCTGGCCGCACAATCCATATCCGCAGCACCCGGGAAAAACGACATCACAGAAATCATCGAACCGGAAATCCTCGAATCCACAAGGATTGAAGCAGATACCACTCCCCTGGAACAACGTCCTGAACTGTACACCGAATATATCCCCCCAGTCAATGAAACCGAACATATACTGGCCAACCTCTGGCAAGAATTCTTTGGAATCCGACCCATAGGAATCGATGATGACTTTTTTGACCTGGGAGGAGATTCATTAAAAGCCACCGTTGTCATAGCCAGGACTCAAAACAAGTTGGGGGTTTCAATCCCTATAGCGGAATTTTTCAAAAGACCCACTGTAAAAAGCCTGGCATTATTTTTATCCGGAAGGGAACGCAGGGATATCTATTCATCCCTGGAAGCCGGGGAAGAAAAGGAATATTATCCTTTGTCCGCTGCACAGAAACGGTTATTTATTATCCAGCAGATCAATGAAGATAAAACCGGCTATAATGAAATGCACCTGGTAAGATTGGAAGGAAAACCGGATAAAAATAGAATGAAAGAGGTTTTCCTTCAATTGGTCCAACGGCATGAAAGTTTAAGAACCTCGTTCCATGTGGTGGCAGAAGAAGCGGTCCAGAGGGTACACGAAAAAGTGGATTTTGAAATTGAATATAATAATTTATTAGCAGAGGTCACAGGGGACATAGAGGATAGAAGAGAGGCCATTATTCATCATTATCTTCTCCAGCCCTTTGATTTATCTCAAGCGCCGCTCCTGCGGGTCGTGTTGATAAAAGAAAACCAATACAGTCATGTACTTGCGGTGTTCATGCATCATATCATCACCGACGGTACCTCTTTAACCTTGTTAGCCAACGAATTTATGGCACTATATACCGGGCAAGAACTGCCCCCGCTACGAATCCGGTATAAAGACTATTCCCAGTGGCAGTACACCCCAGGGGTGAAAGAAAACCTCAAGCAGCAAGAAGAATACTGGCTGCGGCAGTTCGAAGGAGAAATACCCATATTGAACCTGTGCACCGATTTTCCAAGACCTTCGGTACAGAGCTTTGAAGGAGGGGCGGTGGAATTCCATCTCAACCGGGAACAAACAAAAGCCCTCCATGAATTGAGCCAGACAGAAGGTACCACCTTATTCATGGTATTTATGGCATTATATAATATCTTATTATCGAAATTAAGCACCCAGGAAGACATCACGGTAGGAACTCCCACAGCAGGTCGTAACCATATCCACCTGGAACGTGTCATCGGCGTGTTTATCAACACGTTGGCCCTGCGCAGCCGCCCCACCGGGGAAAAAAGCTTCAGGGACTTCCTCAGGGAAGTAAAAGAAAGAGCATTAAAAGCATTTGGAAATCAAAATTACCCCTTCGAGGAACTGGTGGTAAAAGTTGACGTGGGAAGGGATGTGAGCCGTAACCCGTTGTTTGATGTTATGTTTTTATTTCAGAACTTTCTTGAAATCGCTGGGGTAAATTCAGACCAGGTCATGGCCGGCTCTGGCCTCACGTTGAAAAACTATGCAGTGGAAAATAAAATAGCGAAATTTGACCTGGCCCTGTTTACCATTGAAATAGAAGATCAATTACAATTTATATTGGAATATTGCACCAAATTATTTAGAAAAGAAACCATTGTAAAATTCATTAAATATTTCAAAAATGTCATATCAGCGGCCCTCCGAGACCCGGGGCAAAAAATATCTACAATAGAGATCATAACAGGAGAAGAAAAACAACAACTGGTGTACGATTTCAACGCAACAGCAGTGGAATATCCTTCAGATAACCCGTTTCACCAATTGTTCGCCCGGCAGGTGAAACGAACCCCGGACCATGTGGCCCTTATCGGGCAAATGCATCTCTCTTATAAGGAATTAAATGAGAAATCCGGTCAATTGGCATATTTGTTGAAAGAAAAAGGCGTTCAACCCAATACCATCGTAGGCATTATGACGGAACGATCGGTAGAGATGATTGTTGGTATACTGGGCATATTAAAGGCCGGTGGTGCCTATTTGCCCATTGATCCAGGTTTTCCGCAAGAGCGCATCGATTACATGTTAAAGGACAGCAGAGCCAGGGTTTTGTTGAGTGAGGTGAGTGAGGTAAGTAAGGTAAGTGGGGGAATTGATGTGGTAAAAATCAATGAATTGAGCGAGCAACTCCCTACTCACCTATGCTACATCATCTACACCTCCGGGTCCACCGGCAAACCAAAGGGCGTGATGCTCCGACACCAATCATTAGTCAACTTTATAAAAGGCATCACCGATATCATTGATTTTACAGGAATTGACAGCGTATTATCACTAACCACGATATCTTTTGATATATTTGGATTGGAAACCCTTCTGCCCTTAGTCAAAGGTTCACGGGTAGTAATTGGAGTAGAGGAGGAGCAATTGAATGCCGAAGCCGCAGCCCGGGCAATGTCAGAAAAAGCAGTAACCATCCTGCAGTTAACTCCCTCCAGGCTGTCCCTTTTCCTGCCCAACGATAAATTCACAGCGGCTTTAGGATCATTGAAATATTTACTGGTTGGAGGAGAAGCCCTACCGGAACAATTACTGGAAAAGACCAGGGAGTTCGTAACCGGAAAAATTTATAACATGTACGGCCCTACCGAGACCTGCATTTGGTCCACTGTGAAAGATGTCAGCAAAGGAAACCCGTTAAATATCGGGAAACCCATTGCCAATACACAAATCTACATACTGGGCCAGGCAGGCACTCTTCAGCCCATAGGCATAACCGGGGAGTTGTGTATCGGAGGAGATGGAGTGGCCAGGGGCTACCTGAACAGACCGGAGTTAACAGCAGAGAAGTTCTTCGTTTACTATAGGACCAATAGGACCTATATTCCTTCTAAAAAAATCTACAGAACCGGTGATTTGGCGCAGTGGCTGCCGGATGGCAATATCGAGTTTTTGGGAAGAATCGATCACCAGGTAAAAATACGGGGGTTCCGCATCGAATTGGCAGAAATTGAAAGCCAATTGAAAACCTTTGAGAAAATAAAAGAAGCCGTCGTAGTAATGAGGGAAGATAAAAATAAAGGAAAATATTTATGCGCCTATATAACCGCCCAAAGCGCAGAGAGCAAAGTGCAAAGCCAGGGGGATATCGAGGAAAGAAACCAGGGGCTTTCATCCAGGGAACTGCGTGAATTTTTAGCCCGAACAATGCCGGATTACATGATCCCTTCTTACTTTGTCATGATCGACCGGATACCCCTCACCCCCAACGGGAAAATAAACCGAAAAGCCCTACCCGAACCCGAAGCAGGGATAACTCCCGACAAATATATTGGCCCACGGGATGAAGTGGAGGAAAAGTTAGTAGAAATATGGCAGGAAATACTGGGAATCGAAAAAGACAAAATAGGCATTGAAACCAGTTTTTTTGTGCTGGGTGGAAATTCCATGAATTTAATCAGGATGATCCCGCAAATATATCAAACTTTTGGCATAGAACTACCTTTTACCAGGGTTTTAGCCAATCCTATTATCCGGGAAATTGCAGAACACCTCAAATCAGCGAAAGCCGTTGAAGAATCGGTAACATTGCTCAATCCGCCAGCCCAAAAGAAACTGTTTGGCCTTCCTCCTGCTATTGCTTTTGGGATAGTTTACCAGGACCTGGCATCTTTGATTAGTGGTTACGCCTTTTATTCATTTAATTTTATTGAAGAGGAAGATCGATTAAACCGATATGTGGAAATCATCACCAACCTACAACCTGTTGGGCCTTATATATTGTTGGGATATTCTGCCGGTGGGTTATTAAGTTTTGACATCACTTATGCCCTGGAGAGTTCCGGTTTTGAAGTATCAGACCTTATTTTATTGGACAGTTTTTTTACAGAAAAAGAAACACGGGCATTGACCGAAGCGGATCGAGAGGAGTGGTTCAATGGAATCGAAAAAAACCTGGAACGTGTAGGCGCAGGGGCACTTAAAGAAAAGATATTTGCAAAAACCCACAGATACATAACATATTATGAGAATATCACTCATCTGGAAAGGGTAAATGCCAATGTCCACTTAATACTTTCGGAGGAATCGCAAAATAGTGAAATCAATAACCCTGGGTGTTGGGATGAATTAACCACGAAAAAATCCGTGGTTTACCCGGGTTTTGGGGGTCATAATGATATGTTATCGCCTGGTTCTTTAGAAAAGAATGCCGGGATTATCCGGGAAATCCTGGGTACAATAACCACAAAGATATACAAAGATACACGGAGGTAATAGATGTAATGGAGAGCAAAGACATAGAAGATATTATTGCATTAACTCCAATGCAGGAGGGGATGCTGTTTCATTACCTGGAAGACCCTGGTGACCACCAGTATTTCGAGCAATTATCCCTGGCTGTATCGGGTGAGATAAATACCCCTGTTTTTGAACAAGCCTGGAATGTGGTTACCAGGACTAACGAGATGCTGAGAACGGTATTTCGCTGGGAGAAAATACAACATCCGGTTCAAATCATATTAAAATCCTCTTCCCTTAAACCGGTATTTGTATATTATGATTTCCCGGAGGAAAGAACCGGGGCCGGTAATAGTGAATATGAAAAAGAAAAGTGGCTGGAGGAGATAAAGGCGAAGGACAGGAATGAGATGTTTGACCTGGAGGAAGTGCCTTTCCGGGTGACCTTGTGTAAGATTGATGATGACACATACCGGCTGATTATCAGCAATCATCATATTTTGTATGACGGCTGGAGCACCGGGATTATTTTAAACGAGTTTTTCCGGGTTTACCAGGAGCTGGTCAAGGGAAATTCACCAATTTTGCCGGTTAAGACACCCTTTAAGGCATTTGTGGATTTTATAAAAAACCAGGATGTAAAGAAGCAGGAAAAATACTGGACCGATTACTTAAAAAACTTTACAAATCCCGTTGAACTGCCGGTAAAAGTTGTAAAAGCAAGGGCAGGCAGCCGTAGTTTTAGAATCAGATTTGCAGAGGATATAAAAGATGAGATTCAACATTTCGCTGCAGCCCATAAAATAACGTTTGCTTGCCTGTTATACGTCTGCTGGGGGATACTGCTGCAAAAATACGGCAGTTGTGAAGATGTGGTTTTCGGGACCACTGTATCGGGGAGGTCTGCCCAAATTAAAGGAATAGAAGAGATGGTGGGGTTGTTTATCAACACACAACCCCTGCGGATACGCACAAGAAGGGAAGATGAAAAAATAATTGATTTGTTATATCGTACCAATGAATCACTGCGGCTGAGAGAAGATTATGAGTGGACGTCCCTGGTTAAAATAAAAGAATACAGTGAAATCGATCATAACCGGGAGCTTTTCGATTCAATCGTGATTATCGAGAATTACCCGCTGCATTCTCGTTTCCCGCTGCAAAAGGGAGGATTAACCGTTCACCTGGATTCGCTGGTGGAAACCAGTAACTATGATTTAGCAGTGGTCATATCGTTTTCGCTGGCAGATACCGCGGCTGCCAGGGAGATTAATTTTATTTACGACAGCAGCCGGTTTGAGAAAGAAACAATCGTAAGGATGTCCCGGCATTTCCATTGTATTGTGCGGCAGGCTGTAGAAAATCCTGGGAACAAGGTCGCCGATATAGAGATAATTTCAGAACAAGAAAAAGAACAGGTTTTGTATTCCATAAATAAAACAGTTACAGCTTATCCCAGGGATAAAACCATTCACCAATTATTCGAAGAACAAGCAGAAAAAAAGCCTGACGGCACTGCCGTGATTGGGCAAAGCGCGCAGGACCACGTTTCCATAACATATAAAGAATTAGACGAAAAATCCAATCAAACAGCACATGTATTAAGGGAAAAGGGTGTTGGCCCCGACATCATTGTGGGATTAATGGTAGAACGGTCATTGGAGATGATAATCGGGATATTGGGAATATTAAAAGCTGGCGGCGCTTATTTGCCCATTGACTCGGAATATCCCGAAGACCGGATCAATTACATGTTAGCCGACAGCAATGTGAAGGTTATGGTGGGTGAGTTGAGTAAGGTAAGTGAGTTGAGTGGGGGAATTGAAGTGGTTAAGCTGAGCGAATTGAGTAAAAAAACCACTACTCACCTTACTAACCTTACTCACCCTACTCACCCTACTCACCCTACTCAGCTATGTTACGTCATCTACACCTCAGGGACTACAGGGAAACCCAAGGGTAATCTTACCTCCCATATGAACGTCGTACGCGTGGTTAAAGACACCAACTACATCCGGTTGACCCCAGAGGATCGTCTGCTGCAATTGTCTAATTATGCGTTTGATGGGTCGGTATTTGATATATACGGCGCACTGCTGAATGGCGCCGCACTGGTTTTAATCGAGCGGGACAAGGTTTTGGCTGTGGACCGACTGGCAGAGGTAATACAGGTAGAACAAATAACGGTATTTTTTGTGACCACGGCTTTATTCAATGCCCTGGTGGAACTGGATACCAGGTGTTTTAAGGATGTTAGAAAGATCCTGTTCGGAGGAGAACGGGTATCTGTGGAGCATTCCAGGAAAGCACTGGAATACCTGGGAAAAGGTAAAATTCTCCATGTGTACGGTCCCACAGAGGCCACAGTCTATGCCACTTTTTATTTTATGGATCACATCGACGACTCCGCGGTGACGATTCCCATTGGAAAACCTATAGCCAATACCACGGTATATATACTGGATAAATATTTGAAACCGGTACCCCCGGGAATACCCGGTGAGATTTATGTAGGAGGGGATGGTACAGCCAGGGGCTACCTCAACAACCCGGAGTTAACGGCTGAAAAGTTTGTTTTAGCTCATAGCTCATGGCTCATAGCTGATAGGAGGGAGAAGAAAGTAAGCAGTTCTGGAGAGCCCCCTATGAGCTATGAGCTATCAGCTATGAGCTACCTCTACAAAACCGGTGATTTAGCGCGATGGCTGCGGGATGCGAATATCGAATTCCTGGGACGGAGGGACAGCCAGATCAAAATCAGGGGATTCCGGGTGGAGCTGGGGGAAATAGAGAGCCGATTGTCAAGTCATCAAGCCATCAGGGAGGCTCTGGTTATATCAAAAGAAGCTAAGAATGAAAGATACCTGTGTGCATACATTGTTGCCGATCTGGAACTTTCCCTGCCTGAACTGCGGCGCTATCTAGCCAGGGAATTACCGGACTATATGATTCCCTCTTATTTTAAATTTTTGGAGAAAATGCCGTTGACTCCCAATGGAAAGGTAGACCTGAAGGCACTGCCAGAACCGGAAATCGTTACACCCAAAAAATATGCGGCTCCCAGGAACAAAATCGAGAGAAAATTGCTGGAGATATGGTCGGAGGTGCTGGGACATTCTGCCATCGGTATCGATGATAACTTTTTCGAAGTGGGTGGACATTCGCTAAAGGCAACCATATTATTATCCAGGATACATAAGACACTGGACATTAAAATACCGTTAAAAAAAATATTCGAACGGGTAACCATCCGCTCCCTGTCGGAGTACCTCACCGAAACCACGACAGGGGAGGAGAAAGAAGATAAATATGAGTCCATGGAGCCGGTGGAGGAGAAGGAGTTCTATCCTCTTTCCCCGGCCCAGAAGCGCCTGTACATTTTGCAGCAAATGGAAAACCGCGGTTTGTATTATAACATCTCCGAAGTCTTTGTGTTGGAGGGAGAACTTGACCTTGAAAGAATTGAAGCAACCTTTAAGAAGTTGATCCACAGGCATGAAAGTTTAAGGACATCGTTTCAATTAATCGATAAGCAGCCGGTCCAGAGAATCCATGATGAGCCGGAATTCGGAATAGAACATTATAATTTAACCACCCCCTCCCAACTGCCAACTGATTTCGTCCGTTCGTTTGATTTATCACATGCACCGCTGCTGCGAGCGGGACTGGTGAAACAGGAGCAGCAGAAACATTTGCTGATGGTGGATTTGCATCACATCATCGCCGACGGTACTTCTATCGGCATAATGATAAGGGATTTCACCACCCTTTATGAAGGCAGGGATTTACCGGCCCTAAAAATCCGGTACAGGGATTATGCACGGTGGCAGCAGGGGAAAGAACAGGAGGAAAAGATAAAACAACAGGAGGCGTACTGGTTAAAGGAATTTGCCGGTGATGTTCCAGCAGCGGATATACCCACGGATTACCCCAGGGCCGGGAAAGTGACGTTTACCGGGAAAGTCCTGTCTTTGGAGATTGAGGAAAAAACCACCAACTCTTTAAAAGAGATGGCATCAGCGGAAAACGTTACGCTTTTTATGCTCTTGTTGGCGGCATTTAATGTGCTGTTGTGGAAACTCAGCCCCGCAGAGAATATCGTGGTAGGAACAGCCGCGGCCGGCCGGAACCATGCCGACCTGGAAGGTATTATCGGCATGTTTGTGCATACCCTGGCGCTGCGAAATCAACCCCATGGAGAGAAACCATTTCCCAATTTCCTGGAAGAAGTTAAAGAAAAAACCCTGGCTGCCTTTGAAAACCAGGAGTATCCCTTTGAGCTCCTGGTAGAAAAAGTGAAGGCCCGCAGGGAGAGCGGACGCAATCCCATCTTTGATGTCATGTTTGCCCTGCATAACATGGAAATGTCACAAATCGCTATTCCTGGGCTGACTATTACCCCCGCCGATTATTACCTGGATATTGTCCCCTTTGATATCTATTTAACCGCTGAGGAAAAAGAGAAGCGGTTGACATTTAAACTGGGGTACAGCACCCGTTTATTTAAGCAAGAAACTGTTGAAAGCTTTTTCCGGTATTACCGGGAGATTATCGACACGGTCATCCGGCGGCCAAGTATCCGTTTAAAGGACATTGAAATCTCCCGACAATTATTGGAAGCCTTTAATAATACCGACAGTGAGGAACCGCAGTATCAGGTTATTCATCGTTGGTTTGAGCAGCAGGTAGAGAGGACCCCGGAGAGAATAGCTTTAGTTGGCAGTGGGCAGGGGGAGAGAACCGAAGAACCGCATAAATTAACCTACCGTGAATTAAACGAAAAAGCCAACCAACTGGCCCATGAATTGCGAATAAGAGGCATGGGTCCCAATACTGTCGCGGCCATCATCCTGGAACCCTCCATTGAATTGATTACGGTGGTATTGGCAGTGCTCAAGGCAGGTGGCGCCTATCTCCCCATCGATCTCCAATACCCCGCGGAGAGGGTGATATCCATTCTCAACGAAAGCAATATTTCCTTAGTCTTGACCCGTTCCGAGGTTTTAAAAAAATATTCTTTTACTGCTTTGCAGGGGTTGAAATACACCCGCATGGAGCCGCATATGACGCTGGTACGGCCCCAGTCGGATTTTGATCGCATGCCTCACCCGGACCGCGGTTTGATCGATTGTGAAAAATACAGCCATTACATCGGTCATGCCATGGTTCGTCATGCAATATCCATCCAGGGCACCCGCGGCTGCCCCTATCTCTGCGCCTACTGCCACCGCACCATGGAAAAGAAAAATATCCCCCGTTCCGCCGAGAATATTTTTGAAGAAGTCAACTACTATTACCACAGGGGGGTGCGGCGCTTTGCTTTCGTGGATGAAATATTCAACCTGGATGCGGAAAACAGTTCACGGTTTTTCCAGCTGATTTTGAAACACAGGTTGAAGGTGCAGCTTTTTTTCCCCAATGGCATGCGGGCCGACCGCTTGACAAAGGAGTATATCGACCTGATGGTAGAAGCCGGGACCGTTAACGTGGGGCTGGCGTTAGAAACCGCCTCTCCCCGGCTGCAAAAATTGATTAAAAAGAACCTGGACATCGATAAACTCCGGGAAAACGCAGAATATTTCTGTTCCCGGTACCCCGGGGTCATCGTGGAACTCTTTACCATGCACGGTTTCCCCTCGGAAACCGAAGAAGAGGCCATGTCCACGTTGGATTTCATCAAGAGCCTCAAATGGATCCATTTTCCTTATGTATTCCTGCTAAAAATCCATCCCAGCACGGATATGATGAAGCTGGCGCTGGAGAGCGGTATTTCTCCTGGAGCCATTGAGCGCTCCATGACTTCAGCCTTTCATGAGATTCCCGAAACCCTGCCCTATCCCAAAAGCTTTACCCGGCAGTACGTGGCCCGGTTCATGAATGAGTACTTCCTTTCTAAAGAGCGTCTACTGCATGTGCTGCCCCTTCAGATGAAGATCGCCAGCGAAGAAGAGTTGGTAGGAAAATACGACAGTTACCTTCCCGCGGATATAAAAACCTTTGACGATATTATTGCCAATGCCGGTATCACGCGGGAGGAATTGGGGAATGCAGCGCTGCTCCGGGATGATTCCCTCTTTATTCCCGACTATGAAGCGCTGAGGAAAAGCCGCTGCATCATCCCTGCGCCCCGGAAAAATGCACTCAGGGTTTTACTGTTGGACCTTTCCGTTCTCTTCAGCTCTGAGAAACAAGAAATCCTGCATGGTGAAATAACCGAACCCCTGGGACTGATGTATTTGCTCACCTTTCTTAACCAGGTCTTTGCCGACCGCATCGCCGGGAAAATGTACAAAGCGAAAATCGATTTTGACAACTATGAAGAATTAAAATCCCTGGTTTGCGATTTTAAGCCCCATTTGATCGGTATCCGTACGCTTTCTTATTTTAAAGATTTTTTTCATAAGACCGTTACCATGATCAAAGAATGGGGCGTTAACGCTGCCATTATTGCCGGCGGTCCCTATGGTACCTCCGATTACAGGCTTGTGCTCCAGGACCCCAACGTGGATTTAACCGTATTGAAAGAGGGCGAATTAACCCTGGCTGAACTGGTGGAACAGATGATGGCCCACGGCAATAAACTGCCGCCGGAAGAGGTATTGGAAACGATCAAGGGCATTGCCTTTATTCCTCACAAGGATCGTGAGAAACTGCGGCGCATCAACCGTGAACTCCTGTGCCTGGACCGGCTGTCTGCGGTTGTCAGCCGTCACCCGGTTCAAAACCCGGAGAATACCACCGGCCCGGGAGACTTACTCTATTTGATCTCTACCTCCGGTTCCACGGGCAGACCCAGGAGTGTGATGCTGGAGCACCGCAACCTGGCCAACCTGCTGCATTTTGAATTCACAAAAACCAGTATCGATTTTAGCAAAGTCCTGCAATTTGCCTCTATCGGTTTTGATGTCTCAGCCCAGGAGATTTTTTCCACGCTGCTTTCCGGTGGTGAACTTTATCTCATCACCCGTGATATGAAGAGCGATGTGGTGCAATTGTGTAATTATATCCGGCGCAGCAGCATCGAGGTGTTGTTTTTGCCTCCTGCCTTTGTGCGGTTTATTTTTTCCGGGCCGCGGTATATCGCTGTATTTCCCCGCTGTGTTAAGCATATTATCACTGCCGGTGAACAATTAATCGTAACCGGGCCATTTCGCAAGTATTTGCAAGAAAACCGGGTGGTGCTTCACAACCATTATGGACCCGCCGAAACCCATGTAGTCACTACGTTTACCATGCAGCCCACGGATTCCATTGCCGGGGAGCCATCTATCGGTTCCCCCATATCCAATACCCGCATCTACATCCTGGATGAAAACCGTTCTCCCAAACCCGTGGGGGCAGTGGGCGAGTTGTATATCGCCGGTGCCAACGTGGGACGCGGTTACTTAAACAAACCGGAATTAACCGCAGAAAAGTTTGTTTTAGCTCATAGCTCATGGCTCATAGCTGATAGGAGGGAGAAGAAAGCAAGCAGTTTTAGAAAGCTCCCTATGAGCTATGAGCTATCAACTATGAGCTACCTCTACAAAACCGGTGACCTGGCCCGTTGGCTGCCGGACGGTACCCTGGAATTTATCGGCCGCGTGGACCACCAGGTCAAAATCAGGGGTTTCCGCATCGAACCCGGGGAAGTGGACCATGCCCTTTTGGAAATTACCGGCGTAAAAGAAGCGGTTGTGATTGACCGTTCCGAGCCCGGGGGAGATAAGTACCTGTGTGCTTACGTGGTTCCGACGCGGGAGTGGGACCCGGCGGATTTGCGGGAGGTGTTATCCCACACTCTCCCGGATTACATGATCCCCGCTTATTTTGTCCAGGTGGAGCGGATACCATTGACCCCTAACGGTAAGATCAACCGGAACGCCCTTCCCGTACCGGAACTGCATGGCGACGATACCTATGCGGCTCCCAAAAGCGAGCTGGAAAAACGCCTGGCTGCCATCTGGTCCGATGTGCTCTCCCTGGAGCAAAGCGCTGTCAGTGCAGAGGCCAATTTCTTTGACCTGGGGGGGCATTCCTTAAAAGCCACGATTCTCATTTCCCAGGTTCACAAAGAACTTGATGTTAAAGTCACCCTGGGTGAGGTTTTCGAGCACCCCACCATAAGCAAATTGGCAAAACGAATAGAAAAAGCGGATAAAACCAGGCACCTCTCTATACCCCCGGCGGAAGAAAAGGAATACTATAACCTGTCACCAGCGCAGCGGAGACTGTATATCTTGCAGCAAATGGACAGCCAGGCTGTCAATTATAACCTGTTGGAAGTCTTGCTGTTAGAAGGGGAATTGGATAAAGAGAGGTTTGAGCAGACTTTCAAGAAGCTGATGGAGAGACATAAAATTTTACGGACTTCTTTTCAAATGTTGAATAATCAACCGGTGCAAAAGGTGGAGGATACGGTTGAATTTGAAATCGAGTTTTATAATTTAGCCGCAGGGGCGGATGGCACCCGCGGCCAAAAAAAATTGCCAACTGATTTCGTCCGTTCGTTTGATTTATCCAGGCCGCCGTTACTACGTGTCGGTTTGATGCCTATAAACCACCGGGAACACATATTGATGATGGATATGCATCATATCATCACGGACGGCACCTCCATGGGGATATTGGTCAAGGATTTTACCGCCCTGTATGAAAATAGCCGGGAAGCGCTGTCTCCATTGAAACTCCAATATAAAGATTATTCGGAGTGGCAAAACAAATGGCTCGGAACCTGGGAAATAGAAAAACAAAAACAGTACTGGTTGAAACAGTTTGAAGCGGGTGTGCCGGTCCTCAACATGCCCACTGATTTTCCCAGGCCGTTGGTTCGCAATTTCAAAGGCAGCAGCCGCCGGTTTGAAATCGATACGGATTTGACCGGAAAATTAAGAAGGCTGGTTTTGGAAACCGGGACCACGCTTCACATTTTGTTCCTGGCTGTGCAAACGCTTCTGCTGTGGAAGTATTCCGGCCAAAAAGATATCGTGGTGGGGACCGGTGTCGCCGGCAGGAAACATGCCGACCTGGAACATGTCATCGGCATGTTTATCAATATGCTGGCCATCCGCAGTCACCCAGAAGAGGATAAACTGTTTACTCGGTTCCTGGAAGAAGTGAAAATCCGTGCCCTGGATGCTTACGAAAACCAGGATTTCCCATTTGATGAATTGGTAAAAGCCCTTGATTTACAGGGGGACCCTGCCAGGAATCCGCTGTTCGATACGGTATTCCAGATGCAAAATATCGAATTACCGGAACTGGAGATTCCCGGGTTAATGTTAAAACCTTATGAATATGAACACGATATATCGCGGTTTGACCTGGTGATCTATGGGACCGAGAAGGATGATACCATCGCCCTGCTGATGTTGTATTCAACGGAATTGCTTACGGATTCCACGGCGCGGGAGATTGGTAAGAATTTCCTGGAGATTCTTAACCAGGTGGCCGATGACCGGGATATTCTATTGAAAGATATTTCTATTTCTATTGATTTATTGGAAGGAAAGACGGATTTTTTTAAGGAAAAACAATTGGAATTCGGGTTTTAACGTTTAAGCCGACAACCGGTGAGGAGGGGACCATCATGAGCAGGCAATTTTTCAAAGAAGCGGTGGCAGGTGTCCGGAAAAATAAGGAAAGAGACTATTGGATAAGCAAATTATCGGGGGACCTGGTCAAAAACCATTTTCCTTATGACAATAAGAAAAAAGTCCAGGCCGGCACTGGAGCAAGAACAGGTAAGCGTGAATTATTATTCCGGTTCTCCGGGGAGCTTTTCCAGGCGTTGATGAAGTTAAGCAGGGAAAACGACTATATGCTGCATATGGTCCTGGCGGCAGGGTTGATAGTATTACTGGATCGCTGTACCGGGGACAGGGATATTACCTGGGGTGCGCCCATTTATAAACAGGACAGGGAAGGGGAGTTCATCAATACGGTGTTGGCCCTGCGCAATCAACTGCAAGAGAATATGACCTGCAAGGAATTGCTGCTGCAGGTTAAAAACACGGTAGTTGAAGCCACTGAAAACCAGAACTATCCCCTCAAGTCACTGGTATACCATTTAGACCTGCCGGTCACTGAGAGTGATTTTCCCCTCTTTGATATTGCCCTGTTGGTGGAGCCGATTCATGATCCACAGTATATCCGGCACATTCCTCTTAATATGATTTTTATTTTTTCCCGGGCCGGGCAGCACGTCAGCGGCCGTATCGAATACAATGCCGCCCTTTACCGGGAGGAGACCATTAAACGGATTATTGTTTATTATACTCGTGTGTTGGAGCAATTGGTTCCTGATGTAAATTTGAAATTAGCGGATGTGGAGTTATTGTCCAAGGAAGAGAAAACTCGGTTGTTGGAAGAGTTTAACGCCGTTGAAAAAGAGAGCCGGGCCCTGTACGTGGGGGATAAGACACTGGTGGATTTGTTTGAAGCCCGGGTGGAACAGACCCCGGATGCGATAGCGGTGGAATACGAAGATGTAAAATTGACATATCGTGAATTGAATGGGCGGGCCAATCGGCTGACGCGGCTGCTGCGGGAAAGGGGCGCGGCCGCCGATACGATCATCGGGATCATGGAGGAGCGCTCCCAGGCGATGGTCGTCGGTATCATGGGGATTTTGAAATCCGGGGGGGCCTATTTACCTATCGACGCGGAGCTCCCCAAAAACCGGGTGCAATATATATTAAACGACTGTCGCCCCTCCATTCTTTTGACTGGCACGCGGGCATTGGAACGGTTTTCTTTTACCGATTTACAAATCCCTCCCCCCGATCCTTCCCCACCCGTTAAAACAGCCCGGAGGACACCCATTGCCAACCTGGACCATTTGTCCATACCGGACCGGTCCCTCATCGATTATGAGAAATACACTCATCATATCAGCCTGGCAATGGTCAAGCACTGTATCAGTATCCAGGGGACTCGCGGTTGTCCCTATGATTGTGCTTATTGTGCCAAACTCTGGCCCAAAAAATATATTGCCCGTTCAGCGGAACATATTTTTGAAGAAATCCGGTTGTACTACGATATGGGCATCCGGCGTTTTTCCTTTATCGATGACATATTCAACCTGGATATGCGCAGCAGCCGGCGATTCTTTGAATTGATCCTGGATAAGGGATTGCAGGTGCAGCTCCTTTTTCCCGCCGGACTTCGGGGAGATATCATGACAACGGATTACATCGACCTGATGGTAGAAGCCGGGACCATTAATATTTCCGTGGCCCTGGAAACGGCTTCGCCGCGGCTGCAAAAATTGATCCGAAAAAATTTAAATATCGATAAACTGCGGGAGAACCTTGAATATATCTGTGACCATCATCCAGGCGTGATCCTGGATTTGTTTACCATGCACGGCCTGCCCACCGAGACTGAAGAAGAGGCCATGATGACCCTGGAATTCATTAAGGGACTGAAATGGCTGCATTTTCCCCTCATCAATGTATTGAAGATTTATCCCCATACCGATATGGAGAAACTGGCATTGGCCAGCGGGATCAGCCGTGAAGCGATCCTCAAGTCCCAGGACCTGGCCTGGCATGAATTCTCCGAGACCCTGCCCTTTGACAAAAATTTCACGTTGAAGTACCAGGCGGATTTCCTGGAGGAGTATTTTTTATTAAGGGAACGGCTGCTGCATGTATTGCCCCGGCAAATGCGGGTATTAACCGAGAGCGAAATCACCCGGAAATACAACAGCTATTTACCCATTGATATTCACAGTTTTGAGGATTTACTCCAGTTCATGGGAATTGAAAAAGACCGGCTGGCGGTAAAAACCTGCGTGGAAGAAGACCGTTTTGAACCCCGGGATTTGAACCGGAAACTCCAGGACTATTTCCCTGTCAAAAAGCCTGCTGAAAATGCATTAAAGATACTGCTGCTGGATATGTCCCAGTCGTTTACTGAAGATACCCAACTGCTGGATGAACTTTTCGAGGCCCCCCTGGGATTGATGTATCTCATGACTTATTTGCACCGTGAATTTGGTTCTCAAATCAATGGTAAAATTGCCAAATCCCGCGTTGATTTTGACAGTTACGCGGGATTAAGGACCCTGCTGGAAGAATTTAAACCCGATGTTATCGGTATCCGCACCCTGACTTTTTATAAGGATTTTTTTCATAAAACCGCCGCATTGATCCGGCAGTGGGGATTTGCCGGTCCCATCGCCGCTGGCGGCCCTTATGCCACCAACAGTTACGAGACCCTGCTGGAGGACGGAAATATCGACCTGGTGGTGCTGTCGGAAGGGGAAGTTACTTTTGCTGAAGTGGTGCGGCGGATCAGGGAAAATAATGGGAAGCTGCCGGGTCCGGAGGTGCTGAAAAAAATCCCGGGGATTGTGATCAACCCCCGCCGGCTTGCACCAGGTTGTTATCCTTCGGCTTCCCCGGTTATCCTGTTCTCCGATCTAATGGCAGAAAGCAAAGGGCTGTCCGGGATTCCCCATGAAGACCGGAACCCGGAACCTATTGCCCGGCCGGGGAACCTGGCCTACACCATTTATACCTCTGGTTCCCAGGGGAATCCAAAGGGTGTCCCGGTGGAACACCGCAGTGGTGTTAATCTTTTGCTGGGCCTGGATAAACGAATCTATAATCGATATCATCATGTGTCCGGCCGCGGTTTAAAAATAGCTTTGGTGTCTCCTTTTGTGTTTGATGCGTCGGTGAAGCAGGTATTGGCAGCCCTGGTTTTGGGCCACACCTTGAACATCGTCCCCGAAGATGACCGGTTGGATGGTTTTAAATTGATCGAGTTTTACAGGAAGCACTGCATCGATATTTCAGACGGTACCCCAACTCATTTGCGGCTGCTTTTGGAGAGTTTGAGCGATGATGCTGTGGGTATCGATTTAAAACACTTCCTGGTGGGTGGGGAGGCCCTGCCCGGCGTGTTGGCAGCGGCCTGTTTCAACCGCCTGGTTCCCAAGGGAAAGCACCTGGAAATTACCAATCTTTACGGTCCTACCGAATGTTCCGTGGATGCCGCCTCCTTCGAAGTCACCCCGGAGAATGCCGGGGCTTTAGAAACCATTCCCATCGGCAAACCCATGCCCAACCATCACATTTATATCCTGGGTACCGATACAAATAACAATTATCAATTGATGCCCATAGGCATTCCCGGTGAATTGTGCATCGGAGGTCTCGGGGTGTCCAGGGGATATTTAAACAACCCGGAGTTGACTAATGAAAAGTTTTTGCGGGGGTCCAGGGGGCAGTTTTTACAAAAAGAGCCCCCTGGCCGCCGGAGGCAAAAAATCTACAAAACCGGAGACCTGGGGCGTTGGCTCTCGGATGGAACCATCGAATTCCTGGGTCGGTTGGATCACCAGGTGAAAGTCCGGGGATATCGAATCGAACCGGGAGAGATTGAAAACCACCTGTTAAAGCACAAAGGCATCGAGGCTGTCGCAGTGATCGCCAGGGAAGACCATGCCGGGGATGCTTATCTTTGTGCTTATATCGTACCTTGCGGCGGTGGAGAGTTTGAGAACGCCACTTCCTTTTCGGGGGCATTAAGAGAGTATTTATCCGAAACCTTACCGGATTATATGATCCCCCCTTATTTTGTTAAATTGGACGGCATTCCTTTCACCTCGCGGGGTAAAGTGGACCGGAAGCGTTTACCGGAGCCGGAGATCGGGACATTGGCCGAGTATTCGGCGCCCCGCGGCCGTATGGAGGAGAAGTTGGCGGAGTTATGGTCCAGGATATTGGGAATCGAGTATGACCGCATCGGTATAAACGATGATTTTTTTGCCCTGGGAGGCCATTCGCTGCGGGCCACCATCCTGGTGTCCAAAATTCACAAAGAATTCAACATTAAAATACCGTTGAAAGAGATTTTTAAAACCCCTAATATCAGGGGAATATCCGCCTATATCAGGAGTGGGGCAGCAGACCGTTTTACCTCTATTAAACCCGCTGAGGAGAGGGAGTATTATGAACTATCATCCGCCCAGAAGCGGTTTTATTTTCTACAGCAGATCGATTTAACCAGTCCCGGATATACGTTATTGGGCCTGGTGGTGCTGGAAGGAGCAGTTGACAGGAAGAAACTCCAATGGTGTTTCAAGCAGTTGATCCGGAGGCATGAGGGGTTGAGAACTTACTTTATACCTGTGGACAACGAGCCCGGCCAGAGGATTGTCTCTCCCGGTGAGGTGGATTTTTCCTTGCAGTACCATGAGATGACGGAAGAAGAGGTTATTACCTTCGTGGAAACAAAATTTGTAAACGCTTTTGACCTGGCCCGGGCCCCGCTGATCCGGGCGGGGGTAATAAAAGTAGGAGAACAGCGGCACTACTTGATGTTAAGCATGCATCACATCATCTCCGACGGCACTTCCCAGGGAATATTGATGAGAGAATTTATGGCCCTCTATGAAGGGGAAAAGCTGCCTCTGCTGCGCCTCCAGTACAAGGATTACTCCTACTGGCAGAACAGTAAAGAACAAAAAAACTCTGAAAAGAAACAGGAAGATTTCTGGCTCAAGGAGTTCGCGGGGGAGATTCCCAAACTGGACCTGCCTACCGACTATCCCAGGCCCGCGGTAAAAAGTTTTGAAGGGAACCGTGTTCAATTCATCATCGACAAAGAGACCACCGTTAAACTAAAGAACCTGGTGTTTGCTGCGGACGCCACCCTGTATATATTGATGCTGGCGATTTACAATGTGTTTCTTTACAAGATCACCGGTCAGCAAGATATTGTCATTGGCAGTCCATTGGCGTGCCGCAGGCATGTGGACCTGGAATCCGTGGTGGGCATGTTGGTCAACATCCTGGCTATGAGGAATTACCCCAATACGACCGGGACACAGACCTTTAAAGAATTTTTGCGGGATGTGAGAAGGCGAACCTTGCAGGCCTTTGAAAACCAGGATTATAAATTTGAAGACCTGGTGGCAAAGGTGTCGAGGGAGATGGACCAGGGGCGGAATCCCCTGTTTGATGCATTTTTCTCAGTTCAGAACATCGATTTCCCCGAGATACAGGTAAGTGACTTGAAAATGATTCCTACCGATTATTACGGTAAAGTCTCGCGGTTTGACCTTGGTTTTATCGTAATAGAAGAAGGCCCGGAACTTTCCGTAATGGTGGAATACAGTACCTGTATATTTAAAGATGAAACCATGGATCGATTTATCCGCTATTTCAAAATAATCATTGGTTCCATCCTGGAGGCCCCGGCAAAGAAAATAGCGGAGATCGAGATCATCCCTGAAAAGGAAAAAAAGCAATTATTATACGATTTTAATAATACAGGGAAACCCTTTGTTGAAAAGGCGATCCATGAATTGGTCGAGGGGTGGGCGGAACAAAGGCCGGATCACACGGCAGTACGTTCCACCATTGAACTGAAGAATATTTATGATCAATTGAAGCCGGAGCAGGTGGTCATTGAGTTGTCTTATGAAGAATTGAACCAGGGGGCCAACCGGTTGGCAGGGGTACTCCGGCAGAAGGGTGTATCTGTCGGCTGGCCGGTGGGGGTGATGGTGCAGCATCCATTGGAGCTGGCAGTGAGTTTATTGGGAATATTAAAAGCCGGCGGCACATATGTGCCCCTGGAACCGCGGAACCCACAGGACTACAACCGCTATATCCTGGAGGACAGCCGTTTGCGGGTGCTGGTGACCGAATCGTCGCTGGAAACCGGCATACCCGGGGTAGAACCACGGCCTACCCTTATATTGGTAGATCCAGATGATGATAACAGGTGTGATTCCCAGGGCGGGTTATCCAATCCCGGCATCATGGTCAACCGTACGGACCCGGCTTATATTATTTACACCTCCGGCACCACGGGCAGGCCCAAAGGCACGCTGGTGGAACATAAAGGTATTATTAATTATACCCGGTGGAGGCTTGATATTTATGGGTATACCGGGGAGGACGTGACCCTCCAGCCATTGTCCTGCTGTTTTGATGGATTTGGTTCCAATTTTTATTCCGCTCTCGCTTCCGGCGGCACCTTGTTTATGGTTCCTGGTGCGAAGCGAATGGATTTCAATTATATAAGTTCAGTGATAAAAGAGAACCAGGTCACCAACATGAGCCTGGTACCGGGAATGTACAGCGCGCTGCTGGACAGTGCGAACCAGGAGGACCTACAAAGTCTCAGGTTCGTGGTGCTGGCCGGGGAAGCCAGCCCTGTGAACCTGGTTAAAAGAAGCAGGGAGAAAGTACCGCAGGTGAAGTTGCTTAATGAGTACGGCTTAACCGAAACCTCGGTAACCGCGGCGGGCGGCGCTGTGATCCGGGCCTCTAACCCTGGTGTTATGGGTTCACCCATTGCCAATACAAAAATATTTATCCTGGATCGATTTCTTAACCTTGTGCCCCTGGGAGCAGCAGGCGAAATATTTATCGGTGGCCCGGGCCTGGCAAGGGGATATTTAAACCGGCCTGAATTGACAGCAGAAAAGTTTATTTTAGCTCATAGCTCATGGCTCATAGCTGATAGGAGGGAAAAGAAAGCAAACAGTTCTGGAGAGCTCCCTATGAGCTATGAGCTATCAGCTATGAGCTACCTTTACCAAACCGGTGATTTAGGGCGTTGGCTGCCGGATGGTACAATCGAATTCCTGGGCCGGAAAGATTACCAGGTCAAGATCAGGGGGTTCCGCATCGAATTGGCGGAAATTGAAAACCTGCTGTTAAAACACCCCGATATCAGGGAAGCGGTGGTATCCATGGACAACAATCATCTATGTGCTTATATCGTTCCTTCCAATGGAGGGAATGCCCTCCCCAATGCTGCTGATTTAAAAGAATATCTCGGCCGCGCGCTGCCGGATTACATGATACCTGCTTATTTTATATCGCTGGAGCGGGTCCCGTTGAATACCAGCGGTAAAGTAGACCGGAACGCACTGCCCCATCCCGGGGCAAAGCCCGGTGAATCGTATGTAGGCCCACGGAATGTCATTGAACAGAAATTGGCAGATATATGGGCGGAGGTGCTGGAAAAAGATGGGACCATCGGCATCGATGACAATTTCTTTGAGCTGGGCGGTCATTCGTTGAAAGCCACCATACTGGAATCAAAAATAAACAAGGAACTGGGTATCCGCATTCCCCTCTCAGAGATGTTTAAAACCCCCAGCATACGTAAAATGGCGGAATTCGTCGCATCGGAAGCAGTTGGCGTATCAGCCGTGCGGGATGAGAATGTGGTTTTGCTCAAGAATGGCAATACTGACCTTCATCATTTATTTTTGATTCATGACGGCAGCGGTGAAGTGGAAAGTTATATCGAGTTCTGCAATCATCTGGATCCCGGTTTCAATTGTTGGGGTTTAAAAGCGGATCCACCGGCAGGCTGCGCACCTGTGGGTCTTTCTGTTGAAGACGCGGCATCGACGTATATCGACCGGGTTCGCAAAGTGAAACCCCAGGGGCCTTATTGGATTGCCGGGTGGTCTGTAGGCGGCACTATAGCCTTTGAGATGGCCAGGCGCCTGGAACAGTTTAACGAAACCACCTGTTTTCTCGGCCTGGTGGATTCCACCGCACCCCGCCCGGACCCAACAGCTTTAGCGGAACCCAGAAAAGCGGCTGCACCTCAATTTCCTTTTACCGCGGCTTCGGAGATCGAGTGGATAAAAAATCATTTGCATGTGCATCTGTGTGAAGCTGATATTGAAAAAACTATAGAAAATACAATCGATATCGAGAAAACCTGGGAGTATATCATCGATTACCTGGAATCCAACCCTGTGCATAAAGAAGCGGTCCTCCGGCTTATCGATGAATACCAGGCGCTGATGCGGCCGGACCGGGACCAACTCACCATCCGGGAGTTTGTCCGCCATCTCAATATGGGCAGGAGTTTTGTCAATGCCCAGGCCTGTTATTTACCCCCGGCAAAGATCAACGCACCGGTTCATTATTTCAAGGCCAGCCAGTCCAATGAAATACATAAAAACAATTGGGAAGCCTATACACATCAGCCGATACGAACCTATGAAATAACCGGCGATCATTATTCGATCTTTAAAAAACCCCATGTGGTGCAGTTGGCCCAAACCTTTAGCCAGGCCATGAATAGTGATAAACTTAACTGTTAGGGATGAAGGTATTAATGAAAAAGGCATTTATATTTATTCTTGTTTTGGGATTATTTTTTATGAATCCCGGTCCGGTCTACCCGGTGAAGGGAAAACATTATACGGTTACCCCGGCCTCTGCGAAAATAAAAATCGACGGGGTCATGGATGAAGCTGCCTGGCAGCAGGCGGTTAAGATTGGGCTGCCTTATGAGTGGATGCCCGGGGATAATATCGCGGCGCCGGTGGAAAGCGACTGCCGTATCACTTTCAGCAAAACCCGGCTTTACATCGGTATCCGTTGTTTTGACCCGGAACCCGGGAAAATTCGTGCCCATCTCATGGACCGGGATGCCCTGGATACTTTCATGCAAGACGACTATGTTAGTATTACCATCGACACATTTAACGATGAGCGCCGCGCCTTTCAATTCAGTGTCAATCCCCTGGGGGTCCAGGCAGATGCTTATTTCAGCGAACCAGAAGGCAGGGAAAATTTCAACTGGGATGCCATATGGAACTCTGCCGCTAAAATTACAGCCAACGGGTATACCGTGGAGATCGCCATCCCTTTTAACCAGCTCAGGTTCCCCAAAACAAAGGGAAAACAAACCTGGGGAATCAGTATTGAGCGGTCCTATCCGCGCAATGTCCGACACCGTTTGAGTTCGCACCCCAGGAGCCGGGACATCGATTGTATCTTATGCCAGGAAGATAAAATCAGCGGGTTTGAGAATATATCACCCGGCAGGAATATCGAATTTGAGCCTAGCCTGACCCTGCAGCGAACAGACCGGAGGACGGATTTCCCGGCAGGAAAGATGGATACCGGCGGCATAAACGTGGAACCGGGAATCAGTGCCCGCTGGGGCATAACCCCTAATATTGCTCTTAACAGCACCATCAACCCTGATTTTTCTCATGTAGAAGCGGATGCGGCCCAACTGGAAATCAATACCCGTTTTGCCCTTCGTTACCCTGAAAAACGGCCCTTTTTCCTGGAAGGGGCCGATTACTTTCAAACCCCGTTTGAAGCCGTATTTACCCGCACTGTCTTTGACCCCTTATGGGGCGTCAAAATCACCGGCAAACAGGGCAGGAATGCCTTTGGTTTTGTAGCTGCGCAGGACCGCACCACCAACCTCCTGTTTCCCGCCAACCAGCATTCTCTTTCAACCTCACTGGAGCAAGATGTCCTGGGCGGTGTATTCCGGTACCGCAGGGATGTAGGCAAAGGCTCTATGCTGGGACTTCTCTACACCGGGAGAGCCGGGGATGGCTATTTTAATCATATGGCAGGATTGGATGGCTTCCTGCGGCTTTCCAGGACCAAAAGCCTGACCTTCCAGGTGCTTCAATCCCACACCCGCTACCCGGAAACCACTGCCCTGGATTTTCACCAGGATACTGGTTCTTTTGGCGGAACCGCTGTTACGGCAAAATTCCGGCACATGGGCCGTCACCTTTACATCGGCCTTGAATATGAAGATTTATCCCCTGGATTCAGGGCGGATTACGGGTTTATTCCCAGGGTAGATGTGCGCCGGTACCTGGGGTATATCGAACCCGTCATATGGGGAAAACCCGGGGGATGGTTTGAAAAAATTTCTTTCCAGCTCAGCGGCGAAAGAAAAACCGCGCACAACGGCAATATTACCGACCAGGGCATAGGACTGGAATTCAAATATGCCGGACCTTTACAAATCCAATTCCTCCCGGCATTGTATTTCCAGGAAGAATTCTACAATGGGGTCCTTTATGATAAAGTGTATTCGCTGATCAGTTTTGGAATCGTACCTTTCAAAGGTTTGTATTTCAGTATGCTTACCGGGTTGGGGACTTTTGTCGATTACACCAATTTCCGCCTGAGCGATCGATTTACACTTACCACGGCCATTAATTTTACCCCGGGGAAACACCTGATCATCAGCCTTGACAACACCTTTGACCGTTTATCCCATGAAGGAAACCATGTATATACCGCCAATTTATTGCAATCGCGAATGGTTTACAATTTTAATGTACGGACATTTATCCGGTTCATGCTGCAATACACCCATATCAACAGGAATATCGATCAATACCTGGTACCATCATCTGTTGAAGCCAAAACCAGGGTTTTCTTTACCCAGTTTTTATTTTCTTATAAAATCAACCCCCGGACTGTATTATTCCTGGGTTATTCCGATGACTACTATGGATTCCAGGGTGTGCCCCTCACCCAGGCCAATCGTACTTTTTTCCTGAAAGTCGGCTATGCCCTGGTCTTGTGAATTATTAAGCGCATTCAAATAAAAAGCTTTTGCGGGGGGTCCAGGG
>JABAOF010000802.1_pt1 | contig 31761 bp, 30 predicted proteins | sample 7062171 | NCBI WGS metagenome assembly JABAOF01 (sample SAMN14538628, study PRJNA623070) | marine sediment metagenome | biome: marine biome [ENVO:00000428]; feature: marine pelagic biome [ENVO:01000023]; material: deep marine sediment [ENVO:00002113] | place: India: Gulf of Khambhat ...
GGGGGTGGCAGAATTTCTGTTCCGTTCACAAACACTCTGAAAGCATCATTCATCAAAGCTGTGGGAATGCAGATTCTGCAGAAGCCAGCAGTAGCATTTTTGCCGGAAACATTGAAGCTTGTTGCAGTTCCATTGAACTTGAAGCCGGATATTGTGGAGTTGCTTATAGTTTGGACACGACATTCTGAGATGACTTCAAAGTCATAAAACATGCCCATCAGAGGATAGTTGTCCTGAATATAGGGTGCATCTCCTATTCCATCACTGCCAGTCTCATTCTGGTGCAATCCACTGTTTGTGTCTGTGCCATGGTACTGTGGACCCCAGTAGTTGCCGCCAGAAGGATAGCCCGCATCCCAGAAATTGAGATAGAAAGAGGGATATACCTGCGGGGTGTTGTTTATGAAATTGTTGTGGTAAATCCAGTTATTGTAAGAATTGTAAAACCAGATGCCATAATTGTTGTTTACTATGTTGTTTCCGGAGACAGTATTGTTACTTGAAGAACCGTAGAGCCCGATGCCCTCCGACGGGTTGTTTGCTACGTTATTAGCGGAAATTGTGTTGTTTGAAGGATAATCGAGTCGGATACCACTTCCATTGTTAGTTATGTTGTTTCTGTAAATCATGTTATTACATGAAGGCCCACTAAGCTGGTTGCCATATTTGCTAGTTCCTATGTAATGGGTGGACAATGCACTCGCTGAAGGATCATAGTAAAGCCGGATTCCATAGTGAGTGTTTGCAGTTATGTTGTTTCTAGAGATCATGTTGTTGTTTGAAGAATGGTCGAGTCGGATGCCGTCAAAGTTGTTTGTCAGGTCATTGTAGGCTATTGTCGAGTTTGTTGTAAAAGCTAGTGCGACGCCTTGCATGTTGTTGGCAAGGTCAAGGTTTTTAACGGTTATGCGTGTACAGTTGACGAGAACCACGTAACCAGCATCAAGCGGGACAGCCATGTCTCGTCTATTGACCCAGTAGTATACTGGTTTGCCGTTCACAGTATTCGAATCATCTATATCCTGTATGTAGCCAGAGGGTGACGCTGTAAAGATGCCCAAGTTGTATCTATTGTTGCTGGCATCATTATGTCTCAGCGTGTTTCCACTTGAAGAGGCATATAGCACAATACCGTATTCGTTGTTTGTTACGTTGTTAGCGGCAATAGTGTTGTTTGAAGAATCGTTAAGCAGTATGCCTCTCTCGAAAACCCTAACTTTCATATTCTTGACTGTCACGTTGCTTCTTCCAGTCAGGTCAATTCCTACTCCACTTCCTGTTCCTTGGATGGTGAAATCTGCTCCATCAACAACACTGTTGTTTCTCTCAACCACAATTGAATCGTTGACATGACCTAACAAGGTGTAAGTGATATTGTCGATAGTTGAGACCTGTGCTGTTGGCGGGTCAATGCTGCCATCAGCTCTAATGTAGATGGGTCCCAACGACTTTGCTGAAGGAATATTGAAAGCAGTAATCGTTAAAGATGTCAAGATTAGCGTAACTAATACTCCGGAAAAGATTATTCTCATATCTTTAGCTTTCCCTTTTACATGGCTAAGATATCTTAGTTATCCTTGTAACCATCTTAAGAGATTTGCGTCTTTAAATTCTAGAAGCAATTTCTATCTTCTACAACTCGATTTCATGGGTGATTCTACGGTTGTGGGGGCGGTGTGGGTCGGGGTGTTATAGCCTTTATATGTTGGGAGTATCAAAGCCAAAGCAAGCGTATGTAGTTGGAAGAGTTTGCTGGGATATGGCATGATGGGGATTAGACAGGCGGGTTTGGGAGACTTGGAAGAGATAACTGCGATCTACAATGATGCCATCCTGAAGACAACAGCTACATTTGATACAGAACCTAAGACGTTGAATGAGCAAAAGCAGTGGTTTGGTGAGCACGATTCGAATTATCCTATCTTGGTGGCTGAGGAAGAAGGGGCAATAGTGGGTTGGGCGTCTCTTTCTCGCTGGTCGGATCGATGTGCATACTCTGATACTGCAGAGATCTCGGTGTACGTTAGGGAAGGACATCGACGCAGGGGAGTTGGCAAGATGCTTGTTAAGGCTGCTTTGCAGGAAGGTGAACAAGCGGGAATTCATACGATAATTGCCAGAGTTGCCGATGTCAACAAGGCAAGTATTCATATTTTTGAGACATTTGGGTTCAGAAATGTTGGAATAATGAAGGAAGTTGGAAAGAAATTTGGCAGGCTAATCGATGTGTGCTTGTTGCAGAAGATTTTTGACAACTAGTTGCCCATTTGTGTGCGAAGGGTTGCAGGTTCTGTGTTGCGCGCGCATTGGATTACTTTAACGTTTCTAGCAAGGTTCATAGATTCTTGTGTAAACCTTTAATGCATGCATGCAAAACTAACTAGAACATATGACATTTATGTTCTATATGGAAGCGATTTGAGGTGGTGGGTGAGGAACCACAGCCATCAAACCATGAAGGTTATAGGAGGCACTTTAGAGAGCGTCGGTGAGAGGGGCGAGACATAAGACGACATTGTTAATAGGCTCTTACACAGAGTGTCTAGAAGGAAAAGAAATTGAGTAACGAAATTTGTAGTTGTGGACACGCTGAATCTGAACATGGAGAAATTATTTGGGTACGCGCTCAGTGGGTGTTGAAAGGACAAGGAATGTGCATGAATAGGGAATGTTCCTGTCCGGAGTTTAACGCGAGAGATTAGATAGGCGCGCGAAAAATTAGGTTTCTTGATCGATTTTGCGGAGTACATTGAACTCGTATCATTAGCCTTCGCAATAGCTTTCATGTATGCAAATTCAAAGCTTGCTGGAAGTAAGATTTGAACACGTCTGGGAAAAAAAGCAATTGCGCGCATGCGCGCATGCATGCGCGCGCAAAACTCTTTTATTTACTAAAAACCAGACTTGAGTGAAAATTAAGATAAGGGGAGATAGTTACTTGACCTTTCATGGATTCGGTATTGTCAACCTCCGTAGCAGCAAAAGTAGCATGGCTACCAACCAAAATGTCGCAATGTGCATTTCAAGAGTTCATGGTGTAGAATATGCTCATGTAGTTCACAAGGCCTTCACTTATGATTCGCGGGTTGAAGAGGAAGCGAAAAACATCTATGCCAAAGAGGTGGAACCCGACTGTGATATCATTATTGAGGTGGAACGTAAGCTTAGTGAGGAAGAAATCAAAGAAGTCAAGGCGTGTGCCAGTAGGAGCGGGCATCACATCACTATCAAGTGGATCACTGTACAACATCCAAATTGGCGTGATGGACAATCAGTAACACATCCAGGTCGACCTCGACACCATCAGTAGGCTTCAGATGAGTCTTTCATTACCAGCTATTCCCTTTTTTTATAGAGGCGTTTAGGTATAGCACTCTGCATGCGCTGTGCACGCAAGATTTTTTTGGTTGGAACTGTCTAGATTTTATTGGTACGTTCTAATGTCTCCGGGAGGAAAGGTTGAAGAAGCTATCAGTAAGGCCAAGGTGTTGGAGAAGAAGTATGATTGGTTAGAGGCTGCTGATCTTTATGAGCAAGCGTTGCGCAGGGTCCGAAAAGGTGATTTCTTAAGAAGAGGAGGTATTCAAGCACGGATAGGTCATTGCCTCCGTCGTGCTGCGTTTCAAGCAGAGAATCAAGTAGAGTGCAGAAAGAGAAAGCAGCAAGCGGTTGAAGCGTATGAGCAAGCGTGTGAGTTTTATGCAGGACTGATGGATGGGCAGAAAAGTGCGTGGATGTTTCGCTGCAAGGCCATGGTTAATTATCTTGGCTACTGGTTAGTGTCAGACCCTTCCGAGAGGAGAAGACTCCTTGATGAATGCTTAGAGTCGGCAAAGAAGGCTTTGGCGACTTTCTGGAATTCGAGAAACATACTCGAATATGGCAAGACTTACAACGAACTTTCGGATCCCGGTTGGTTCAGAATTTTCCTCGAATGGGATAGACAAGTAATAAAGCGAATTGTTACTGAAGGAGTGCAGTGGGGCGAAAAGGCGGTTGCAGCTTTCACAGAGCTCGGAGATTCAAGCGGAATTGCTAGGGCCTACTTAACTTTTGCTATTTATCTGACCATTTTTGCACGTGTCTTCGTTGCAGAGCCGGAGAAAAAGGAACAATACCGTTTGAGAATTGTTAAGCACCTGCATAGCGCAGTTGAGCTACTCCAGAGCGCGCGCGCAGACGTTTACACAGTTGGGCTATCATATTTCTGGCTGGGATTTAACACAGCTGGAACAGAGAGCTCAAAAAATTTTGAGAGGGCACTGGAATACGGTAACGAGACGCGCGACAACTTCTTGAAAGCTATAGCAAAGGATCAACTAGCGCTCGCATCTTATTGGCAGGCAATCGCAACCGAGAATCCTGATCAACGAAAGAAACTGGCTGAAGAGGCCATGAAATTATATGATGAAGCTCAGCAATCCTCCTCAATTATATCCTATATAAGCCTAAGATCAGGGTTGATAGCTTCTCCCGGAGGATATGCAGAGCATTACCTTACTCTAGCTGAGTGGGAAACCAATGCGAAGAACAAACTAATGTTCTTAAAGAAGTCAGAGAAAGCTGGGGTGAAAGCCTTGAAAATTTCTGAAGATTCAGATATTCCAATAATCATCCAAGCCATGCATCATATGCTGAGCAAGAACCANNAGCTTTGAGTAGCAGAGAAAGAAGCACTGAAATTCTAGATCAATGGAATCCCTTTAACTACTGGAATCGAGGAGTGAACTATAATTATCTTGCTGAAATAAGAGGCGAGCTAAGCTTTCTAGAGATGGATGTTAAGAACAGGAGAAGGCTACTTGAAGAAGCCATAGCGGATAAGGAAAAGTGTCTCAAATTATGCAACAAAATGGCCCCTTATTGGGAGAGTCAGGGCGATGTAGGTGTCTTTTATGCGTTGTATCGTTACCAAGATTCTTTCGGGACGCTGTTGACTCGCTTATTTGAGTTGACACACATCGTTAAACACTTGAGGAGAGCGATCGAAGTCTCGCGGAAAGCAGTCGAATCAGCAAAAAAGGCTAACTGCACTAGCCGGATGGCAGGATCATTTTGGAAAATCGCCAAATCACAGGACGTTCTGAGAGAATACTTAAACGCGGCTGAAGCCTTCGAACAAGCTTCAAAAGCGTATGCTGAAGCAGCGGAAAAAATCCCTCCCTTGAAAGATTTCTATCAGGATCACGCCCTCTACATGCAAGCATGGAGTGAAATCGAAAAGGCAAAACACCATCACAGAAAAAAACAATATGAACTGGCGAAAGAACACTACGAAAAAGCTGCTGTCCTCCACAAGAAAACGGTGAGATGGCGATACATCAGCTCAAACTATTCAGCATTAGCCCGAGTAGAAGAAGCCGAAAACCTGAGCAGAAGAGAACAGACTGAAAAGGCGAAAACCCTCTTCCAACAAGCAGCCAAGTTATTTCTCGCTGTTGAGGAATCTATCAGAAATAAAAAGGGAAGAATTGAGGTCGAAGACGAGAGAGAGATGGTCACTGAGCTAAGTGCGGCTTCCAACGTGAGACGCGAATATTGTCTTGGAAGAATCGAATTGGAAGAAGCAAAAATCCTCGATAGACAAGGCAATCATGGCGGCAGCTCGCTGAAATATGGCGTTGCTGCAGAAAAATTCCAGGACATAATGGTTTTTATAAAACAGGAGTCTGAGCGCCAAGAGCTGAGACCGATCGTGGACCTTTCTAGAGCTTGGCAGTTGATGACACAAGCAGAAGCAGAAGCTTCGCCTGAATTGTATTTGCAGGCTTCTAGGCTCTTTGATGAAGCCAAAGAACACAGCCTCGACGAAAAAGCCAAAGTATTGGCTTTAGGTCACAGCAGCTTTTGCAGAGCCCTCGAAGCTGGAACAAGGTTCGAAGACAGCGGAGACATGAAAAAGTACTCGACCGCCAAAAAACACTTAGAAGCAGCTGCAAAACACTACATCAAAGCTGGCTTCAAAACTGCTGCAGAATATAGTCGAGCCACTAACAGGCTCTTCGATGCGTATATATATATGGACAGAGCAGAGACAGAAGCAAACCCAAAGAAGAAATCAGAACTTTACCAGATGGCTGAGACACTACTTCAAACTTCGGCAGACTCATATACTAGAGCAAAACATCCCGAAAAAAGCGAACAGGTTCAACGCCTTTTGGAAACTGTCAGAGAAGAAAAACAACTTGCTACATCACTAACCGAAATACTTCATGCTCCAACGATAACTTCAACAACAACCTCATTTTCAACGCCAACCGCAGCCCATGAACAGGCTGTCGGTCTTACAAGGTTTGAACACGCAGACATACAAGCAAACTTGATTGTCAGAGCCAAGAAGGTGAGAATTGGTGATGACATCGACTTCAGGATGGAGTTGATTAATGCAGGGAAGGCCCCAGCTGTACTTGTCAAGATTGACGAAATAATTCCGAAAGGCTTCGAAATCGAAGAGGTGCCCGAGGTTTACACGGTTGAAGACAGCCACCTCAACTTGAAGGGAAGGAGACTGGATCCGCTAAAGACCATCGATGTGAAAATCATCGTCAAACCGTGTGCCAAAGGTACACATACCATAAAACCTCGAATCCTATACCTCGATGAAACAGGCAAATACAAATCTCACGAGCCAGAACCTGTGACAGTAACCGTTAAGGAACTTGGAATCTCAGGCTGGATAAAAGGAGAAGTGTAGTCAATACGCATGGTTTCAAGTCAAAGCGAATTGCCAATTGTCGCGCGCTTTGGCTGTCCTTTCAGGAAATTTAAAACCCGAATGGTGTCTGAACCTTAGAATGGTGTTGTATAATTGAGGTTGTCAGTCACCATCAGATTTACTGCGTAGATTAGTGGCTTGGTTCTCTCTGGAGTGACCTAGTCAATGTTCGGATCAATGTAGGAGATAGTCATGGTTCGATCAAACTTCACAGTCAGATATAAAATGTCATCGCTGTCGTAATTTCGGATCATGTTCACCGCGTCTGGGTTAACTGGAATTGTGCCATTTAACAATATGGCAGAGATGTCAATGTCATTCACAGCGTAATTTTGTGGGAGTTCTATGTAGGCTGTGATCCTATTATTGAAGGAACGTCTATGTGTGCGTTTGATGGAGACAGTGGTTTTTATTGTGAGTTTTGGCGTACTAATCCGGCTGCGCAGGGGAAAAAAGAGGATTATTGTATTGTTATGCCCAAGTTAGGTAGAAACTAAGGTACATGTTGACTGATGTTCCGGTCGGAGCATAAGCTTGGACATAGAAGGTTTCGCTTGGTACAGCCATTGAGACATGATGAGATATTGAAGTTGACGTGAGAACAAAGCTATAGGCCTCGACCGCCCATCCACCTCCAAGTGGATTGGGTATTATCCCCGCTACGGTGACTGTTACCTCTTCTAAACCTGATAAGTACTGTGCTCTAGCTAGAATGTGAAGTTGTCCGAAGCCGGATATGTTGTAGGTGTCACCGGTGAGATATCCAGAGCCTGTTAATGGCTCATTCCACCAAACTGTCTCATCGTGACTGCTCGGCCAATTTACAATAGTCACATTCTTTTCTGGATTTCCAGAAGTTCCAAAGAGTTTGGCCGTGTAAGCCACGTCTTTTATGTCTATTTTGCCGTCTTCGTTGATGTCTGCCCACGGGTCATACTGACTAGTGGTCAATCCGATGACGAATGGCGATGCCAAAAGAGCTGTTGTAATCAAGACATTGATGAATCTTAAGGATTGAGTCTTCATCCTGCCAAATCACCTCCTTCTTTCTGCTGCAAGAGATTGCACTTAGAAATGCACTGTTAGACCAATTATTGCTTATGGAAAAATCCTCTAGATCAAGAGAGAGATTTGTTTTGAATTGTTGTCATGACTGGTCTTTCATAGGGCTCAATGCTTGTGGACGCGCAAACGTCGTGCAATTTACCCTAGTGTAGGCAAGGCAGCCTTTATCTACGTTTGACGGGCGGATTGCGCGTTTTTTCTTTTTCAAAGGTTTCTCTTGTGATTCGTCCCGAACTGTCGAAAACTCCTTTCTTAAGCAGCTGTATCAGGACTCCGCTTGCGGCTTTGGGGTGGAGAAACACTGAGAGATCTTCGCCAGTGGGTGTTCTGCCCGCTTGCGGTATTCCAGCATCGTTAAACATCTTGATCGCTTCGCCAATATGGGGTGACTCCAGCGCGAGGTGAAAGAGTCCTTCACCATGTTTTTCCAGGTACCTCGCTGTGGGTCCTGGTGTTGTCGGCTCAACCAGTTCTAGGAAGTTGTTCTCGTTCTCTGCCAAAGGTAGAAAAGCATACTTGAATTCTTCAATTTCGCCCTTTCCCGTCACGTAGCTCATTTCTTCGGCGACAACGTTTTTTCTGTCTATTCCTAATGCCGCTGTGTACTTGGTGACTGCTTCAGAAAGGTTCCGAACTACAATTCCAACATGATGGAAACGGACTCTTGCCTCGAATTGCTTCTTCTCCATCTCTTCGCCACTCGCGAGCGCAGGTGCTTGACTGCTTCTAACTTGGTCGCGTCTTCTAAGCCTTTCTGCTGATTGAAGTTTGACTCACACATGTGCGTGAACGAAAATCAGATTTCAGCGTCCGTGTCTCGTTGAAGTTTGGGTGGTATTAAATAAATGCGAAGTTGCCCCTTCGAAACCTTCAAGTTAATTTTCTCCTCGACTCCATCTATCGCAGAGACAGCTAACAAGTTTCTTATACCTCCCTTACGTACTCCGAGGACCATTTCAGCGGTCTCCTTTGTCAACTCGACTTCAAGATGAGTGATTCTCCACTGTTCAGGGTCGACCACGAACTCTTTGACCTTCCCTACTTCCAAGTCTTCGCACACAACTCTCTTTCCTAAGAGTCCTTCAGCTTTCAAATGCATGATAGTCCCAAACTAGTTTCTCGCAGGCCACTAAGAATTTTCCGCAGTTCATAGATAAAAGTTCTGAATTATGAGTTCAATTTTATGAATCACTCTGCACATGCTTCCACACTGCCCCTTCGCCATTTAAAGACGTTCTATGAACCAGAAACGCGTAGAAAGCACAGGTCTACTTTGAGAGACCAAGCGTAGCCGGTTTTCTTAAAATCCCTTCTCCACTCGTCAAGTCTTAGACAACGGGTCGCCTACTCATGTTCTTTTTTGCGCATGCCGTCTAACTCGAACCTGCAATTCTGGGGTTCAAGGCTCAGCTTAGAGCATTCCGATCGTGTGAAGAAATGTTATAGAGAAAAGGAAAAAAAAGAAAGATTATGAAATTAGAAAGATCTTAGCTTGTGAGCTTAATATCTTCGTCTTTGTGGTCTTTTACTACGATAACATTCTCGACAGTATACTGGTCTGCTTGGGTCGGGCTTGAAGGGGACTTCGCATTCGTTTCCGCAATCAGCACAAACTGCCTTATGCATTTCTCTAGATTCTCTGTAGGACAATCACTTTACACCTCCATGCAATAATCAACGAAAAACGCATTCTCTTGGAATTTTATTTCTCGCGTGTTCAATCAGTTAGAGCTCTCCTTATTTAACCTTATGGACGCAACATCCAGCACGCGACATGCTTGACGTGCGTGCTTTAGGGACTGTCGGTTGAGATGTCTACACTGCGGCGTGGTTGCTGCTGAAGTTCTCGTATGCCTTCCGAAGCTTGCCTATGTAACTGTGAGGATGCCATTTTATTCCTGTGCAAACAGCGGCTACTCTTCCATATGCGCCAGATAGTCCGCCAGAAATTGGAGGGTAATCGGCCTGAGAATTTCATCTCCTCCAAAGCTGGTGATGAAGCTGCCAAGTGTTTCCAAGTATTTGCCCCATTGCAGTCGGATCGCCTGAAGCAGTTGCCAATAGTCTCTATAACTTTTATGGATTGACACGCACACCCTATCTGCGCTCATTCCTCTGCCACCAGAGACAAAGATTATGTTTGGGTGCTTCGAAATGAAGGCCACAGCTTCCAGCATTTTTTCCTTCGGAAACATTCTGTGCTTCCATTGAGCAAACGTGAAGGCGATGAGTTGAAAACCAAGCCCTACCCAATCAGGAATTGCGGTGTAGCGAAGTGAGAGTTCCCTTTCCAACCTCGTTCTTCTCCGCGTTATGGTAGGCTGGGATCGTCCTAATTTTTTGGCTATCTGTCTATCACTGCTCTTCGCATTTCTCATTAGTTCAGCTAAAATCTTCATATCCAAAAGCCTAAGTTTCCGCATCTCCCATCACTTGTGACATTTTCCGACTCGTCTTTTATAATTTGTGCTTGCCAATTGTGTGTTCATCACACTCTAGGTCCGCATCGCCCTCCCAGGCGATCAAATCCAAAAACATAATTTATGCGGTGCACTTAACACACGTGACCGGAGATGAAGTTTTGCGAGACTTGCGGCACCTACCTCAGAGAAACGCTCGAGGGACTGATGTGTCCGAAGTGTAGAAAGGTGATGCACGCAGATTTAAAGTTGAAAGCCAAAAGCGGTTCTGTGAAAGATTCTGCCGCTATCTATGTCGTTGAAAAATCTGTGGAAGATCACGCCCACATAACTCGCAATTGCCCGAAATGTAGAAACACCGCGGCGTTTCACTGGTTCTCAACCGTCTCTGGAGAGCATGCGGGGATTAGAAGAGAGCGCACTGTGGAGCACTTTCAGTGCACGAAGTGTTCATACTCATGGAGTAGAAGCTCCTGACTCAACGCGCACCACTGCATTTCAGGGCTTCCTGATCGACGCCTTCGGCGCTGCCCGCGCCTAGGTGTCTCGAAAACAGCTCCGCTAACCTCTCATTCTTCCAATGACCTCGAAATCTTAATGAAGGACCGCATGAATCAATTGAATGGTGACCAAGATTAGATTTGAGAAATCACTGTGCAGCAAGTGTGGTCAACCCCTGTTTCTCAGCAAAGACGAGTGCAGACAGTTCATTGAAAACAAGATGAAGCATGGACACATAGTTTGCAGTTGTTGCGGGGCAAAGCAGACAGCGAGACCTCACAAGAGCAATGCACAAACAGCGCGGAAATGCTGAGAATGTGTCGGCTCTCCTGCCGCCTGAGTTTTAGCTTCGAAATTCTGCGACTTCATCAACCGGTTGCGCGCGTGCAGCTGTGAGCTAATGTGTAAATAGTTGAGTTGGCATAGCATGTATTGAAGGGCTGGTTCGCTCCATAAAAGGAGGTACGAGTATGATGGAACCGTGGAGTCATAGATTCGTCAATGTCAACGGATTGCGAATGCATTATGTAACCCAAGGATCGGGAAAACTTGTGCTTCTTCTCCACGGATTTCCAGATTTTTGGTATGTGTGGCGATTTCAAATTCCTGAATTGGCGAAGCATTTCCAAGTGGTAGCGCCGGACTTGCGTGGCTACAATAAGACTGATAAGCCCGTTGGCGTTGACAATTACAGGCTGAATCTTCTAGCGGGGGACATTCGTGGGCTCATGGATGTCTTGGACGAGGAGGTTGGGATGATAGTTGGGCATGATTGGGGGGGCGCCATAGCTTGGTCGTTTGCAGCCTTTCACCCAACGCGTACGGAGAAGCTAGCGATTCTGAATGCGCCTCATCCAAACGCGTACACGCGTCGAGCTAAGCTCTCTCTCCTTCAACTGCAGAAAAGTTGGTATGTCTTCTTCTTTCAGACTTTTGACATTCCTGAAGAAGTTCTGAGCCGCAACGAGTATTCTTTCTTGAAGAAGATGGTGAAATCGTCCTTTGTGAAGGCGGAAGCTCTTACGGAGGAAGACCTGCGGCTCCATGCAGAGGCATGGTCGCAGCCAGGAGCCTTGACAGCGATGTTGAACTACTACCGAGCAAACATGAATCCCTCAATAATGTTCTTGGATAGATCCCTTGCATTTCCAAAAATTTCAGCGCCCACCCTCATCGTTTGGGGGGAACAAGATGCAGCTCTTTCAAAAGGTCTAAGTGACAACATAGAGGAATTTGTCGATGCGCGGCATTTATCTAAATACATCCCAACTTGTGGTCACTGGGTCCAACTGGAAGAGCCGAAACTCGTAAATGAATACTTGACCGAATTTTTCGAGAGCTAATCAAACCATTCTTACTCTTGTTTCTGGGGCCAGCTGCGTTCTTTAGTCATTTATTCTGCTTGTTCCCCGCGCGCGGATCGCAACTTACCTCCGTTCTGGAAGTCTGGAATACGAGCCCTCAGAGGTTCTATAGACTGCGAGTCGTCCCACAGTCTCCCAATTGTCTCCATCTCTACGTCGCAGCTGCACAACAATGACCTCAGCTTCTGGATCCGATTTTCCAGACCATACCGTGATTCCGAGAAAGTCGTGCTCGTTGATGCGGGAGTAGAAGCGTGCCTTAGGTTGTGGCTTAGAATTCAGCTTTATCACCTAGTGGTAGCGACTGTATCTTCTCTGCCTGGTGCAGAGTCATAATCTCAGTTACTATCATATCTTTGATTTTCATTTTTATGGCTTGCGGCAAGGCTCTGAGGCTTCTTTGAGCTAGCTACATATCTTCAAATGCATTAGCAATAGATCTCGGCGTGTCTTTTGGTTTAAGGAATCTGGACTCGAACCTCCCAATCAGCGTATCTAGCTGCGCGCAGAGAGAGATAAGCTGGCTAGTCCAGCTCTTCCTATGATTACTAAGGTGGCAATCAGCGTCGTGCTCGTCAGTAGGCAGCGTACAATGTTCAATGACGCGCGCGCGCATCGCTTCTGCTCTTGTATTGAAACTTCACGGGATATTTAAAATGTGACTGTTCTGAAAGTCATGCAGCTTATGTTGCATGCGTTCACGTAGCTACACTTCGTCTCCGAAATTCTTGGCTATTAATGCTATGTCTCTAATGTCTATTCTCCCGTCTTGGTTCATGTCTGCAATGAAAAGCCATCGTGAGTGGCCAAGTCGACTTCCGAACGCATGAGCTGCCATAGCGAGGTCGTGGATGTCAACTTTCCCATCCAGATTGAGGTCTTCGCCACGCTCGTTGATTGTCCGATTTGCGATGTAGAAGAAAACCGGCATCCACTTCGAAACCGTTGTTTCGATCAGAAGTGGATTAGGATTGAAGAATTGGGTAACTCCTCTTTCCCAGAAAGTGTTGGGCTCTGGTCCAGGTTCGTGATGCCACGCAGTGTGATCTGTGTAGATTTCGCATGTAAACGCAAAAATTCCACGAGCTCCATACATCCAATCATCAAACACGCCTGATGTTGTATACCAACTCCCCGCCTGGTAGTAAGGTGCCCCGCCAACCAGAAGCGACAGGTTTCCCGCTACTTCTCTGAAAATCTGATCATGTTGTGTCGGTTGCGAGGTGTAGCCCCACGGATACACAATATTCTCCGCTCCCGAGTGAAAGCTGATTCCATATTCAAACTCGTGTTGCAGGACCAAATCTCTCAAGGCTCTGGTTTCAGGTTCTGAGAATGGTTCAGGACCTCTGTAGTCTTCTGCTGAAGGGTGAGGACTACCACTGCTAGCCGAACTGTTCCATTCGTAGCCATAGTTTCTGTTTAAATCTACACCTCCAAGCCAATCTTCATTTAATGAACCGTCCCCGTCGTCGTCCACTCCTTCCCATCGAACGGTTGAATACTGTGTTCCATCCCAAGCTACAAGATCTTCTATAAATCCGTCTCCATCTTCATCGTCGGGCGGGTCTTCGTCGAATAAGCCATCTTCATCCTCGTCAATTGGATGCACATTCTTTCTCTGCCACTCGTTTGAAGGGGCGACATCGAAGGCATCTACATTCAAGGCAACCACAACATAGATTTCAACCAAGTCTAGCATTCGATTCACAACCAAGTTTTTGCCGTAGTTCTCTACTGCGGACATAATGAAATATAAGGGCAACTCAGCGCTTATCAACTCACGAGCATGATGGTATCCTACAAAGAACACTTCAGGCTTTTCGTAAGTGAGGTTCTCATTTGTTAGTCTGGTACAGTATATGTTCTTGCCCCAATGGCTTTCTCCAATCGAGAAAACCTCAACCAGCGATGGGTGGGATGTATTTAGATCTAACAACAAATCGTTGATTGCTGTGTAGTTGTGGTAATGTTCCCAATCACCGGAGGATGGATTTAGTTGGGTTAGCGGATTGTTGGTTGCTTGGGTGCCTATTGGCACCATCTGAGTAGTAATAATGAGAATTAGGAGACTCATCATTGGAACTGCTCTTGCGAATCGAAAATCAGCTTTGACCATTTCTACCACATATACGGTCTCAGTAATTCCGAGGAACGGCTTCTTTTAAGTTTTAGCATGGGCGATGCAGTTGGCGCACTCAAGCTTGCCCGTTTCTTGAAAAGAGTGTATTCTCCTCAAGGCATCCGCCTTCAAAGGGTCGTTCTGCGTAACGCTTTTATTGTGCTTTCATGGAAGGGCTAAGAGCCTTTGAGGTATTTGCGATGAGAAGGAGAACGAGCATCGAGATTGTCGGGGAAATATTAGCCCTCTGCAAACAGCCACAGACGAAGACACGAATCATGCTGCACGTGAAGCTGCCTTGGAACGCTGCTGAGAAGCACCTTTCTAAACTTCAATCCCAAGGATTACTGCAAGTTCATCACAGCTGCACCCGATATTCTACAACAAAGAAGGGCGCAAAATTCCTTAAGCAATCGATGCGACTTTTAGACCTCCTCAGCCCTGGCAGGACGACTGCAAACTGCCGCTGATGCGCTCGTATCATGAAGCTACCAATCTGCTGAGCAGCGTCATTAAGACTTAAATTTCGGGCATATCTAATCCTTCCTACTAGGAGGGAAAAGCGAATGGATTTCGAATTTACACGCGATGAGAAGTTGTTTAGGGATAGTATCAGAGAGTTTTTGGAGAAGGAGTTTGCCCCTATAGCCAATGAACGCGATAAGAACGGGCCATTCACTAAAGAAGAAGCTGTAAACATAATGAAGAAGTTCAAGCAAATCGGCGTCGCTTTCGATCCGGAAAGCGCAAAGGCGCTGTATGCTGAAGATCCCGTAATATATGGCATAGTTTCAGAAGAAGTCGGCAGAGTGTGGGCAAGTCTATTGCCGTTAATTGGCATGACTGGCCTTCCAGCAATGTTTGTTCCCTTAGCCTCCAAGCAGACTCAGGACCGTTTGATGCCGAAGTTGGAGCAAGCGGAGTTGATCGGATGCTTTGCAGAAACCGAGCCCGAAGCAGGGTGTGACACATCGGAACTTAAGACCACTGCTCAATTGGAAGGAGAAGAATACGTAATTAATGGCGCTAAGACTTGGATAAGCAATGCGTCTATTGCAGACATCGCCTTCGTCGGAGCAAAAGATTTAGGCACTGGAACTGAAACCTTCTTCCTTTTGGAGAAAGAGGTGTCCCCATTTGACACAAACGAATTGCACAAGCTTGGGTGGAAAGCTGCCCCAACAGGAGAGATGTTTTTTGAAGGTTGCAGGGTCACCAAGGAGAATGAAATGAGCATCATGATGAGCAAAGCCCTTTCAGATCCTGAATTGATGAAGCTTCTCCCAATATCAGAAGGAATGATGCAGCTGCTCAGCCAACTGTCACCATTCACCGCGCTCATGACCTTGCCAAGATGTAGCATGGCGTTGGCATCGATTGGAATCGCCCAAGCTGCTTTTGAAGCTTCTATAAAACATGCCAAAGAAAGAATCCAGTTTGGAAAGCCTATTGGCAAATTCCAACTAATCCAAGAAATGCTTTACAGGATGAACGTCTTAATTGAGACTGGAAGACTGTTAGGCTACAAGGCCATCGAGGCTATCGCCAAAGGTAGCCTCGAGGCCAGAAGGCTTTCATCTATGGCCAAAATATATGGCGGCGAAGCAGCCGTGAAGGTTACCTATGACGCACTGCAAATCCACGGTGGCCTGGGTCTTTCAGACGAACTTCCGCTGGAAAGATACTACAGAGACGCAAGAATGATGACAATCCCAGATGGCACGAGTGAGATGATGAAATTAATAACGGGCTACACCATACTAGGCAGGGGCTACTCAGCCTACACCTAGAGCACGTGCAGCTGTCCTTCCTCCTCCCCCTATTTCTCTTGCAGCTTTTCAATCCATTACTGAAGAAAGACTACAAGCAAAGGTAGTTGAGCTACTCGTCTCTGACAGGTTCTACACGTATGTTAGTCCGAAGATTTGCCATGAAGTGCTTACACGAGGCTTTGATTTCGAGAGTACAGAGTCAAACGGTTTGAGCTTAGAAGAGGCCTTTAAGCTGTTTAACGATTCCTCTTCCCAGCATGTACCAGTAAACTCTTCGTTTCAGCTTATTTCTGGAAAATAGTCCTTGCAGCCTTCTTCTCCATGAACCATAGAAGCTTCTGTAGCATCTGTAGAGTTCTTCCTGGACTTTCGTCCTCGACAATGTCTCTGTTGACATTATTGCATGAACCATGTCGTAATTAGCCCAATTACGGTCTTCTATCCAACCGTTCTTCTTGGCTTTTTCGAAGAGTCTTGTGCCCGGAAACGGCGTGAGAATAGCGAATATCACGAAGTCAGGGTCTAATTCATCAATGAATCTTCTTGATCTAGCAAGCGAGTCAGCGGTGTCGCCTCGCTCGCCGATAATGAACATCGCTTGTGTAAAAATGTCATGATTCTTCAAGAGCTTCACGGCTTTCTTAGCGTCTTCAAGAGTTATGTTTTTCCTGAAGGTTTCAAGGGTTGAGGGACTTGAGCTTTCAACTCCGAGAAGAATCCAACGAAGGCCGGACTTTCGTAGGTGAGTCAGAGTTTCTTGATGTTTAACGACTTCATCGCATCTTGCTTGAGTGAACCACATCAAGTCTTCTGAAATTCCCTTCCTTATAATTTCATCTGACAGTGCTTTTGCCGTTTGGCCTAAATCGAAGTTATCGTCGGTCAACCAAATGAACCTGCTTCCAAACCTTTGGAAGCAATATTCCATTTCGTCAGCAACACGTTTGGGGGATTTTTTCCTCCACGTGCCTCGCCAATGGGTCCATTGGGAACAAAAGGTGCAGCGATGCAGGCAACCTCTTGATCCCTCAATCATTGCATATGGCACGTTGGGTCCAGTCATCGCGCTGAAGTGATATTGACGCATCAAGTCTTCAACGAAGTGGTATCCTGGGTATGGCAAATCATTTAAATTTTCGATCAAAGGCCTTAGCGGGTTATGTCTAATCGCTCCGTCGTGCCTGAAGGATATCCCTTCGATTCCTCGAAAAGAAGATTTGTTGCGTGCCTTCTCGACAAGCTCTGCAAGAGTGCGTTCACCCTCACCGCGTATGATGATGTCGACTTCAGGATATGCTTCTAAGCTTTCTTGAGCCGTAGCAGTAAAATGCTGACCTCCCGCGAGGGTTAGAATGCTAGGATCTACCTTCTTGGCTGTTTCTAGCGTCCTAAGAGCCAAATAAGTATTGCATGTTGCCAATCCACTGGAAGCCACCAAGTCTGGGTTGAAGGATTTGATCTCCCTTTCCAGTCCTTTCCAATCGAGCTGTTGAGCGTTGCAGTCTAAGACCTTAATCTCTACGCCTTTCACTTCTCTTTCGATGTATGCAGCAAGCTGGATGATGCCATATGGTGGCGGGAGATACTCTCCCATGACGAACCATGGATCCTTTGGCGGTTCGACAAACATTGTCTTCATGCGATACTTTCCTACCGCTGTTTATTTGGAGTGTCTTTTAAGCATGTTGATTGGCTCGTGAGAATTTTGGTGCACACAATTATGAGTAGGCTGATGAGCCGATTTTTTCCTGCGTACTTGTGTAGACCGCGATTTTGGGATTAGAAAAAGAGAGGACAGCTGATGAAGTTTTTGTCAAAGAGCCTTCTTGCGAATTGCATTGTCGTATATGAAGAAGTATTTGAGTGTTATTGCAGACTTTTCAGGGTGCTTGTTTCTGCGCAAGGTTGTTTCTATCAGTTCTCTCATTTTTCTGCCTCTGGATCTCGCTTTATCGTATCGTAACTCTTAATAAACGTTTTTACTCAGCTGTTCAACCAAGATACATTACAATGAAAAGGCTCTAGTCCTGTTACACGTAATCTCCTTAAATGACATTAGACATAGTTTGATCATCGGAGTGACACTCAACTATGCATTTAGGTAACATGGTTATTTATGGCGCTGGGTCAATAGGCTCAACAATCGGCGGGTGGATGACCCCCAAATATTCGGATATTTATTTGATTGCGCGGGGAGAACATGCTAAGGCGATGAAGGTGCATGGGCTATCGCTCTGCAGATCGAGGACTTCGAAGCCAGAGACTGTTGCCGTGAACCTAGTCAACGACCTCAAAGAAGTCTCCAACGCTAAGGTGGTTGTTCTGACTGTAAAAACCTACGATCTCATCGAAGCTGCAAACGACATATCTTCTAAGCTTGGCGATGACATGGTGGTTGTCGCTTTGCAGAACGGTGTAGACAATCAACGTGTGCTGCCGGATTATTTCTCAAAAGTAATCTATGGAATCGTCGGTTATAGCGGAATGGTTCTGAAACCTGGCTTCGTGATATATCAGAGCAAGGGACCAATATATTTAGGAACAATTGGTAACAAACTCCAAAATCAGATCGAAGAGATATGTCAGACATTTAACTTGGGCTTTGAGACTGAGATAACCCGTCGCTTTCAGGACACAGTGCACAGTAAAATAGTTTTGAACCTGACAAACGCGTTGTTCACTCTTGTGGGTTTGAATTATCAATTTGTCACTTCATACGACAAGTTGGCTACTTTGGCCAGCAATTTGGTCAATGAAGGGATACATATCGTACAGAAGGCAGGGTATAAGGAATATCCAATGAAAAATTATCCGACGTGGAGAACTCTCCGATTGGGCCTAAAGCTGCCTTCGTTTTTCCGAACACGCGTTTTAAAAAAGACTATGAAACACATGATCACCAACAGCATGGGCCAAGATGTTCTGCAAAGAAAGAAGAAAACCACAGAGTTGGACGCTTTCAACGGATACATCGTCGCTTTGGCAAATTCAATTGGGATTAGCGCCCCCTACAATAACACTCTCCACAAAATGTGCAAGGAAAAATTCAGGCGTTCAAACTTCAAACCATTAGCTGTTGATGATGTCTGGGACAGCTTCAACCCAATCCGCTAAGCAACTGGATCCTTTTTGCTTAGATGAGCGAAATGTAAGCAAAATCTGCTTTGCGAAGGTGACGAGGATGAGACCTGCAAAACTTGAAGCCATAACAAACAACATAATGCTAGTCCATGGCGAAAGAAGAGGAAACTTCCCAAATTCCCACTCCATCCTAATCCTTGACGAAAGCAGCGGGCTAATCGACACCGGCTGCGGTCCAGAGGTTCTCCAAGACATTAAGAAACACTATGACGTGGACTTTATAATCAACTCTCACACACACCCTGATCACACTGCTTGCAATTGGATGTTCAAAGAAAAGCCCATCTACGTCCCTGAAGAAGGACTCAGCACAAGTGGAAACGTGGTCGCGCTTTCTCAGAGATTTGTGAGCAAAGAATTGGCGCCAACATGGCAAAAATTCGTGAGGGGCTCAATGAACTTCAAAAACTGCACGCCAACGAACAGCTACACCAGTAGAACCACTTTCAATTTTGGCGAAACAACTATCCTACCAATTCACACGCCTGGGCACACAAAAGATCACTACTGCTTTTACATCGAGAAGGAGAAAATCCTATTCTCGTTCGACTACGATCTGACGGAGTTTCCATGGTATGGTCACAGAGAATCCAGCATCTCAGAATTCAGGGAATCAGTAATGAAACTCAAAGCCCTATCCCTCGAAACTGTTGTTTCATCTCACCGAGGAATCGTCAATGAGCGTATAGACGCCGAGTTCACCAAATACCAAAGCATAATCGATGAAAGAAACGCCCGCATCTTATTTTTACTCGAAGCCGAGAAAACTCTGGGTCAGCTTGTAGACATGGCTCCGATATATGGAGCTTTTCCTTACGCTCCGAAGCTGCTCCGCTACTGGGAAGAGAAAATGATTGAGAAACATTTGAATGAACTAGAGATACACCAAAAAATAAGAAGGACGCCAACTGGGTACGCAATAATTTATAATTAGCGGGAAATCTGAATGCTGCATACTAGATTCTTCTTACCCCTTCGCTGTTCAGGGGCGCAGCCCTCGCTTTCGTCGTTTAGACGTGCAGACATTGGACGCTCAACTGCTACGATACTTTTTTATGCCTTGACGCCTGAGTTACAAGCATCCCCGAAAATGTTCGGTGGCATTATATATGGAAAAAACCGAAGATGAACCTTATCACGTGACCATCGAGGTAGTGAATCCGCGATGCAAAGGACTGCAGCTGCTGAGGAAAGTTGGGGTCCAACAATGCACACTCATTGATGTTCGAAACGTATCCGGTGGTCTCACTCGACATTTGGTTAAAGCTCCTTCCAAGCAAATCCAAAAATTGCCTGAAGGCGAAACTATCAAAATTTTTGAGAGCCGAAAACCTGGAGGCGAATCCTCGGTTTGGTTTGATGTTAAGGGTTGTAACCTTTGCAAAACAGTATTGGCTCACGGCTCATTTTTGATATCTGGAAAGAATCTAGAAGATTACACGATCATCTACAATTTTGTAACACCCAGCTTTGACGCATACAAGAAGATTCTGGCGACATTGGAGTCTAGCGGGTTAGAGCCCAAAGTACTCGAAGCAGGAAAATTTGTGCCTACAGGGAAAGCTTTAACAGAAAAACAAGAGCGAGTGCTTTGGTTGGCGTTGAAAATGGGCTTCTTCGACTTTCCGAGAAAAATCACAATGAAGCAGCTCGCAAATAGGTTGGGGATGGGAATGTCGACGCTGTCAGAAATAACTCGAAGAGGAACACGACGACTCTTGGAGAACCACTTCAAAGCATAGATCTGCAGGCCATCACTTATCCGGTTTACAAGCAAGAACAGCGTTCGTCGTCTCAATCTTTACCATCGATCGCCTTCGCATAAGAAATCCTAAAAACACGGCTCAGAAGAGTGGTTGAGCATGTTAAAATTGCAAAGGCCCAAATTTTCCCCTGCCTTCGCAATTGTAACGACGATTTTTATTGATGCAAGTGGCTTGCGCGCGCCTTAATAAAACATATACGGGTTGAATTACCCCATTTATCTGGCGACTGCTGCGTGTGGTTTGTGATCGTATGGTTGAATTAACTTTCTTTGGCGGCGTCAATGAGATCGGAGGTAATAAGATTCTTGTTAAAGATAAGGAAAGTTCAGTATTCTTCGACTTTGGCAAATCCTTCTCTTGGGGATCTAGATATTTCGCAAATTGGCTGGCTCCCCGTGACATTAGTGGATTACGAGATTTTTTTGAATTCAAGCTACTGCCGAGAATGAAGGGACTGTACTCCAGCGACCAGCTTGCATTCACGAATCTTAAATACACCGATCCGCTTGTCGATGCAGTCTTCCTATCTCATGCTCATTTTGATCACGTAGAGCATATTAAGTTCCTAGACCCCAAGATCCCAATCTACTTAGGTGAAGGAACCAGGTTTTTCCTCAGCGCCATGGAAGAAACTAGCAGCTTCTGCAATTATAGAGCGCATGATTATCGGACATTTAGGACAGGAGCGAAAATCAGAATTGGAACCTTTGAAGTCGAACCCATTCACGTTGATCACTCAATCCCCTCAGCCTATGGCTTCCTGATTCACACAAAGGAAGGCACAATAGTGTACACTGGAGATCTCAGAGCCCATGGTCCTAAAAGCGATATGACAAGGGAATTTGCGAAGAAAGCTCAGGACTCTGAGCCCATCGCTATGATCTGCGAAGGCACTCGAATGGTCGAGAAGGAGAGGCGAAAGAACTACTCAGAGCGCCAAGTCATGAAGATGAGCGATAAAATCGTATCTTCGACTGATAAAATAGTCTTTGTGACGCACTATAGCAGAGATATGGATCGGTTCAGAAGCCTATATCAGGCTGCTACGAAGAATGATCGAAAAATGATCATTTCTCCCAAAGCAGCTTACTTACTCAACAGGCTTGTCGAAGACAAAAAACTTGATCTCCCCGACCCTATGAAAGACGAGAACCTTCTGGTGTATTACAAACGGAAAAAAACGGGACAATTCGTGGAGACAGATTATTACAGGTGGGAACGAAAATTCCTAGAAAAGCAAGTTACCTCCAAGCAAGTGCATCAGAACCAAAACAAAACTGTTATGAACCTTGGTTTCTACCAGTTTGGCGAATTAATTGATATCAGACCAAGTTCAGGCAGCCACTTCATTCACAGCATGAGTGAACCTTTCAGCGAGGAGGACATCGAAGACGAGATAATGCACAATTGGCTAAGACACTTTAAAATCCGTTTCCACCAATTACACGCATCGGGACACATGGATAAGCAGCAACTGGTCGACTTGGTTGAATACGTTGCGCCCCAAACATGTTTCCCAATTCACACGGAAAACCAGAAAATATTCAAAGCAAACTGCAGACAGACAAAAGCCATTGAATTTGGTAAACGGTACACAATCTAAAGACAAAGATGCAGTCCGCAAATTCACACTTGCCAGGTATGGGCATCCAAGTGAACATTGATATCTACACAGGCATTTTTGGGAGACCCTCTACACTCGTAACACGAAATCCACGACTCAAAACTTATATATATACATTACATCATTGCATATTACATGTTACGAATTACAAGTGGTGGGAAAAATGGGTAAAGACGCAAGTGAAAGGAATAACGCTGTTCCTGAAAAGGAAAACAAGGCTGTAATGGTAGCGTGTTGCCCAGAAGGTGAAGACGCGGAGAAGATTCACGAGAAGGTTCTTCTGAGAATCAGCGAGAAACTTGAGGGTCGGAGTAACGTGGTCATGACGAGATTGAATGATGAAGACCTGCTGCAAATCGATGCGCTTGTAGAGGTTGAAGCCTTCAGAAGCAGATCGGAAGCCACGGCATTCTTCATCAAGGAGGGCATTCAAGCTCGCAAAGATCTGTTTCTTAAGGTCATGCCTACGGTGGAGAAGATAAGAGAATTGAAGGAGCAGGCGAAAAGGTCGCTTGTCAAGGAATAAATAATTCCGACTCGTAAAACGGTGTTGAGAATGGCAGAAGACTTGAATCGAAAAAGGGTGAGAGAAGGATATCGCAAAATCGCTAACGAGGGGCTGTGTGGTACGGCTTCCGCTTCATGCTGTGAGAGTGCCACGCCGCGGGATAAGCTGAGCAAGAGATTCGGGTACACTCGCGATGAGCTGAATGCTATTCCAAAAGCGTCAAACCTCGGGCTTGGGTGTGGAAATCCTGTTGCCTTTGCGTCCTTGAGAGAAGGTGAAACCATCATCGATTTGGGGTCAGGCGCTGGTGTTGACTGCTTTCTCGCAGCGAGGAAGGTTGGAGAAAGGGGAAAAGTCATTGGTATTGATATGACACCTGAAATGCTCGACAGCGCGAGGGAAAATGCGCGAAAGGGCGATTACACGAACGTCGAGTTTAGGCTTGGCGAAATCGAGCATCTCCCCGTAGCTGACAACACTGCGGATGTGATTATTTCAAACTGCGTGATCAATCTCACAATAAACAAGAAGCAAGTCTACGAAGAAGCCTTCCGCGTCTTGAAGCCTGGAGGAAGGATAATGGTTTCGGACTTGGTCCTAAGGAAAGAACTTCCGTCTGTAATAAGAGAGAAGGCCCATCCATCCAGCTGCATTAAGACCGCGATCCTGAAAGACAAATATTTGAAGACTATAGAAGCAGTTGGCTTCGTGGATGTAAGGATCCTTGATGAAAGAGAATACTGTTCCGAGGAGCTTTTAGGTGATCCTGATGCCAAAGTAATTGTTGTCGACCGCAACACTAATTCTCCAGAGTTGAAGAGCTTATCCGAACTCGACAAAAAATCAAGGGAGATGGCAGAGAAGGTTCTTGCATCAACTCTGAGCATTAGTATTTCAGCAATAAAACCTTGAGGAGAGAATCGACAACGAAGTTCTACATAGCAAATCCTGAAAGACCAGTAATCACAGTCAAGGGGACAATAAATCAGGAGGGACCCTTCAACTTCATTTTTGACACTGGAGCGTCAATGACAGTTATTGAGAAACGGACAGCGATAGAACTTGGTCTTTGTGAAAACGCCTTAATCACGCGAGAGGCTTATGGCGCTGGCGGGGTTCTCCCTTCATCCATAGTCACTGTTAAATCGATCAAGGTTGGCGAAGTTGAGGCCTTAGACATTCAAGTTGGATTGCTAGACTTATCTAATTTGACCAAGAGTGGTTGCATGGATGAATTCGCGGGAATCATAGGCTACAACTTCGCTAAAGACTATCGAGTTACCATCGATTATCCAAACCAAGAGATATTCTTTAAGTGAAGGCAACATGTATACGTAGCTCTGGCGTTGCTGTTCCTACACTGCATTTCTGCCAGGAACACGGCTTTCCTGAGCTTCTTTGCCACTCATCATGTACACGCGAGCTTGAGCAGCATGCTTTCTCGGGTTCAGTGGTAGCCCGGGAGAGATTCGAACTCTCGTCAGAGGGTCCAAAGCCCTCTATGCTTGTCCACTACACTACCGGGCTCTAGAGTGCCTATACACTTAACCATCGTAAAAACCTTAACATCTCCTCGAACATATACACGATTAAAAGCCGTGAAAAATCTTGGGTGTCCATCTCACTCCATTAATAAAAAAGAGAGTCTTAACTTTAAACGATTTGAGAGGTAAAAGTTTAGCTGTAGATGCCAACAATTATCTCTATCAATTTCTGTCTTTGGTTCGAACACGGGATGGAACGCCTCTCAAGGATTCGAGGGGAAATATCACCTCTCATCTTGTAGGTTTGCTGTTCCGTTCTACGCGCTTAATATACGATTTTAGCATTGACCTAGTCTTTGTTTTTGACGGGCAACCCCCTCGTATGAAAGAAGCGGAAATTCGAAAACGGCGTGCACAACGTGAAAAGGCTAGCTTGGAGTGGAAAGAAGCCCTCAAAAATCGAGACTACGTTAAAGCCTTCTCAAAAGCAGTCATGACAAGCCGGCTAACACAGAACATGATTGAGGATGCCAAGGAGCTTCTCACGCTCTTAGGAATTCCATATGTACAGGCGCTTACCGAAGCAGAGGCTCAAACCGCTTACATGAGCATGCGTGGAGATGTTTGGGCAGCTAGCAGCAAAGACTACGACAGCCTACTCTTTGGGGCATCAAGGCTACTGCGATTTCTAACTATTTATGGGCAAGAGTATCTTCCAAGCAAGAGAAAAGCAAGACCGCTGAAGCCTGAACTTATCACGCTACGCCAACTTCTGCACCACCATGGCATAACGCGTCGACAGTTAGTGGATTTGGCCATCCTGGTTGGCACTGATTTCAATGAAGGCATCAAGGGTGTTGGACCCAAAACTGCGCTCAGAGTTGTCAAGAAATATGGAGAAATCGAAAGCCTACCCAGCGAATTTCTGTCAAAGCTCACACCGCAATATCAGCAAGTCAGAGAAATCTACCTTCATCCAGAAATAGTTCCCCAATACGCACTAAATTATGATCTTGTGCGTGAAGAAGAGCTTTTCCACTTTCTCTGTGACAAGAGAGATTTCGCTCGAGAGCGAGTAGAAACTGCAGTCCATAGAATGAAAGAAACTTACAGCCGCAAAAAACAGATGAAGCTTGAAAAATGGTTTGCTGCCCACACGTAGCCTGAGTGTTCATATTAGAGTGTTTAGATTTTACATGATTTCCTCCCTTCCGTGTAGAAAAGACAAAAAAGCATCAGAAAGTTATATTAACTATTTCCACGGAAACGTATTGGCTAATGAGAGGTATATAAAAATGAGAACAGATTATCCATTATATCTAATAGCAATCATATGCTTTATTGGAGCTCTGTATGCATACGTGACCTTAGCCCAAACTCCGCTGTATCTTTATGCCTTGGCTGTGCTAGGAATAATCTTTCTAGGACTAGGATATATAGTAAAGCCAAAACCAGCAGCACCACCCTCATCGTCCACAACGCAACCTCCTATAAAATCATCGCTAGCCGCATCGCAACCTGAGCCAGAAGAGGAGCCAGAAAAGCCATCGTTAAAAAAGCAGACGCGAACCCGCAGAAAGACTACACGCAAGAGACGCAAAAAGAAAGAGTAGCATCGCTTAGCATTCGTTTTTCGATTGGATTCCCGTTGTGGTCGACACCGACCATTGGCTAATGCCTGCTTTCATCCTTTTTCAACGCTCTTTGGACGCAGAAACATCCTTGGTCGTCAAGTCTCCAGTTTCTGCAGGCATCTAATGTGGTGCGAATTGGATTTTTACGGTTTAAGAAATGAAACACGCAGAAAACCTGATCTGGATAGTTATACGCAGAGTGATACTTGCAGTTGCCACAGTATTTATGTTTTGTTTGCTTCCTATTGGTCACCTTTTCTCCCTTCCGAATTCGTCTCCCAAGCGTTCGAGAACCGACGCCACAATCAGCGGAAAGGCTATCAAGACGTCACCTATGATAGTAACTTTGTCAGCCTGCGCTTTGATTTTTCCCCAGCTCGTCGCTTCTCTCAAGGTCGAACCTGAAAGCCCGCCGGTCTCTGGGCGATCCATTGTAATTAGAATTGCATAATCGATCCCTTTGCCAGCGATGGCAGCTGTGTGTTGCACGGTGTTTCGGGGCACTCCACCTCCCAACACAATCATGCCCATTCGAGGTGAATTAACAGCTAAGTTTATGATGTCTGACATTTCCTTAAACGCATCGACTTGGAGGACACCTTTTGGCGGGTTGCGAGAAGCATGAAGCCAGTGGATGTAGCCGAATTCGGAGTCACGCATTGCTGGAACGAAAACAGGCACTTTGGCTTCGTACGACGCTCGCAGAATTGAATCTGAGTCTTTGAGACGTTTCCCAATCTCTGCCATTAACTCGTTCGAGGAAAAAATGTGACCCTTACTTTCCTCCGCGATTTTATCGAACATCTTTGCAAGCTCAAAGTCTTCCTTCATGAAGTCTTCTTCGGGTACAAAAATGTCATAGATGCGGAAGATGTGACTTTTGTAGAGGTATGAATCATCAATGTTCCAATGACCCTTGTAGTGGTGACCACCCATGGCTTCAAGCAAATCATGAATTATGTTCGCGCCTGTTGTTACCACGGCATTTACAAACCTTCTGCGAATCAGATCTGCAATAATCGACCGAAGGCCAGCTGGAACAACAGCGCCTGCAATGGCGATAAAAATGGTGCATTCTTTATCTCGAATCATACGTTCGTAAATATCGCACGCAGTAGCCAGTCGTCCTGCTCCAAAGCACCCTGACCTTCCAAACTCGCGTATCAATTGATCAATTGTCATCTTTGATTCAAGGTTCATGTGAACTACTGCGTCTTGAAAAAGGTCTTTCCGCTTCGTTTCACTTCACCTTCTGCAGTCTTAATGTCATCTCATATTGGAAAAGGTTTTCTTAGAACTAGACGTGCGAAATTTTTACAAATGTCATTTCTTGCTAGTCATTTCTCTTCTTGATGAGAAGATAAATGGTGTAGCGCTAGAGAAACGGCTATCTATGCCTTTTCATTCGCTTTCTTCTTCTGGCTCTGCTACCTTGGTTTCTTTGGCCTCTCCGACAACCTCAGCTTCCGCAAATCTTCTGCTGATCCTAGTGATGCGAATTTTCACATGGTCGCCAGGCTTCGAATCGGGTACAAAACACACGAGTCCTTTGATTCGCGCGATGCCTTCGCCTCGGCGACTAAGTTCTTCAATTTCAACATCGTATTCTTTCCCAATTTCAACAGGCTTTGGTGGAAAACGCCTAGGACTAAAATCTCTCTTTCCGCGTCTTTCATATTGCATTCTATCACCTCTTAATAACTCACAAAAACAATCTACGTATTTAGCCCATTTACGTTACAGTCAGCTTTCCGTACCGGCCCACGTTGAGTTGAATTTCTCCGCGGAAAGAGGTTACATAGCCATTTTCGATTTTAACAGTATTGTTTTCGCTGACTTGCTCTATTTGGTCATTCCATAAGGTTAGCTTTATTTGTCCAGAGCCATCGCTGATCGTGGCGTTTGCTACGCGGTATGTTTCGTCCTTGTAGCGAGACATGACTTCACGAGCGCCTTCTTTCTCCAGTACCTTAGCTTCCACGTTTACGCGTTTCATTCCATTCTTTAAATCCTTTATTTGCAATTTGCGTCTCCCATTCCATTTGTTCGCAATCTCGCCAAGACGAACCATGTAAAAGGCAGCCCGACGCCACCCATTTACATTCTGTTGTTCTGGCAAGCTTGTGGTTTTGAAGGGAGGTTACGTTTAATATAAAGTTTATTATCCGCAGTGTGCCCGCGCTTTTGTGGGCTTTCAGTCGATTCTTATAATCTGAGTGACAAAAAGAACGATCACAAAGAAGATCGTGGCTGTGGGAAAGATTATCCAGATCTCAAAGAGGTTGATTAATACACCTAGGACGATAGGCATCACCATCCCTATGATACTTTCAGGAATGAACTGTAAGCTGTAAGCAGTTCCCCTAGACTTCTCGGGCACGATTTTCGCAACCAACGAAGTCGTGATGGGCATAGTCATGATGTTGAAGAAGCCATAGACAAGATAGAATGACACTGTCTGTGCCGTTGAAGTTGAGACAAACATTAGAAACAAGGCAATGGTCACCGTCGAGACAATCAGTGTAAGGGATTTTCTCCATCCTATTTTGTCCCCCACGTAACCTCCAACGATAACACTTGTCAGACCGATTAATGGACTCAAACCGAAAACGATGCTTGCTAAACCAGCGTCTAATCCTTTGCTCTCAGTGAGGTAAGTTGTTAGATATGTTGAAATTGTTCCGCTTGCAGCGCTTGCAAAGAGCATAAGTGAAATCAAAGACAAGAAGGTGGTCGACATGACATCCCTAAGTGGCGTCGTTAGACGCTTCTTTTTCCTCTCTTCAGAATCTTCCTCTCGATCTTTATCTACATTCACGAATAATGCAGTCACTGCTATGAGAAATATTGGTCCAGCCCAGATGAGATAGATGAACCTCCATCCAAGCCAATTTAGAACCAAGCCCAACGTGATAGGTCCGAGAGAGATTCCAAAAGTGCCGCTCGCTCCGTGGAAACCCAAAGCCCTACTCAGGAAATCTGAGGGGGAAATATTACTCGTTGCGCTCAACGCTGATGGATGATAAAATGTTGATGCCAATGCAATTAAGGAAAAGCCTAGGACCACGATCTCTATGTCCTGAATGAAGAAGAGCAGGAAAACAGCTAACACATTCAAAAATAGGCTGAATGAAATTAGCTTTGTGTGCCCTAAACGGTCAGCAAATAGCCCGCTTGGCACTGAAAAAACTAGTGAGACAGCTCGAGGAATCGACACAATTATACTTGCTTGAATAATAGACAATTCATATTCGCCAATCAAAATGGGCAACAGAGCTAGCGGAAGGTTTGTGTAAACATGAAGCAAAGTATGGGAAATGCAGAGAAAGAGTAACTTGAGTTGAAATTCTGTTTTCTCCATGAATTCACCTGATTCGCAGCTTGGATTTGGTGTGGTTATGATATAAAATCTTTAAAACAACAGCTTGCAACAACACGCTGGAGATGCTAGAAAGAAGCTGATGAGCTGCCTAGCCTGTGTGCTTCGCAGAGAAGAGATGAGACCGATTACTGAATCTTGTGTACACACGACTGCTGTATGTTCTTTCATGGTTGTCAGGGATCATTCCATCTTACTGTGTGGACATTCGCGCGCGAGAAGAATCGTGATGGTGAGCATCAGGCGATCACTAGGACACTGCAAACAATCCGAAATCTCATATAAACACTAAAATAACTTATATTTCCCTAGTATTATTACATATATCGTAATATAGGTTAAATCTTTTAAGCGCCAAAACCTAATCAATAACAAATCATCCTAGCAGGCGAAATTCGATGGGAGAAAAAGAATCGGAGAAGCAACTGGAAAAGCAGATAACTAACATCCTTACAACGGCTGAAGTTGCAGCAATCAAAGCAATGTTGGAAAAAGACCACGCTATAGATTGTCTCTTCCTTTTGGCCTTGGATAAAGGGAAATGGAAGAAAGCGAAATCTTACATGAATGAACATGAACTCACCCTCAGCGACGGCACATACCGGGCTCGTATGATTGAAATCACTCGTTTGGGCCTCGCATACGCCATTCCCATAGACCCTCTTAAGAAGCAGTACAAAATTACAAAGAAAGGCAAAAAATTGGCCATGGCTTTGCTTGAGCTGCTTCAAAACGCATAGAAAAGATCAATGACCAGCTCACTCAATGCGAACGGTTTGATCCCTCGGCTCTGCACGTTCGCTTTCCTATGGGAATTGCTCAATAGACGCGTTTTTTGTCTCCTTTTTCAGTTGTTCACTTCAGCCTCTGAGAAGTATCATTATCATAATTCCTAAGATTAAGAACGCAACTTCGACAATGGATATTTTTGTGCCTGTTTCTTTGTGAAGTTCAGGGATCAGGTCTGTGGTGGCGATATAAATGAAGCCGCCGCCTGTGAAAGCAAGTATGTATTTGCTGGGTGGGAGGAATCCAATGAAAAAGTAGGTCATTAAGGCTCCCGTTATTGCTAGTATTGCGCTTAGAAAATTTAAGGAGATGGCTTTTCTCTTGCTGAATCCTCCGTAAAGGAGCACGCCAAAGTCACCAAGTTCTTGGGGTATTTCGTGCATTAGAACTGCTAGGGTGGTGATTATCCCCAACGATTCGGATGTCAGAAAACTTGCTGCTATTGCTATTCCATCAATGAAGTTGTGCATTCCATCGCCTGCAAGGTTCAAATAGGCGAAAGGATGAACTTTGCATTCTCGTTCGTGGCAGTGGCGCCATATACTTTTCTCGAAAAGGAAGAAAACCAAGAGGCCAAAAACCACAGCAATGAATATTCCATCGTCAAGTGTCGAGAAGGCCTCGGGAATTAAATGGAAAAAGGCTCCTCCTAAGAGAGAGCCGGAAGCAAAGCTGACAAACACTAGAAGTACCTTTTTCAGAGCGGTTTCCTTCACTGCTATGAGGATGGCTCCGACGAGTGAAATGACACTAACAAGAGCTGTGGACCCCAGAATCCAAACAAGAGTAAGCATGGTTATTCTGTACTTACTTCATTCTAAGGCTAATAAAACATCTGTTCGCTCGAGTACGTTGACGAATTACCCCTCACGTATTCCTGTATCTGGTACTCAACACAGCAATGTAGTAAAATTGAACGTTCTTCCGAGTCAAGCACCCACGAAATTCACGTCTTCGATGCGTATTGTTGGCACAACCGAGTTTTGAAATTGCTTCGTGTCCTCACTTACCTGTGAAATTTGTCGTAGCCAATCATAAGCAACGCCGGAGACCATTCCACCTTGGATTGGAAATTGAACCTCTCCGTTGTGAATGAAGAATGCGTTGGAGAGTTGTGTACTGATTAGCCCAGAGCCTAGTTGAGGAAAGCCAGCCATCGATTCAACCAGCACGCCTTTCTCCATTTCTGAGATAAGTTCCTCCTTTTTCTTGTTTCCCGGTTCAATTATTATGTTTGAGGGGTAGATTTCAGGTTTTGTACGGTAGCCACTGCCAATGATGCTGCGAACCATGTTAAATCCGCCGGCATAGCGAGAAGCGTTTCCAGTGTTTTCGGTTTCCAATGTGTCTGCGGAGGTAGCGTTGTGGAGGAAACTTTCCAATCTGCCTTTTTCAATTAGAACAGTTGTCTGAGAGCTGTAGCCTTCATCGTCAAAACTTCTGGATGAAAACCCATTTTCAAGCGTTGCGTTGTCTA
>JABAOF010014056.1_pt2 | contig 31748 bp, 35 predicted proteins | sample 7062171 | NCBI WGS metagenome assembly JABAOF01 (sample SAMN14538628, study PRJNA623070) | marine sediment metagenome | biome: marine biome [ENVO:00000428]; feature: marine pelagic biome [ENVO:01000023]; material: deep marine sediment [ENVO:00002113] | place: India: Gulf of Khambhat ...
CCCTCCGCCTCTATTTTCCTCATGTCTCGCGTCAGCTGTCAGCTAGCTCTCGCAGTCGGTCGTACACCGGGCCACCGGTATCCGTGACGAGTCCGACCTCGGGGTGATACTGAAGACCCGAATGCGTCTCCAAAGCCGCCCGAAGTGCAGCCTGTGCGTTCCTCTTTGCCTGCTCCGTGTGGCCCCACGCGGCATTGATCAACGCGACAATCGCGTTAAACACATACCGTTCATTCGCGAGGGCCAGTGAAGTGCCGTAGTGCTCCAGCGCCGTTAACGCCTCTTCATACAACGTCTCTAGACGTCTCTCTACTACGGTCCAACCAAATCGGAGCGCCGCACCTGTCCTCACGTTGGGGAACTCCCGTTCGACGGCCAACGCTTGGCGGTAGGATTCCAAGGCGTCTCCTACATTGCCAAGTGTCAGCAAACACTCCGCCCTCTCATACTGAGCCCTGGCGAGAAAGATTTTTTCCGGATAGTCCCGCAGCATGAGTTCTACGAGCTCAAGTGCCGCGCGAACCAGTTGCTCATCTTTGGTTTTCCGCAAGCATTTCGCTTGAATGAGCAGGTACTGCGCCCGGTTCCCGGTGCTCCGGGTTCTTTTGAGTCTCGCAAGAAATGCCTCGCGGTCTGCGGCGGACCAAGTTGCCCGCCTATACCAGTCGTCTCTTCCCATGTCGAAACCCTCGCGGGGCGCGGAAATATTGTCCAACCGTCACTCGCCCACCACTCGTCACGCTGCATTTTGAACCATTATACACACCAACGCCCTCCCAGGTCATCCCCGCCCGAGAGGGCGTCTGAATGTTTGATGTGCCTTGGATCGTGCCGGAGGGGGGCAAAGGGCTATGCCAGTCCCGGTTCCATCCCGAAGACTGCCCGAAGCGTCACATGTAAAGCTTTGACCCCTTACCTCCGTTCAATGGGAATGTCAAAATGCAAGGATCGACCCAGACCCCACCTACTACGAGGGTTTATAGGGTGGGACCGCTAGGGTTCGGATGTAACTCACCAGATTCCAGATCTCCTCATCTTTAAGTTGCCCACCCCACGGTGCCATCAGAGCGGATTTCCCCACGCTGGCGCCCCCCTCCTTGATGATTCTGAAAAGGAACTGATCCGACTTGGCGTTGAGATCTTTCCCATCGGTGAGGTTCGTGACCTTCACCGGAAGCGCGGCCGCCGCTGGGCCATCTCCCTTGCCGGTGTTCCCATGGCACGAGGTGCAGAGGACAGCATACGTCCTCTTCCCTTCCTCGGGATCCCCCGCTTCTTCGACTTTCTTACTAACCTTTTCGGTTGCCTCCTCGACTTTCTTGACACCTTCACTTGCTTTGTCGACCTTCTGAACGGTTTGTTCCGGCGGCCTCTCCTCTCCACAACCGCTAAGCGCGATCACCACCAATCCTGTGCAAAACATAAAAAACAGTTTCTTGTAAATCGCCATACTGATCTCCTTGTGTCGTGATCGACGATACGGGGGCGCGTGACGTGAATGATTCGTCCGTCGGTGAAGAGTACCAGTCACATCACGAAGATGGACGTTTACCGAACGACCTCAGACAGTTGTCGGCATCCTCGACAAACTTCCTGCTTCATCTTTACATTGTAACCAGACCGAGAGGACGTCAAGGCCCCTGTCACGACAAATGTGTATACCGGACAATCTCCTTGCGGGACCTGATGTATGTCAAACGTGAGGCTGTCCGACATCAGGAAAGGGGAAAATTCGATTCTGGGAAGGCGGCCAGAATGTATCTCAGGCCGTGGTTCGGCTGTCAAGGAGTGTTAATGATTGGTGTGCCGTCGGTTTCGCCGGAGCGGGGCGCAGGGCTATGCCGATCCTGGTTCCATCGGTACTACCCGCCACGCGCTATGCGCTATAAGCCATGCGCCTTCCTTGGGAATGTCAAAATTCAAGACCTGACCCCATCGCAGGTTCCATCCACGCGCGTAGGAAGGCTGGGCACGAACTGGACGGCGAGACGGCAGCGCGGGAACGGAGGTATTAGTCAACCAAGGACTTGACCCCACCCACTTACGAGCGCCGGGGCGCGGGACCTTCGGGTGCTAGCAGCATTTCACCCCCATTTGCTCAGTCATTTCCCGGCAAGTTGCCCACGGGTCCCCACCACCTTCGATCTTCGCCATCATTGCATTGAGCAAGCCGACATAGGCGGTCGTGTTGACCAGGAGTCCGTCGCGGATGGCTTCCTGTTCCTCTGGCGACACCTCGGTGAACGCTTTGAGGAAATCTTCTCCCTTCACCTAGTTTCCTCCTTGGCGTCCACATGGGTTGGGGAACGCTTGAAGCTTACTTGCCTCGCCTACCCGTCGTACGAAATATGGCGCAGCAGGTGCGAGATTTCAACCCCTTCAAGTCAAAACGCCGCTGCGGGGTGTACATCGCCCGAGAAGGCGTCGCGTGTGTCAGAGGTGGGCGCAGGGCTATACCGATCCTGGTTCCATTACATCGATCCCCGACACTCTGAAGCCTGCCGGCCCCTATTCCTTCACAACGATGACGCGGCCTTTCTCGTTGACGTACACCCGATACGTATCGCCGGACGAACAACGGGCGAGGTAGTCGTTGTCGCCGAGCTTCTCGAAACTGACAACCTGCCCACAGGGCTTCCCCTGCAGGGCGATGACCGTGCTCAGGTCCTTGGCGATGTCTACGGGTTTGGCCTGCGCCATCAGGACCGTGGTAAATAGCACGGCTCCGAGCCAACATCCTCCGTTCTTCGTGACCCCCATGGATCTCTCCTTTTCGGTGGCCGCTTATAGCCGAGTAAATTCCCTAGGATCGGCGAGCTTCGCCCATAAGATCTGCCGGGCCCTGGCGATTTCCTGGCCCAGCGGGGGATCCCCATCTTGCAACAAGGTGATGACCTTCATAAAGAGGAGATTGTAATGGTCGCGCAACTTCTCTAACGGCGTGTTCCCATCGCCGGCATGAAATCGGCGGAACCGATCCATGAGATCATCAATCTCATTTTTGAGCGCCAGCTTTGTGAAAAACCCGATCGCTTTGGTGGCCCGAAGGCGGGCCACGAGCTCATCAATGTTGTATTGCCCCGCGGCGGTGTCCGCAGGCGCCTCCTTCTCGGCCAGCTCCCGTACCGTGTCGTCGGCAGGAGTGCCATCGCAATCTTGTCCGGCGAAAGTCGCGGTGGCCGTCACCGTCACCACGAGAGTGGCAAGCGCAAGGAGGGTCAGATCTCGTAACGCCATGTTTTTTCCCATTACTTACCGGACGAAGTTCGATGGGTAAAAATTCTCCTCTGGCCCCAAATTCCGATTCTAGACGGACTAAGTATTCCCTGTCGGGCGAGGGGTGTCAAGGGCGCTGAAGGCGGGGGCGAGATCGCGGGAGAACCTGGGGCCTTATGATGCAGGGCACAAGGAGGTGACGCGGACCCCATAGCCGAAATCACATGCCTGAAACCGTTCCTCGTTTCGGCCTCTCACCCTCGCCGAACGCCAAACAATTGCGATCAAACCATTTCTCATCTGCTAGAACCACGGAGATTTCGATTTGCCGGTCAGGGACCGTCCAGTATTTTCTCAACAATCGATCCTTCTCCTGCGGGGAAACCAATCGAAATCCATGTTTTTCGTAGAAACGAATCGCCCAACCGGCATCTGCCCACGTGCCAAGTAAGATGGGGCGCGTCGTCTGCTTCCGAAGGAAGGAGAGCAATCTTTGCCCGATGCCCTGTCTGCGTTTGACCGTGCGCACATAGGCATGTCTGATCAGCGTGACATCCTGAACGTGTTGAATGCCCATCACCCCAACGAGTTCCCCGTCTTCCTCATATCCCCAGAACAGGACATCCTCGTCTTTCTCAGTCCGAAGCTCATCTTCAGACATGTACGGCTCTTTCCAACAGTCGGCAGGAATCACGCCTTTGTACGCCTCGGCGGAATCATTGATGATCGCGTGAATCGTGGCAAAGTCGCTGTCGTCACACTCACGAATCATACCGATGGGCTCTTGCGAGAAGGCCACCCACGACAATCGCTAGGAGCTAAGTGTGCCGTCGATTGTGCCGGAGGGGGGCAAAGGGCTATGCGCTATAAGCCATAAGCCTTCCTTGGCAATGTCAAGATTCAAGACCTGAGCCCCACCCCTTGCCCCCAATCTCTCTTTCTGATGTTTTACACTGAACAACGTCCAGAGCTGCTTCGTGTTTTTGATCTGGGAAGCGATCTTTTTTCTAAATTTCGTAGCACATTGATTGTGAAGCCTTGCGCTGAAGAGAAAAAGCTAGAAAGCAACTCACGGGGAGGAACGTCCTTGAGCCTGCGTTCCACCTCACCTCTATTTCTTCGAGATAAAAGGCTATCGCTAGATAGAGGGCAAGGGGTCACAGGGGCAAGGGGTCAAGTCTTTTCTTGACTCACCTCCGCTGCTCACCCAAGCTGTTCCAGAATCGCCTTGACCTTCCGTTTGAGGTTCGGCAGTTCTCGGTCTATCACACGCCATACGATGTCCAGGTCGATCCCGAAATACTCATGCACCAAGACGTTCCGCATATCCATAATGTCCAACCATGGAACCTCCGGGTGACGGTCCCGCAATTCCGGCGACAGGGCCCGAGCAGCCTCGCCAATGATTTGGATATGCCAGACCATCCAGTTTTGGATGAGTTCATCGCTCCGAAATGCTTTCTCCCCACGAACCGCGTAGCGCTCGATATGTGATATGGCTTGGAAGATATGTTCAAGGCGCCGGCGATCATCCCTCATAGGGGCACGGCCTCTCTCAGGACCTCCTCACGAATAGATTCCCGCAACCCCTTTTCCGTAACCACGTCGACCCTTCTCCCCAGCAATTGATTGAGTTCCCGCCACAGGCCAGCCAGGTCGAAGAGGCTCCGCCCTTGATCCATTTCCACGAGCAAGTCGATGTCGCTGTCTCCGTCTGCCTCGCCGCGAGCCACTGAGCCAAAGATGCGCACGTTCCGCGCCCCACGTTTCGCAGCGATGCGGAGGATTTCATCCCGCTTAGACTTTAATAGCTCTTCAACCGTCACCGTCCAACTCCCTAGCGCCTTCTGTCATTGTATGGACGTTCACGCACATTGTAAGTGCTCGGGGCAAGGCCTTTCCGACACGGGCCCAGTGCCGGCTATTCGTCCTCGATATTGGCCTTGATCTGCTCGATTAGCTCGGGCGTGACCTCGACGATGCCGTGCTCTTTCGCATGGGCCTCGGCATTCTTCAACAGCTCTTCTTCCGTTTCGCCCCGGACGACGTGGCCGCAACCGCTGGCTGGGTTCACCTTGCTGCAGTCAATGATTTTCCCCATGATTCCTCCTCCTGATGAAAGGGTATGAGAGTCGAGTGTCGAGAGTTGAGAGCCCAGAGACAGTTCAGAGTTCATGGTTCACAGTTCAGAGCGAATAGTCNNTCCGAAATTCCCCTTTTCCCTGACCGAATTCGCCCTTCGGCCCACTCGATGACCGCCTCGGCGATCGCGAGGGCCTTTTAGTACTCCTCCTGTGTAACCGGTTCAGCAAGGTCCGGGTAGCGCGTGACGATCGCAAAGCGAGTCAGGCGGCGGAGAAAGCGATCAAGGCTGTTCTCCTGCACCTGAGGATTTCGTTCCCGTACACTCACGATCTGAGAGCGCTGCTCCGACTCCTGAAGAATGCAGGGGAAGCTGTCCCTGCGGAAGTGGAGGAGGCGGCATATACCACCTTTCCTTCCGTCAGGGCGGGATGAATCACTAATGCCGGATCATCACGATGCTTCCCAACATCTTCAGAGGTGACCACGACGACATCGACTCCCCTGCGCACGCCTTTCAGATTCATGAAGTTCATGTAAATCTCTTCTGTCAGGCGGCCCCGGTGAAAGTTTCCACTTTTGATCACCAGTAAGTCCACATCGCTGTTTAGCCCCATCTTGCCCCGGGCCGCTGAGCCAAAGAGGACGATTTTGTCCGACTTTGCCACCTCGACGATCCGCTGGATGATCTCGCCCAGCGTCTCCTGAGTGACTTTTTGATTGGCAATTGTTTTCTTCACCCTTCGGACCTCGCTGAATCTTTTGTGCAGAAAGTCGAGACCCCGGACCGAGGGGGTCAAATCTTTTGTTGACAATTGTTCTCCGAAACGAAAAAACACCGGGGAGTGTGACAAGCGCTCGCCCGGTGCCCCCTCTTCGGCTCGTAGCTCGTCGCCAGAATCTTGCCAATAAATTAGGGGGTTTGGGGCTGATTGTCAATGGAGCAATAGTCGAGAGTTGAGAGGTGTGAGGTAACAGTTTAGAGTTCTGGTTTTGCCGGTGAGGGAAGCCCGGCCGGTCGTTCTCGGATCAACGCGACACTGACGAGGGCCGCACCCACCAGTAACAGACAGACGCGAAAAGCCCAGGCGAAGGCATGGGGCGGGTACAGCCGCGCCCCCTCCCGCATCGCGTCCTGCCAGTGGAAATCGAGGACGAACCCCAACAGGACTTGAAGGACCGCCGCGCCCAGGAATCCCCCCGTATTCACTATGGCTAATGCGACGCCGACCCGCTCGGGCTGCTGCTCTTTGATGCAGGAGAGGCAAAGCAGGAGGCTGCTCGCGAAAAAGCCGAAGACGAACAGGTAGGAGCCCAGACGCGACGCCGGGACGAGGTTCGCGGCAGGACCGATCCAGAACAAGGCGTAACAGCCGCCGCCCAACAGGAGGGGAAGCTTGCGCTGCTGGAAGAGCCGGTCCGAGAGATACCCGATCACGGTCCCCCCCGCGATAAAGCCGAGCACCCCCACGCCGATGAGGTCCCCGGCCTCGGAACGCGTCAGCCCGTGCACCTGCATGAGGTACGGGGGACCCCACAAGGCAAAGAAGGCGAGATAGGTCCCGGTGATCCCGACCTTGGCGAAAAAGACCGGCCAGGTCTCCGGGGTCTTGAGCACCGCCCAGAGAGGGCGGAGAAATGGCGTGTGCGTCGCCGCGGGAAGAGCGGCCCAATCTTGAATCATCCAGAAGCAGCCGAGCGCGATAACGACCGTGATGAACCCGACGCTGTGAAATCCCCACCGCCAGCCCACGACCTCAACCACGCGGGCAAAGGGGCCGCTCGCCACGAAGCCGCCGAGGAAGCCGACGGTCGTGGTGAGGCCGGTCATCGTCGCGAAGTACTGAGGGGGAAACCAGTCGGCAATCAGCTTCAGGATGTTCACGAACACGGCCGCCACCCCGACGCCGACCAGGAATCGCCCCAGGTAGGCTGTGGTCAGGTCCGGGGCAGCCCCGAAGATGAACGCGCCGGCTGTCATGATCAGGGCGCTGGCGGTGATCGTCCGGCGGGGTCCCCATGTGTCCGCCAAAATGCCCGCGGGCATCTGAAGCACGGCGTAGAGGTAGAAATAGAGGGAGGAGAGCCCACCCAGTCCCACCGCGGCGATCTTGAACGCGGCCATGAGTTGGTCCGAGATGATGCCGAGGGCGAAACGGTGGAAGTTCACGAAAAGGTAGAGGGCCGTCGCCGTCACCCAGATGATCCATTTTCGCATAGGGCCTCTCATGCGAGATGACACAAGCGGGGATTATAGCAGGGAGGGGGATGTTGTTGAGAGCAGATAGTTGAGAGGGGAGGGTGGAGAGCCCACAGATAGTTCAGAGTTTAGGGTTCAGACCGGGGGGTTGGGTCCAGTCAGCGGCCCTCTCCGGAGGGGGTGTGCAAAATTTTCGCACTTGACAGATGATTCCTTATGAATATATTCACCGTGAGCCCCAAGAGGTTCGATCTGATCTCCACAACCGGGTCTTACGGCCTGGCGGGATCGGCGGAACCTGATGCTCCCTCCCAATCATTGATAATCAGGGGGGGAAAGAACAGGGACCGACCGCCTAAGGTGAAAGATCAGAACGGGTCACTTGGGGCTTTTTTTGTTGATAGCGGACCGAGGGAAGGTCAGTAACAGTGCCGCTGCCAGGCGCCCGGCACCAAGACCTGATAATAGGTCGTAAAGCCGTTTTCCTGGCGGGACCGCGTCTCCCAGCGTCCCGCCACCCAAACGTCCCGGCAAACCGGCACCTGGGGATAGGCCGGCTGATAGACTACGGGGGGGCCATAGACGACCGGGGGCGGTTCGACGGGGCTCACCACAGGCGCGTAGGTGACCGGCGGAGCATAGACCACGCGGGGAGTGGCGAGGGCGTCGAGGACCAGGAATGTCGCCGCCCCGGCCAGAAATCCCCCGAGGAAGTGGCCATGGCCGTCGTGGTGGTCGTGGTGCCTGAAGTGGCTGTAATGGCGGTGATGCCCGTGGCGCCAGCCTCTCGCTTGGGCCGGCAGACTCATCACGCCCAGCACGAGACTCCCGATGACGAGGCCCACTGCAACGCGTTTCATTGTTTTCGCCCCCTTTGCCCACCTGGGAGCCGAGAGGCGGCCCCCGCATGCCGGGTCTGCCAGCCCTCTCATCTTAAGACGACGCCCCACTCAATTTTATTTCATCGCCGACCCAGCGTCAAGAAGCTCCGCGCCGGGGAACCGAAAACGGATCAGTCCTTGTGGTGACCCTTTACCTTGTAGGCCCCAGGTCCCAGGTCGAGGTCGATTTCCGCCCAGATCGTCAGTTGCACCCGTTCTTTCTGTGGGGGATCCGTCTTGATTATGATGGTCCGAAAGAACTTCCCGGATGGCTCTTCGTGCAAGTTCGGGTCAAACTCCACCAGCAGCACCGCTTCATCCCCGGGCTGAAGCCGCTTCTTACTCACGCGGGCTTCTGTGCATCGGCAGCTCGTCGGTGTGCTCGTAATGGTGATCAGCTGCTCCCCGGCATAGAGAAACGGAAACTCGTGTTTGACGATCCCCCCACTCTGTTTGACCACGCCGAAGTCGTATTCCGTCTCGGCGAAACGGAAATTGCCGATTCCATTGTTGTATTTTGCGTCCCTGCTGACTTTCATGAAATCCTCTTCCGACAGCACGTTCCCCCGAACCCGGAGTTCAGCGACCGTGCCGTTTCTGATCGTTCGCATCGTTCTGGACAACCGGCCTTCCGGAGGAGCACTTGTTACCAGATACACCGCTCTCATGATCCGTCCCACATCGTCCGGTCCGTGGAAGAGCGGATCGAACTCTACATTGACTGTGAAACGTTCCCCGGGCTTGACGGCGCGATGCCAATTTTTCGGGACGTCCATCCCGAAAGCGGGAGAGACATCGCCATCGGCAAGCGCGATGGTTGCTTTGGTGCAGCCGCACGAGGTAAACGCGCCCTTGAGGATCAGATCCTCGCTTCCGCCGTTTTGCAAGGTAAAGGTGTGCCGGACGTTTCCGCCTCGGATGTTGACATTCCCCCAGTCATGCTCCAATGTCTCGGCGGACGTGACCCGTCCCGAATTGGCAACCTGTGTTATTTCATCGCCTCCAGAGAATACGCCGCTCACAACGAATGCAACGACGATCAATCCCATCGCAATAAGCAGAAAGAGGTTTCCCTTTGACATGGACCGTTTCTTTCCCTTGGATGTTTTCATACCGACGCGATCCCTCCTCGAGTGAGACCATTCATGAATCTACTCCCAGGCCGAACCGTGACAAGGCGTGCGTCGCGTATTCTGATTCATGGCCATCTCACCACTATTTGTTGTCAAATAGTATATGCCAGTCGCGAGCTAAATGCCACCCCCGTCAAGAACCCTTCGACCCAGCGTGCCCCGAGCTTAGTCGAGGGGCTCAAGGCAGGCTGAGAGTCCAAAGACGGTTCAAGGTTCACGGTCGAGACATGCAAAATTTTCTCTCTTGACACGTCAGGGCACAGAAATATATTCAAGGTAAGCCCCAAGAGGTTCGATCTGATCTCCACAACCGGGTCTTACGGCCTGGCGGGATCGGCGGAACCTGATGCTCCCTCCCAATCATTGATAATCAGGGGGGGAAAGAACAGGGACCGACCGCCTGAGGTGAAAGATCAGAACGGGTCACTTGGGGCCCTTTTTTGGTTCATGGTTCATAGTTCATGGTTCATAGCCGACAGTTCATGGTGGATGGTTCATGGTGGAGCTTGGAGTATAAGCCTATGGACCCTGAACCATGAGCCGTGAACCATGAACCAAGACGGTCATCGGTCGCCGCCTGAGCGGCTGGGTCTGTGAACTCACTGTTGACTGCCCACTCGACGGGCAAGAACTCCCATCCAGGTGTAGCTCCCTGACGGCGGTACTTCAAAAAAAGTCAAATCTTCACTTAACCAATAGTGCGCCGTGAGGCCAAGTCGAGCGATTTCCTCCTCCACAAGGGGTTTGTCCACATCCTGAAATCCAGACAGCACTAGTGAGGTCTCGTCTCCACTCAACCGAACGAGGTCAGCCATTTTGTCGTTCAGTATGGGCATAGGTAAATTCGCCAGCACCAAGTCAAAAGGGCCAGCCACCGCCTCTACTGACCCTCGAATGAGCAGCAACCGGTCCTTCAAGTGGTTAAGCTCAGCATTCGCCCGGCTGGAGACGCAAGCCTGGGGACTGATATCGATAGCCACGGCACGGTCCACCCCAAGTTTCAATCCTGCGAGCGCCAGGACCCCACTACCGCAGCCCACGTCCACCAGGGTTCGACACCGTCGTCGTTTGAGGTCTTGGAGCATGAGGCGGAGGCACAACTTCGTGGTGGGATGGCTGGGCGGGAAGGTTCTGCTGGTTTTCAGAAGAATCCCGACCGGGGCCCTAGAAACCAGAAAGCGCCACCAGGGAGAACCTACAGCGAAAGAGCCATCGATGCGGTAGCAAGTAAGCACGACGTGACGTCATCGCGCACGGAAGGCATCGCGCGAGAAAAAAAGGGACCAGAATCTTGCCAATACCTTAGGGACTCGTGGCCTCCGTGTCAACCCTTCGACGGAGCCTGCGCCGAGCTTAGTCGAGGAGCTCAGGGCTTGAAGCAAAAGCACCGGGGGGCTTTTTAGCCCGCCCGGTGCTCCATTTGCTGCCGGACTCTCTCCTTTTAGCGCTTCGCCCGCCGGTCGGCCCGGGTTCACTCGGCCATCAGTACCTATCCCGGCGGCCGCCGCCGCGGCCGAAGCCGCCACGGCCAGATCCACCTCCCCGGGGCTGCTGCTCGCGGGCCATGTTGACCGTGAGGGTGCGCCCACCGACCTCGAAACCGTTCAGAGCATTGATCGCCGCCTGCGCCTCTTCTTGGCTGGCCATGTTCACAAAGGCAAAGCCGCGGGGGCGTCCGGTATCTCGATCGGTGACGATCTTGACTTCAAGCACCTCGCGGCCACCTTCCTCAAAGAGCGTGCGGAGTTGCTGCTCATCCACGCTGAAGGGGAGATTGCCCACGTACACTTTCGATCCCATGCCTCTTTCTCCTTTTCCCGATACCGATCCTCGGTGCTGCTCTTGGCCGGACCGCGCTCTTACGGTCGGTCATCGTTACGCTTGAGGGCACGGTTCTGTTGTTTACGACGCCGGCGAGCAGCCTCGCGAATCTTACGGCGCTTCCGCTCTCCTGGCTTCTCATAGCTCTTTTTCCGTTTTACATCCCGGAGGATCCCGTCACGTAGCACGAGGCGCTTGAAGGCGCGGAGCGCCGATTCGACCCCGCGTTCGTCCACGATGACCTCGAGGGGACGGCGATGCCTGGGGTGCGCACGCGCCTCTCTCTCCTGGTCATCACGCCGCCGATACTCTGCCATTCTCCCTCCCATCGCCTTCCATAGTCACAGGCTCGATCGCCCATAATTGGCACAAAAAAACCGCGGGACTTCAGTCCTCGCGGGCTCGTTAACGTAAAAAACCGGATCCGTGAGAATCTACAGTCAAATCTACAATAGATCTTTCTTCGGGTACTGTCAATTCCTTCTTTTTTCGCACGGGCGAGGCAGCCAAGACTAAGTTGCTGAAGAGCATATAGAGGTTTCACCCGAAGCTCGACGGGCGCAGAAGTGCAAAAGGGCTGAAATCTCTTGTTGACTAAGTCCTGCCTCGCCCCGGATCGGCGCAACCCGCGGACAGGGGAGGTCAGTAGCACTGCCGCTGCCAGGTGCCCGGCACCAGGACCTGATAATACGTGGTAAAGCCGTCCTGCTCTCGCGCCTGGACCTCCCACCGCTCCGCGACCCAGACATTGCGGCAGACCGGCGCGACGACCGGGGGAGCGTAGACCACGCGGGGAGTGGTGAGGGCGTCGAGGACCAGGAACGTGGCCGCCCCGGCCACGAATCCCCCGAAGAAATGGCCGTGCCCATTGTGGTGGCGGTGGTGCCTGACGTATGTGCGGTGGCCGTGGTGCCTGACGTGTGTGCGGTGGCCGTAGTGCCTGATGTGTCTCTGCGGGCGGTGTCGCCTGACGTGTCTCTGCGGGCGGTCTTGCCTGACGTGTCTCTCTGGGCGGCGGGCCCGGACGTGTCTCTCTGGGCGGTGTTGCCTGACGTGTCTCTGCTGGCGGTAGCGCCCGTGATGCCGGCTTCTCGCCTCGGCCGGCAGACTCATCCCGCCCAGCATGAGACTCCCGATGACGAGGCCCACTGCTACGCGTCTCATGATCCTCCTCTTTCGCTCATCCGGCGCCCGAGGGGGGGCCGGCGCAGGCCGGGGGTACATACCGCTCTACTTGCTTGGACGACGCCTCGTCGCATTTTATTTCATCTTCTTATCCCTACGCAAGCCCTTCGACGGAGCCTGCCCCGAGCTTAGTCGAGGGGCTCAGGGCAAGGGGGGAGTCGATAGATTGTTGAGAGTCAAGGGTTGAAAGCTGAAAGCCACTACATAGCGGTGAGGGGAGAGTTGAGGGCAGTGTGCAAAATTTTCGCACTTGACAGGTCAGGGCGCATAAATATATATAAGGTAAGCCCCGAGAGGTTCGATCTGGTCCCCATAACCGGGTCTCGTGATCCGGCGGGAACGGCGCTTCCTGGAACTCGGGAAACCGAGATCTCACCTGCGGTCCTGGAGGAGCGGAGGGGAGACAAAACAGGAACCGGCCGCCAGAAGGGAGAGATCAGAAGGAATCACTTGGGGCTCAGTTTTTGTTGAGAGTCTGGAGTCGAGAGATAACCGTTCGGAGTTCGGGCTTACGAGCAATTCGAAATCCGAAATTCGAAATCGGAAATCGGAAATCGGTCGTCGGTCGTCGGTTACCGCCAGGCGGGTTCACACTTCACGACTTAGAGTCCGAAGTCCAACGACAGAAGAGCAAGGGCTCGGTGGGACCTTCCTCGGCGGCGCCATTATTCTCCGATGACTTGATACGTAGAGGCCACGTTACGCACGTGTAGGCGTTGTCATTCGCCAGTGCGGGCCCCCCCACCCGCGCTGCGCTTCGGCGGCGGGACCCCGGCCGCACGCAAGCCAGATGTCGCCTGCCTCGGAAGGAACCCCCTCCTCGCCCTTCGTAACTTCGGTTGTCGGCCACTTGGTCCCGCCTTCAGAGTCGAGGGTTCAGCGTTACGAGCAATTCGAAATCCGAAATTCGATATCGGAAATCAGTGGTCGGCCATCGCTATTGCCCCCTTCGCGGCGGCGAGGGGAAGGCCGACCTCGGAGGAAGGCGAAACTCGCGCCTCCGTAGAAAAGTCTTGGATCACAAGACACTCACGAACAACATCCGAGGTGCCAGGCGCCACCAACCTTCTCGATCACAACACCGGCTTCCGTCCCGGTGCGCCAGGCCCAGGTGAGACCAACCCGCTTGAGCTGTTTCGCCGACGATGAGGAGGGCTTTCCCGAGTCGCCTCCACCTACGTCGGACTTCGGCGAGCGGTTCGGCCGATCTCACCGTCGAGGCCTCAGTCGAGCCGTCACCGGACATCGCTTACCTGGTTTAGGGCTCACAGACGGTTCAGGGTTCAGAGTTTAATGATAGGGTCTTGGGTGTTAGGTCTTAGGTTCTGGGTGTTGAACCTGACATCTGAATGCCGAGATCTCCAAAACCCAACACCTAACACCCAAGACCTAATACCTAACAGTGGTCGGAAAATGCCTACCTGGCTCAGGGTTCAGTGTAGAAAGCTAAGAGCGGAGAGTGGAGGGCTCAGAGCCCAGTGTCAAGTGGCTCGGAGGGCCTAGAATTCGTCTGGGCTTAGACCTGCCTGTCGAATAATGCTGCGGAGGGCGCCAACGGCTATCTCGCGATGACGGGGGACGATGACTGTCCGGATGCCTTCACGCGTTTCCTTGCTGAACCTTACATCGCTGCCTTTCTGGCCCACTTCAACAAAACCCGCTGCTTGCAACCTGCGCTTGACCTCACGGTAAGGGAGCGGGCTAAGCGGCACTAATTTCCACCTCTACGTGCCGTACCTGGCGAGTCTCGGTCGCCTGGGGCTCTTCGAAGTACAGTTCCAGTGCCTCACCGAGGTTCGCCAACGCCTCCTCTTCGTCTCCCCTTGACTAGCGACATCTACTTCAAGGCACTGTGCTACATACCAGTCGCCTTCTCTCGACACGCTTGCGGTGAAAGTCCGCTTCATCTATTTTTCCTCCCATCCGTGGTCGGGCAACTAGCAGCAAAACACCTAGGAGCATTATACGCGTTGGGTATTGATCAGGAAAAGGGAAAAGCACCGGGGGGCCGAGTGCCCCGCCCGGTGCTTTATTGGTATAGGGACATTGGGGTCGGTCTCAACGTCGGATGATGATGACCTTTGGCCCGTGACGGAATTCACGGTGGCCAAAGCGATGGCCGTGACCAAAACCATGGAGGAAAAACCGATGGCGCGGGAAGAAACGGTGGCGATGGAGACCGTGCCGGAAATGGCCATGCCGGTGGCGGAAAACGAGCGGCCGGTGGGGGAGGTGAAGGTCATGGGTGGGACGGAACACTCCCCGGTGCCGATGCAAAAACGGCCGATGAAGATCTACGCCATGACGGTGGCCGAAGGGTTTATGGTGCCGATGGATCCCGAACCTGCCGTGGCCTGAACGGATAACAAAGAAACTTCCCCCTGCGTCCGCCGAAGCTGGCAGGGTCAAGAGCAGCACGGGTGCCAGAAAGCCCCCGACGACCATCCACCTCAGAAAGCCTCTCGTCCTCATCACATCCTCCAATCTTTAAACGACGGAACGTTGCGATAGGTTCCGCCAGATATCTGTAGGTCTCGCCCTCTCATAGACATAGACGACCCCGACAGGCCGATTATTTCACCCGAACCCTCCTCGCAGGGGAGTCTCAATATAACACGCCCCTCTTCGCCAGGCCACTGGACGTCATTATACCCGCCCTCTGAAGGGGCATCCGGCCCCCTTTGGCACCCATTTTGCTCGATATTTACGACGTCCTCGGGAAGGCCTCAAAAACTGAAGTCTTTCCCGCGGTCAGGAAACGGGGGTACGCGTGGCTAAATGTGAAGTAACACCGGACCAAACGCTGGTAGCGCCACGGGGGACACCGCCCGCTCCAGGCGTGAGTGAGACCGTGTCGAGAAATCGGGCACTTCTGCTTCTCCGCTACACCCTCATCATCGCGATGGCCTACCTGCTGTTCGTTGAGCACAATTTCTCATCCCTCCCGATCGGCGTGATCCTGCTGATCGGTCTCGCGGCGATTTCTAATGTGGCGATCATGTGGCTCCCCGTGTATATCACCGGCTCGACGGCCTTCAATGCCAGTATCATCGTTGGTGACACCGTGTGGATCACGGCAGCGTTGCTGTACAGCGGTCTCTTTCATCCCGAATTTTTTTATTTCTACTTCTTTGTGCTCTTCCTTGCGGCGATCGGCGAAAATCTGGGCCTGATCGCCGTGGGCGCGGTCCTCGTGTGCACCGGCTACATTGCCCTCCTCTCCGTCACCGGCCAGACCGCGTCGTTGTGGACTACGCCGGTACTCATCCGCATCCCGATTCTCTTTACGGCCGCACTTTTTTACGGCTACCTCGTCGATGGGACGCGTCGCGAGCGACACCGCGCGCGCGAGGAGGCGCAGAGAGTGGAGCAGTTAGAGGAGATTCGGCAGCAACTCGCTCATCACGCACAGCACGTGGAACGGGCCAATGAGGAGTTGGCCTGGGAAATCACCGACCGCAAGCGGGGGGAGGAGGCATTGCAGACCGCGAAGGATTATGCGGAAAACCTCATCAACAGCTCCCTCGACATGATTATTGCCGTCGACGCCAATCGGAACATCGTGGAGTTCAACCGTGCCGCAGAAGAGACCTTTGGATACCGCAAAGCCGAAGTCTTAGGCAAGCCCGCGGACTTCCTCTATGCCGATACCGCCGATTGCTCCCAGGTGAGTACCAGTATGTCGCAATACGGCAAATTTACCGGCGAGGTCACGAACAAGCGAAAAACCGGCGAGGTCTTTTACTCGTACGTCTCGTCGTCGGTGATGCGTGATTCCAACGGCGCGATCATGGGGCAGATGGGCATCTCACGCGACATCACCGACCGGAAGCGCGCGGAAGAAGCATTACGGTGGTTGGAAAAAGCTGTAGAAACGATGGAGCTGGGTGTCACGATCACCAACACCGAGGGAAAAATTGTGTATACCAATCCCGCCGACGCCAGCATGCACGGGTATACGGTCGAGGAATTGATCGGCAAAGATGCTCGCATCTTTGCCCCGCGTGATCTCTGGAAACCCATGGCACGTGCGCAGATGCAAGACATGGATACCTGGACGCGTGAAAGCATCAACGTCCGGAAAGACGGGAGTCCGTTCCCCGTCCAGTTGATGTCCGGTGCCGTCACCAACGCCGCGGGAGAGCCCATCGGCATGGTGACGCTCTGCGAGGACATCACCGAGCGCAAGCGAGTCGAGGATGAGTTGAAAATCACCCAACTGCAACTGATTCAGAGCGCAAAACTTGAATCGGTGGGCCAGTTGGCTGCGGGCATCGCGCATGAGGTCAAAAACCCGTTGCACATTATCCAGCAGGGCCTTGCATACCTCACCCGCGGTTCTGTGACCCCCGATGACGACAACGTACCGCTGATCTTAGAAAAAATGCAGAACGCAGTTAAGAGAGCGGACCGGGTGATCTTAGGATTGCTGGATTTTTCTGCGTCCAGTGCCATCGACTTGACCCCCCTCGCACTGAACGCGGTGGTGGAGGACTCGCTGCTTCTTGTCAAGCACGAGTTCGTCAAGGCGCACGTCACCGTAGTCAAAGAGCTGGACGAGGGTCTCCCGTTGATCAAACTGGATCGGCACAAGATCGAGCAGGTCTTTGTCAACCTCTTCATGAATGCCATCCAGGCCATGCCCGCAGCAGGGATGGTCACCATTCGAACATATGCGAAGCACCTCACCCGATTCGGGTCCCACGTCGGGAGACGAAAAACCGACCAGTTCCGCATTGGAGAGACCATCGTCGTGGCCGAAGTCGAAGACTCCGGCACCGGAATCCCCCCTGATAAGCTCAAGCGGGTGTTCGACCCTTTTTTTACAACGAAACCCGTTGGGCAGGGCACCGGATTAGGACTGAGCGTGACGCGTAAAATTATGGAGCTTCACGGGGGGATCATCGAGGTTCGGAATCGACCGGCGGGAGGCGCGCGGGTGACTCTCACCTTCAAAGCCGAGACAAGCGCCGAAGAAGACGAACGGAAATCACAACCCCAGAACGCACAGCACAACTCCGGTAGGGATCGCAAACGTCCCTGCACAGATTAAAGGAGGAACGAGACATGCCCAAGAAAAAGATCCTGATTATTGACGACGAGGAAGATTGCTGCACGATGCTGAAGTTCAATATCGAGGCGACCACTGACCACGAGGGTCTGGCAGCGACGAGTGGCGAGGCGGGCCTCGCGCTCGTCAAGACGCACAACCCGGATCTGGTCCTGCTCGATATCATGATGCCGGGCATGGACGGGATCGAAACCCTGAAGCGGATCAAGGCAATCGCGCCCGATCTTCCGGTTGCGATGGTCACCGCCATCTATAAGGAACCGGAGGCAAAAAAGTGCTTTGATGCCGGGGCATACGAGTACATCACAAAACCGGTCGACTTCGATTACCTCAACACCGCTCTGCTCGTGAAGCTCTTTTAGGATGACGCGGCTTCACGCGCGGTATGACGCGTGTGTGTGTGTGTGTCGTCACGGAGCATCCGGGGACACCTTCCCTACCCGCAGGCCATTCCCGAGCTGAGAGGGGCGAGCCGAGAGCGGAAATCGCCCCCGTCCGTACCGGACGAACGGGGAAGCACACCGAGTGTACTGTCGGTTCAGCTTCTTAGAATTCCTTGATTTTCTTAAAGGCGGTGAGGTGGAACTGATCAGCAATCCGAAGGCTTAGTACGAGTTACGGTTGTAGTTGCTGACACACCATCACGATCTACGCTGGGCGAAACAGTGCTGTCCCGTTACCTGTCCCGTATCCCGGCGAGGATGTATTCATTGATCAGGCGCACGCAGTTATCGGAAAGCACGAAAAACTCCAGGCCGCTCTGGTAGATGTGCTCGTGCTCCCCCGTGGGCCAGACCTCATAGCGCTGCTTAAGGGATCGGACCACCCGGCATTTCAGGGCTGCCTGCTGTCCGCCGGTCGGGAGGTTCAGGAAAAGTATCGTCCCAGGCCGGAGGGGATGCTCGTGTTCGATCAGCGCCCCACCCTCGCTGATATCGAGGAGTGAGACCTTGTGGTCGGGAGCAATCCGTCCTTGGACCCCCCAGACCCGCCACCGCAAGTGGCACCGCCTCTCTCTCTTTACCGCTTCAACTAACATGGCTGCACCTCCTCGCCCAAAATAAAACGGCCTTCCGGGCTATGCTCCGTCGGGGAGGGCGTCTGAGTATTCAGTGCGCCACCGAGACTGCCGCTGGTGGGCCCAGGAACTCTGGTCACCCCGGTTCCATTGGTACATCTCGCTTAGAGTTGCAAGTTGACAGCTGAGCGGTCTCCTTGTCTAGCAACGATCCGTGTGACAATGCTAAGGATCGCGAATGCTCTTTCTTAAAGTTTGTGGCGCGGAAAACAAACCGTCAAGATTCTTTACCCTCCGACTTCGTGTTCCTGAGGAAAAATTTCGCCTTGGTGTGACGAGCGTCAGGAGCAGGACTGTCCGAGATCAGCCATTGGCGTATACGAGCCTGGACGGGTTGGCGGGAGGCCTCAGGGGATAGGAGGGTCTCAGTAAAGCTCGCTGCGATGGCCGCCCTATTCTCGCGGGCCGACAGCAATGAAGCTAAAGCCGCGGTCTTCCGAGATTTCACTTTCCCCACCCGGACCCAGTCTTGACATGGTAATGACATGCATTTTATTCTTACTGTTGAAGTTGACAACTCGTATCATGCCCGATGGGGGGTCAGGATTGTCAATGCTTGCAACTGTTGAAGGGTAACCGCCAAATGGAGGCTCAAAAATAATTTCATAGCGGCCCACGCTTGTTTTATTGACGGAAAATCCTTCCGCTTGAAAGATTGTTCCGTCCTTTCTGACCACCCCCCTTACAATCCGAAGACTCTCGCGGCTGCTCGCTGCATATGACTTCCCATCCGAACCTAATTTGACATCTCCTCTTACGTCTAGCTTGGCCCCCGGCATCGACGTCCTGATGCCGACACCGCCGGATCTGTACACGGAAGCACTAGTATTGTTCGGTCCAGCCCACCGTGCGCACCCGAAAGGAGTTGCTGCAAAAAGAACGCAGGCCATTGTTTCTACGGCCTTCAGTTTCATCATATCCTATTCCTCTCTCTTTTCATCGACGTTGACTTCTTCTCGCTTTGGATCATGGACGGGTCCATGTGGTGACGGTCGTTTTCCGATTACACAGCGCATGTTCCCCGTGTACAGGAAGTCGTGCCGAGGAAAATTCACCCCAAGCCTGAAACGACGCTGGAACCCTTCACCTCCCTCCGTGGCTACCGGACGCAGACGCGGTCGATCCAAAATTCCTGGCCGCCGGTTTTTAGTGTCTGAACCGCCCCGGTGATAGTCACGAGGCCTCGCTTATCGTTGCCATCAACGGACACTGCGTTCACGACAAGAGTCGCGCCGCCGACTGGGAGTGGTCCTGGAATCTGTGTCAGCTCCAGAGGCAAGACCGGACTTTCATTAACAGAAACGTTCTCGTTGCCGCCCGTATCCAGAAATTCGAATTGGACCTGGGAAGGCTGAAAACCCAGTTGGCTGAAGTCGAACTGCAGGTTGATATTGTTGGTGCGGATGGTCTGCCCGCTGCCAAACCCTTGCCGGGCCAAATCGATGTACGCGCGATTGAAGGTTCCACCGCCACTCATCCAGGTAAAATCGTGGACCGAAACCGGGATGTCGTTCGCCGCAAAAATCACGTCCCCGCTGCTATGGCCGGCGGGTGCCCCATATTGCGTCCTGATCGTGAGAGGGAGCTCAAAGTCGATGCACACCACGGTATCCTTTGCAGGAGGACAGCAACATCCCGAGCACACCACTGATTGCGTCGGCGAAATACACCCGGCCAGGACGAGGCTCAGGCCGATGGCCACCCCGATCGATCGGCTGCTCTTTGTCATGCTTTTGCCCTCCTTTCTCGCATTCCCGAATGTGTCACTTCGCCGGATCATGCTTCACGACGCGCCTTCAGACCAGAGATCCTTTGAAGTCACCGGACACCAAGCAACTGAGAAAATTCCCGCCATTCAGTTCGACGCGGAAACAAAAACGCCCTCCGGGCCCTACAAGGCCCAAAAGGGCGTCTGAATCCTTCATGCGTCGCCCGATCCACCTGTGGTGGGCCGGGGATTACATTACCCTTATCCCGGTTCCATTGGCACATCTCGCTTACAGTGGCAAGTTGAGAGTTGAGTCGTCTCCCTGTCTAGCGACGATCTACGCGACAACCTGAAGGGCCGCCAAGAAGACTGGCGCTGTGTGCGCAAAATGTGCACTGAGGTAAAGAAAAGTCAATGCCATTACGCAACTGCTGAGATGATGTTGAACAGCAAATTCCCTGAATTTCGACATGGAAGAATGCTCCTGAAGGAATGGAGATAGGTCTTCTGTGGTTGTTCAGTCGGTGGCTGGGGAGAAAGGTGTCAATGCTTCGCGCGGCGCCTCACCGTCTCCCTGAAGCACTCGACGACCTCGTCGATGGGCGTGTCGGGCCCCAGTATGCCCTCGACCCCCATCGCCTTCAGGGCCTCAATGTCCTCCGGATCGATGATCGTCCCGCCGCCGAGGACCGGAATCTCCTCAACCCCCTTTTCTTTCAGGAGCTCCAGGATCCGGGGAAAGATCGTCATGTGGGCGCCCGAGAGGAGGCTGATCCCGATGACATCCACATCCTCCTGGATCGCCGCGTGGACCACCTGCTCGGGCGTCTGGTGGAGCCCAGTGTAGACCACCTCCATGCCCGCATCCCTGAGGGCTCGCGCGATCACCTTTACCCCCCGGTCGTGGCCATCCAGGCCGCATTTCGCCATCAGGACCCTGATCGGCTTCTCCATATGTGCCCCAAGACATCATGGGATCGAACTACGCGTGCCTCAGAAGACCGGGATCTCCGTATACGTCCCCCAGATCTCCTTCAGGACCTTCACGATCTCCCCCGCCGTAGCGAAGGCCTTGACACATTCGATGGTGATCGGCATGAGGTTCTCATCTGTCCGGGCCACATCCTGCAGGTCACGGAGGAGTTTGTGTACCCGGGTATTGTCCCGCTCGGACCGCACGCGCTTTAGGGTAGCGATCTGCCGCTCTTCCACATCCGGGCTCACCCGATGCAGGTGCAAGGGGGGCCCATCCTCTTTCTCCTTATATTTGTTGACGCCGACCACCACCCGTTCTCCCCGCTCCTTCTCGAGCTGGTAGGTGTACGCGGCATCGGCAATCTCTTGCTGGAAGAAGTTCTTTTCAACGGCCGCCAACGTCCCCCCCAGCGCGTCGACCCGGTCGAGATACGCTTGCACCTCGGCCTCGATGCGGTCCGTCAGGGCCTCCACCAGAAAGGAGCCGCCCAGCGGGTCGATGCTACTGGTCACCCCGGTCTCATCGGCGATGATCTGTTGCGTCCGGAGGGCAATCCGCATGGCCTCCTCCGAGGGGATCGCCAACGCCTCGTCCATCCCGTTGGTATGGAGCGACTGACATCCCCCGAGCACCGCCGCGAGCGCCTGGAGCGCCACACGGATCGTATTGTTATGCGGTTGGACGGCCGTCAGGGAGGCGCCGGACGTCTGGCAGTGAAAGCGCAAGCGCATCGACTCGGGCGCGCACGCCCCGAATCGCTCCTTCATAATTCGCGCCCAGGTCCTGCGGGCAGCGCGGAACTTGGCTACCTCTTCGAAGAAGTCGCTGTGGGAGATGAAGTAGAAGGAGAGGCGCGGCGCAAAGGCATCCACATCCATCCCGGTCTTCAGGACCTCATCCACATAGGCGATGCCGGCGGCTAACGTAAAGGCCACCTCCTGAACAGCGGTGGCGCCCGCCTCTCTAATGTGATAGCCGCTGATGTTCACGGGATTGTAGCGCGGGAGATGTGTCGCCCCGTAGATGATGGTGTCGCGGACGATACGCATAGAAGGCCGGATGGGAAAGCACCACTCCTTCTGGGCGATGTATTCTTTGAGGATATCGTTCTGAATGGTGCCCGAGAGGCGATCGAAGCGGATGCCCCGCTTCTCCGCCACGACCAGATACATCGCCAGGAGGATCCAGGCGGTCGGGTTAATCGTCATGGAGACGCTGATGCTCCCGAGATCGATCCCGTCGAGAAGCACCTCCATATCCGCGACGGTATCCACCGCCACGCCTTCCCGTCCTACCTCGCCGAGGCTCCGGGGATCATCGCTGTCGTACCCCATGAGGGTCGGCATGTCGAAGTCGATGCTGAGGCCGGTCTGCCCCTGCTCGATGAGGAACTTGAAGCGCCGGTTCGTTTCCGCAGGCGTGCCAAAGCCGGCGATCTGGCGCATGGTCCACGGTCTGGCGCGATACATGGTGGGATACGGTCCGCGGGTAAAGGGGTAGCGGCCGGGGAAGCTCAGCTTTTCCACGTAGGTGCTCGAGTCCGAAAGGTCTAACGGGGTGTACAGCCGTTCGATGGAGAGACCGGAAAGGGTCCGAAATTCTGACCCCTGCTCCGGGGCCCGTTCTTGAAAGGCCCGCAGCTCCTGCGCCTCCCACGACTGCAGGTCTCGCCGAATTTCATCCAGCCGGTCTCGGTCGAACATCGCTCTCCTCGCTGGGCCTACCGCTTTCGGTGAGGCCTTTATCCCGCCGGTTCACGGATATGAGTCACCGATCAATGTGTGTGTTTGAATTCCTCGAAGAGTTCACGATTATCCACGACTCGCCGCGCCTTGAACTCGGTCCGCGGCAGCTGTCCCGGGGCCGTCAATTGGACCACCGCCCTCACCCCGATGAGCGCCTTGAGCCGGTCTTCCATAAGCTGCTGGAGCTTTGGAAGACCCTCCGGATCGTGCCGGGCCTTCTCTGCCGTGTCCTGGTTGTACTCCGCCTGGACGACCAATCGATCCATGACCTCTTGCCGAGAGACGAGCATGCGAAATTCCTCGCCGAACCCCGGGATGGCGCGCAGGACCTCTTCGATTGCGGACGGGTACACGTTGTGTCCGCGGATGATTACCATGTCATCGACGCGGCCGTAAATCCCCCTGGGGAGGCGAGGATAGGTCCGACCGCACTCGCATGGCTTATCGGTCCAGGTCGCGAGGTCTCCTGACCAATACCGGATCATCGGTTGCGAGGTGCGTTCCAGGTGCGTGTAGACCGGGACCCCCTCACCACCGAATGGAACCGGTTCCTGCGTCTCGGGATGGAGCAGCTCGCAGTAAACAATATCCTGCCATAGATGCATCCCCTGGCGAAACTCGCACTCGCCGTTGGACATCCAGGGAGTCATTTCGCCCATAGACCCGGAGTCCAGACACTTTGCCCCCCCGTACGTCTGTTCGATCCGGCGCCTGGTGGACGGAATGCCTGCCCCGGGCTCCCCGGAGAAGAACATGATCCGGAAGGTGAAGTCCCTTGCCGGATCGATCCCCTCCTCTCTCGCGACCTCGGCCAGGTACAGCGCGTACGACGGGGTTCCGTAGAAGGCGGTCGCCTGAAAATCGCGCATGCACCGGACCGCCATGACCGTCTGACCGGGAACCCCCGCCCCGAATGGAAACGACGTCAGGCCGAGACGCTCGGCACCGACCAGCGCTCCCCAGCTGCCGATGTACAGGCTAAAGAACGATCCGATGAAGAGGCTGTCACCCGGCCGGAGCCCCATGCCCCACATCACTCGTGCGTGCGCATTGGCGATCCGTCGCCAGTCATCCCACCCGATCCCGTAGGCGGTGGGCTTGCCCGTCGTGCCTGAGGTTCCGTGGATCCGGAAGATGTCTTGGAGGGGAATGCAGAGATAGCTCCCGAAGGGCGGTTGGATCTTCTGATCGTCTAGAATCTCTTGCTTGGTCACGATGGGGATGCGGCGAAAGTCATCGAGGGACGTGATGTCCCCGGGCTCGAGGCCTGCCGCCTTCCACTTGCGCCTGTAAAGGGGAGCATGGGCGTACGCATATTCGATCTGCGCCCGGAGTCTCTTGAGGATAAAGCGTTGTCGCGCCTCCGGGTCCATGGTCTCCCGATCCCGGAACCAGTATCGCTCCCTGGGATCCGGCAGATAGCGCTCATCGTACACCGGGGGCCACCGTTCTGCCTCCATCGCTTTACCCTTGATGCTGGTCGAAACACGGCTTGTCGCGGAAAACAACGGAAGGAAAAAAGTAACCGCATGCTACCATGCGCCCGAGGGACTGTCAATTTTCCACCGGAAACGCTTGAGCAAGCCATCAGCCCGCAAAAGTGATCCCGAAGGCCGCTCCGGGAACCGCCTTAACGGCCGATGAAGAGTCGACTTCCCCGGTGATTGCACCCAAGGTGGGAAAGGGGGCGTCCGTGTTCAATCTGGCGGTGGGACAGTGAATGAGGCGTGAAGAAGGGGTCGGGATACGAATCGTGTGTTAGATCGCTAAATCGGTGCAGTGAGAAGATTGGGCGCCGATGGTGAAGGTCATGTCGAGGACGGACAGATCCACGGTGGTGGCGGAATCCGAATCCCTCATGTCGTGGTGCCTGATGGAGTCCAAAAAAGACGCCGCCCCGGGCGGCCACTGTGGCCGGAAGGGCAACCAGGAGCATTGCGACCAGGAACAGCCTGGCGACACTCTGTTGTAAGTTTCTCGGTCTCATCGACTCCTCCTGATCATATAACGGTGGACACCTCGAAAAAGTTCCCTATCAGAGGGAGGCCACGAGGTCATCGAAGCTTTTAACCACCAGATCCGGCTTGGGTCCCAGAGGGTCCAAGGGGGCCCCGGTGCGGTTGATCCAGCAGACCTTGAGGCCGAAAGCTTTGGCCCCGACCGCGTCGAAACCGTTCGACGAGACAAAGAGGATCTCGCGTTTCGGCCGTCTGAGGTGCTTCGGGGCGAGCTGGTAGACCTGGGACGCGGGTTTGTAGCGCCTGACCGCATCCGCGCTGAGCACCCACTGAAAGTGGGCGCTGAGCGCCGTGTGCTGAAGGCCCGTCCGGAGCATCTTCGGGGACCCGTTCGACAGGATGGCCAGGCGATACTTGGCCTTGAGTCGGGGCAGCGCCGCAGGAACCTCGGGGTAGGGGGTGGGACGGAGCCAGGCTTCCATCAGGCCCTGCCGCTCTGTCCCGCTAACCTGTATTGCGAAGCGGCGGATGGTAAACTCCAGCGCTTCTTCTGTCACTCGCCAGAAATCCCGGTACTGGCCCATCAGGGTCCGCAGGAAGGTGTACTCGAGCTGCTTGGCTCGCCACTGGGCCGTGAAGATGACCGGATCGGGCACAACGTCTTTGCAGGCCTCGGCCACGGACCAGATGTCCACCACCGTCCCGTACATATCAAAGGCGATCCCCTTCACCCGTACTCTCGCCATCGCCCCCTCCTCTTTTCCACGCGTGCTGCAAGAGACCAATCAGCACACCCTTCGTGAGATTTGTCTCCGCATAATACCAAAATTCCGCACGCGTATGCCTGCATTGCGTCAAAATTTTTCTCTCTCCCTTGACAGGTCAGCGCCTACCTCAATATTAAGGGCGAGTCCCAAGAGGTACGATCTGGTCCCCATCACCGGGTCTTGTGATCCGGGGGGAACGGTGGGACCTGGAACTCGGGAAACCGAGCTCCGAATTCCGGTCCGAACGGAGCGGGAGGAGGAGAAAACAGGGACCGGCCGCCTGGGTGGAAAGATCAGAACGGATCACTTGGGGCTCATTTTTTGGTTCAGGGTGCAAGGTTCAGAGTTCAGGGTTGACAGTTCAGAGACGGTTCAGCGTTCAGAGTTGAGCGCTCAGAGTCCATAGGCTTATACTCCGAGCTCCACCATGAACCATCCACCATGAACTGTCGGCCATGAACCATGAACTATGAACCATGAACCGACTCGGTCGTCACCCGTCGGTCGTTGGCCATTGCCCGGCGAGTTCAGAGTCCAAAGTCCAACGCACAAAGCCCGAAGCAGGTGGGGGCGGCTCGGGAAAGCCCTCCTCGTCGTTGGCGAAACAGCTCAAGTGGGTTGATCTCACCTGGGCTTAGGGCACCGGGACGGAAGCTGATTTTTTGATCCAGTAGTTTGGTGGACCCCGGTATCCCGAATGTTGCTCGCGAGTGTCTTGTGATCCAAGACTTTTCTACGGAGGCGCGAGTTTCGCCTTCCTCCGAGGTCGGCCTTCCCCTCGCCGCCGTGCACGGGGCAATAGCGATGGCCGACCACTGATTTCCGATTTCGAATTTCGGATTTCGAATTGGTCGTAACGCTGAACCGTCGACTCTGAAGGCTGGACCAAGTGCCCAACGATCGAACTTCCGAAAGGCGAGGAGGGGGTTCCTTCCGAGGCGGGCGACATCTGGCTTGCGTCGGCTCCGAAGGCATTCGGAAAGCGCAGCGCAGGTGGGGGTGGCCCGCACTGGCGAATGACAACGCCTATGCATGCGTAAAGTTGCCTCTGCGCGTCAAGTCCGCGGAGAATAATGGCGCCGCCGAGGAAGGTCCCTCCAAGCCCTTACTCTTCTGTCGTATGACTTCGCCTGACGCGTCCACGGCTCCCATACGCCTTCTTGTGAATCTGTGTATTTGTGGTGTAAGATTAGAAACTAGCGGCAAAGGATGGGAGTGGGGTTGTTTGATGCGGATCCTGGTGGTGGAAGACGAAAAGAAAGTCGCCAGCTTTATCAAGCAAGGCCTCGAAGAAGAGGGCTATGCGGTCGATGTCGCCCCCGATGGCGAGGAAGGCTTGGGGATGGCTTTGGATCGGGTGCATGACCTGGTCATCCTCGACATCCACCTACCCAGGATGGACGGGCTCCAGGTCCTCCAGGAGCTCCGGAAGGAAAAGGTGACGACGCCTGTCCTGCTCCTGACGGTGCGGGCAAACATCGAGGACAAGGTGTTGGGTCTGGATGCCGGAGCCGACGATTACCTGACCAAGCCCTTCGCATTCGAAGAGCTTCTCGCCAGGGTCCGAGCCTTGCTCCGACGACGCACCGAGGCAGAGCCGCCGGTCCTCCAGGTCGCCGATCTGTCGCTCGATCCCGCCCGGCATGCCGTCACGCGAGGTGGTAAGAAGGTCGACCTGTCCCCCAAGGAGTTCGCCCTGCTCGCGTACTTCATGCGCAACCCTGGCCGTGTGCTGACGCGCACGATGATTTCCGAACACGTGTGGGATTACGACTTCGACACAATGACCAACGTCATCGATGTTTACGTGAACTACCTGAGAAAGAAGATCGACACCGGTCATGAACCGAAGCTGATCCACACGATCCGTGGAGTCGGCTACGTGCTGAAAGCGGAGGCATGATGCGCATCCGGTCCATCCGCGCACGCCTTACCCTCTGGTACACCAGCCTCCTGACGGTGACCTTCCTGTTGTTGGGAGGGACGGCTTACGGGCTCTTGGCGTACAGCCTCTCCCGTGACCTCGATACCGCGCTTAAAGGCGTGGCCCAGGCCGTGGCCAAACAGGCCCCGCGAGGCATCAGTCCGTTTTTTGCCTCCCGCATCGACGAGGTCTTCCGGCGATTCTTCGGCAGATCGCCGTTTGACCGGTACTTCGAGATGCGTGATCCGTCGGGTGAGCATGACCCCCGGTTGCCTCGCTCCTCCTCCGGTAAGCTGCCGCTGAGCCCGAAGGCCCGGAAGAACGCCTTGAGGGGGCGTCCGACCTTTGAAACGCTCGGAGGCTTGGGGGAGTATCCGGTGCGGGTGCTCACCCTGCCCGTCGTCAAGGCGGGTCGCCTCACCAACGTGGTCCAGGTGGGGATGTCCCTCGAGCGCGTGTACGAAACGCGTCGTCGGTTCCTCGTGATCATGGCGGCGCTGCTCCCCCTCGGTTTGTTACTGGCAGGTGGAGGCGGATGGGTCTTGGCCCATCGTGCGCTCAAACCAGTGGACCGGATGACGGAGGCCGCCCGTCGTATCAGTATCAGCGCGGAACACCTGGCCCAGCGCCTAGAAGAGACCGGAGCCGGCGATGAGCTGGATCGGCTGTCCAAAACCCTGAACGAGATGCTTGGCCGCCTGGACATTGCCTTTAGCCAGATCCGTCAATTCAGCGCTGACGCCTCCCACGAGCTGCAAACACCCCTCACCATCCTGAAGGGCGAACTCGAAGTCGCCCTGCGCGCGCCGCGGAGCTCGGACGAATATGAGCGCATCCTGAAGAGTGCCCTGGAGGAGATCGATCGGATCGCACACCTGGTGGAGGGCCTCCTGCTCCTCGCCCGCGCTGATGCCGGCGTGCTCCGGATGGATCGCCGACCGGTGGACCTGGCGCAACTGGTGGAAGATGTCTATGGACAGGCCAAGGTGCTCGCCGACGCCAAAACCCTCACCGTTGGCCTCGGGCCAGTGGAGCCTGTGTCGATCGAGGGCGATGCCGAGCGTCTCCGGCGACTCTTGTTGAATCTCGTGGACAATGGGATCAAATACACGCCGCCCGGCGGCCAGGTGACGCTTTCTCTCGAAAGCGACGGCGCATGGGCGTCGCTGAAGGTTGCGGACACTGGGTTTGGCTTATCTCGGGAAGCGCAAGAGCAGATCTTTCAACGGTTCTATCGCGCTGAGGAGACCCGGACGCGTGGCGAAGGGGGTGCCGGTCTCGGGCTCTGCATCGCCCGATCCATCGCCGAGGCCCATAGCGGAAGGATTCAGGTCGAGAGTACCCCGGGCCACGGGTCTGCCTTTACCGTTCTTCTGCCCCTTCACTCCTAAATCAACCACCCCTGACCGACCTCCCCCCTGCTGGATCTTCACTCCGATTCTCTCTTCGACAAAGGGATCGACGGCAGCCTCAGACCGAAGACAGGGCACCTCGGACTGCGGACTCCTAGATGAGAAACTTCTAATTCTCGGTTAATCCCTGTCTAATGTTGACCGACTACACTCAGCGGCGTAGGCAAACGCATGCTCCGTTATTACGATGGATCGCTCAAGACGTCCATCACAGCAGACATGGAGGATCACATATGGTGTCAAGGGTTAGGGAGCACCTGAACAACAAGCGATTTCGGGCGACGACCGTAGCGGTGGTCGCCATGTCCTTCTTCCTGGTCGGTTTCGGGGTGGCGTCGGATGTCCACCGAACCAGCGCCTCAGCGGCCGAAGGCCTCGGCAACGGAGTCCAGGAATCCGCGGCCGGACCGACGCATCCCCGTTCGTTCTCCGAGTTAGCCAAGACGCTGGGCCCGACGGTCGTCAATATCAAGGTGACCAGGGTGGAGAGGGTTGGCGCGATTCCTCGACCCGAGATTCCCGAGGGGCCCTTCGGGGATTTTTTCAAAGAATTTTTCAAGCAGATGCCGCAGCTCCCGAAGCATTTCCAGAGGGAGGGTGCGGGGTCAGGCGTCATCATCAGCCGTGACGGCTACGTGGTCACGAACAACCATGTGGTGGAAGGCGCAAAGGCATTGACTGTCACATTAGCGGACAAGCGAGAGTATGAGGCGCGCATCGTGGGGCGCGATCCCAAGACGGACCTGGCGCTACTCAAGATCGAGGCCCCGGAGCCTTTCCCCGTCGCGACCCTGGGCGACTCGGATCAGCTCAAGGTGGGCGACTGGGTCCTGGCCATCGGAAACCCGTTTGGCTTGAGCAACACCGTGACCGCTGGGATCGTGAGCGCCAAGGGGCGGGTGATCGGGGCCGGCCCCTATGATGACTTCATCCAGACCGACGCCTCCATCAATCCGGGCAACTCCGGCGGCCCGCTCTTCAACATGAGGGGGCAGGTGATCGGCATTAACACCGCGATCAATCCCGCCGGTCAGGGGATCGGATTTGCCATCCCGATCAACATGGTCAAGCCCCTGATTCCCCAATTGGTGGCGGCTGGCGAGGTGACCCGCGGCTACCTCGGGGTCAGCATTCAGTCGATCACGGCTGAGTTGGCACGGGCGCTCAAGCTGGAGGGGAAAAAGGGTGCCCTTGTCGCGGATGTCTTCTCGGGAAGTCCTGCCGAGAAGGCCGGGATCCAGCGTGGCGATGTGATCGTCGCCTTCAACGACGAGGCGGTCGAAGCTGCCCGCGACCTACCCGCCATGGTCGCCAAGATTCGCGAGGGCCAAGAGGCCACCGTCACGGTCCTGCGCAGTGGCGTGGAGCGCCAGATTCCTGTCACGGTCGGAAAGTTCCCATCCAAGACAGCCAAGACTGAAAAGGCCAGCGAACCCGCGCAGGGAAAGTGGGGACTCCAGCTCCAGGATGTGAATCCCCGGATGGCGGACCAGCTTGGCCTCGAGGCTGACCGCGGTGTCGTGGTCGTCGGGGTCGAGCCACGAAGCCCCGCAGCTCGGGCCGGCATCCGTCGGGGAGACGTCATCCTCGAGGTGAATCGTCAACCGGCCACCTCGGTCAAGGAGGTGACGGGAGCGATCGAAAAGGCCGAGGACGAAGACGCCCTCTTGCTGTTGGTGAAGCGGGATCGGGGAAGTTTCTTTGTTGCCCTTAGCAAGAAAACCTAAGCTCGAAAGGAGACCGCATGCGGAACAAGCGGGATTACAAACAAGAGCACCAGAAACTTTTACACCGGGCAAAGAGCGGGAACTCTTCGGCCAAGAAGAAGCTCCGGCATTTAGGGCTGCTCTACTGGGAGCATAAGGGGAGAGTGATTGTGAAGGAGGCTGACCACGCCGTCCTAAAGGGCTGAGGCCGTCACCGTATTTGCGAATCGAAGCACTAGTGCCGTTCCAACTCTTTTCGCCAAGTACAGAGGTATGCGGTGCTAAGTGCAGGCCAGCTAGCTTGCTCGGCCCGTTCCTTGACTGGAACGAGCCTTGCCCGTATTCGGGGTAATACTTTGGAACGGTACTAGTCCAGGTACCGCCGCAAGAACGTGCCGATCCGGGTGTAGACTTCACCGTCCGATGTCCGACGACAAAAGAAGAAGGACTCGGTGTGGGACCTTCCTCGGCGGCGAGGGGAAGGCCGACCTCGGAGGAAGGCGTAAACCGCTTTCCGGGCCGTCGAGCAGGACACGCACGCCCCTCGCTCCGGGCCTCCTGTTGTTTCAGCCGAGGGAGGACCGTTCCGCTCGTCGGCGGAAAATTCCACTGGTCAATACTTCGTCAAGTTGGGTGTTCCGCACGAACGCCCTTCGGCAAGGCAACAGGAGGGCCACCCCCACCTACGCTGCGCTTTCCGAATGCCTTCGGAACCGTCGAAAACCAGTTTCCGCCTTCCTCGCGCATCCGGCCCCCCTCGGCTTACCAACCTAAATCTTGACGTTTCTAACGCTAGGCCAGCGCGTGCATGCCCCGAGCGACATTGCCGAAAGTCCGAAAGCCTTCGGACCGACTCAGGGTCGCCGCGGGCCCGAAGGGTTCCGG
>JABAOF010000548.1_pt1 | contig 31746 bp, 24 predicted proteins | sample 7062171 | NCBI WGS metagenome assembly JABAOF01 (sample SAMN14538628, study PRJNA623070) | marine sediment metagenome | biome: marine biome [ENVO:00000428]; feature: marine pelagic biome [ENVO:01000023]; material: deep marine sediment [ENVO:00002113] | place: India: Gulf of Khambhat ...
CTCTTAACCGATCACTCTTAACCGATCACTCTTAACCGAACACTCTTCAACGACCCGCTTATCCCGATGCTCCTTGCTGCTCACACTTCTTCCCCAGGCGGACGGACTCTCGTTGTGGCCAAGCTTGGGAAACAGCAATCTACCCACAGATTACTCTGAAGACCCTTTTTACCTGGCGGTCAGCACCCCGGGCGGCTGGTGGGGCGGAATCGCAGGCCCCCGCCCGGCCGCTTGTTCTGGCAGCCCCGCCGGCCAGGGTCAGGTAAAGAATTCCGCCAGGGCTTCAAACAGCAAGCCCCAACCGGGCCTGGCTCCCGCGGGTTCATCCCAGGAGAGGGTGGCGTCGCCAGGGCCGCTGATCGATGTCGGCTTTGCCAGGCGACGGGTCTGCTGGTCCGATTTTCGCTGTTGTTCCAACTGTTCATTCGCGCGGGAGAGTCCCCCTGAGCGAATCCACTGCAGGATGGCGGGAAATTCGTCAAAGTCCAGCCACACGCCATGCTGCCGGCAGGTGTCGATAATAATCCCGCTCTTCCGCCCGTAATTGCGCCGCTGCATCATCTCGCCACAAACCGGACACGCTCGATATCGCCACTTGTCCGATCCCTGCTTGACGCCCTCGCCGGGTAGGGTCCCGCTGCCCCCTTCGCCGCTCAGCCTCCCAAACTCCTGGTCCCCCAGCGACCGGTCCGCCGCCCGCTCAGTCATCTCGCCAAAGGCCGCGGCGTCCAGCCACAGCCCGGCGCAGTGGGGACATTCCAGCAGTCGGCAGCCCCCGCCACGGCTCTGACGACGGACCAGCCGGCGGGGCGGCTCTGGCTGGCAATCGGGACATTCCAGTGGAGAAACGTCCCCCGCCACCAGCTCGGCGCGAATACGAATCCCGCAATGATGGCAATGTTTCGCTTGCCGGCTGATCCGGGCAAGGCATTCCGGGCAGACGGAATCCAGATCTTGATCATGCAAGGTGAAATCGGCACCGCAAAAGGTGCACGAGCTGGCGGCTGCTTCGCGCGGAGCGCCGCAGGACGAGCAGCGGACTACGGACGCCTCTCGATCCGCCGGCCGCTGCACTTCGACAACCTGTCCACAATGGCAGTGGAACCGGCTGCCGAGTGGCAGGTCGGTTGCATTGTACTGCCGCTGGCACTCGCTACAGGCAACCAGCAATTGCATGACGATCCCCTGCCCTTTCCAAACCCGCTGGGTCCACCCCAAACCTGGCACGGATCAAGCAGTCCCAGGTTGTGCGTGGCTGCCCATGGCGGTTCAAGGCGACCACTCCCAAACGCCCCACTGCCCAAAATTTTCGTCCACGCCCACCCGGACCTTGTCGAAGACTGCCTGCGTGCGGGCCTGCAAACCATCGATCAGCCGCTGGCCGATGTATCGAGCCAGCAGTTCGGTTGTCGTGTTGGGCACCGGCAGCAGGATGCAATCGCCAAGCGGAAAAATCCACCGCCGCTCGCGAAACGTCACTTCCACGCTTGTCTCATCCGCCTCCACGCGTATCAAGGGATGCTGTGTCGGCAACAGCATGCGGTGATCCAGCTGGTCGACGATCTCTTTCAAGGTGTCGCGGAGGGCGATGAAGTCGACGACGTAATGATTTTCGTCCAGGGGGCCGTGCACTTCGGCGCTTACGCGGTAGTTATGGCCGTGCAACCGTTCGCAGACGTCGCCGTCGTAGGTGATGAAATGCCCGGCGCTGAACACCAGGTATTCCTTGTCGATGCGGACATGATATTTTTCGTTCATCAAAAATGGGCCGGCAACCGTCAGCCGGCGCTGGGTAGATGTTTTTTCTGGAAAACAAAACAACCGCTGGACCACGGCCGCGGCCATCGGCGGACCGCACCGAGGCATTTCCAGGTTTCCGCAGCAAACCTCACCCGCGGCGTCTTTGGCCGGTGGCCGGGGCCGAATGGGAGAGGAGGTTGGGGAAAGGGAGAGGGTAATATTTTCTCCCGCCAAAGGACCTTGTGGATTGGGATTTGGGTCAACCGGATTTCCACAGAGCCCCCCTGGCCCGGTCGGGTTCAATTATCTCATCTCGCAACAACGCAAACAAACCCGCCGCGATCAGGTCGGCCGTAGTGCCCGGGTTGCGGCGGTGCCCGTCGCTGCGCAACCAGAAGTCCAGATCGGCGACCGCCTGCTGGTAGGCGGCCGCGGGAGGTGGCCCGGCTTGGAGAACCTTCGCCGCCCGGGCGGCCGCTTCGGCGGCCACGTCCGGGCCGCATTTCCGAGCAATCAGGCTGTCGGGATAGTGAGCCATCAGCCGCAGATGCGCCTGCACGACGGCTGCGGTCAGGCCCAGCCTGGCGTCCAGTCCGTCCCGCAACGAAGGAATCACAAACTGAAACAGGTCGGCGAAATTGTTGGAGTATTGTCGAGCGACCAGGTCGCGGTCGGCAGCGGCCCGCATGGCGGGCAACAGGTCCAACGGCGCCGGTCCGGCCACATCCCATTCCGGCACTCGGCCCAACCCCCCCGCTGCGGCAAGGCCGATCGCCTGGTAGACCTGCCGAGCGTCCGCTGGGTTCAGCCCGCTTAAGACAAGCCGCACACCCTCCTGCAGATCGGTGTCGCGGGGGACCGCGGCCAGCGGTGCCAACAAGAGAACCGTTCCCAGGTTGGTATTCGTATCGACCAGCTGCCGCGTGGCCCAAATGGCGTCCCACACGGTCTGCCCGACACCCGTTTCCCGACCCGCGCGTTCCATGGCTGGCCCGATGGCCACGGCACTGGCGACAAAATCGCCAAACGTAAGATCTTCGAAATCGGCCGCGCGGTGCACGTTGCCCGGTTTCGGGACCATCACCTCCCACAGGCAGGCCAGCGTTGCGGATTGTCCGATCGTCAGTCGGTTCATGAAACGATTCCGCCCGCGTCACGGGGCGGTTTGCGGCCAGCGCGTCGTCTACCTGGCCCGCCCCAGACTTACCGTCGCTTGACCCGCAGTTCGTGTCCCGTCCCAGCTAGGGACAGCCGATTCCCGCCACGTTGTTGACCGGATTTCTTTCCAAAAAATCGCCAACCAGCGGTACGATCCGCTCGTGAGCGTCCTGGACCACGTAGTGCCCGGCATCGTCCAGACGATGGACTTCCGCTTCGGGAAAGATCTCCAGGAATCGATCGAGGCATTCCGGGCGGAAACACCAGTCGCGCATCCCCCACACGAACATCATGGGCCGGTCCGCCAGCTGGTGCAATTGCGCTTCCAGATCGGCCAGGACGGCATAGGTGGGATGTCGGCGCGAGGCGGGGATGTCTTTGACAAAGCGATAAATGGCAGTGCGATGCGCCCAGCAGTCGTACGGTGCCAGCAGTCCCTGGCAAACGGGCGGCTCCATCCGCTCGTGATGCCGGACCGCCATGCTCAGCGCCGCTCGCGCAAACAGATTCAAGCCTTGCACGGCCAGCCGGCCCAGAAGTGGAGTGCGGCAGATGCGGATCCGCCAGGGAAAGTAAGGGGGCGGGTAGGCGCCCGTATTGAACAGGACAAACCGCGCATAGCGATCCTTCTCGGCGACGGCGGCCCCCAGACCGATGGGGCCACCCCAATCATGAGCCAGCAGGGTGACCTGCCGCAAATCCAAATGCTGAACCAGACGCTGGAGATTCTGCGTGTGCTGCCCCAGGTGGTAGGGATAGCGTATCGGCTTGTCACTCCATCCGCAGCCGATGTGATCCGGTACGATCACGCGGTACCTGTCGCGCAAGGCCAGCACCAGATCGCGCCAATAAAAGGACCAGGTCGGATTGCCGTGGACCATCAGCAGCGGCTGGCCGCTGCCTTCGTCCAAATAGTGGCAGCGATACCCGTCCACGCTGAACCACCTGGATTCGAACGGATAGAGCGCTTTCCAGTCAACGGAGGATGGCATCGGCGAATCGCTACACGTCACAGACCCGCACCGCCTCGCTTAGCCCGGCCAGCGGCTCACGGGTGGGAATGAATTCGTGGCCCACGTAACCCCCATAGCCGATCTTCACCAGGGCCTCCATGCAGGGCGTGTACTGGATCTCCTGGCTGCCATCCAGTTCCCCGCGCCCCGGATTCCCGGCCGTATGCACATGGTTGATGGCATCCTTGCATTGGTGAATCCGGGTGATGAGATCTCCATCCATGATCTGCACGTGGTAGATATCGAACAGCAGTCCGAGCCGGGGTGAACCGACCTGGCGAATGATCTTGAGGCAGTAATCGGTATGGTCGCCCTGGTATCCCGGATGCCCTTTCATGGGATGGGTCGCAACTCGCGAGTTGAGCATTTCCAGGGAGAGGTTGATTTTTTTCTTTTCTGCGTGGCCGACGATTTTCTTGAATCCGGCCACGCAGTTTTTGATCCCTTCCTCCGGATCGATCACGCGTCGGCCCTCGGGGGGAAGTTTTTCGAGATCGGGAATGCCACCGCCGGCCCAGTCGCCCGTCTCTTCCGCATAGCCGGTAAAGGTGATTACCGTTTTGAAGCCGGCAGCGGCGGCGTTGTCGATCGATTGGGTCAACATCTCGATGCAGGCGGACTGGTAGCGGGGATTGTTCATTCCTTGCACGAAGAGGTGTGAGGGTACGATCGCGCAGGACAGGTTGTACTTTTTCAGGGTAGCCCAATGCTCTGGACCCACCAGTTCCACACTTTGACAACCCAGCTTGTGTGCGACCTGGCAGGTCTGTTCGACGTCCCAATATTCGGCAAAGCACCAATGCACGATCGAGTGACGAATATGGCCTTTCAACGCCGCCGCGTCTTTGGATTGCGGGTCGGCGGCCATCCCGCTGCCAGCCAGCCCAACCACACCCGCGGCGGCCCCGGCCGCCCCCTGCAACATGCGACGGCGGCTCAGAATCGTGCTTTGCGGACAGTTCGTTTGCATGGCGGCGTATCCGACTTCGAGGTGCCCTAGAGGCGTGAAAAGAATGACGAGCGTGCCAGCGGCCTGGGGCGGTGAGACAGCCAGCCAGCGGCCACAGCCTGGCTGTATTCTAACGATCACCGCCGACCGTTTGTACCAGTCGCACCGCGGCGGGCCCGCGAGGGGGAAAGGAATCGCGGCGGCCAGCGCGTGCCGGACGGACGGCGGGCAGCCTGCAGATGGCCGGGCGGCCGGCAAACCTGGCTTGCGGACAGGCCATTTGCAGTGCGACGGCCGGGTCCTGGCCGGGTCACAAGGTCTGCAGGAAATCGGGGCTGAAAAGGGTGGCGTGGCCGGTCAACCGCCCGCAGGCCGTGGCGGCCGCTGCCCTAAAACCGTTCGCCCAGCAGGCGAATCGCACCCGGTTCGCCTTCCCCGCCGTTGGCGATCTTTTGCACGTCGCGAACGTGCTCGTGGCAGTTGATGCAAGTGGAAACGGACTGCATGTACAGAAACGAGGCCCCTTCCAGGTTCGCTTTTTCAGCCAGGCCACGCAGCCGGATGATGAGTCGGCGGAATTCGGCGTGGTAATGTTTGTGGACTGGATCGTCGATATTTTGCCAGGCGGCCACGTCGGTGATCCGCACCAGTTCGTCCGCCCCTTTGCGGATCTGCGCGAAATCCTTGGTCAGCAGGCCCTCAAAAACTCTTTGCGAACTGGCCAGCTTGGCCCGCATCAAGGGCCGCGCGTCCTCGCGGTCCAGCAGCGGCCGGAGCGGCGCGGCCGCCTCCTGGCCCGTCGTCCGCGAAGAAAAAGCCCAGCAGGTCAGGAGGATCGGCAGGCAAGTCGCCAACGTCAGCAAGAGATTCAGTCGAACTTTCATGGACTCGCTTCCTTGTCGTTGAGGGTGTCACGAGCTCGCCTAGGCTGGCAACTTTGGCGTGCGGCAAACAGACAGGCGACCGCCAGCCGACCAGCTAACGATCCTGCGGCTGGTCCGCTTCCAAGGCAACCAGCGCCCCGCTGGAAACAAAAACGCGCAGTCCGCTTTCCGTTTCAACCTGCACATAGCTGCCCGCCTCCCGGAGGATGCGGACTTTGGTCCCTTGGGTCAGCGTTCCGTCCGCGGGCCTCCCCTGTTGGGGACCGGTCGAGTAGAAAGCCGCGTCCGCGTTTAACGCGTGAGTCGGCTTCTCGTCCGTTTCCGTGATCGGCAGCTCCTGGTCACGAAGATGTCGATGGCAATTCACACAGCTTGCGGTAACCTGCATAAACGCCAGGGTCGCGCCGTCTAGATTTTTGCGACTCGCCTGGCGACTCAATTCCCGGTTCGCATGGCGAAAAAAGCCGAGCTGAGTCTGGTATTCGGTGTCCTTTCCGCGTGCCCATCTTTCCAGCTGAGTCATCGTATTCATGCGATCGGCGTTTTCGCGCATCGCCTCAAAGTCGGACGTGGCCAGGGCCGACAGCACGTTTTCGGCATACTTGATCTTCGTCCGCATCCACACGCTGGGACCTTTGCGAGCCCCCTCCTCGGCGCCGGGAGCGGCCTCCTGGGGGGGCGCCTCTTCCGCATTCCCCCTGCCCACCACCAAACAAACGAAAATTCCCAGTCCGCCAAAAAAAGTTCTGATCCAGATGCTTTCTTTCCGATTCATACTTTCTTTATCCTTTGCTGCCATCGGCCCCACCAGGATCCAGGTTGCACGCCAAAACTTGATCGTAGGCCCGTTAGCATGGCAGAACTCTTCCCGGCCGAAAATACCAATGCCTGCGCCACGCCTGGCAGCGGGAGAAAGCGGGAGAAAGAAAATGAAGTGAAAATTCGTCCCGCGGCCGCGCGCCGGCCTTGGGGACAGCGTGGCTGCGGGCCGATCGCCATCGGCCAACGCCTTGCCGAAAGGAAGCGGTGTGCGAAACCGCACATCCATGCGGTCACCAGGGCCGCCGCACAGGGCAGTGGGTGAGGATCGCCGGCAGCCCGGCTAGTCCGCCGTCTGCGGGAAAAAGGGGGGCTGCTGCGAGGGTCTTCTCCGTCCGGGCTGTCGGCTTGCGGCCCCCGCGGATGGCCGGACGGCCGGGGATCGCCGAGGGTCCCTGGCGGGCCGCGGGAAAGAATAGCCGCTGTTCGCCCAAGCTGCGGCGAGGACCGTTGCTGTCGGGCAGAGGCGGGCTCCGCCGGGTGGCCCCTGCTGGTCACCGGCCAGCCTACCCTTCCTCGGCAAACAACTCGACGAAGTCGAACGCGGAAATGATGCCGAACAAGCGAAACTCGTCATTCATCACCAGGACCCGGTGAATTTTTTTGTCTCGCATCCTGCGGGCCACTTCCCGGATCGGTGTGGAGGCTTGGACATAAACGACGTCGGGCGACATCACCTCGCTGACAGAGATTTCGGCAAATTCTTCCAGTGCGAACGAGGTAATCCGTACGCTCTCCCATTGCTGGGTGTCCGGATTGAAATGGCGTGCCATGTCTGAGTTCGCTTCCGCCAGAAACTCCGAATGTTCCTGTTCGTAATTCAGAATGTCCGACGCCGTAATCACACCCACACACTTGCTCTTCGAATTCACTACAGGCAAGCCGGTAACGTGATTTTGCGTCATGAGATTCATGGCGTCCTGCAGGTTATCGCTGTCATACACGACCACGACATCCCGCTGCATGATATCGCTGGCGGTTAATTCTTTGGTCTTGCTGTGGCTCATCAAGGCTTTCCTTTCTTATCCATCCCCCAAGGCGGCTGGCGGGCTGCGAAGCTGCTGTGCATGCTGATCCACTTGTTTTGCATTCTTATCCACTTTCGCGCGGCTTATCAAGGGCGTTCCCCCTCCCCTGCCCCCCCCGCGGCTCGCCCGGTGGCGGCGGCCGGGCGGCGGTGGTCCAGCGTGTTGTGGGCGGCTAATATCTGGGGCATGCGGATTTTGATTGTCACACCGGCCGCGCGGGGATCACGAACGGGCAATCGTGTAACGGCCTTGCGATGGGCCCGTATCCTGGGCCAGCTGGGGCACCGCGTGGGGATCGATACGCGTTATCAGTCCCAGGCCTGTGATCTGCTGGTCGCCCTGCACGCCAAACGCAGTGCCCAGTCGGTGGCCCGGTACGTATCCCGGCAACCGGCCAGTCCCTGTATCGTGGCCTTGACCGGGACCGATCTCTATCGCGATATCCACAGGCAAGCTGCCGCCCGCCGCAGTCTGGCCGCCGCCACGCGGCTGGTCCTGCTGCAACCGGATGGCATCCGGCATTTGCCGCGGGGGCTACGCGGCAAGGCGCGGGTGATTCTGCAATCGGCCGTGCGTCCCCGCGGCAAGCCACGGAAGTTGAAGACGGTGTTTGAGGTTTCGGTCAGTGGCCATTTGCGGGCGGTCAAGGACCCTTTTCGAGCGGCCCGGGCCGCGCGGCGACTGCCTGCGGCCTCTTGCATTCGTATCATTCATATCGGCGCGGCGCTCAGCGACACCCTTCGCCGCCAGGCGGAAGCCGAGATGCAGAACAACCCCCGTTATCGGTGGCTGGGCGAACTGGCGCCGGGTGCAGCCCGCCGCCGCGTGGCCCGCAGCCGCCTGCTGGTGCTGAGCTCAAAGATCGAAGGCGGGGCGAATGTCCTGGCCGAGGCCCTCGTGGCCGGCGTTCCCGTGCTCAGCTCGCGAATCTCCGGGTCGCTCGGCATGCTGGGCGAGGACTACGACGGATACTTTCCCACGGGCGACACCCGCCGGTTGGCTCGGTTGCTGAGCGACGTCGAACGTGATGGTCGGTTTTATCGGCGGTTGCAGGAACAGTGCCGCCAGCGAGCCAAACAATTTACTCCCGCCCGTGAAAAAAATTCGTGGAAACGGCTGTTGGCAGAAATCGGTTGAGCGGCCCGGGTGGCAGCGATCACCGCCGCATCGGGTTCCCCCCCCGCCGCGCCGATCGCCCTGCCACGCTGCCCGCGGCCCCTTCGCCCCAAGACCGTTTCATGGAGGACCGGTCTGGTCACCAGCCGCAACGCGGCCCCAGGCCCCAGCCTGACGAGCCAGAGTCAGGACACGGCCAGCCCCTGGACACGTTAACCCTAGAAACCGCGATCCGGCCCGAAACCGACCTCGCCGCGACGGCGGCTAGGCGGCGTGCGGGGCGGCGGACCGCGCCAGAATCTTTTCGCAGGCGGTAACCACATCGGCCACGGTAATGGCCTGCATCGCCCAATTCGACGCTCGACGCCGTTCGCGATGACCGCCCTCCTGAAAATGTCGTTGGAGGGCAATGTGCTGGGATCCGTAAGGACCGCAATCCTGCGGACGGGTGGGACCGTACAACCCGATGGAGGGAGTACCGACGGCGGCCGCCAGGTGCAAGGGTCCCGTATCGGAACCGACGAAGAGGGCCGCGTGGCGGGCGAGCGTGGCCAGTTCGACCAGCGACGTGGGTGGGGCCAGGACGGCATGTTCCGGACTGGCGGCCACGATTTGTCGAGCCCGTTGGAGCTCGTCATCACCCGCCCAGACAATCACGCTGGTCAAGCGGTGGGTGCATCCCAGGCGGTGGGCCAGGGCCGCGAAATGACCCTCGGGCCAAAGTTTCGAGGGCCAGCCGGCGCCGATATTGAGGAGGGCGAAGTCGCGGGAGAGGCCATGTTGCCGCAAGAACCTGGTGATGGAAGGTTCGGCCGCCGCATAGCGCGGCAGATCGAAACGGACCTGCGGATGCTCGATCCCCAAGGGCCGCAGCAATTCCAGGCTGCGATCGATCAAGTGCGGCCGCGTGTTGGCGACCAGTTCGTTATTCAGCAGCCCGCTCAACTCGCGACCATGCTGACCGGCAAACCCGATCCGGCGGCTTGCACCGGCCAGCCGGCTGACGCAGGCGCTTTTGGTCAGGGACTGCGGATCGATGGCCACATCAAATGCCAGTTGGCGCAGCCGTTGGCGCAGGTTCCAGATGGCTCGCGGGGACTTCAGCCAGCCGCCGGGCAGGCTGATCAGTTCGTCCAGGGCGGCGTGTCCTTCCAGGAGGGGTGCGGCCGAGCGGCCGATGGCCCAGGCAATGAACGCTTGTGGAAAATGCTCGCGCAACGCCGTCAGAACCGGCACCGTAAGGATACAGTCGCCGATTGCCGAGAGTCGAGTGATGAGGATTCGCAAGCTCCGGTTGTCGGCCATGGCGAAATTCGCGCCGGGTTGACTGCAAAGAGTGTTACGGGTGGCACATCCTACTGATCACCCGCTGCATGACGCAAGGCCAACCGATCGTGAGTAACGAGCAGAAAAGACCGAATTTTCCTGATCCAAAAAAATATCCGCCGCGGGGGTCTAACCGCGGCGGGTTGGTTTGGAAGCGACGATGGATTTTCGGTCTCCGAGCGGCCACGGGTGGCCGCTCGGCTTGTCCCTGATTGTTAGACGAGCTCTTTTTTGGCGCCGATGAGCGTGCGGAGCCGTTCGGCCAGCAGGGCGGCGTCGAAGGGCTTCTTGAACGTCTCATTGATGCTGGAACGATCAAAGCTGATCGAGCTGCCGTCATCGGGCAAGAGAGCGATCAAGATCGTTTCGGTGAACTCGTTGTTGCGACGCAGATTTTGACAAATCTGCAGCGCCTCGACCTGTCCTATCGAGAAATCAACGATGATACAATCGGGGTGGAAGCTTTCGGACTGAATTCCCGCTTCGAAGCCGCTGGCCGCTGTCGCGACCCGAAACGCCTTCTCAGGCGGCAATTCCCGCTTGAGGTTTTCGATCAGAACCTGGTCTTGAGCGACGATGAGGACTTTGGCCATGGCCTCGTCTTCCAGGTCGCCCAAGGGCATACCATGTTCCTTGAGAAACTTGATCAAATACTCGCGTGGGATCCGCCGGTCCTGGGAACCAGGGATGCGGTAGCCCTTCAGCCGGCCCGAATCGAACCACTTACTGACAGTGCGCGGGGCCACTTTACAGATCTTTGCGACCTGTCCAGTTGTGAAGACCTTCATTGCAGGCTCTCCATTTATCTCGCTTGGTTTCACTTCATTTCCAGCCAGCAACCAAAGTCACCAACAAGAAACGTTCGCCCCGTTCGCAATCATCCGACCTGTCAGTTGTCTGCTCCTTCGCGCCGGCTGTGGGTAAACCGAACAATCGCGAGCTCTGGGTCGGGGCAAATCCTGATTCAACGAAAAATGGCGGTGTTACAGTTCCTTCCGATCTGTGCCGCGGTTTACACCATCGCATCGCAAATGCACATCGCGAAGATCTGAGGCAGGTTAAGCAACGGGTGCGTAACCGGCTGAGACTTTCGTGATGACCTTCCGATGGCGACCGGCAAGGTCAGTGGGTGGAGGGATTTCGAGCGGGAGGTGTGGCGGAAGTCGGATCCGCTACACCCGTTAAAGGCGTGAACCTTCAGGCTGGTTGTCCCCCCTAGAAAGCACTCGCCAGAAGCCGTTGTCGAAAAGCTGTCGCTTTGCGAAAGGCTTCAAGCAGTAAGTGCTTCCGAGAGTTAATTTCGAGTTTTCAGGGGGTGTTACTTTAGAAAGTTTCACGAGTCGTATTGTCTGACCGGATCTGAACGCGCTTGACGACGCTTCCTAGAGCCTCGGTTTGTCGGCTGGTACCGCCACAAACCTTTGTAACTGCTAGCCTTAAGTCGCCTGGATGTGCCGTGTCTTCCGGTTCTCGCAGCTCGTCGCGATGCGTAACAAAAACCTGGTATGCCAACCCGGACAGCTGAATCGGCGCGGCAATTGGTATCGGAGTTTGACGATCGTGCGGATTGTCCCGCCCCCGAGGTCACTCGCCCCCCCGGGGTCAGGTCGGGACCTACTGACTTGGATGCTGGAAATGGCGGTCATACAGCCCAGGGCCGGCTGCACAGCAGCCGTACGTGTTGAGCCTGCAAGCATGGGAACGGGAGGGGGTCCTGACTGGTGGCGGTTTGTGTCAGCACCCCGGCTGCTGAGTGCCATCTTGGCGAGAAGGGATGGCGTTTCCGCCTGAGGTCGGGCTTGAGCAGCCGGGGTGCTTCTGGCCCGGAGAAACCAAGAAACCAGACGCGCTACTTAATGGGATAACTTGGCAAAATTGGGTAGACCGGAGGGGGTCGGGAGTCTTTTTCGCCACCCGTCCCCTTATCTATCGAAACAGGGTTTTCTAAAGGCGAAAAAGACTCCCGACCCCCGGTTGTGGGGCCTGCTGGCTTGTTTCTGTGCCCGCTTGGCGGTTGGCGGCCAGAGCGGTCATTGAGGGAACGGGCTTGTCTTTCGCCGTCGTTGCTTGTCAGGCCGCTTGCGTGCCATCTTTTTCGGCACCCTCGCCAACATGTTCTGCCTCGTCGTCGTCGGCCGATCGCAGGATTTCACCTGTTTCGGAGACATCCTCAAAGCGGACGGAAACGCGTTTGGAGATACCTGATTCCTGCATGGTCACGCCGTAGAGGGTACCGGCGCAGGTCATGGTTTTCTTGCTGTGCGTGACGACGATGAACTGGGTCCACTGGAGAAAATCGTTGAGCACCCCAATGAACCGCTCGATATTCGCTTCGTCCAGCGCCGCATCGACTTCGTCCAGGACGCAGAACGGGCTGGGGCGGCTACGGAAGATGGCCAGCAGGAGGGCGACGCAGGTCATGGTTTTTTCGCCGCCGCTGAGCAACGAGATGCTGCGGGGTTCCTTACCGGGGGGTCGGGCCACGATTTCCAGGCCGCTTTCCAGGATATCTTCATCTTCGTCAACGACAATATCTGCCTGTCCGCCCCCGAACAGTTTGCGGAACAACGCCTGAAAGTGTCCTCGCACGGTCTCTAACGTTTCGACAAACAGCCGCCGACTGTCCTCGTTGATTTTGTCGATGATCTGTTTCAGCGAGTTTTTGGCCTTGGTCAGGTCCTCGTACTGCGTCGACAAATCGCTGAAGCGGGTCTCCAGTTCTTCCAATTCTTCCAGGGCTTCCAGGTTGACATTACCGACATTGCTGATTTTTCGCCGCAGGTCGACGATTTCTTCTTCGATCGCTTCGCGTTCGTGCTGTTCTTCTTCCGTGGGCTCGTGTTGCAACGCGGCCAGATCGATCTGGTAGTCTTCCAGCATGCGGGTGGCGAGGGCATCGCGTTCGTGCTGGACTTTGCCGGCAGCCAGTTCTTGTTCGTGAACATCTTTTTCCAATTGCCGCAGGGCGGATCGGACTTTTTGCACATCCACCACAGCCGCGCCGCGTCGTTGGCGCAGCTGTTCGACCGCCGCGACGCGTTCTGCCGAACGGTTTGCCAGGTGTTCTTTTTCCAGGTAGAGCGTGGCGAGTTTCGTCTCTTCCTGCAGGATGCGGTGATCGGCCTCCTCCGCTCGCTGCTCGGCTTCACGCAGCAAGCCGCGGCTTTCGTCAATCGCCTGCTGCCGTTCGCGCTGGTCATGCTGGAACTGCCGCAAGCGGAGCGCCAAGCTGTCCAGTTGCTGCTCGCTCTTCGCCAGCTCGACCTTGGCCGTCGTCAGTTCCGCGGCCCACCGCTGCCGTTCGGTTTCGATCTGGTCGAGTCGCTGCTGGTCCTGGTGGATGGTCGCTTCCATGTCCGCCAGATGTTTTTCGATATCACCTCGACGATCCCGCACCATGGCCAGATCGGAGGTGGCTGCATCCCGTTCTGAGCGAGCCTGGCTGAGCTCGTTGTCGAGCGTCATTTTTTTTTCGTCCAACTGTACCTGCCGCTCTTCCACGGCAGACAGTTTGCGATGGATGCCGGCGGCGCTTTTCTGCAGTTCTTCCCGCCGGTTGGCCAGCGTTTCCACTTGCGCGTGGGCATCGGCAACTGCGTCGTTCAAGCATTCGACGCGGCCGGCCTGATCTTCCATGCGGGCGGTGAGATCCGCAATTTCCGTTTCCAGTTGGCGCAGTTCACTGCGGCGCGAGATCAATCCCGTCGCCGTGCTCTTCGGCCCCACGCAGACCGTTCCTTCGGCGAACAGCACCTCACCGGCCTGTGTCACAAAATTCTGGCCAGGGGCGACCTGGGACAATTCCCAGGCGTGGGCCAAGCTGCTGACGATCCAGGTGTCTCCCAACAGCCGTTCGGCCAGATCGGCGTACTGCGGATCGGCTGTCACAAAACGATCCGCTCGGCCGATCACACCCGGACGTCCTTCCAGATCGACGCGTGGCATGCGGGTATGGGCCGCCGCGGCGACCTGGGTGGGCACGAAACCGACACGTCCGTCCAGCCCATGTTGGCCGTCCACCAGCAGCTGCCGCAACGCTCGACTTGGCTCGACCACCAGATAAGCGGCACGTTCTCCCAGGGCCGTTTCGATCAGGGGCGCCATGTCGACGCGGACCTTGAGGACGTCGGCGACCAGGCCTCGCACATCGCGCCAGGGTCCTTCGTGGGGTGCCTGGCGGCTAGCCGCCAGCACTTCTTTGACGCCGGCGTTGAGCCCTTCTTGCTGACGTTCCAGTTCCCGCAGCACCATGGCCCGCTCGCTGGCCCCTGAAAAAGCCTCGCGATACCGGGCCAGGTCTGCCTGGCCTTCCTGCAGCTCTTTTTGAAAGCCGTTCAATGCCTGCCGTGCCTGCTGCAGATCGCGCTGGCAGCCTTCCAGTTCTCCGGCCAGGGCCTGTTCGGTGATCCGCAGTTGGTCCAATTCGCTGGCGGTACAGTCCCACATCTCCACCAGCTTGGCCAGTTGATCGGCACAGCGCCGCAACATCCCCCCGGCGGTATGAATTCGGGTTTCCAGGGAGGTAATTTCGTTGCCCAGGTCGCTGGTTTGCCGCACCATATCCATGTGTTTGCGGCGCTGTTCTTGTTGCTGGGCATACCGCCGATCGTGTTCCTTGCGCAAGTCGGCCAGTGCGGCTTCGATCCGGCCTACCTTTTCGCGCACCTGCTGGTGATGCTGTTCTGCGGCCGTGACATCGGTGGTGGTGGTCTGGACCTGCGATCCCAGGTCGCGTGAGCGGGAGGAGAGGGCGGTTAGTTGAGCGCGATGGCGTTCGGCGTCGCGCTGCATATCTTCGCGACGGCCGCGCTGATGTTCGATGGTCGACTCACAGGTTACAATCTGTTCGTGGTTTTCCGCTCGAGCCGATTCGTTCTGTCGGATCGAATCTTCTTCCTGGCCGATTTCTGTTTCCCACCGGACCAGTTGCTGGTCCAGATCGTCAGCTTCCTGGTTCCGCAACGCAATATCGCTGCTCAGCATTTCCAGTTGCCGTTGGTGGGTTTCCAATTGCTCGCTCAGATGTCGCCAGTCCGTCAGGCCCACCTGGGTTCGCAACTCCTGTAGCCGGTCGGTGTATTCTTTGTATCGTTGAGCCTTGGCGGCCTGGCGGCGGATGGTCCGCAATCGATTTTCGACTTCTTCCACGATGTCGGAGAGTCGGAGGAGGTTCTGTTCGACACGATCGAGCCGGCGGATGGCCTCGATTTTCTTTGCCTTAAAACGGCTGATACCGGCCGCTTCCTCGAAGATCAGGCGTCGGTCGCGGGGGGACGCCTGCAGCATCACATCGACTTTACCCTGTTCGATGATGCTGTACGCCTGGGTGGAGACGCCGGTGCCGGCAAACAGATCGCGAATGTCGCGGAGGCGTCGCGCCTGTCCGTTGATCAGATACTCGCCTTCCCCGCTGCGGTAAACGCGTCGGGTGACATGCACTTGAGGGGTGTCGATTGGCAGGCGACCGTCAAGGTTGTCAAAGGTGAGGGTGGTTTCAGCGGAGTTGAGCGGCCGGCGGGTACCGGAACCGTTAAAGATGACGTCGGCCATCTCCTTGCCCCGCAAGCTCTTCACGCTCTGCTCGCCCAAAACCCATTTAATAGCGTCAACGATATTCGATTTACCCGAACCGTTCGGGCCGACAACGACGGTAATGCCCGGCGGAAACTCGAATCGAGTCTTGTCGGCAAAGCTTTTGAAGCCGACCAGTTCCAGCGCTTTGAGCATGGGCGAGACAGGTTGGAGGGGGGGTGAGGCGGGTGGCAGGCCGATCGTTTCAGCCCGGTTTGCCCGCCGCCAAAACGTGTGCGAACATCGATCTTGGCGCCGTGCCAGCACAGCTGGCGGCAGCGGCCGTGGCGACCTGCTTGAACGGGGTTTGCTTGTCCGAGGCCTCCACGCCCCCCGCACGGGCCTAATTTCGCCAACGATTCCACATTTTACCAACGGAACGAGCGACTGGCCACGACGATTCGGCGGGAAAATCGGGCTCGGCTGCGGGACCTTCCGCCGGCTGGGCAGCGGTGTCGTCGACCGGTTTCCAGGGGTTCTGCCCGCGGTCGAGGTCTGGCTGGGGGCTGTCGACCGTCTCCAGCTCAGCCGGCTCGTCTGCCAGCACGGGCTGCGATGCGGGTTGATATCCACGCGGTCGGCCGGGGATGGCATCGACCGCCAGGCGGCATTCCAGGGAACGGCTGGCCTTGGCCTGCAGCAATGCCTGAACGACGTCCCGATAGGTCCCTCCCACTTCGACAATCGCCCGCACGACTTCTTCGATATCGGACGATACCTGTCGGTGTTTGTCCTGTTGACTTGGCGCAAAATTGGTAACGGTAACAGGTCCGTCTTGTTTGGCATTGATTCGAATATAGCGCCCGGCATCCAGAATCAGTGGCTGGCGCAGTTGCATCCGGTTTCCGAACAGTACGATTTCCGGTCGGGATGTCCGCGCGACGTGAACCAGGGGGGTGCCTTCCCCTCGAATCACGTGCAGATGAAAGCGGCCTTCCAGCAGTTCGCCACGGACGACCGGATCGTTGGGATCCATGGCCCACAGAGCGCGAAAAGCCCCGTAGCGTGTTTGAGCGCTGTTGCCGGAGAGCAGTTTGACTAATTCCTGGCGAGCCGCCGGCTGATCCATGGCGCTTAGTGCGGCCAGCGCCTCTGCCCGCCACGCCGCTTCCTGCTCGGCCGCAACCCGCAACGGCTCGGCTGCCGACTCGACATCCAGATAGGCCAGCGCCTCGGCTGCATAAAAGCGGACCTCCGGGTTGTCGGCGACAAGCCCCTTTTTCAAGACGTCGATCGCCTCGCGGCCGATGGCCTCCAGGCGTATTGCCGCGCTGGCGGAGGTGAGCGGATCCAGCAGCTGCCGTTCGAGCAACCGCAAACGCACACCCCGTTCGGCCGGCGATTCCCGCAAAGCAATGCTCTGCACCACCCGCAAATAACGGTCCAGATTATCTTTGTAGCGCGGATGCAAGTCGAGTTCGACATAGCCGTCGTTTTTCGGTTTCGCGACGCCGGACTTGATACCCCGATTGGTGACATGAAATCGTTTGTTGATTGCCGTGCCGATGCTGGCGCTGGTCCGCACATCTTTCTGGTCCGGCTTCAGCAGCAGTCCCAGCGGTCGCGACTTGATCGCCACGCCGCCACCCAGAACCACGCCGCGGCGCTGTGCGGAGGGTTGTTCCTGCGAATCGGAAAACAGGTCGACCAGAACCGGTCCCTGAACGACCGCCAGGTCTTCCCCTTCGCGGACGCGGCCGTCTAACACGGCACGCTCCCGCATGCGCTCAGCGTACAACACGCCATCCCGCAGACTTTCCGTTTCGTTGTCACGCGGTACGCTGACTTCCACATCAAAACGATCACCCTTTTGGATGCCTGGTCGCAAATGGCCACGGACCGTAACCAGCGAAGTCGTATCCGACGAAAGCACGGCGCTGGGTTGTGGGATATCCCGCTTCTGCATGTTGGCGATCATTACAGATCGTTCGGAAGATGGTGGCGGATCGCTGCCGGTGTTATGCAGGTTGCCAACCATGCCGATCGCTTCCACCTGCAAGGGATGCAATCCGTACGGCAGTGCCACCTCGCGGATAAACGTGAGATCCGCGATTTGATCACGCAGATTCTCCGGGCTCTGCAGACGCAGCGCGGATTGCGTGCAACCGATCGTCATCAAGATGACGAACGTCAGCCAGATCGATCCGCGGACAGAGACTGTCCCTTGCTGGCAAACAGGCGGCATACCTCGCTGCTCTCCCTGCAGTGCAAAAAGGATCACAAACGGAATGGACGACAGACAGACAGACGATCATCCCGCGCCAACATGCCGGACCGTTCGCGGCGCCGTTCGCGGACCGCCGGGCCCTGGCCCGGGGACGCGCAGCGAGTTCAGCCCGGATAGATGCGGGTGCGCGGGGGGGAGAGTAGTCCTTCGGCAAAGCACGGTCAAGCCATATCATGCGCAAAATGCTTGCTGGATATGCCGAATTTGCCGGGCCACATCTAACCCGCGACTCCCGCGCCCGCCACTCGCGCCCGCCTGCCGTGCCCTCCGCGGCAGGGACCGGTACCGAACGACCCTTGCCGAACGACCATGGCCCAGCGACCGTTGCCGGGCAGGCACTGCTGGCACGGGTACCAGCCGGCGTGCGGTTCCGGATTGGCTGCCCCGCGGGGGTCTTCCGCGCCGCGGTACTGAGACACCCTGTCCTGAAGCTGACGACAGGGTTGGCCGCGGTCGCGACATCGGCTTTTTGCTTAAGCTTTTGCCACATAAGGGGCTAAGCGATATAATTGCTGCCGGCCCGCTTGTTGCAACCCGCCTGCGTCTGAGGTCAGGCGTGACACTTCGGGTTTCATCGGTGTGGTGAGAGTCGCCAAGAGTTGCGTCGACAGAGGGATTGCCGCGAATCTGGGCGCGTTTCCGCTACCTGAAGATTGAGCGTTGACGGACCAGCACGACGTTGCTGCCTGGGGTCAGGCAGGTTCCCGGTTGGTCAAAGATTCACACGGGGGGGCGGTGCGATGCGTTTTCGTTTCACCTGCGTTGTTCTTGCGCTAAGCTTTTTCTGCGGGCCCGCATGGTCTCAAGGGGTGGGCGAGGCACCGCGGCAGCAGCTGCCTGCCCCCGCCCTGCCGCCGGTGCCAGCAGCCCAGTCCCATCTGCCGACCGGACCGCCGGGTCTTGGCGGTCCGCAGGATGAGGGGGCCCAGGGCGACGGCCAGCACCTCCTCCGCGGCCCGATTCACGAGGCATTTGCCGAACGGGTGGAACGCAATCCCCAGCCGTCCCCGCTGGTCACCCGCCGGCCACCCGAGCCGATCCAGGAGATTCCGCCGGCGATCAAACCGCCGGGCAGCGACGTCCAGTGGATTCCCGGCTATTGGGCCTGGGACGACGAACGGGAAGATTTTGTCTGGGTCAGCGGCGTGTGGCGCAAGGTCCCGCCCGGTCGCCGCTGGCAGCCGGGTTACTGGACCGAGGTCGAAGGTGGCTCGCGCTGGATTTCCGGGACCTGGGCACCGGCGGATGTCGACGAACTTGCCCAGGTGCCACCACCACCCCAGAACCTGGACGAGGGGCCCAGCAGTCCGGCGCCGTCGCACGACAGCATATGGATTCCCGGATGCTGGAACTACCAGGATGGCCATTACCTCTGGCGGCCGGGGTTCTGGTCGACCGGCTACGATGACTGGGTCTGGGTGCCGGAACGGCATCTGTGGACGTCGGGCGGCTACGTGCACTGCGGCGGCTACTGGGACTACCCGCTGACCTATCGGGGTTATTTGTTTGCACCCTATGCCTTCTACCGGCCTGCTTATGGCTTTGGCGGCTACTGGTTTACTCCGCGCGTCCTGCTGCGCATCAGCAACGTGTTCGCTCATCTTTGGGTGCGGCCCCCCTACCACCACTATTTTTTCGGAAACTACTACCCCGACCGCTACCGCAAGTCGGGTTACCATCCCTGGCACGACTATCACCGGCGGCACTACAGCCCGTTGTTAGCGCATTACGACTCGTACCACCGCCGCCACGGCATCGACTACCGGCACCACCGCAGCGCTTGGCACGACAAGCACGTCCGGCGGCCCGATTGGCGACCGCACTCTGTGTACGTCGACCCGCCAGGAAACTTCCCCGCGGATGGCCAACCTGGGCCTGCAGCGGACGCACGTGATCCTGGGTCGGATCGTCGATGGAGCCGGCTTGACGACGCCCCCCTCTCCCACGCTCGGCACCGGCTGGACCAGCATCCGCATGACGGTCGGCAAAACATGGCCACGGGTGTGGACCAGCTGGCGAAACCGGAGATCCGCCAACGTGACCAGGGTGTGCGTCAAGCGGTGTTTTTGCAGGAACCGCAGCGGCGAGCCATCGGTAGGGCGCGGCAGCAGGAGGTACAGCGTCTGGCCGAGCGGCGGAAAGAGCAAATGCAGGCTCGCCTGGCCAACGGCCCCCGAACTGTGCAACAAGCCGGTACGCGTCGAACCCTGAAGCCGGCGGTGCGGAATTCCGGACAACCCGACGATGCCCTCCAGCCGCTCGGCCAGCCAGCTACGGCCCCCGGATCTTCACGACGGGCAGACCTCGTCCCGCCGCGTGGCCGGATAGATAACGAGGCACGGCAGTCGGCCCATCCTCATCGCAAATCGTCGCCAACCACGCGACCAGGGCGGGACGATGGTCGCCCAGTCTGGTCGCTTCCGCGGTCCAACGGCGGTCGCCTGGTCACCCCCCCGCGCGACCGGTCGGCTGACCCCGTTACCCATCTGCGTCCAGGTCGCCCCGCGCCGCAGCAGCTGGACGTTTCCCGCAGCCGTTTGGCGCCCAGCGGCGATCGTCGTGTTGGCGACCGTCAACCGCCAGGCCGCTCGACTCGCTCAGCCGGGCCAGCGGCTTTGCCCGCGGCGAGCGGCGCCAGCAGCTCGCGTTCTGGATTTTCCCCGTCGGGTTCTTCCCGGCGCGAACTTTCCCGGTCGGGATTTTCCCATCCGGGTGGGGCGCGTGGCGGGTCCCGGTCCAACCTGTCGCACGGTTCTGAACGGGCCGGTTTTTCCCAAGGCCCGTCGAAGTCCAGCGTGTCGCGCGGCCCGGCAGGCTTCGCCCCTGGACCGTCGCAGTCAGGTATTTCCCGAAAATCGTCTGGTGTAGCGCGGAAACCGTCTGGCTTTTCCCGGGGACGGTCGCACAGCAATTTTTCGCGCGGCGGTGGACGGGGTGGGAAGCGTTGAGCGGAAGGAACGGATGAGCGTGGATGTTGCTTTGGCACCGCCTCCGCTGCCCCTGCTGGTCACCGGTGTGGCGGGCGTCGCAGGCTACAATGCGCTGGAATATTTTCACAGCCGCTATCCCGGTCAGGTCATCGGCGTGCGGCAGATTGACAACTGGCCGCTATCGGCCCCGCATATCGTCCCCTGCAACGCGGAAGACCGAGAGGGTCTGCAGCGGCTGTTTGACCACTACCAGTTTCGCTCGGTTTTAAACTGCGCCGGCAATTGTGCGTTGAAATCTTGTGAACTCGATCCGCCCCTGGCCTGGCGGACAAATGTGCAGGGGATCCGCAATCTGTTAACGGTGCTTAACGGCGGCGACGTGCGGCTGGTCCATCTTTCGATCGACCTGGTATTCTCCGGGAGGGCCAATGGGGGTCACGTCGAGTGGGACGCGCCGGACCCGGTGACCGAGTATGGCCATTCGATGGCGGCGGCCGAGCGCTTGGTTTTGATCGCCGACCCGCGGGCCTGCATCCTCCGAATTTCGCTCCCCATGGGGATCAGTTTCAACGGGCACGCGGGGGCCATCGACTGGATCCAATCCCGTTTTAAAAAGTCCTTGCCGGCCACGTTGTATTTCGACGAAATCCGCACGCCCACCTACACGGATTGCCTGAACCGCTTGTTTCACGTCACCCTGGCTGGGGCCCTGGCTGGCCTCTACCATGCGGGGGGCCCGCGACGGTTGAGCCTTTACGAGATCGCGCAAATCGTTAATCGCGTCGGCGGCTACGACCCGCGTCATCTGCACGGTTGCCCGCGGATTCAAGCCGGCCCGATACCGCCGCGGGCCGGCAATGTCTCGCTGGATTCGACACGCCTGGCCCATTCCGTCGGCTTCCAACCATTCGATCCCTGGCCGCTGGACAACCGCTGGCTGCCCACGCACCGCGCATGGCATTTTGAACGCCCGCCCCACGAACGCGGTTCACCGCAGTTGCTGGCCGAGATCCTCTATCGCAATCCGGCCAAAGCAAGTCGGAGCAGGGTTATTTAACCGCCAGACTCCACGCCGATATCCTCGTGCCATAGCGCCGCACGCGTGCGAATGAAATGACTCATCAGCTCCACACACCGCTGGTCATTCACCACCACCACTTCCACACGGCGCTGACGCAAATAGTCCTCCGGGCCCCGGAAGGTCTGGTTTTCCCCGATCACGATCCGGGGAATCTTGTAAAGCAAGGTGGCTCCGCTGCACATGTCGCATGGTGAAAGGGTCGAAAACAGTGTGGCCCGCTGGTAATCCGCGGCCTTCAAGCGGCCGGCATTCTCCAGGCAATCCATTTCCGCGTGCAGAATGGGGCTGCCGCGCTGGATACGGCGATTGTGGCCTCGCGCGACAATGTGATCGTCGATGACCAGCACCGACCCGATCGGTATCCCACCCTCCTGCTGGCCCAGCACCGCTTCCTCGATGGCCGCGTTGAGAAAAATGTCCATGATCTGTCATCCTTTCGAACAAGGTTTTTTGGTAACACTTGAGCCGAATGGTGGCTGAAGTCGTGAGACTTCAGTAGTTTGCCTTGGCTACCACCCTGACGATCCGAATGTTCACAAATTCGGCTCTATCAGGCCGCGCCGCCCGTCGGCTAAAGTGTTACGTTTTTTGTTTGATCAGGATTTCCGTTTGATCAGCATTTCCGCAGGGGAAGCTTTCGCCAGCCGGGGAGAGCGTCGAGCGGCAGGTAAGGATTCGGCCGGCGGGCGGCAGGGCCGCATCCGCCGCACAGGTAAACCGGCTGCCAGCCCGGCGACCACGGCAGGGAACCAACGTCAGGCAGGCTGATCGCACATTATTCTGTGCCACGACCCCGGCGGTTGAATCTGTCCAACGGTCGACAACCTGCCTGGTGACAGATCCATCGCCCGTGGTTTCTCAACGCTCAATTTTCAGGTAGCGAAACTTGCCCAGGGTGTCGGCCATGTTGCGGTCGGGCCAGGCGTTTCGGCAGTTCCCCTGCCACCGAAAATCTTGGCGACTTTCGCTTGGGCGGCAAGGGCGAAATTTGGATGAGGCTGATACAGGTTTAGCTATTCTACCGCCGGGACGCCGAGCGGGGCTGTTTGATCTTGCTGACAGATCTCGATTCTGATAGCACTTGCCCGCGGCTCAGCCTCAGGACTCCCTTCGTGCCTGACCAACCCTCTGTAGAACTGATCCAGCTGCTCGACCAGCTTGACCTGGCATCGCGCGGCGACATCCTGGCCGTCGGCCGCCGCGCGCGTCGCCTGGCCCGGGGCCTGCCGGTGTTCGACTCGGTCTGGGTCGACGCGCTGGCTCAGGCGGGGGTCTTGACCCCCCTGCAGGCCACCCAGATCAAGGCGGGTCGGGGGCACCACCTTCGGGTCGGGGAATACATCCTCCAAACAACGCTCGACGCACCCCCCTACGCACAACTCTTCCGAGCTCGCCATCTATCCTCCGGGACAAAAGTCCAACTGCTGCTCGCCGATATCCCCCCCGGCGATGCATCACAGGCTTCCAAAGAGCTTCAAACGCTGATCGACGTATCGGGACGGCTGGAGCATCCTGTCCTGCTGACGATCCGGGCTGGCGGATTGGAAGCGTCTGGTTCGACGGCGAGGTTGTGGTGCGTGTGCGACGATCTGGATGGCATTACGGCCCAGCGCTGGCTGGTCCCACACGGCCGCATGCCTCACCAGGCAGTTTTGCATGTCGCTCAACAAATGACCTCCGCACTCGCCGAACTGGAACGGTACGAACTGCCGCACGCGGACATTAGTCCAACCAGCCTTTTGTTCAACGAAGAGGGGGACGTGCGCTTGCTGATGCCGGGCATACGCGGGTTGCTACGGCCCGAGGAAGGGTACGGCCACGCGGAACTGGCGCCGGAGGCGTATGATTATGTGGCCCCAGAACGCATCGTCCGCGGTACGCCGGCAGACACGGCCAGTGAACTGTACGCCTGCGGCGCGTTGTGGTGGCACCTTTTGGCCGGTCGCCCACCGGTACCGGGTGGCGACAGCGTTGCGAAACTGCGTAACTTGCAGAAGGGGAGGATTCCCGCGATCGACCAGGTGGCTCCGGAGACCGCCGCCTTTTTTGCAGAGGCCGTAACTCGCTGCACAGACCTTGACCCACAGCGTCGTGGCGGCTCGTTCGACCACCTCGCCGCTCAACTGGGCCCTCCCACTCGTGAAGGAGCCGGGGAGATTGCCTCTTGCGTGGCCAGGCATATTCATCCCCCGACTTGGGCGGAGACCGGATCGTTGCCGACTGAGAATATCCGGTGGGTGAGTGGTTTGTTTTGGGGATCGGTGGCCAGCTTCCTGCTGTTGGGTGTGTTGTGGTATCTGCGTGTGCCCTCCGCCGCGCCGACCGCACACGTGCCTCCGCCGCTGCCGGAAAAGTCCGCGGTGGCACCGACCGGCTCGACCGTCCCGCAGCAGGCGACCGATTCCCAAAAGTCCCCACCTGGTCTCCCCCGTCCGCAGTTGCTGGAACCCAACATCATCCTGCTGACACAGGCGGCCGCCGCGGAAGGTCGCCTGCCCAAACTGTCGGCGGGGATCACGGTACGGGGCGATCCCCAACAGAGGCCGTTATTTCGGGTGCCTCCCCACGGCATCCTGCTGGACCTGCCCCACGTCCGATTCGAGAACATCGACTTTGTCTGGCAGCATGGCGATTCGACAACCCCTTCCAGCCCTCCGGCCATGATCCGTTTGTCCAGCCGCTGGGTCGAGTTTCACCGCTGTTCTTTCCAGAGTGGACCGCTGCCTTTCGGCAGCCCGCAGCCGATCGCCATCGCGTGTTCCCGACGAGAACGCAGCCGCGAGGATCTCAACCTGCCCGCGGCCGTTCATACCGTGCTGGACCTTTGCGTGCTGCGTGAGGTCGCTGCCGGAATCGCCGTTCCCGGTTCCACATCGCTGACCGTGCAGTCTCACGGCACCCTGTACCTTGGCCCTGGGCCGCTGGTCCAGCTGGCTGGCTGGCCATGGCTGGAGCAACCGATCCGCCTGGCGCTGTCGCACTGCACCTTACGCAACTCGACGGCCTTGGTTGCGGTGCGTGGCGGCGAGGCGGTTTCACGTCCGGGCGCGATTTCGGTCCACGCGGAACATTGCGTCTTCGCACCGCGTGCCGATGGGGCGTTATTATTCTGCCAGACCCGGCAGCCTTGGCAGGATCTCATGCAGCGTGTGCAATGGACCGGTCACAGTTCGCTGCTCGCCGCCGACGCGGCCATCGTCTCGGGCGATTCCGAGGATGGGGAAGCGGAACGGCTGGACGAATCGCGGATGGCCATCGAGGGCCTGGCTCGGGGTGAGGTTCAGTTTGCCAGCCCGCAGCTTCATCGTCCGGCCGCCTCGCGCTTGCAGGCGTGGTCGGTACCTTTACGCAGTTCCACGCCTCCCGGCATCGACCATGACCAGCTGCGTTTGCCCTCCGTCGACGATGGCTGACGCTTCGTTGCGGGGTCGCGCCGTTCCGCTGGAACGCGGCGATCATGGCGCGGCGACCCCTCCGCCAGGACATGTGTCCTGGTTGCGGATTCGATCGTAATACAGCAGGCCAAGGATCGTTTTGGCGTCCTGGATGGTTCCATCGACGGCCATCCGGACAGCTTCGGACCACGGCACCACCTGCGGCTCGATATGCTCCCCCTCGGCCAGCGCGGCAGTCCCTGGCGTCAGCTGGCTAGCGACAAACAGGTGCATGATCTCGTTGAGGACTCCTGGCGAGACAAAGAAACGACACAGTTTTTGGAGATGAGCTGCGCGGTAGCCGGTCTCCTCGGCCAGTTCACGTCCAGCGGTCGTGGCCGGGTCTTCGCCAGGTTCGAGCGTGCCGGCGGGAAGTTCCAGCAGCGACTGGCCGACCGTCACCCGAAAATTCCTGATTAAACAGACATGATCCGCGTCGACGAGGGGAACGATCGTGACCGCTCCGGGGTGTTCCACGATTTCGCGGTGGCGAACTTGACCGTCGGGCCATGGTCGAACGATTCGCACCACCCGAAATTTTCGCGTTTCCAGAAGAAGCTCGCGTTGCTCAGCCATAAAAACCACCCCCCCGGTTACGGATTCGTTGCCGTTGTCGAGCCTGGTTGGTAAAATAACGGTTCTGCCGTGAAGGCACCATCGGATGGCAGGCATTTTGTGGGAAGGACGGCTTCTGCAGACCCTGTATTTGGACGGCGAGCACGATGGGAGGAACGGGCGCAGGCAGTTTTAGCATGGGGCGGTGGCTGGGAATACCCGTGCGCCTGCATGTCTCGTTTTTGCTGCTGGCAATTTTTCTTTTGTTCGCCCTTTCTCCTGGGTACATCGCGGGTTTGTTCATCGCCATCTGGTTGCTGTGTGCCGTGTTGCACGAATCGGGCCATTGCATCGCCGTGGCTCGGCTGGGCGGCCGCACGGACCAGGTCATCTTGACGCCCCTGGGGGGTGTCAGTCACCACACCTACCTGCAGGAACCTCATTGCGAATTGATTGCCGCGATGGCGGGGCCCTTGGCCAGTTTTTGCGGCTGGTTGGCAGGGGCTTGCGTACTGTACTCCTTGGGAGACGTGCCCCTGATCGGACTGCTGAACCCCCTGGCCCCTGCAGGACTGTTTGAAGCCGCGCCAGCCTGGCAGATCGCGTTGAGGTTTAGCGTTTACGCAAACTGGTTGCTGGTGCTGGCGAATCTCTTGCCGTCGGTACCGTTGGACTTGGGTTGGGCGTTGCGCTGCCTGCTGTGGCTGCAGCTGGGAAATCAACGATCCGTGTTGCTGGTTCGCCGTGTGTCAATGGTCGTCGCCATCGTTCTGCTGGCGGCGGCCGTGTGGGCCAGCAGCATACCGCCCAGTTCCGGGATCCCGGTCCCGGCCTGGGTCCCCCTGGCGGTGCTGGGCGTCTGTGTGTTGACCTTTGTTTTTTCCCCGGCCAACATCGCGCAGGAGAAAAATGGCGACGAAGAACTTTTCCGTTACGATTTCTCGCAGGGCTATACCAGTCTGGAAGAGCGTGACGAACTGCCCGCTGGCAAATCTGCCGGGCCTCTGCGACGCTGGCTTGAGCGTAAACGGGCGGCGCGTGAGGCGCAGCGCTTGCGAATTGAGCAGGAAGAGGAACGGCAAGTCGATCTGATATTGGCCCGATTGCACGATGGGGGCCTTGATTCGCTGAATCCCAAAGAGCGCGCCTTGCTGTACCGCGTGAGTGCCCGCTATCGCTCACGCGCCGGCAAGTAATCTTCACGCCTGTTGAATTCTTCCCCAGGCGGGCGCTGTCGTTGCGATCGTCATAACCGTCACGGCAACCCCTAACGCCGCCACCCGGCCTCGGCCCGCTGGCTGCGGGACCCTTTTTCGTTGCTCGCATTCGGTTTGCGAGATAGGTTTTTCATGGACCAATCTACCTCCACCGCTCGCCCCGCCGCCAGGAAGTCAACGCTCGATTATCCATGCCACAACCGCTTGTCCAATCGATCCCGCACCCTCCGGCAACGGACCCCATCCCGCCAGACGATGCACGACTGCAGCGGCTGGAAAAGCTGTTTGGTATCCGCTTTTCCGTGGTTGACGTCCAAGACTTCTCCGTTCTCCATGCGGCGGATGACATTCCGCCTGGTGACTGGGAAGTGCGTGCGATGATCTGCCGGGAAGTGGCGAACCGTCGACAGGCGGCTGTCATCGACGAGGTCGGTCCGCTGCTGGTCCTGGCGATCCCGATCCTGGATGAAAAAACGGTCCGCTTCGTCGCCGTGGCAGGTTTTGTCACCACGGAAAGTTACGGGGGGGATCAGCAGGAGACAACGGACACCGGACGCGACGACCGGAATTGCTGGCTGCAACGGCAACCCCGCTGGCCCGAACCATCCTTGCTGGCAACGGCCAACCTGTTTGTAGAACGGGAGGCGCTCGCCCAGCGAGCGGTCATGCTGGAGGCCCATGTGGATGGGCTGTCCGAGAATCTTTCGCACACTTACGAAGAAATCAGTCTGCTGCATCGCATCGCAGGCCATCTCAAGATTTCCGACGGCGTCACGGAAGTCGCGCACGTGGCCGTCGACTGGCTGCAAGATGTCCTCGCCACCGAAGCGGTCGTGGCTTACTTCGAACCACAAGATTCTGCCGATCAAACATCGTCGTCCTTGGTAGCCCGCAGCGGGATGCTGGTAAAAGGTCGCTGCCCCCTCAACGAACAGACGATGCGCCAGCTGATCGCTGAAATCGGCCTCGAAGCTGTGCCGTCGGTCAAGGTCCTCAATCATCCCGTGACCAAACAGGACCGTTGGCCCTTTCCGGAAATCAGCGAACTGGTCATCGTACCGCTACGCGCCGGCGACCAGTGCCTTGGCTACCTGGCCGCGGTGAATCATAGCGACGGGCGAGATTTTGGAACGGTCGAAGCCAGCTTGTTGAACAGCGTCGCCACGATGCTGGCTATCCATTACGGCAACACGGAACTCTTTCAGGCGCAAATCAACCTGTTCTCCGGCATGGTGCAGTCCCTGGTGTCCGCCATCGACGCCAAGGACCCCTACACCTGCGGTCATAGTGATCGCGTCGCGCGAGTCTCGCGGCGGCTGGCCCAACACTTGGGCTGCGATGAGGAAATGCTCAACACAATCTACCTCTCCGGCCTGCTACACGACATCGGCAAGATCGGGATCGACGATAACGTTTTGCGCAAACCGGGCAAGCTGACCGAGGAGGAATTCGAGCACATCAAACAGCATCCCGAGCTGGGCTACAATATCCTCAAGGATATCCGGCAAATTAAAGACGCCCTGCCCGGCGTTTTGTATCACCACGAGTCCTGGGATGGGAGCGGGTATCCCATGGGCCTGGCGGGCCACGAGATCCCTTTCCTGGCCCGCATCCTGGCCGTTGCCGACGCCTTCGATGCGATGAGCAGCGATCGATCGTATCGCAAAGGCATGCCGGACGAAGAATTAGACCAGATTCTCCGCGACGGTGCCGGTCAACAGTGGGACGCGGACGTTGTGAAGGCGTTTTTCGAGATCCGGGACGAGATTCGCGAAATCGCCAATCGCGAACGCGAACATATCCAACTCGACGCACTCGCCTGGTCCTAACCCTTGCTCAGCCTGCCCCCCCTTGCCACCGCCGCGAAAGTCGCCAGGACTTTCGGCCACCCAGGGCCTGCGGAAACTCGACCCGCGTCTCGGCGGGCCCCAAGACGTTTTCGGAAGGCTACCCCCCACCCCTCCCCTTCCCTTCCCTTCCCTCCCCTTATCGTTCCCTCCCCTTATCGTCCGCCAGCTGATCTGCCGCTGCCCTCAGCGAATTGGTACACTCAGGAAGTCGGCTGAGCCTGGATCTCTTACGATCGGTCTGCCAAGCGACGGGCAAGTCTGTGCCTGGCCGCGTTAGACGTCGCCCTTTGATCCTCAACGTATCCACCATCCGCCTCAATTCAAATCACGTCATCTTCCTTGCCAGGCAAAGACTTCCCGTCGCTGGCTACGAAGTTTTTGAAAAATCCGGGCTCGCTATCAACTCTTTTAAGAGCGTGGCTGGAGGAGAACGGAAGACACCATCATGGCCAAATTTGCGGTTATCATGCCCGCCGCCGGCAAGAGCCGGCGATTTCGGGACGAACATTACAAAAAGCCTTTCGCCATGCTGGACAATCGCGGAGTGTGGCTGCACGCGGCGGAAAAATTTTTGCATCGCGATGATGTCGTCCAATTGATCCTGGTCATCGCGGCTGAGGATCGTGAAGCGTTCCATGCCAAGTACGCCGCGAATATCGCCATTTTGGGAATCGACGTGGTCGAAGGGGGTGCTGAACGAGCCGATTCGGTGGAGAAGGCGTTGGCTCACACCAAATCGAATGCTGATTTTATCGCCGTTCACGACGCCGCTCGACCTTGCATCGTGGACGAATGGATTTCCGCGATCTTTCAAGCTGCCGAAAAACATGGTGCCGCCATCCCGGCCATCCCGGTCAGCGGGACGATAAAGCGCGTCGACGATAAACATCTTGTCCAGGAAACGGTGTCGCGGGAAGCACTTTGGGAAGCGCAAACGCCGCAGGTTTTTCGCCGCCAGCTTTTGCTGGATGCCTATGCCCAGCGCGACAACTTTGCCGCCACCGATGATGCACAACTGGTCGAACGCGCCGGACACCCCGTCACGGTCGTACCCGGTTCGCCGCTCAATCTGAAAATCACCACCAAACAGGACATCCGCCTGGCTAGCCAGGTCCTGAAAGTGTTGCCCAAACCAAAGCTGGGTGGACCCGCTCACCCGTTCGCCGACGACATGTGGCGTTAAGCGATCGGGAACGCGAGGCATCGAAGGGGGAAAGAAACGCACCCCGCGGCTCTTCCCCACATTTCGGATAAAGCGCGGTCGAACCGACACCCGAAAAAAACGTCAACCCCGATTCCCCGGCTCTCGACACCCCACTTTCTTCCTCCCATGGACATCTTTGCCGAACTCACCTGGCGACAGTCGATCCACCAGACCACCGACGACGCCTTCCTGCCCGGTTGGCTGGCGGCGGGCGGACGCACGCTTTACGCAGGCTTCGACCCTACTTCCAACGGACTGCACGTGGGCAATTTCGTGCCGCTGATGATGCTGCGCCGCTTTCAACGCGCCGGCCACAAACCCATCGCGCTGGCCGGCGGGGCGACCGGCATGATCGGCGATCCCAGCGGCAAAAGCGACGAACGGAACCTGCTGTGCGAGGAAACCATCCAAGCCAACGTGGCCGCGATATCGACCGAATTAAGACAGTTTCTGGATTTTGACGCAGGGCCCCACGCGGCTCAGCTGGTCAACAATTACCAATGGATGAAAGACTGGTCCTACCTCAGATTCCTCCGCGAAATCGGTAAAAACTTTCCGGTCAATGTCATGCTGGCCAAAGATTCCGTCAGGGGACGGTTGGACCGCGATGACGGCGGCATCAGCTATACCGAATTCAGCTACATGCTGCTGCAGGCGTATGACTTCGTGAAATTGCACTCAGACTACGGTTGCGAACTGCAGGTGGGCGGTAGCGACCAGTGGGGAAATATTACCGCTGGGATCGACCTGGCGCGACGCATGGGACACGGCCAGCTGTACGGCATCACCTGCCCGCTGCTGACCAAAAGGGACGGCACGAAGATGGGCAAGACCGAAGCCGGCGCGATCTGGCTGTCTCCACAGAAAACCAGCCCTTACGCGTTTTACCAGTACTGGTACAACGTCGAAGATGACGACGTGGGAAATTGTTTGCGGCTGTTGAGCGAACTATCGCGCGATGAGATCGAATCGCTGGACGCCGCACGTGCCGCAGATGCCGGCCGCCGCGATAGCCAGCAAAGGCTGGCCGAGGATCTGACCCGCCTGGTTCACGGTGACCAGGGCCTGGCAAAGGCTCGTCAGGCATCCCAGGTCCTGTTTGGCGCCGAAATCGACGACCTTTCCGATGCGGACCTGGCCGAAATCTTTGCCGATGTACCCAGCAGCCAGCTGGCGCGAGATCGCCTGAGCGGCGACGGGCTGAATATCATCGACGCCCTCACCCATGCGGGACTGGCCAACAGCAAAGCCGAAGCGCGGCGGACGATCACCCAGGGCGGCGCGTATGTGAACAACCGTCGGGTGGAAGACATCGAGCGGAACCTGAAAGCGGATGACCTGGCCAGCGAGTCGATTGTCGTCCTGCGAGCCGGTAAAAAACGTTACGCACTGCTCAGCTTCCAGTAGACAGGCCACCACCACCTCCCGAAGGGCCAAGGCCTCCATTCCCCCCCGGCCACAACAAACACAACGGACCCGCAACATCCGCTCACCCGCAACGGCGATACCTGGCGACCCCTCACGGGTCGGACGCGTAACACAGTCGGGACCTGACGGGGTCGGGAGTCTTTTTCGCCACTGAAAAACCCTGCATCGATCGATAGCGGGACAAGTGGCGAAAAAGACTCCCGACCCCCTCCGGTC
>JABAOF010002463.1_pt2 | contig 31719 bp, 36 predicted proteins | sample 7062171 | NCBI WGS metagenome assembly JABAOF01 (sample SAMN14538628, study PRJNA623070) | marine sediment metagenome | biome: marine biome [ENVO:00000428]; feature: marine pelagic biome [ENVO:01000023]; material: deep marine sediment [ENVO:00002113] | place: India: Gulf of Khambhat ...
GGGACACAAGGTATATCTACTTAGCCTGGCCGGTACGCATTTACCTTCGATAAATGTCATGGCAATAAAGAAGCCGATACGAAATGTTGAAGATTATGTTCCCCGGGATGTAGACATTATTCAGCTATATGGCACGCCCCGGGAGATTCCCCGCAAACCATATTTAGTCAGGATCGGGGGAAATGGCAAGCCCGGGGAGAAGTTTATGCCCAATACGGTGTTCGTAAGTAAGAACCACGCTATGCGTCATGGGAGCACGCATTATATTTACAGCGGAATCAATCTTGATGATTTTATTTACAGAGAGAAGAAAGAAAGATATTTCCTTTTCCTGGCGAAAGTCTCCTGGAAAGTCAAAAATGTAGAATTAGCCATAAAATTAGCAAAGGTAATGGGATTCACACTGATCGTCGCTGGAGGATGGAGACTCTCTTTTAGAAGGAACGTCAAATTTGTGGGAGAAGTAAATGATAAAGAAAAAGCGAAGCTTCTGGCAGGAGCAAGAGCCCTGATTTTTCCCACAAACTGGGAGGAGCCCATTGGTAATGTGACGCTGGAAGCACTGGCTTCAGGGACACCTGTAATTACCACTAACAGAGGAGCGATGCCCGAGGTGGTTACTTCTGATGTCGGTTTTCGCTGTGACACTTTTGAACAATTCAAGGAAGCCATAGAAAGAATCGATGAAATCAGCCCCCGGAAATGTAGGGAGAGGGTAGAGGAGAATTTTACAGCGAGAATAATGACCGAAAAGTATATAAAGGAATATGAAAGAATAATACAAACGGGGAGCTTATAACCTGTTTGCTTTGGTACTGTAGGTCTTTATGTGTGCGACGACTTTGAGCATTGGAGAAGAGAGTTGAAGGTAAGCGGATTTACTTTTGTAAAAGATGCTATAAGATTTTCATTTCCCATAGTGGAGTCGATCAAGTCGATACTACCCATCTGTGATGAGTTTATAGTAAATGTAGGGAAGTCCGATGATGGAACTTTCGATTTGGTCAGGTCAATTGGGAGTGGAAAAATAAAAATAATCGAGTCGAAATGGGATCCAAGCTTTAAGTACAAGGGCCGGATTCTGGCACAGCAAACAAATATTGCCCTGGCCAAATGTACAGGTGATTGGTGTTTCTATTTACAGGCTGATGAGGTAGTTCACGAGAAAGACCTGGACAGGATTCTAAAAAGTATGCAACAGGAGCTTGGCCAGGAAAGGGTGGAAGGACTCATTTTTAACTGGATACATTTTTACGGGGATTACTCGACTTTTATAAACTCATACCACTGGTACCAACGAGAAGTGAGGATAATCAGGAATTTTCGAGGCATAACTTCCTGGAGCAGCGCCCAGGGCTTCAGACTCAATGGAAGGAAATTGAAAGTAAAAGATACAGGTGCTTCCATTTATCACTATGGATGGGTACGATCTCCTGAAGTAATGGCAGAAAAGAAACGCTATCACGACTCTCTGCATCATGGTAATGGGTGGGAGAAGAAATACAAGAAGGAAGAATTCGACTATCTTAAACACATTGACCCTGCGATGCTCAACAGATACAATGGAAGCCACCCCAAAGTAATGGAAGATAGAATCGGTAAGCGGGAAGGTGAATTCAATACTTCAAAAAGCACTCATATATTGACATTTAAGGATATAAGAAATAGGATTTCGGATTTCATTGCCAGGAAGACAGGGTGGAAGATCGGAGAGTACAAAAATTTCATCCTGATAGAATAGAATCTCCTCTCCCTTGGCAGAGAGGGTCAGGGTGAAGGGGTAAAAGGAGGTTCAACTTGGCCGAGACATTGGGAAGTTTAGTTGACAAATTAAGTGTCAAGAATATCAGGCTTGACAATTTAAGAAGAAAAGGGAAGAAGAGCAAAAAGAAGATAAATATAGTTCAGTCCCAGCGAAGTATGTTGATTGAGGAAATGGATCAATTCTTGGCTCAGGCACTAAAGGGAAAGGTCAAGTTAAGAGATGAAAAGGTGAAGCTATACAGACAGTCCAGAGTGGGAGAGAAGCTTTTGGGAACACTAGGAACGTTGGTCGATTCTTTGTGCCAGAAGAATATGCAACTCTGGCATCTCGAAGACGAAGCCAGAAGGTCTGATGTATGCGATGCCTATATTGGAAGGATTAAAAGAAAAATAGACATTGCCAATCTAAATCGCAATGATCTAATTGACCGAATTGACGAACTGCTGGAGAGAAAAGTCAAGAAATCAAAATGATATTACGGGAATTCCGGAGGATATTGATTATAAGGTTAAGCGGGATAGGTGACGTGGTACACACCCTTCCCCTGTTGGGAGCTTTGAGAAAGAGGTATCCCCACGCGTATATTGCCTGGCTGGTTCAGAGAAAGGCAGAGGGAATTCTCACCAGACATCCCTATCTGGATGAAGTGATTACTTTTGACAGGGAAAAGTGGATTTGTAGACTGTGGCCACTCATAAAAAGATTAAGAAATAGAAGATTCGACCTTGTAGTAGACTCCCACGGCCAATTCCGCAGTGGACTGTTTGCCTATATGACAGGAGCAAAGACGAGGCTCGGCTTCGATGCTAAAGATGGCAAGGAATTCAACTCGTTATTCATTAATTTTAAGGCTCCTCCATTTCCTGAATATTGGCACGCAGTGGAGAGGTATGTTGGGTTAGCCAGTCTATTAGGAGCACAAACAAAAGAGAGAGAATTTCTAATTCAAATTGGAGAGCCGGAAAAGGAGTATGTGGAAAGATTCCTGAAAGAAGAAGGGATAAAGAAAGGAGAATTTATCGTCGCTTTAAATCCCGGTTCGAGCTGGAAGAGCAAGATTTGGCCAAGCAAAGACTATGCCCGCCTGGCAGATATTCTGATACGAAGGTACACGGCCAAAGTGCTACTTCTCTGGGGTCCCGGGGAAGAGAATCTAGTTGAATCTATAAGTAGGGCAATGGAAGGAAAACCTATAATTGCCCCCAGGACAGATCTCAAAGAGTTAGCTTTTCTCATTTCCAGGTGCACACTGTTCATAGGGAGCGACAGTGCACCACTACATATTGCTTCGTCTTTCTCTGTTCCCTCAATTGGACTCTATGGACCCACCGATCCCCGAAGAAACGGCCCTTATGGTGCGGAAAATGTTGCTGTCAAGAAAGACCTAAGTCTACTCCCCTGCCGCAGAAAGGGTTGCAGGAAATGCAAGGCACAGGATTGCATGGAGCTGATAACAGTGGAAGAAGTCGCGGAACAGGTAGAAAATAAGATAAAAGATTTGGAAGTGATAGGAAACAAGAAATGGACGTAGAAGAATACAAAAGGACCAGATATAAAGGTATTGACCAGAAGATAGTTAACAGGAGAGAAAAGAAGATACTGGACAAAATTTTCCAGTCGACGGGGCAGAAGATTGTTTCAATACTGGACGTTCCCTGTGGCTATGGACGTTTCACTGAGTTGCTCTTAAGAAGAAGTCACAATTTAGCCAGTTTAGACGCCTCTTTTCCCATGGTTTTGGCTACCAGGAAATATTCTCCTTCCACTAATTCCCCGCACCACTTCCTGGTGGGAGATATAGAACATCTGCCCTTAAAAGATAATTGTTTTGATTGCATCGTAACTATAAGGTTATTTCAGCATATACTTCATGCCAGTACCAGATTTCAGATTTTGCAGGAACTCCATAGAGTGGCAAAAAAAGCTGTCATAATCTCATTTTATCGCTATAATCTATTACATATTATTGAAAGGTGGTTGAGATGCCGGATTAAGAATGTCAACAAGAAGATAAACATGTTGCGCCTGGGTAATCTTGAGGAAGAACTAAATTCTATTGGATTCAAGGTTTTAGATATGTTTCCCGTGATGAGATATTTTCATGCGCAAAATATAGTCTTATTAGAAAAGCTTTAGCCACATTTATATTAGCAATTATTTCAATTATATGCTAAAATAGTGCCTGGCCTTGTAGAGAATCTGCCTTTTCTCTGTTTATTGTCTCCTTAAGAGAGAAAAGGCCCTTTTGTGAAACAATGAAAATTATCGGTATTATTCCAGCTCGTTACGATTCCAAGCGGTTTCCAGGTAAAGTATTAGCCGACGTTGCGGGTAAACCTTTAATTCAAAGAGTTTACGAACAAGCGAAAAAAGCAGAAGTTCTGCATGATATCCTGGTAGCCACAGATAATGAGGAAATTTTCAAAGCAGTAGAAAAGTTTAAAGGCAAAGCGATAATGACCTCTACCAACTGCAGAAGTGGCACTGACAGGGTAGCTGAAGCAGCTAAGGGGTTAAATGGAGATATCTTCATAAATATCCAAGGAGATGAACCTCTAATTCCTCCAGAAGTCATATCAAAAGTGGCACAGGTATTAATTGAGGATAAAGCCATCGATATAGCCACAGTTGCCCGGAGGATAGTTGCACAAGTGGAACTGAGCAATCCCAATATAGTTAAAGTAGTAATAGACAATAATGGATTTGCCCTCTATTTTTCTCGTGCACAAATTCCCTATATTAGGGATTCGTTAGAATTGGAAAGTGTCGCTTCTGTGTGCTGCAGACACATCGGTGTTTATGCTTACAGGAGAAACTTTCTTCTGGATTTTGTTCAGATGGAGCAGACGCCTCTAGAGATAATTGAAGACCTGGAACAATTGAGGGCCTTGGAGAATGGATACAAAATAAGAGTAGTAATTACAGAATGTGACTCTGTTGGCGTGGACACCCGGGAAGACCTGGAAAAGGTCAGAAAGATACTGAAAGCGGCTGGATAAGGAGGTCTTATGGCCATTAACAAGGAGCTGTTGAATATTTTAGCTTGTCCCAAATGCAAGGGCAACGTCCACTTAAGCGAAAAAGAAGACGGGATAATCTGTGATAACTGTAAACTGATGTATCCCATTAAGGACGACATTCCCATAATGTTGATTGATGAAGCTATTCCTTTAGAATAGCAGTTTAGCTTTTGTAGTGTAGGGCTTTATGCCCGTAATAACTTTAAGAAGAATTAAATGGTAAAAGTAATAAAAATCGGGAATATTGAAATAGGGGGAAACAGACCCCTGGTTTTGATTGCCGGGCCTTGCGTTATCGAATCGGAGGAACTGGTCAGAAAGACAGTAAAAGGATTAAAAGAGATTGCAGAGGAAATAAATATTCCCTTTATTTTCAAGTCTTCTTATGATAAAGCCAATCGGACTTCGATAAAGTCTTATCGGGGTCCTGGGTTGAACAAGGGACTTGGGATTTTAGAGAGGGCAAAGGGAGAATTCGATATTCCATTACTGGTTGATGTTCACCGGATAGAAGAGATTCAATTGGCTAGCAAGGTAGCCGATATCTTACAGATCCCGGCATTCTTATGTAGGCAAACCGATCTTGTCGTATCCATAGCCAGAACGGGAAAACCGATAAACGTGAAGAAAGGACAATTCCTTGCCCCTTGGGATATGAAGAATGTAATAGAGAAGATAGAATCGACTGGAAATAAAAAGATACTCCTGACAGAAAGGGGAAGTTGCTTTGGTTACAATAATTTAGTTGTAGACATGAAATCTTTACCCATAATGAGGTCCTTTGGTTATCCTGTAGTTTTCGACGCTACCCACAGCGTTCAAAAACCTGGGGGGAAGGGAAGTACTACCGGTGGGGAGAGAAAGTACGTTTCTTCCCTTGCTCAGGCGGCAGTGGCAACAGGCATTGATGGACTTTTCCTGGAGGTTCACCCACAACCGGAGAGAGCTCTAAGCGATGGACCAAATATGGTTAAATTGAGTCGAGTAAAAGAACTATTGGAAAAACTGATAAAGATAGATAGAATAGTCAAGAAAACCTCTAAAAAATAAGACTCTGGAGGTGTATATGCGTTGTCCAAAATGTGGGCATGATAACAAAGAAGATGCCAAAGTTTGTGTAAAGTGCAAAGCAGACCTTAGATCTACTTTGATAGAAGAACCAACCTGGAAATGGCATCTCAAAGTTTTAGCAATCATCTACGCTATTTTAGGTATAGCCTATATTTTGTTGCGGATATTCCTGAAAGATTAAGTTCCGATTCTATAGGGCTCTGACAATAAATTCGCCTCTCCTCTTCAGGGAGAGGGATAGGGTGAGGGGGAGTATCTCGTGGGAAGTATTGAAGAAGCAAAAAAGGTCTTAAGAATCGAAGCCAAAACTATAAAGCATCTCATCTCCACTATTGACCGTAATTTTGAAAAGGCCGTGGAGATGGTAGCTTCCTGTAAGGGAAAAATTGTAGTTATGGGTATGGGAAAATCGGGATTGATTGGGAAGAAGATTGCAGCTACGTTGTCCTCTACGGGCACTCCTGCATTCTTTCTCCACCCGGCAGAAGGGATTCTCGGCGATGTGGGAATGATGACTGAAGGAGACTTAGTATTAGCCCTCTCACATAGCGGGGAGACTAAAGAGATTGAGAAACTCTTACCGATAATAAGGAAGATGAATTTGAAGTTAATAGCCATAACAGGAAGAGCTAAATCTAAATTAGCAAAGGAGAGCGATTTAGTCATTAATGTTAAAGTAGAAGAGGAAGCCTGCCCTTACAATCTCGTCCCTACAGCAAGCACCACAGCGATGTTAGCCCTGGGCGATGCTCTGGCGATTTCCCTACTAAAGAGAAAGAAGTTCAAAAAAGAGGACTTTGCTCGTCTCCATCCCGGTGGAACCCTGGGTAAGAGGCTACTTCTTAGAGTTAGAGATATAATGAGAAAAGGCAAAGATAATCCTGTAATCCATCAAGAAAAGACAGTTAGAGAAGCGCTATTAGTAATGACTAAGACGCGTCTGGGTGCAACCAGTGTAGTTGACAGTTCCGGTAAACTAGTGGGGTTCTTTACGGACGGGGATTTGCGACGCAGATTACAGAACGATGAGAAAATTCTAAACAAGAAAATTCGTATGGTAATGACCAAAAACCCCAAGACTATTACCGAAGAGAGAATGGCTATAGAGGCAGCAAGAATGATGCAGGAAAAGAAGTTCGATAATATACCTGTAGTAGATGGAAAAGGATATCCCAAAGGAATCGTAGACGAGAGAGATCTTCTTTCCGAGGGTATTCTTTAAATAGGATAGTGAAATGGATGGAAGAATAAAAACAAAAGCTAAAAACATAAGAATGGTAGGAATGGACGTGGACGGCGTGCTCACGCCTGGCGATATCGTGATTATGGAGTCTGGCGAGGAAATAAAGAGCTGGAACGTCAAAGACCGCATGGGATTCAATCTTGCCAGACGCTCAGGAAATTTGAAGTTTGCCTGGATTTCCGGAAGAGGGTGCAAGCAGGTTGAACAAACGGCAAAAGATCTAAAGATAGAGGCCGTCCATCTTAAGAGAATGGACAAGAGTAAAGCCCTGGAAGAGATTTTGCAAGAATTTAAGCTTGACAGGAAAAACTTCGCTTATATTGGGGATGACCTTGTGGATATACCGGTTCTGAGGAGGGTGGGCCTCTCTTTCTGTCCCAAAGATTCACCAGAAGAGGTAAAGAAAGTAGTGGACTATGTAACCAAAACCGAGGGTGGTCGAGGTGTTTTGCGGGAAGTAGTTGAGGTCATATTGAAATTGCAGGGGAAATGGGAAGAAGCTACCGGGGAGTATTGTAATAAATGAGTGATGACATTATGGAAAGTAAGAATTTTTTCTGGATGTTTTCTTTTCTCATTATTCTTAGTTTATCAAGTTGTGGAAAAGAGAGGCCGGCAAAACCAGAAACTTCTGGTGGAAAATCATTTCCTGACCAGGCCATAGAAAATTTTACCCTCGCTCACACAAACCAGGGAGAGAAGGAGTGGGAGTTAGAGGCAGACAGAGCAGAAATTTATGAGAGAGAAGGAAAGACCATTGTACGCAGACTCAAACTCAAATTTTATGACCAGGGGAAAATTGCCTCTGTTCTAACTGCCAGGGAAGGAGAGATTAACTCTCCATCAGGGGATATGCATGTGAGAGGAAACGTAGTAGTCAATTCTGAAAAAGAAAGAATAATGTTAAAAACAGAAAGCCTGAGGTGGGATGCCCGGGAAAAGAAAATACTGACCAATGATTTTGTTCGTCAGGAAAAAGGTGACACGATAATCACCGGGTGGGGATTAGAATCAGATCCAGAGTTAGAAAAACTTGTTATAAAAAAGGATGTAAAAGTAATTCGCAAATGAACAAAATAAATAGTATGAAAAGAGTAGTTTTATTTTTTCTGCCATTAATTTTTGTAAGTGCAGTTTTTGCTGATAAGCCAGAGCAGCCAGTAGACATAAGCGGAGATAGGATGGAAGTGCTGGAAAGGGGGGAAATCACCCGTTTTCTGGGGAACGTAAAATTAGTCAGGAAGAAAGATGTAGTGACTTCCGATATAATGGAACATTATGAGAAGAAGAACTATGTAGTAGGAAAAGGAAACGTACATTTAATAGCTTACCCGGAAGAAGATGTAAAGCTGGAAGCCTTTTCTGATCGATTAACCTACAATATAGACAATAGGAAAAGTATTCTTACCGGCAATCCAGAGCTAAGCCGAATCGATGAGGAGAATCCCGAAGACAGAATAAAAATGGCAGGAGAGGTAATAAAGTTATCAAGTAATGAAAAAAGAGTCCATGTGCAGGGTGATGCCAGGGTAGAGCACGGAAGAATGACTGCTACGGGTCAACTTCTGGACTACGATTATGAAATAAGAAAAATTGTTCTATCCGGAGGCTCTCCCCGCATTTACCAGGATGACGAACAGGTAAAGGCTAATTACTCGGCAGAAACCGTTACCATATTTATCGATGAACAGAGAGTCATTATGGAGGGAAATGTAAAGGCTTCCATCTACCCTAAAAACCGGTAGTGTAGCCGTTGGTAGCGATTAAATGGTAGAAAAATGAGCTTATTGGCAAGTGGTCTGGTCAAAACGTATTCGCATCGCAAAATTGTTGACGATGTAGAGATAGAAATAAACCCCGGCGAGATAGTAGGTCTGCTTGGTCCAAATGGGGCCGGAAAAACAACTACATTTTATATGATTGTGGGTCTGCTTCGTCCCGACCAAGGGAGGATATTCCTCGAGGGGAAGGACGTAACTGAGTTACCAATGTATAAGAGAGCCAGGCAAGGGATTGGTTATTTATCCCAGGAGCCTTCTATATTCAGACGACTTTCGGTCAGGGAAAATATATGGGCTATTTTGGAAACAACTACGCTAACTCAATCGGAAAAGAAAGAAAAATTAGAAAGTTTACTGCGTGAGTTGGGAGTAAAACATTTAGCGGAAAATAAGGCCTGCTTGCTATCGGGAGGAGAAAAGAGAAGGGTAGAGATTTCCCGGGCTCTGGTGACCACTCCTCAATACATTCTTTTAGATGAACCGTTTGTAGGCATTGATCCCATAACTACCGTGGAAATTCAACAGATAGTTGCCCGACTCAAAAATAATGGATTGGGCGTGCTGGTTACGGATCATAATGTTAGAGAAACGCTGGAAATAATTGATAGAGCCTATATTATGTACGAGGGAAAGATTCTGCTCTCAGGAACCGCTAAAGAGCTACTGGAGTCAGAAGAAGCACGAAAAGTTTATTTGGGTAAAAAATTCAGGATGTAAGAACGAGGAGTAGCCCCGATATAGGAGATTGATTTGAAAAATTTGTTGGTTATTTTCATCTTCTGTAATTGACAAAATTATCAGAATGTAGTTTAATTATAAGGAAAAATATGAAATAAGGAACATTTTTATGGAAGGAGAAGAAGATGAAGATTATGGGCTTTCTTTGCAAAGATGCCATTGAAGTCGATTTACAAGCAATAAAAAAGAAAGAAGCACTCAAAGAATTAATTGATAAGCTAGTGGTCTCCAAGAGGATAAAAGAAAATGTAAAAGAAAAAATACTTCAGGCTCTTTTGGATAGGGAAAAATTAGGTTCTACGGGGATTGGACAGGGAGTAGCAATTCCACACGCTAAAACAGACAAAGTAGCGGAAATTGTCTGTGCATTTGGCACATCCAGGAAGGGAGTAGAATTTGATGCTTTAGACGGAGAAAAGGTATACATAATTTTTCTCTTGATCGCTCCCCAGGACTCCGCAGGGATGCATCTGAAAGTTTTGGCAAAAATTTCCCGGCTTCTTAAAGATAAGTTCTTTCGCCAGGCATTGCGAGAAGCAAAGGCGCCAGGTGAAGTAGTTAAGATTATTAAGGAAGAAGATACGTACTAATTAGAAGAAGAGAAAACAAGCGAGAGGTCAATACAAATGGCAGAACTTGAGGTTAAAGAATTACTTGAGGAGAAGGGAGCAGATTTAGACTTGCATCTTGTGGGTGGGGAGGAAGGTTTAAATCGGAAAATAACCAGCTGGGAGATTCATAGTCTTGGCCTTGCCTTATCTGGTGAGGCAGATATCTTGCCTCCCGGTCAACTTCAGATTTTAGACCGGGAAGAACTGGATTATTTAAAAAAGTTAAACAGCAAGGAAAAAAGTGTTGTATTACGGGGTATTTTCTCCAAAAAGATTCCATGTTTTATTGTTACCAGTAATTTTGTCCCTCCGCGAGGATTTATAGAAATGGCGCAGAAAGCGAAAGTCCCGGTGTTTAAGACTTCCATTTCTGTTTCTACCTTCGTAAATCGCCTTTTGCCTTTCTTAGAAGATAGACTTACACTCACTAAATCTGTTCAAGGAGTGATGGTTGAAGTTTACGGTCTGGGAATTCTGATATTAGGAGTGACCGGCATCGGCAAAAGCGAGTGTGCCCTGGAACTGGTCAATAGAGGACATCGATTGATTGCCGGAGAAGTGGTAGGAATTAAACAACGTAGGGGTGACATTCTCATCGGCTTCGCCAAGGAACCGATTCGTTACTATTTAGAAGTCCAGGGACTGGGAATAGTAGATGTACAAAAATTGTTTGGAGCGAGTGTGGTAAGGAGTTCGGCAAAAATTGATTTGGTAATTGTACTTGAAGAGTGGGACAAAACCAAAGACTACGAACTACTCGGTTTCGACCAGAAATATACGACGATTCTGGAAGTTAATGTTCCGGAATTGGTAATCCCCATTCGTCCCGGAAGAAACATGGCGGGTATTATTGAAGTAGCAGCTATGAATCAGCGTCTAAGAAGAGAAGGATATTCGGCGATTAGTCAGTTGGATAAGGAAATAATAAAAATCACCCAGCGAAAAAAAGAAAAGAAGTAACTGGGAATTTGGCTCACTGACTGTATCAAATCTCCTGGCATCAGGTATGGAAGGAACTAGAAATATATGGCCAAGGGTAACTTTGTCATAGTAACGGGGCTTTCTGGAGCAGGGAGAAGTACCGCCTTAAAGAATCTCGAAGACCTGGGATATTTCTGCGTGGACAATTTACCTACTACCCTTATCCCTAAATTTGCGGAAATCTGCTTACAGTTAAAGGATAAAATAAAGAAAGTCGCTTTAGGCATTGACATTCGGGAAGGGGACTTCCTTGATGACCTTTTTGGTTCATTGGAAGAACTGGGCAAAATGGGATTCAGCCACCAGATTCTCTTCTTAGAAGCCAGTAATTCTGTCCTGGTGAGAAGATACAGTGAAACGCGCAGGAAACACCCCCTGGATAGGGAAGGAAGAAGCATGCTTGAAGTTATCATTAAGGAGAGAAAGAGACTTATGGGAATAAAAGAACGAGCTGATAAAATCATTGATACTACGGCTCTCACGCCTCAGGAGTTTAAGCAAGTAATCTTCTCCAGTTTCAGGGAGACAGCAGAACTGGATACGATGAATGTCAGCTTAGTCTCTTTTGGCTATAAATATGGTATCCCGGTTGATGCTGATCTGGTAATTGATACACGTTTTCTTCCCAACCCTCATTACATAGAAAGATTGAGACCATTAACCGGAAACAATCCCGAAGTTTCCCGCTTTGTTCTGAGGTCCTCCGTTACCCAGAAGTTTTTAAGGAAATACTTTGGGTTATTGAAATTTTTGATTCCTTATTATATTAGAGAGGGGAAATCTTATTTGACCATAGCTGTGGGGTGCACAGGAGGACGCCATCGTTCCGTAATTGTTGTGAATGAATTGAAGAAATTTCTAGAAAAGAAGTACCCTGTTAAAACTCAGTACCGTGATATTGAAAAATCAACAGTGTAGGGCGACAACCGGGGCAAAAGGGGTGGTTGCCTGAGGGCGAGTTAACAAATGGTTGGATTTATTATTATAACTCACGGCGATTTTGGTCGACAGTTGGTTAAAGCAGCGCAGATCATTTTAGGGGAACAAAAAGAAATATGGGCACTATCCTTACATGAGGATGATGGGTTGGACACATTAAGTGAAAGGATAGCAAAGATACTAAAGAAAGGAAACGAACGTTCGGAAGGAAAAATCATTTTCGTGGATATTTTTGGAGGTACACCGGCAAACGCCAGCCTGAAGTTTGTTAATGACGAGAAAGTTGAAATTATTAGCGGAGTTAATTTGCCAATGTTAATTGCTGGCATAAACTATCGCCGCTCTCTTACTCTAAAGCAGTTAGCTCGTCTTATCCGACGCAAGGGCGAAGAGAGCATCCTCGATGTTAAACAAAAGTTTCTTGATAGAGTGTCAAAGGCGAAAGATAAATAATGGGCTTAGTATTAGTGCGAATTGATGACCGATTAATTCACGGTCAAGTAGTTGCAAACTGGATGAAATCCCTGAAAATTAATCACGTGGTTGTGGTCAACGATTTTGTTGCCGGTGATCGTATGCAAAAAACTCTGTTTTCAATGGCAGTTCCAGAGCAGGCCAAGATATCCATTTTGTCCATAGCTCAAGCCAAAGAGGCGATACTGAACGGCCAATTTGAAGGGGATAGGGCGATGCTTCTTCTCGTCTCACCCCAGGATGTCCTGGATTTAATCAATAAAGGAGTAAGAATAAAAGAAGTAAACGTGGGAGGGATGCATTATTCTCCTGATAAGAAACAGATCCTCAAAGCTATTTCAGTTAGTAAACAAGACATTCAAGCTTTTCAGGAACTGGATAAACTTGGAGTCCATTTGGAAGCGAGAATGGTTCCTGATGATGAAAAGATTGATATAATGGAAATCATAAGAAGAGAAACAACACAATCATAGAGTGCGCAAATTTTGGGTTTCTCAGGAAATCTTGAGGAATATGAAAAAGATAAACTTTGTATTGGGCATTCATAACCATCAACCGGTTGGCAATTTCGAAGCCATTTTTGAACAGGCTTACCAGAAGGCGTACCTTCCCTTTATGGAAATTCTGACAAAACATCCTACTGTAAAAGTGACTTTCCATTTTAGTGGAGTCCTTCTGGAATGGATTGTTAAACATCATCCAGAATTTATTACCATGGTAAAGAATCTTTTACAAACCGAGCAGATTGAACTTATGACCGGTGGCTACTATGAACCGATTTTGGCCATGTTATACGACCGTGATAGAATTGGTCAAATAATGAAATTAAGCAAATATATCAGGTATTTGTTTGATTACCAGCCAAAAGGCATGTGGCTGGCGGAACGTGTTTGGGAGCCACATTTGGCAAAGTCAATTTCTCAGGGGGGTGTAGAATATACTATCGTTGACGATTTGCCATTCAAATCTGCTGGCCTTTTTGAGGAACAACTTTTTGGATATTATCTTACCGAGGAACAAGGCTGTCCGCTCAAGGTTTTTCCCATTAGTGAAAAGCTGCGATTTCTCATACCTTTCCATCCCGTACAAGAAGTCATTAAGTATTTTAAATCCCAGGCAACAGAGAAGGAAGAAAGACTGGCAGTAATGGCTGATGACGGAGAGAAGTTTGGCATCTGGCCAGGAACCCATGAGCTAGCCTATGAACAGAATTGGCTGGAACAGTTCTTTAGTGAATTAGAAGAGAATAAGAAATGGATTAAGACATTTACTTTTTCTGAATATGTAGCACAGTTTGAACCCAAGGGAAGAATTTATCTTCCTACGGGCTCTTATTCCCAAATGATGGAATGGGTTTTGCCCACTAAGGCGAGGAAGGAATTTGCTGATGTCCAGAGAGAAGTGGAAAAATTACCTCAGCCCGAACGGTATGTAGGGTTTTTGAAAGGGGGCTTTTGGCGAAACTTCTTTGTCAAATACTCTGAGAGTAACTGGATGCAGAAGAAGATGCTTCTGGTCAGTAACAAGATTTTCAGGGCAATTAAGAACTTACCTTGCGCGGCAGGCAGAAGCAACAGACCAGGAAGTGAGGTTTCAGTGGAATCCAAGAGAGAGAGTATGAAAATTCCAGATTGGTTAGAAACAGCGAGGGATGAACTTTGGAAAGGGCAGTGCAATTGCGCTTACTGGCATGGCGTTTTCGGAGGATTATACTTTCCTCACCTCAGAAGAGCGACTTATGAACATTTGATTAATGCAGAAAAAATCGTTGATAATAAGCGCCAGTTAGGTTCTGAATGTATAGAAATAGAAGAATTCGATTTCGATCTGGATGGAAATCCAGAAGTCTTGATCAGCGCCCCCTTACTCAACGCCTACTTTAGGCCATCTGTGGGAGCGTCTCTGTTTGAATTGGATTATAAACCGAAAAACCTGAATCTGTTGACTACGCTAACTCGAAGGAAGGAAGCTTACCACGAAGAGATTATCCGAGCCAGTCTGTTTAATTCTAAAGCGGATGTAGAGAAAGAAAGCGTAAAGTCGATTCATAATATGGAGAAAGTAAAAGATAAAAATTTGGCGAAATATCTTCACTATGATTGGTATGAAAGAGTATCCTTGATAGACCATTTCTTGCATCCGGATACAGAGATTTTTGATTTCTCAACCTGCCAGTATGGAGAACAAGGAGATTTCGTCGACCAATCTTACATGTATAGAATTGAACCGAATGGAATAAACTTTGTTAGGGAGGGATTTGTCTGGGTAGGAGATTTCCAGCAGCCCGTAAAAGTGGAAAAGAAAATAATAGTATCCATAGACTCGGCGGAGATTCTGATTAATTATCGCATTGTCAATAAAGGAGAAAACCCCGCAGAATTGTGGTTTGGCTCCGAATCTAACTTTTCTTTTTCCTCACCCGAAGATAAAAGATGTTATTACTATGTTTCCGACAGAAAAGACAAAAAACGTTTCTCTTCATTTGGAGAAATTTCCGATTTGAAGGAAATTGGCATGCACGATGAGCATTATGGAGTAAACATAGTTATGGAATTCAACCCCCAATGTTGCTTGTGGCATTTTCCCGTAGAGACAATCTCCGAGGGGGATGCGGCTTACGAGCGCATGTACCAACAATCGGTTGTATTTCCTCACTGGAAATTAAATCTAAAACCCAAAGAAGAACAGACTATTACCTTTAGCCTAAAAATCAAGGATATATAATTTAGACCAAGGGTTTAAACCATTTGATATGCGTACCGGACCGTTCTAATGATTGCCGAAATCGCTTCCGTTAGTTTCATTGGAGGATTGTTAAGTTTAGACGTTAGTGCTTGGGGACAGATAATGGTATCCAGGCCTATTGTCTGTGGACCCCTTATAGGTTTATTATTGGGAGACCTCAAGACAGGACTCATTATCGGCGTTCTTTTAGAACTCATCTGGATCAATGTGATATCCGTGGGTGCAGCCATTCCCCCTGATGCAACGATAGTAGCCGTAACTTGCACAACTCTAATAATATTGACTGAGAGCAAGCTTTCTCTGGGTAGTGATTTTCATGGTTCTTACAGAATGGTCGTCCTGGCACTTACTATGCCTCTGGCCGAATTTTTCAAAACAATAGATGTTAAGCAAAGAAAACTGAATGCGCGTTTCGTGCATTACCTGGACCGAGAAATTCTCAAAGGTAATTTAAAAGCCGTGGGAAAAGTTAACAATTTCAGTTTATTTCTGGTTTTTCTTAGGGGATTCCTTTTCTCTCTAGTGGCAATCAGCGTAGGCGTATATATTCTGCCGAAACTATTTTCCTATTTACCCTACGCTATGTTAGTAGGCTTGAATTTTGCATATAGGCTCATGCCAGCTCTGGGTTTAGCCATAGCTTTCAATACCTTCAGAGGTTTGTAGGTACAGATTTCCCGGCTGTAAATGGGAAGGTAAATCCTGTGAGGAATAGAATAATCAATAAACTCGATTTGTATCTACTTTGCTGGCGATCCTTTTGTCTGCAAGCTGTATGGAATTTCGAGCGGATGCAAAACCTGGGGTTTCTTTACATATTGGTGCCGGTTCTGGATAAGCTCTATCCTGAAAAAGAGAAAAGGATTCAGTCTTATAGGCGACATTTAGAATTTTTCAATAGCCATCCATACTTTGCCAATGTGTTAGTGGGGATAGTTGCCCGTTTGGAAGAGGAAATGGCAAAGGAAGGAGAAGTCAAGTCGGAAGAGATTAGTGCAGTGAAAATGAGTATGGGTGGAGCATTTGGAGGTATTGGCGATTCACTATTCTGGGGAGCGTGGCGACCCTTTACTGCACTGGTAGCCTGCGTTCTGGTAATCATATTTTTGGGGAAATGGGAGGGTGCCTGGCTTGGGCCAGTAATTTTTCTTTTTCTATACAATTTTTTGCACTTTCATACCCGTTTTAAGGGAGTGCTGGAAGGTTATGAAAAGAAGACTAAAGTGGTAAGACTCCTCAAAAAAATGTATTACCTTCGTACAATATGGAGTAGCCACGTTGTTGGTTTAACCCTTGTTTTACTTACTGGTTTAGTAGTGTTGTTTCGGGACTGGGAAGCGATAGAAAGACTATACTTTTTGGCGTTCTTCCTTTCTATCATCCTACTCAATCGCTGGAGAATTTCTGCTGCCAGGCTTCTTTATTTGCTTATTGGAATTTCTTGCGTGGGAGGTTATATATTTTGACATTGGGAATTCTAAATGATGGGAATTCTAAATGATAGAAAAAAATATTAAAATTAAGAATAAATTAGGCCTACATGCAAGACCTGCGGCGCTTCTTGCACAGACTGTCGCCAAATTCCAATCAAAAGTATCCATAGTTAAGAATGGTCAGGAAGTTGACGGAGATAGCATTTTGGGAATTATGATGTTAGCAGCAGAGTTCGGTTCCCAGATAAGGGTAATTGTCGACGGGAAGGACGAAAAAGAAGCAATAGAAAAAATAGAAGAGTTATTTACAAAAAAATTTGAAGAGGAGTAAAGGTTATGTTAAAGGGAATTGCTGCTTCCCCTGGCATTGTGATTGGGCGAGCTTTCCTCCTTGAGGAAGAGGAATTCTATATCTCCAAAAGAACCATCGACCCTGCGGATGTAAAACAGGAAATTGTTCGCTTTCGCAAAGCAGTTGCCGAAACAAGAGAGGAGATGGACGGAATAAGGCAGAAAGTTTTGAAACAACTGGGCAAGCGACACGTACGCCTTTTCGACGCCTATCTTTTAATCTTACAGGACCCTATGCTTCGAAATGACGTCACAAAGATGGTTATGGAACAAAAAGTAAATGCCGAATACGCTCTGCAGATGGTCATTGACAAAATAACAAAGACTTTTAATATAATTGATGATGGGTACCTCCGAGATCGCGGGCGTGACATTCTGGATGTGGGGAAAAGAGTATTAAAGCGCCTACTTGGCCGGGAGAGAGAAGAACTGGCTACTCTTGCATCGCCAGTAATTGTAATCGCACATAATCTTACTCCTGCAGACACGATCGCTATGCGTAAAGAGAATGTGATAGGGTTTGCCACGGATATTGGTGGAAGGACTTCGCATACGGCGATTATGGCACAATCTTTAGAAATTCCTGCCGTAGTCGGTTTGAAAAATGTAACTAAGAAAGTCAAGCCAGGTGACACAGTGATCGTAGATGGAATAGAAGGAATTGTTATTATCGACCCCGATTCAGTGACAGTGGAAAATTACGAACGCCAGAAGCTGAAATATTCCGATGTTGAAGAAGCGTTGAAAAAGCTGATGAATCTTCCAGCAGTTACAGCTGATGAGTATACGGTTGAATTACAGGCAAATATCGAAGTGCCAGAAGAGATTCCCTCGGTTCATGCTCATGGAGCGACAGGAATTGGATTATTCCGCACCGAGTATATCTATTTAAATCGAGTCGACCTCCCGTCGGAAGAAGAACAATATCAACAATATGCCTCCGTAGCTCAGAAAATGATGCCATATCCGGTAATAATAAGGACAATGGACTTGGGAGCAGATAGGTTTGTAGGGGAATTTGGCATTTCTCCGGAGCGCAATCCGTTCATGGGATTGAGGGCGATTCGGCTCTGCTTCAGGTATCCTCATGTGTTCAAGACTCAATTAAGAGCCATTCTTCGCGCTTCATCAGAGGGGAATTTGAAAATAATGTATCCCATGATATGTTGCGTAGAAGAACTGAGACATGCCAATGAGTTGCTGGAAGAAGTAAAAAATGAATTAAGAGGAGAAAAGATCTCTTTTAATGAAGATATAGAAGTAGGGGTAATGATTGAAACTCCTTCTTCTGCCGTAATTGCAGATATTCTGGCCCAGGAAGCCGATTTCTTAAGTATCGGAACAAACGATTTAATCCAATATACCTTGGCAGTAGACCGCGTTAACGAAAACGTTACTCACCTTTACAAACCATTGCATTTATCCATTTTGCGCCTGATCAAAAGAATAATAGATGCCGGCCATCAAGCAGGCAAGCGCGTGGGAATGTGTGGGGAAATGGCTGCAGACCCTTCTTTTACGAAGATTCTACTCGGTATGGGTCTGGATGAGTTCAGCATGTCCCCATTATCCATACCTAAGATTAAGAAAATTGTTCGCTCAACAAGCTTAAACACAGCCCGGGAACTGGCCAACCAGGTTTTGGCTACGTCAAAGCAGGAAGAAGTAAACAAAATCATAGAAAAATTTGAGGCCGTACAATAAAATCATTTCCCCGCCAGGCTCTGCTACGGTAGGGCCGGTCACAAAAAAGGCAATAGAGAGTTAGACCGAAGATGAGTGAAATGCTTAAATATCTGGAAGATTTTCCCATTCAGTGCAAACAGGCAGTGGAAATTGCCAGGAAGTTTCCCATTGATAGGAAAAGATACGATTCCATCGAACAGGTAGTGGTGTGTGGAATGGGAGGCTCAGCAGCAGGTGGTGACCTGTTGAAGTCTTATCTCCAGAGAGAAGCAAAGATTCCCATAGAGGTGAACAGGAATTATCTCCTCCCCCGGTATGTAGGAAAGAAGACTTTAGTCTTCGCCGTTAGCTATTCGGGCAATACCGAAGAGACCCTCTCTGCCTACGCGGATGCTCTTTCCCGTTCTGCAAAAATCATAGCTATTACCAGTGGAGGAAAGTTAAAAGAACTATGCCACAAAGATGGCATCGATGTAATTGAAATTATGGGAGGGATGCCTCCCCGGGCAACTTTTGGGTACCTATTTTTCCCCACGCTTGTTCTTTTAGAGAGGTTAGGGTTAATTGGCTCTAAGGAAGAGGAGATTCAAGAGACAATTGAGAATCTGCAAATGTTGTGTAAACAGTATAACCCCCAAAGCAGAGCCAATTCAGCAAAAGAAATATCGGAGAGAATAAAAGGGCACCTTCTTCTTATATATGCTGCCGAGCATCTGGCTGCCTGTGCCGTGCGCTGGAAGAACCAATTCAATGAAAATAGCAAGAATGTAGCTTTCTTCAGCCTGTTGCCGGAAATGAACCATAATGAAATTGAAGTGTGGGCCAGTAGTAATGAATTTACTAAGAAATTTTACCTGATTTTCCTGAGGGACAGCGCGGAAAACGAAAGAATTAAACAGAGGATTTCAATAACAGAAGGTATTCTAAAAGACAAGGTAGCGGGGATCCAGCATGTGGTTTCCTGCGGGAAGTCTCTGCTATCTCGTCTCCATTCCCTGGTATATCTTGGCGATTGGGTCAGTACCTATTTGGCGTTGACAAATTCTGTAGACCCCATTCCTACCCCGATGATCAGCCTACTGAAAAGGAAACTCTCCCAGCTTTAGTAATTTACAGGCAAATTTTTCCCTTGACAATTGCCAATTTTGGTAATATAATTAAAGGTTGATATTTTTAGCAAATTTCAAGGCAAAATTAGCCCGTGAAACAAAGATGGAAGAATGTCTATTTTGTGGCATTGTAAATAAAAAGGTCCCGGCAACTATTGTTTATGAGGATCAGCGGGTAATAGCTTTCAGGGATATCAACCCACAAGCTCCCGTTCACCTTTTGATCGTGCCCAAAAAGCATATTCCCACAATTGTAGACTTGACTTCACAAGACAAGGATTTAATAGGGGAAATTTACTTAGTCGCTAAGAAACTGGCTTCTCAAGAAAGTATTGCCCAATGTGGCTTCCGTGTTATAGCAAATTGTAATGCCGATGCCGGCCAGGCAGTCTTTCATGTACATTTCCACTTGTTGGGTGGTCGAAAATTGGGCTGGCCTCCAGGCTAACAGGTAGCGAGACTGACCCACCTGGGTCTTGATATATGGGGAAGCACAGATTGATTCACATAAGGGGTGAACAGATGTGACCGAAGTAAAGATTAGAGAAGATGAATCTATAGACGCGGCCTTAAGGCGATTTAAACGTGAATGCGAAAGGGCAGGGCTTATGACAGAAATAAAGAAAAGGGAATATTATGAGAGCCCCAGCGTTCGCAGAAAGAGAAAGGCCGCGGAAGCAAAAAGGAAACAGAGGAGAAGGCAACTAAAGCTTTTAAATCGTTTCAAAAGAAAAAGATAATTGACAAGTAGACTGTCAAGAAAATTTTATTCACGCAAGACAATAGTCGTTGCCAAGGAATTATTAGGTAAAACCCTCGTTCATAAAACGGATGAGGGTATAATTTCGGGCAAAATCGTAGAAACAGAAGCTTATCTTGGCCAGAAAGATCCCGGAAGTCATGCTTATGGCGGAATTACCCGGCGCAACAGGATAATGTTTGGTCCGGCAGGAAAAGCGTACATATACCTGGTATATGGCAACCACTACTGCCTTAACGTAGTCACAGAAAAAGATGGCGTAAGCGGGGCTGTTCTAATCAGGGCCTTAGAACCTCAACAAGGCATAGGATTAATGAGAAAACGTAGAAGATTAGATGGGCCTTTACCACGTCTTGCCAATGGCCCTGGCAAATTGACCAAGGCTTTAGGTATTACAGGGTCGATGAATGGAGCTGACTTAACGGGAAATAGACTATTTATTATCTCCCAGATTGGCTCCCCAAGGAAGAAAAGCCGTTGTAATGACTTCAGCATCGTCACTACAGGTCGCATAGGGATAACAACAGGCCAGAATCTTCCTTATCGCTACTATATTAAGGGAAGTAGATTCGTATCTAAAACCGTTCCCATTAGAAGACAGGAATGCGGATAACAGTTCGTCCTTGCGCAAAATCCATTCCCCCAGGATAATGGTGATAGCCTGAGGGTGAGACTAGAAAGGAAATGATAAATTGAACCTTAATGAATTTTACAAATTCGTTATAGAAGAGGGTATTTCTCATGACCCTCGCGGGGTAGAAAGGGTTAATCAGGAGATAAAAAGGAAAAAAGAAGAATTTGAAAAAATGGAAGGAGCGAAAAAAGAAGAGTTTGACCAGGAAACCCTTAGCAATCCCTATAGCGATACGAGAATATTAAACGATACTAAAAAAGAAATTGAGAACGTTCTTGTAGGAATTGATATCGAGACTCCAGAACTGCTTTTAGCCGATCGCCTAAGATTGCAGGGAAAAAAGATTGAATTGGCTCTTGCTCACCACCCCGAAGGCCGCGCCTATGCCAATTTCTACGAAGTTATGGGTATGCAAGCAGATATCCTGAACAAGTACGGCGTTCCCATAAACATAGCCGAGGATCTTCTGGCAAAGAGGATGAAAGATGTTAGTCGCAAGGTGATGCCCATAAACCATTTCCGGGCAGTGGATGCGGCAGAGTTGCTCGATATTTCTTTTATTTGTGTACATACTCCGGCAGATAATTTTGTAACTACATATCTGCAGGAGTTACTGGATAAGAAGAGACCAGAACGAGTGCAAGATACGGTTGGGCTGTTGAAGGAGATACCGGAATATAAACAGTCCACCGCCAGGGGCAATGGACCGAAGGTCATAGTTGGTTCTGAAAAGAGACGCGCAGGAAAGATATTCGTTGATATGACCGGTGGCACTGAAGGGTCAGAAGAAGCCTTAGAGAAACTGAGTGATTCGGGAGTGGGGACCATAGTGGGAATGCACATGAGCGAAAAGCATTACCAGAATGCAGAAAAGTTCCATATGAATGTGGTAATTGCCGGTCATATTGCCTCGGATACTTTGGGGCTCAACCTCCTATTAGACCGGGCTATAAAGAAGTTTGATTCTTTAAATATTATTTCCTGTTCGGGTTTTTACCGCGTCAAGAGATAATCTTTCTTAGACGAAAAATAAGAGTTTCCCGTCCCTAAAGGCGAGAGGGTTAGGATTATGGGGGAGGAGTTACTTTGGCTATTCCGGGCCACTTGATAGACCAAATACGACAGACCAATAATATTGTAGAGGTCATTTCAGGATATTTGCCTCTAAAGAAAACAGGAAGTAATTTTAAGGCGCTCTGTCCGTTCCATCAGGAAAAGACACCTTCTTTCATCGTTTCGCCGCAAAAAGAGATATTCCATTGCTTCGGTTGCGGAGAAGGAGGAAATGTCTTCAATTTTCTGATGAAGCATGAGAAGATAAGTTTTATAGAGGCTGTAGAAAGGTTAGCTGAACGGGCAGGCATTTCTCTCCCTAAGGATAGAGTCGGCCGGGAGGAAGCCTCCAGAATCTCTCAAGAGAGAAAAAGTCTTTTTGAAATCAACCGTCATGCAGCCGACTTTTTCCATCGCTGTCTGAAGAGTTCCAGCTCCGCCCAAAAGGCGCGGGAATATCTCAAGAAGAGAGGACTGAAAGAAGAAATTATTGATAAATTTGGATTGGGTTATGCCCCTGGTTCAGGGAAGGCTCTGTTAGAGGCTGCGGTAAAAAAAGGTTATTCCAAGGAACTATTGAAAAAGGCCGGGCTAGTCGCTTTTTCCGAAGAAAGGAACGATTATCGCGACCTGTTTTTGGATCGAATTATTTTCCCCATTTCTGATGTTCAGTCCAGAATAATTGCATTCGGTGGAAGAACTTTGGGAGAACGGTTACCTAAATACCTGAATTCTCCCGAAACAGGTGTCTTTTATAAAGGAAAGATTCTTTACGCGCTTAATCTCGCTAAGGAATCTATTCAGAAGAAGAATCAGGTCATAGTCCTGGAAGGATATACGGATGTTCTAACTTGCCACGAATTCGGAGTAGAGAACAGCGTGGCTACTCTGGGAACTGCCTTGACCAGAGACCATGTTTCTATAATATCGCGGTATGCCGAGGAGGTAGTAATAGTATACGATGCTGATGCCGCGGGGGTTAAGGCTACGCTGAGGGGATTGGACCTACTGATAGGGAGTGGACTGAAAGTAAAAGTGGTGGCACTGCCTCAAGGTAGCGACCCTGACGATTTTCTCCGCTCTCAAGGAGCAGAAAAATTTCAGAGAGAAATTTCTCAATCACATTCTTTAGTCGATTATCGTATTAAGTTAGTTTCACAAAATTATGATTTGAAAAGTTCTGAAGGAAAAGTCGCCGTAGTGGAAGAGGTGTTGCCCACCATTGCCAGAATAGAGAATCTGATAGAGCAGAAAGAAGAAATTAAAAAGTTATCGCAGTTAATTTCCGTGGATGAAGAAACATTGCTTTTGGAGCTGGGAAGAATAAACAGAAAGACTTACCAGTGGGAAGAACCCTCTTACAGAGAGGAACTTGCCAGAGACTTTCGTGACCCTACTTCTCAGCAAGGTATTCTTAAGGCAGAAAAGGGGCTGGTGCAGGTAATGCTCAATTTTCCTGAGGAAATTGAAACAATCAGGGTAGAAGTCGCACCCAAGGACTTCCTTATAAGCGACCTTTCCAAGATTGTGAAGGTTATATACGAATTATATGACAAGAAAGAATCTATAAATCCAGCAATAATTATGGATAGAGTTTACAGTCAGGACTTGCAATTTTCAGCCGAGATCAACCAGATTATAGCTTCCCTGGCTATCGAAGAGAAAAAAGCAGAGTTCTTGCCAGGGATAGTTAACGCCCTGATTAGTAAAGTAAAGATGCACAGGCCGGAACAGGAATACCGAAAAATAGGGGAAGAAGTTGCAGCTTTAATAGACAGAGGATTGCCAGTAGAAGCGAAGAAAATAGAAAAGTTTAAAAAACTGACAAAAGAACTTAAAGGAAGCAGAAATGAAAGAATATAAAGAAAAAATTTCTGAATTAATCGAGCAGGGAAAAGAGACAGGGAAACTGACCTATCAGGAGATAAACGAGCAGCTCCCTGAAAGTATAGTCGATTCTGACGAAATAGACGATATCCTGAGCAAACTTGATGAGCTGGGAATCGACGTAGTGGACAAGATTGCCCTGATTGAAAGGCCGGAGAAAGCTGAGGAGGAAAAGGGAGGCTTAGTACCCATAACTCCCACTACTGAAGTAGAGACTAGCGATTCCATAAAGATGTACCTGAACGAAATGGGCAAGGTTTCTCTTCTCAGTCGGACTCAGGAGATGTATCTAGCCAAGAGCATAAAGGACAGTGAAAAGAGACTGAAACAGGTAGCGCTGGAATCCCCCATAGCTTTAAGAGAAATAAGGTTGATGGGCAGGATGTTAGAGAAACGTGAAATTACCCCCAAGGAATTGATGCCTCGAGGTCGAAAGACCAGCGCGGCCTTATACAGAATGAGACAGAAGATGAAAAGGGTGGTTAGGGAAATCACCAGAAGCGAGAGGAAAATAATTTCCTATGAGAAGAGATTAAAGAGAAAGAGAATTACTCCCAAGTTAACGGAGAAAGTAGAGAAATTATTATTCCAGGAAAAGAAGAAGGCTTTACAACAAATTCTCGGTTTGAACTTGAAAGCAGAGAAAATTAAGAAAATAATTACAAAAATAAAATATACAGGCTTAAGGCTGAGACAAATAGAGAAAGAAAGCGATTACTATCAGCGAAAACTTAAAGTTCCTTACTCTGAGGCCAAGAAACTGTGGCGCAGGGCTAAGGCAAAGAAAATCTCCCGTACAGAATTCAAGAAGAAAACGGGAGTAACTCTAAAAGAGATTGAAGGAATACACAAGAATTTAAGAAACGTCTCTCAACGTCTCCTGCAGCTTCAGCGAGCGATGGGAATGGACTGCTTGGCCATAAAGGAACTGCACAACCAGGTTACTCAACTGGAGTCAGAAATTCTCGATGGTAAATTGAAGCTGGTTAAGGCAAACCTGAGACTGGTGGTAAGTATTGCCAAAAAACATATCAACCCCAACCTCTCTTTGTTAGATTTGATTCAGGAGGGTAGTATCGGCCTGATGAAAGCAGTTGACAAATTTGAATATAAGAGAGGGTTCAAGTTTTCCACCTATGCAACCTGGTGGATTAGACAGTCCATAAATCGGGCAATAGCCGACCAGGCCCGCACTATTAGAATTCCTGTACATATGAAAGAGATTATTAGCAAATTGACCAAGATTGCCCGTCGCTATCGCCAGAAATATGGACGAGATCCTCTAATTGAAGAATATGCCAAGGAAATGAAGATGGCGCCGGAAAGAATACGCGCGGTATTGAAAATAATGCAAGAACCGATATCCCTGGCTACTCCCATTGGCGAAGAAGAAGAAAGCCATCTGGAAGATTTCATTGAAGACCGCGACAACCTCTCCCCGGTCAATGTCGCCTTGGATGTTTTGCGGCAAAAGGAGATAGAGAAAGTGTTATCCACTTTGACCGAACGGGAGGCAAAGATTATCAAATTGAGATTTGGGATTGGAGTGGGATATCCCCGCACTTTAGAAGAGGTAGGTCATATATTTAACGTAACCCGGGAGAGGGTAAGACAAATCGAGGCAAAAGCGATAAGAAAACTACGACATCCTTCAAGAAGCAAGTATTTGAGAGAATATGTTGAATAAGAAAAGGGGACAGGCTACTTTTTAGCCCAGCAGAGCGAAGCTCTGGTGTGCCATGTGTCAACACATATAAAATCCCTGAGTTTTAGAAAAGCCATCTTTTTTCAACTCAGGGATTTTTTTGTTGATTATTTTCCGAAAAAGAGTTAGATTAAAAATGGGCAGGGTAAGTTTTTTTGACCGGGAAAAGTAGCAGTAGAGCACTAACTCTGCTCCATTGTCAGGGGGGCGAATGGCAAGAAAAATTCGCAAGCGCGACGGCAGGATAGTAAATTTTGACCGCAACAAGATTACCAGGGCTATTGAAAAATCTATTCTTGCAGTAAAGGCCAAAGATAGGGCTCTGGCAGAACGGCTATCCCGCCAGGTTATGAAGATAGTCAAGGAGAAATTTGTGGCAAAGATCCCGGGCGTTGAAGATATACAGGATATCGTAGAGAACGTGCTGATTGGAAATGGGCTTACTAAAGTGGCAAAAGCGTACATCCTCTATCGCCAGAAACGAAAAGAGGTTCGTGAAGCCAAAGGAATATTTGGCATAGAAGATGATTTGAAATTGCCGGTGAATGCCGTAAGAATTCTGGAAAAGAGGTACTTATTAAGAGACGAATCGGGGAATTTAATGGAAACTCCTAAGAAAATGTTCCACAGGGTAGCCAGAGAGGTGGCCAGGGCCGACCGTCTCTATGGAAAAAAATTTAATGCACAGGAAACAGAAAAAGAATTCTACAAGGTAATGTCGAATCTGGAATTCATCCCTAATAGCCCTACTTTAATTAATGCGGGGACCAGAATGGGTCAATTATCTGCTTGTTTTGTCTTACCTGTCAAAGATTCTATGAAATCGATTTTTGAAGCAGTAAAAGATATGGCTCTAATTCATCAATCGGGTGGAGGAACGGGGTTCTCATTTTCCAAATTAAGACCGAAAGGAGATTTAGTCAAGTCGACCAAAGGAATTGCTTCGGGTCCTGTTTCGTTTATGCGCGTATTCGATATGGCAACAGATATAATCAAACAGGGAGGTAGGAGAAGAGGAGCAAATATGGGAATCTTGCGCATAGACCACCCCGATATCCTGGAGTTCATCACTGCCAAAACCAGGGAAGGAGCCTTTGCCAATTTCAATCTCTCGGTTGCCATTACTGATAAATTTATGAGATTACTTGAAGCGGACAAGGAGTATGAACTAATAAATCCCAGAACAGAAAGACCTACCAGAAAATTAAGGGCTAAAGATGTATTTAGTCTAATAGTAGCAACAGCTTGGAAGACAGGAGATCCGGGTCTTGTGTTTATTGACCGCATAAATAAGAAAAATCCCACGTCCCATATTGGAGTAATAGAAAGCACCAATCCCTGTGCGGAACAGCCTTTGTTACCTTATGAATCCTGCGTCCTGGGTTCGATAAATTTGTCAAAAATGGTCAAGGAAAAGAAGATAAACTGGAAAAAATTGAGAGAGGTGATAAGAACAGCCATCCATTTTCTGGATAACGTTATCGATGTCAATAAATATCCTCTCCCCTCGATAGAGAGAATGACCAAAGGTAATAGAAAAATTGGCCTGGGGGTTATGGGATTTGCCGAAATGTTAATTAAGATAGGCATTCCCTACGATTCTCGGGACGGGATCGCTATTGCCGAGGAGGTTATGAGATTTATTTCCAGAGAAGCGAGAGAAAAATCGAAGAAACTGGCAAAGCTGCGGGGAGTCTTTTTAAACTTCAAAGGAAGTATCTGGGATAAGAAAAAAATCAGGGTGCGAAATGCCTGTTTAACCACAATTGCACCCACGGGAACAATAAGCACAATTGCCGGTTGTTCCAGTGGCATAGAACCTCTCTTTGCCATATCCTACGTGCGCAGGATACTGGAAGGCACAGAATTTCTGGAGAGCAATGGTATATTTGAAGAAATAGCGCTGGACGAAGGATTTTATGATAAGAAACTGATGATGGAGATAGCGAAGAAAGGCTCGATACAACATATGAAGAAAATTCCTCAATCCGTACGGAGACTGTTTGTGACAGCTTTTGACATCTCTCCTGAATGGCATGTGAGAATGCAGGCAGCTTTTCAGAAATATACGGATAATGCTGTATCAAAGACAGTTAATCTTCCATACGAAGCTACAGTGGAAGAAGTAGAAAAAGTCTACAAGCTCGCCTTTCAACTTGGATGTAAAGGGGTTACCGTATATCGGTATGGAAGCAAATCCCAGCAGGTACTTTATCTTGGTCCTGTCCCCAAAGAAGCACAAGGAGAGGAACCTGGATATGTGAGCGTGGATTCGGAATATGCTGGAGGTTGCCCAGCCCCTTATTGTCTTTTCTAAAAAAGAAAATTGAAAATAAACGTAAAATTATTTGCCAGCGTTCGTAAATTTTCCCGCAAAGACAATCTGGAAATAAACATCAAGGAAGATTCCAGCGTAAAAGATCTGCTTTCCCAGATAGGAATTCCCGATGATGAGCCTGTTCTGGTCATTGTCAACGAGTATACACGGGGGAAGGAGACCCTGCTTCAAGATGGGGATACTCTTTGCCTCTTCCCGATAATTGCTGGAGGATGAGATGTTTGGATGGAACGGGAAGATAGCAAATGTTTACTTAACTGAAAAGAAAACAGAAATCGTTCCCCTGAGCGAAAAATTCCTCAGTAAGTATCTGGGAGGGCGCGGGCTAGGAGTAAAATTCGTCTACGATTTAGTGAAGCCTGGTATCGACCCGCTCTCTTGGGAAAACATCCTCGTGTTTGCTACCGGACCCCTCACTGGTACCACTTGCCCTACTTCCGGACGGTATGCCGCTGTTTCTAAGTCCCCCCTGACCGGCTCCATATTCGATTCTAACAGTGGTGGGAGCTTTGGCCCGGAATTAAAGTTCGCCGGAATTGATGGGTTAGCAATATACGGAAAGGCAGAACAACCGGTATACATTGAGATTGGTAATGGCAAAATTTCCATAAAAGATGCAAAACATCTCTGGGGCAAAAATACCCGGGAAGTCACCAGGGAATTATCGAAATTGGGAAGAGTTGCCTGCATAGGGAAAGCGGGAGAGAAAGGAGTGAGGTTTGCCAACATAATGAACGACTATACCCATACTTGTGGTCGTGGTGGATTGGGAGCTGTGATGGGCAGCAAGAATCTAAAAGCAATTGTAGTGAAAGGCGACAGGAAAGTATCCATCTCTGACAGGGAAAGATATAAGAAGTATTTTCAAGATATAACCAGGCTTCTCGTAGCTAGCCCCGTATCTTCGAAAGGTCTTAGCGAGTACGGAACGGCAGTTCTTGTCAACCTGACAAATTATATGAGGATTCTTCCTACCGGTAATTTCAGGTTCTCCCGCTTCGATTTTGCTGAGGAAATTTCTGGCGAGAAGATAAATTCGGTTTTTCCCATAAAAAAGACGCCTTGTTATGCTTGTCCCATAGCCTGCAAGCGTGAAGTCAGAAACACGGAAATGGAAGTACCCGAATACGAGACGATAAGTATGTTCGGTTCTTCCTGCAGGATTTCTAACATTCAGACTATAATGAAAGCAAATAGGCTATGCAATGAGTACGGTATAGATACCATTACTGCTGGCAGCACTATCGCCTGCCATTCCGAACTGAACGGAGAAGAGCTAACGGATAAAAAATTATTAGAGTTAGTTGAATTAATTGGTGAAAAAGAGGGTATTGGCGAAGAATTGTCCCAGGGTTCAATGAGATTTGCCAGAGCCAATAAGAGACCCGATAAGAGCATGCAGGTCAAAGGGCTGGAGTTACCCGGTTATGACCCCAGAGGAGTTTTAGGATTGGCTTTAGGATATGCCACTTCCAATAGAGGGGGATGCCACCTGAGAGCATATATGATCGGTCCAGAAATTTTTGGCAAGCCGAAACTGGTAAACAGGCTTACTTTCTCTGGAAAATCTGGTCTTGTGCAGGTCATTCAGAATCTGTTCAGCGCAGTCGATTCTCTGGTAGTCTGTAAATTTGCCCTGTTCAGCGTGGGAGAAGAAGAGTGGGCAAATATTCTAAGTGCGGTAACGGGAATAGAATTTGTATCAGAGAGTCTGCTGGAGATAGGAGAGCGCATTTGGAATACGGAAAGATTGTTCAATCTGAAAGAGAAATTCAGTAATAAGGACGACACCCTCCCGGAAAGGTTTTTCCGTGAAGACGGAGGAGTGGCGGGCAGAAATATTAAGAAAGAGGAGTTTCTGGAATCTCTTTTAGAATACTATCGGTTCCGGGGATGGAATAGAAAGGGCGTGCCCACTAAGGAGAAGCTGGCACGACTGAACATTCTTAATTAGTCGCTTTTATTTTCCGCAGCGGAAATGAGCGCGGCCAAGACCAGGGGGTCGGGAGTCTACCCCAAATTCTTTTAAAGGAGTGATGATGTGGAGAGAAATTAGCAAATTCGGCAAAAAGATGGTTCAATGTGGATTAACCCATTCCCATTTCGGCAATATCAGTGTGAGAGTGGGAAACAGACTCATAATTACCAGAAGCGGTAGCATGCTCGACGAGATTGATGAAAATATGGTGGTGGAGTTAGATTTGGATAAGCCCAGTAGTTTCGACACCATAGCTTCCTCAGAAGCAATAGTACACAGGCACATTTATAAAGAGACTTCTGCTTTAGCCATAATCCACGCCCATTCTCCATTTGCCATAGTGCAATCGATGGTTTCCTCCACAAACCTACTAATCCCCACGGACTGCGAGAGTAAGTACTTCCTGCACGAGATCCCTATTATAACCGGAGGTGTAGGGTCAAAAGAACTTGCTAAAAACGCAGCGCATGCACTCAAAGATCATAAAGGCGCGATAATAAAAGAGCACGGACCCATCGCCATGGGAAAGATCGTCGAGGAAGCGTTCGTGACGATATGTTCTATTGAGCATGCTTGCCAAGTAAAGTATTTTACCGACATTTTGCTTCAGCGGAAGAGATGAAAGCATAATGAGGCTCTGAATATTTGATGAGATCGCTCCTGGAGTCCTTCCCCAAGGGAGGGTTGATAGAAGGAGGAGACAATGGTCTCTGGATTAGTTTTTGTCCGTCTACTATCGGGACATGAAGAAGCTGTTATGGAAGCATTAAGGCAGGTTAGTGGGGTAGAGAGAGTTATTGCTGTTTTTGGCCGGTGGGACCTCGTAGTTGCCGTACAGGCAGAAGATATAGATGAACTTGCCTCTATGGTGATTAATAAAATAAGGGCAATTCCAGGCACTACCACAACAGAAACACTGATTGCTGTAAGACTTAAGGGACCAAAACTTTTTATATAATCTTTGTGGGAGGAGCATTTGTCGTTCCACTCCCTGTTTTGGGTGGTGCAGGACGCTGAAAGGAAAACAAAATTTTCTTGACGTTTTATTTCTTTACTAATATAATAAATCTACAAATTGCAAAAAAGCAAAAGTGGGCCCATAGCTCAGCTGGTTAGAGCATCCCGATGCATATCGGGAGAGTCCTAGGTTCTTAATGTTTTATGTATACATATTAAAAAGTCTCAAAGATGGGAGTTATTATATAGGCAGCACATCGAACCTGAAGAAAAGAATCCATAGACATAACAGAGGCCATTCCGTTTCAACAAAAGGTAAAAAGCCTTTGGTTTTAATATATAGGAAAGAATATAAACAAAGATCAGAAGCAATAAGAGAAGAAAAAAGAATTAAGAGTCAAAAAAGTAGGGCATATATTGAAAATTTGATAAAAGCAAAAGTGGGCCCATAGCTCAGCTG
>JABAOF010004844.1_pt1 | contig 31674 bp, 32 predicted proteins | sample 7062171 | NCBI WGS metagenome assembly JABAOF01 (sample SAMN14538628, study PRJNA623070) | marine sediment metagenome | biome: marine biome [ENVO:00000428]; feature: marine pelagic biome [ENVO:01000023]; material: deep marine sediment [ENVO:00002113] | place: India: Gulf of Khambhat ...
GAGTTCTAAGGAATGTTACTTGACATTACAATAGCGAAAAACATATATATAAGTTTATTATTTGTTATTATTGGAAGGAATCGGGCTGGTAGTTTTTGTTAGAGTGCATCCCATCCCCTCCTAGTGAGGCCAGCCATCCTTCCCTTTTGACTCTTTTTTCCCTTTAAAAAAAGGTTTAAGTAGAGTCTTATGTTTCTAAAAATCGATTTTTATGGGGCATATTATTAAAGCAAAAACTGGAAAAAATCTTAGATGCAAGGATTGGAAACAGGAAGCTATTCTAAGAATGCTTGAAAACAATTTAGAAAACGCTGAAATTCCTGAAGAACTCATTATATATGGTGGGACTGGAAAAGCGGCACGTAACTGGGAGTGTTATGAAAAAATTGTAAAAACCCTTAAAATTCTTGAAAATGATGAAACAATGATCATTCAATCAGGTAAACCTGTTGCTGTTTTTAAAACCTGGACTAATTCTCCAAGAGTTTTAATGGCTAATGCAAACATTGTTCCTCATTGGAGCAACTGGGAGAAATTTCATGAATTGGAAAGATTAGGCCTTATTATGTATGGTCAGATGACCGCTGGTGCATGGTGTTATATTGGAACCCAGGGTATTATCCAAGGAACATATGAAACATTAGCAGCTCTCGCAAAAAAACATTTTAAAAGTACATTAAAAGGAAAAATAGTTTTAACTGGTGGAATGGGTGGAATGGGCGGTGCACAACCACTTGCAATAAAAATGTCAGGCGGTATATGTATAGATGTCGAATGTGAAGAAAAACGTATAGATAGAAGAATTGATGCAGGTTTCTGTGATGAAAAAGTAAAAGATATCAAAGAAGCAATAGAAATTGCTGATGATTTTAAAAACTCAGGTATTGCTCATTCAATTGGAGTTTTGGGAAATTGTGCAGATACACATCCTTATCTAGTCAAAACAGGTTTTAAACCAGATGTTGTAACAGATCAGACCTCTGCTCATGATGAACTTAATGGTTATGTACCCTCTGGCTTTTTTGGAGATTCGCTTCAAGATGCAATTAAACTCAGAAAAAAAAGTCCAGACGAGTACATCAAAAGATCAATGGATAGTATGAAAAATCATTGTAAAGCATTACTCGATTTTAAGAAAAATGGCTCAATAGTCTTCGATTATGGTAATAATTTGAGAGGTCAAGCATTAAAAGCAGGTCTTAAAGATGCTTTTAATTATCCAGGTTTTGTTCAAGCTTATGTTAGACCGCTGTTAAGTCTTGGTCGTGGACCTTTTAGATGGCTTGCTTTAACTGGGAATCCTGAAGACATTTTAAGAACAGATAAGGCAGTTATTGATATGTTTCCAGATGATTATGTGCTCTCAAATTGGATAAAACTTGCAGAAAAATATCTTCCTTGGGAGGGTCTTCCTGCAAGAGTTTGCTGGTTAGGCTATGGGGAGAGGGAAAGGTTTGCCCTTGAAATTAATAGAATGGTTCGAAATGGAAATATTGGACCAATTGCAATTACTAGAGATCATCTTGATAGTGGAAGTGTTGCATCACCTTATAGGGAAACTGAAGAAATGAAAGATGGTAGTGATATAATTGCAGATTGGCCGCTTTTAAACGCCCTTTTGAATTGTGCAGCTGGTGCAGATAGTGTTCAAATACATAATGGCGGTGGGGTTGGAATAGGTCTTTCCACTCATGCAGGTATGGTAGTTGTTTGTGAAGGATCAAAGGATACTGATGAAAGAATTAAACGTGTTTTTAAATCAGACCCTGGAATGGGCGTTATAAGACATGCTGATGCTGGATATAAAGAATCAATTGAATTGATTAAAAAAACAGATTTAAAAGCTCCAATGATTAAATAATGTTTAATCTAAACTTCCTACAACTTTTTCTACTTCTTTTAATAACTCACAAGATTTAACCAGTTCTTTCATTTTTGTATGATCTGGATATAGCGGTCTATCTTCATCTAAATATTTTATATATTTTCTAATTACTTGCTTTGCTTTTGTAACACCTTTTCCAAATTTATATTCCCTAAAATCTAGGGCTTGTGCTGCTGCCATAAATTCAATTCCTAATATCCCATATGCATTATCAAGAATCTGCATATTTTTAATTGCTGTATTCATACCCATTGATACAAAATCTTCCTGATCAGCAGCAGCTGGTATTGACTGAATAGATGCAGGATTTGATAGTATCCTTTGTTCTACAATTAAACTATCTGCAGTATATTGACTAAGCATCAGTCCTGAAAACATTCCTGCTCCTTTTGTTAAAAAAGCAGGAAGACCCACACTTAATGCAGGATTATTAAGCCTATTTAACCTTCTTTCAGACAATATACAAACCATAGTTATTGCTGCTCCTGCCATATCCATTGGAAGAGAAACAGGTGATCCTTGGAAATTCGCACCAGATAATTGAAGGTCTTCATCAGGGAAAAAAACAGGATTATCACCAACACCATTAAGTTCAATTTCGACCTGAGATCTGGCATAATCAAGGTGATCTCGAGCTGCACCAATTACTTGAGGTGTAGATCTCATTGAATAAGCATCTTGAATCTTGCATTTGATTTTTCCTTCTGATAGGTCGCCACCTTCAACACATTTACAGATGGATTTTGCAGTTTTTACTGCTCCTGGAAATCCCCTTACTTCATGTAATTTAGGAGTATAAGGTTTCATATTAGCACGTAACGCTTCAAGAGCCATTGCAGCAGCTATTTCTGCTTGTTGGATGAAATTATATGCATCAAAAAGGAATATTGCACTCATTGATGTCATGAGATTTGATCCATTGATGACTGCAAGTCCATCTCTTGCTTGAAGACCTGGAATTGGTATTTTTGCTTTCTGCATTGCTTCTTTTCCATCAAGCAATTTTTCCTTATAATATGCTTTTCCTTCACCCATCATTAGAAGCGCAATTTGAGACATTGGGGCCAAGTCACCAGATGCTCCAACTGAACCTTTCTGGCATACATAAGGTGTAACACCTTTGTTTAACATTTCAATAAGTGTTTTTGTAATTTCAAAACGACAAGCTGATTGTCCATGTGCATGGACATTAATTCTTGATACCATAGCACCTCGTATGTATTCAATAGGAGCTGGATCACCAATACCTGCTGCATGATTATAAATAAGATATTTTTGAAATTCTTTTACTTGCTCATCAGATAAAACAACCTCTGAAAACTCACCAATACCTGTGTTTACTCCATACATTATTTCTTTTGCTTTTAATTTTTTTTCAAGAACCTCTCTACACTTTTTTATTCGATTTATCGCATTTGTATGTAATTTTACATTTTCATTATATCTGGCAATGTTTACCAATTTCTCAATTGTTAGGTCTGAACCATTCAAAACTATGGCCATATTTTACTCCCTTCTTTATATGCAGATTTAAAATAGATATTGGTTTATAAACTTCCCCTTAAAAATCGATTACTATATTTAGTTAACAGAACTATTCCAACAATAAGGGCGAAGAGAGTTGTGTTTTTTGTTTACTCTAGTCGTTGTAACAGTATTTTTGATATTAGGAATAAGTTTGTAAAACAATCAAAATAATCATTGATTATATAATTGGTTCTAATTCTGTTTCGGGGTACACTCAATTTTAGTTTATTCCAATCACTCTCAGCATCATTTGTATCTTTTGCTTTCACCTTGACTCTGTATATATCCTTTTCTGTCCATGTATGTTTATAGTTTAAATTCTCACCTGAATTATAAGGTCCATCCCAATCAACAATATTTCCATCACCCCAATCAATGTAGAAATAGATTTGATCCCCATCAGGATCAATTACTGAAACAGAATAAGTTCCTTCTTGATTTTGTTTTAACCTTGTTGGGCCATTGATAGTTGGAGTATTTGGTGGTTGATTAGTTTTTAAAACAAAATCATGGATTGTATTTTCAATGATACCAAGTAATACCCACTCGGTTTTGTATCCTAACTTGAATGCAGTACAGTTCTTCGAGCAGAAACAAATTGGGATATTAGTAACGTAATAATACCCATATAAATCTGTATAGTCCTCTTCATATGTCTCATGGAAACATACCCTTACTCTTGTTCCTTCTATAGGATTCATTGAGGAGTCATATACATATCCTGAGAGGCTACCATTATACTGAAGAGCAGTTAAGACAAAGTTATAGATCGTGTTTTCGTCAATACTAAGTAAAACCCGTTCTGTTGTATATCCCACTTTTGATGCTACAGCGTTCTTAATACAGTAACAAATTGGTATATTTGTAATATGATAATATCCATTTGAATCAGTATAATCCTCTTCATATGCTTTGTGGAAATAAACTCTCATTTGCGCTCCTTCAATTGGATTCCCGAGATTATCTTTTATGTACCCAGATAAGCTGCCATTATAGAGAGTCGACATTGAAGTTTTATTTAATACTGCAGTATCAATTGATGGGATAACACCTATTCCTGCAAATAAAAAGACTATAATAAGTATTAAACCTTTTTTCAGCATATTTTTCCTCCTATTAAATAATAAAGATAAATGATTCATAAAAGTTTTCGTTAAAAATTTATACAAATTGATAAACTAATGATTATAAAAATTTGTTATGTACAAAATCTGCAATTGTTTCACCTATTAAAAAATATAATTAATTAACCCTCACATCTATGGGTCAATAATTCTGTTAGAAAATAAAATGATTTTTAAGTGATTAAGTAATTGTTTATTAATTCTAACGCAAGGAACAACTAACAATAACATATAGTGATATATATTTCAATGATCTATAAATGGAGTATAAATTTAAATATATTAGCTTAACTATGTGTCTATTAATAGGGTTTCAGTCCAAAAAATTAAATAGATATTATTTTTTCCAATAAGATTTTAGAGAAATGTTATACAAACCTTAAGCTTAAATACATCTTGTTTTTTTAGGATAAGCGATTCAAATGGATATATCATACTGGTCTGCAAATTTAATTGATTGGTTATATAGTTGGTTAAATGATACATTTGGAATAACAGATCGATTATTTGCTGAGTTAATAATTTCAACTCTAATTTTCATAGGTTTTATTATTCTTGGCTGGATTATTTCTCATGTTTTTGAACATTATTTTCAAAAATGGGCAAAAAAAACAAAAACAAAACTTGATGATGAAATACTTAGAAATGTAAAAAAACCAATATATGTTTTAGTCATATTCTTTGGAATATATTTTTTTCTGACTAATTTATCAATACTTAATCAATATCAGAATATTTTAAGAATAGTATTTGTCTTTCTTCAAGTCTTTCTAATTGCCTATATTATTACGAGAGTTATCAATGTATTTTTTGCCTGGTATGCAGAAAGAAGGGTAAGAAAACGACATGTAAGTCAACATATCTTATTTGTTTTTAGAGGAGTTATCAATGCATTAATCTATATTATTGCATTATTTGTTATACTTGCAATCTTGGAAATAGATTTATCTGGTATTGCTCTAGGTGGTGCTGTTACTGCTATTGTAATTGGTTTTGCATTACAAAGTGTTCTCAGCGACTTTTTCAGTGCTTTTTCAATTTACTTTGATCGACCCTTTGAAATAGGTGATTTTATTATCGTTGGAGAATATGCTGGAACAGTTAAAAAAATAGGTATGAAGTCCACCAGAGTCGAGTTGCTTCAGGGAGAAGAACTAATTCTTGCAAATAAAGAATTAACATCAGCAAGTGTTAGAAATTTTAAAAAAATGAACAAAAGAAGAATTTCATTTGCGTTTGGTGTTACATATGATACCCCTTTAAAAAAATTGAAAAAAATTCCAGATATAATTAGAGATATTATCAATCCTGAAAAACTTGAATACGTTGACATGCTAGACCGTGTTCATTTTACAGAATTTGGAGATTTCAGTTTGAATTTTGAAATAGTTTATTACATAAAATCTAAAGACTATGTAATATATCGAGATACGCAACAATTAATCAACTATGCCATCAAAGAAGCCTTTGAAAAAGAAGGAATAGAAATGGCATTTCCAACTCAGACAATTTTTTTAAATAAATAATTTTATTATTTAATTGAAAGATATCTTAATACTCTAACATTTCAATAGATAATTTATCATTAACTTCAATAATTGCTCCTTCTCCGCGTTTTCCCATACTACAATTAACAACAAATGTTTCTTTAACTTTTGATAGTCCTGGATCTTCATGAATATGACCGCATAAAACAAGTCTGGGTTTGTATTTATCAATCATTTCACGTAATTCCTTACTTCCACCATGCATCCCTAAAAAAACCTTATCTTGAGCGCCAAACGGAGGAACATGGGTTATTAATATGGTTTTTTCGTCTAATAGTTTTTTTTCTTCAAAGGTTTTAAATTCTCTTGAATCAACTCCACTAATTCCAACAAAGGGAATTCCGTTTTTTACTATTTTTTTTAACTCGATTCTTGATGCCTTACTATTATCAATACCCTCTGCAACATCTGGTGTGTCAATATTACCAGTTATAGCAAATGTTTCAACTGGAATTTGATCTAAAAATGTTTTTGCAAGTTCTCCAGGTCCAAACTGTGTAATATCACCGCATATTATTACAAGATCAGGAGAAAATAATTCTATATTTTTTAAAACAATATTAAGTCGAAACTGGGATCCATGTATATCTGCAGTAGCAAGAATTTTCACAGTATTCACCAAAGAATATTTAGTTAAGTTGGTACGATTAAATCTTCATAAATAGAACGCAGATAATCAAATTTTTCTTCAAATATTTCAGCTTGTTTCTGAATTATTTTCTCAGCACCATTTATATCCATGTCTTTGACCTTATTTGCATAGCTAACAAAACGTCCTATCCAAAGTGTTTTTAAAGAGTCAAGTAGAAGGAATTTCTCAGAGTCACTTTTAACATTTTTCCAGGACGAAGCATAATTATATACTATTTCAGCCCAGATTTCAGGATCCAATTCTTCATTTTTATATACAATATGGTCCAAATCTCTTATGATACCATTAGGAAGATAACGCTTCATGGTATTTTTTGAACTTTCATACTCTGTTGCAAATGTTTTTTTCAGTTTAGGAATGTTAATTCTTACTGGAATCGGTTGCTCACTGAAACAATCTCGGTATATAACTTTTTGATTAGAATGAAATCTATTTTTCCAACAATCCTCATAATAATTCGCAAGCTCAAACATCTCTCCAGTTACTTTACGAAACATTGGAATTAATACTTTTTCAGGTTCAAGATATCTAGTCGTTGATTCATGAATTTTTAAAGCAAATAAACTCTCTTTTACTTTAAATCCTTCAGCTGCTGCAGCTGTAACTATAAAAATATCAATTCCAAAATCTGGTGGAAATAGCAGATGACCTCTTAATGTTTCATATAAATTTCTTGAAATTGCATATTCACCTGCAATAGGTTGACGAATATCAATTCCATAAAGAGCTCTTGTAAATGGATAAACTAGATTATTTGTGATAACTCCATCATTTTTATCTCTAATATAATAGGGAACAGTTAAATCTGCTCTACCATAAATAATTGGATTTACAATTGTTTGTATCCAACCTGGCTTAATACTCAATAAATCACCATCAAGTAAAACAATAGATTTGGCTTCAACTTCATGGGCAATTTCAAAAATAGTCATTACACCGGCTCCTTTTCCTTTATTAGCAATATCATCTGTAACTATCTTACAAATAGAATTATATGGTTGAAAGAGATCAATTGCTTCATAAGTATTATCTGATGATTCGCCACGAGTAATAACAATTGCTTTTGAAAAATCTGCAAAATATCTGTAAAGACCTTCATTTATAACATTTAAAACATTAAGAACAGTTGTTTCTACATTTTTACATAGAACACCTACCATTATATCAATAGGTGCCATTTTTTTACTTTCTTCTAAAATTTCAGTTTTTAATTTAAGATTTTTATTCCAATCTTGATTCATACATTTCTCCTCAACTATTCATTGTCAGAAATAACAACTTCTAAAAGTTGTTCTCTAATTTTTCTTCTGGCAGAAAGGGTTCTTAACCAATCTGGAATACGAGTTCCAACTGGTTTTCTCAAATAACTAGTACCAGCATTCATAATTTGCTGACTGAATTTTTCAACCATGCTTTCTTCAAGATGTCTATCATATTTTAAATCATTATAGTGAGTATCAGCATGATATTTTCTAATAGAATCTCTAGCATGTCTAACATATAATACTCTTAATGAAATAAGGCTCGATGTCGATATTTCAATATGATTTTCTTCAATTAATACACGCAATAGTGTTTTTAAAATATCCCCTGTCATTTTCATAAGACCTTTCTCACCAGTTCCAATGATCTGGTGTTTATGATCATAGAAACCTAAATCTGTTTGACAGATGTTTTTTCTAGCAACATTTCTATACATTTCAGCCATAATGCCTATTTCAAGACCCCAATCACCAGGCAAATCTACATCTCGTGCAAGGTCACTAGTAAGAGCAAATTCACCAGAAATAGGATATCTAAATGAACGCAAAAATCTAACAAAATCTGTCTCATAACCAAAGTTATCTATAAATGCTCTTAAAAGTGGATGTAAAAAAAGCCTAAAAACTCGACCATACATGATTTTTTTTTCTATATTAACTCTAGCATAATATCCTTTATTAAATTTAAAATCAAGTTCAGGTTCAATAATGGGATATAGAAGTTTTGTCGGTATCATTTCATCATAATTTAAAACATCGGCATCGTGAAGAGCAAAAGCATATGATTTTATACTAGCAATTCCCATAGCAAGCCATACGTCTCTACCCTTACCATAATATTTTAAAAGATTTAGGCCATCGCTCTTTAATTCATTTAATAATTTTTCTACTTTAGGACCATTACACCACATAATTATTTTCGGGATTTTTAAATTAGAAAAAAAACGTTTTACATAATTAAATTCGCTTTCATTTTTTGCAGCAAGAGGAATCACTACTTCCTCAAGATAATTACATTTGTTTAATCCATTTAAAATATTTTTTAATGCAGGGCTTTTTATTTCTTTATAAAGCATTGGCATTATAACAGAAACTGGGCGTTCACGAGCAGCATCTGAAACACTTTTAATAAGCATTTTTTTGTTAATACATAATTCATGAAGCGTAGTTATTTCATCCTGTCTTATATCCAAATAATCACCTTAAATATAATCCAATATTGTTCTCAAATCATTAGTTACAATATCTGCATATTTATTCACCTCTTCAGATGCGTTAAATGCTATACCTAGTCCTGCTTTTTTAATCATACTAATATCTACTATACCATCACCAATAGCAATAGATTCGTCAAGGGTAATTTCTAAATCTTTGCATAGTTGTTCAAGAACGCAACTTTTACATATTGAGTATATTTTTCTATTGCAAATATCTTCTGTTAGATCCTTGTTATGTATATCCAATTCGCCAGTGATAATATCGTTATTTGTTATAAGATTATTTGCAAATGAATAGTCGATTCCTAAACGTTGCTTTAAATCATCTGCTAAAATTTGATAACTATCAGTTACAATACCTGTAATTATGTCTCTTTTTTTTAGTTCTTTCAAAACATATTGAATATGATCTTGTAGGGGGACAGTTTGAAAAATTTCTATAAAATCTGCTTTTTTAAAACCCTTTGACAATTTTGCAATTTCGATACTTTTTTCATAATAATGCATACTGTCATTTTTAATATACTTCCATAAATCATCAATAAAACCTTTTTTTTCTGCAATTACAAATATTCCTCTACCTTTGATAAGTGTTCCATCCATATCAAATAATACTAATTTGAATTTATTCATTTTTTAATCGTCCTTATTGTGGATTTGCGTAATAATAGATTTTTTAATAAATTTTTCACCAAAATCAAATATACCAAAAACTTATTTCTCAATTCACATGCCAATTGTTACATTTAATTATAATGATTTCAAAAATCTATTAGGATATAGTATAACTAAAAAAGAATTATTAGAAAGACTTCCGATGATTGGTGCTGATTTAAATAAAGTGGAAGATGATGAAATTAGTATTGAATTTTTTCCAGATAGACCTGATCTTGCTTCTGTTGAAGGTATTGCTCGCGCATCAAGGGCATTTTTTGAGTTTGAAATTGGTTTAAAAAAATACAAAACTATCAAATCAGATATTAATTTAAACGTTGATCCATCTGTAAAAAAAGTAAGACCATTTATTGCAACATCTCTAGTTAAAGATGTGGAAATGTCAGATGAACTTATTTCATCACTTATGGAATTACAAGAAAAACTTCATCTTGGGATAGGTAGAAACAGAAAGAAAGTAGCAATCGGTGTTCACAATTTTGAACCAATTAATCCACCATTTACTTATAAAGCAGTTGATCCTGATTCAGTTGAATTTGTTCCATTACATGAAGTTGAATCAATGACCCTGAATGAAATTCTAAATCGTCATGAGAAAGGGATTGATTATGCTCATATATTAAAAGATTTTGATCAGCATCCCCTAATTGTTGATAAATACAATAATGTACTTTCATACCCTCCAATAATTAATGGTAGTTTAACAGAAGTAACACCTTTTACCTCAGATTTATTTATTGATGTAACTGGAACTGATCAAAATGCAATTAATTATGTTATTAACATTGTTACAACAGCACTTTGTGAACGAGGAGGCAAGATTTATACAACTCAGATACTCGATGTAGATAAGTCATTTATCTCTCCGAATTTACTACCTACTAAAAGAACGTTGGCAACAGATTATGTAAATAAAATTCTAGGAACAAAATTAAATGATAAAGATGTAATTTTTTGTCTTAAAAAAATAGGTTTCAATGCAGAAACCATAAAAAAATCAGAAATTAACGTTTATATCCCAGCATGGCGAGCAGATATTTTACATGAAATTGATTTAGTTGAAGATGTTGCAGTTGGGTATGGATATGATAAATTTGAAACTCAATTTCCAAAAGCTTTGACTTTTGGTAGAACCCTACCAGATCATGATTTATATGAAGGTCTAAAAGAGATTATGATAGGGTTAGGATTTAATGAAGTTACAACTTTTACAATCTCAAATGAAAAAGATGAATTTGAAAAATTAGGTTTAAAAAATATTGAAAGAGTCCAAATAGCCAATCCCATCGGTGAAGATTTTTCGTGCTTACGAGTAGGTCTTATTCCATCGCTTTTAAAAATTTTAAGCGAAAATAGACATCATCATTTACCACAACAAATATTTGAACTTGGAATAGTGGTTGATAAAAGCTTTAAAAATCTCGTTAATTTAGCTTTTGTAAAAATTGATGCTAAAGCAAGTTTTACAGAATGTAAATCAATTGTTGAAGCTATTATGAGGGATTCAGGTACAAGATTTACAATTAAAGATTATATTCATCCTGCGTTCATAAAAGGTAGATGTGCTTCGATTATAACTAGTAATAAGGAGATAGGTTTTTTCGGGGAACTTCATCCTAAGACTATTATGAATTTTGACCTGGAATATCCAATTATTGCCTTTGAATTAAAAGTTAATATGTTAAATCAATAAATATTATATTAGAAATTTATTCAGGAATTTTAATGACTATTGCTTGTAGCAAGTGTGATAAATCTGCAATAACATTTATTCGATATAATGGAACTCATCTATGTGAGGATCATTTTGTTTCTTATTTTGAAAAAAGAGTAAAAAAGGATATCAAAAAACAGGGCAAAACACCTAATAATAGTAAGATTGGAGTTGCAGTTTCTGGAGGTAAAGATAGTATTGTTGCTTTACATGTAATATTTGATATTTTTTCTAAACGATCAAACATAGATATTTATGCAATAACTGTTGATGAAGGAATTGACGGATACAGAAATAAAAGCATTAAATTTGCTAGTGAAAACTGTAAAGAATTAGGAGTAAATCATTATATAATTACATTCAAAGAGCATGTTGGATTAACAATTGATGAAATATCATCAAAAAAAAATGATTTAGGTGAATGTAGCTATTGTGGTGTTTTTAGGAGGTTTTGTTTAAATAGAAAATCAAAGGAGCTTGGAATTAATAAACTTATAACAGGCCACAATCTTGACGATATGGCCCAATCTATACTTATGAATTTTGTAAATTCAGATATTAAAAAACTTGCAAGGTTAGGTCCTCATAAAAAGGTTCAACCTGGTCTTGTCCCCCGTATGCTTCCTCTAAGAACCATTCCTGAAAAAGAAAATGCATTGTATGCAATTATTAAAAATATTAAGTTTCATGATGGAGAATGCCCCTATTCAATTAACGCTAGTAGGGGTATTTTTAGAGATATAATAGATAATCTCGAATTAAAAAATCCTGGAACTCGACATAGTATTTTAAATTGTTATGATGACATCAAAGATCTTTTAATTGATAAATACCCACCTGCTGAGTTAAATAAATGTAAAATATGCAGTGAACCGACATCTCAGAACCTATGTAAAACATGTCTTCTGAAAAAGAAAATTTTAAAATTTTAAGTATTAAAAAGATTTTTATTTAGAATCATACTGACTGTTTTTTAAAATGAAGCGTTTAAAAATAAATTGCAGACCACTTGATGATCTATTAGATGGCGGCATTGAAAGCAAATCCATTACCGAGGTATATGGAGAAGCTGGGTCAGGTAAAACTAATCTCTGCCTTCAACTATCAAGAGAATGTGCAAATAAGGGAAAAAAGGTTATATATATAGATAATGAGGGAGTATCTTTAGAACGATTAAATCAGATTTTAAATGGTTATAATAAAAAAGATATTCTTTCAAAAATATTATTTTTCCATCCGGTATCACTAAAAGACCAAGAAGAAATCATTAGAAAAGCAATAAAAATCCATGATGTTGGGCTTATAATTCTTGATACTTTTAATCTTTTTTACAGGTTAATATTAGAACATGATGAAAAACCTTCTTTTCGTTCACTAAATAGACAAATAACAGATTTACAACTTACCTCAATTAAAAATGATATTTTTGTGATGATAACAGGTCAAGTTTATTCAATTGAAAATAATGATGTAAAACCTTTTGCTGGTAAAGGAATTGAGCATATTGCCAAAACCATAATAAAACTTGAAAAGATTGGAATAGGTCGAAGACAAGCAACATTGGTTAAACACAGATCTATAGCTGAGGGAAAGAAGGCAGCGTTTACAATTAAATCTAACGGATTAGAATGAAAAAAATATTTTCTTGGTTAAATGAAAGCACATATATTAATCCTTTATCACCTGCATGTAAGATGTGTGCAAAAGGCTCCAAAATGGTAGTTTTGATAACAGGTTTATGTTCAAATAATTGTTTTTATTGTCCATTAAGTTATCGAAAAAGAGGTAAAGACCTTATTTTTGCAAATGAATGGAAACTTAAAAATGAAAATGATACCAAAAAACTCATAATGGAAGCCGAATATATTAATGCAAATGGTGCAGGAATAACTGGTGGAGATGCATTACTAGTATGGGAAAGAACAAAAAAATATATTGCGATTTTGAAGGAGAGTTTTGGCTCAAATTTTCATATTCATATGTATACTTCAGGTTTAAAAAATTACGATTATATTGATGAACTTGTTTCAGCAGGCCTTGATGAGATAAGATTTCATCCTGATCTTAAATATTGGAATAAAATGAATAAAAGTCCAATTATGCAAGCTATTAAAAATGCACTTGAAACAAATGTTAATGTTGCACTTGAAATTCCTGTTATTCCAGATATGGAATATGAAATTATATCACTTATTACTTGGTCAGATGATTTTGGTATTAAATTTATTAATTTAAATGAGTTAGAATTTTCTGAGACAAATGCAAATATGTTAAATAAAATGGGTTTTACAGTAAAGAATAGTATTTCAGCAGCAGTGAAGGGAAGCCAAGAATTGGCCTATAATATTATTGAAAAGTTATCAAGTAAGAATCTTGATATCGGATTACATTATTGCTCATCTTCCTTTAAAGATGGAGTTCAATTAAAAAATCGTATTAAAAGAAGAGCTAGAAATATTTCTAAATCTTTTGAAGTTATTACAACCGAAGGAACAATTTTGAAAGGTATTATTTTAAAACATGATTTTTCTTTAAAGCAAATTAAAAAAGTAATAGTTAGTAGATATAATTTATCTGATAGTCAAATCTTTTTAAATAAAGAAAAAAATAGAATTGAGCTTCCTATATGGATTCTTGAAAAAATTGCAAAAGATTTAGTAAAAAATGGCTTTGAATGTTTCATAGTTGAAGATTATCCAACTGCAGATGGCCTTGAAGTTGAACGTATTCCCCTGCCCCTCTAGCTTCTGAAAAAGATTTTTATATATGCCCCACATTCAAGGCATTACATTTCCTTAAGGAAAAAAATCAATGAAAGCTTCAAAAGGAGGCTAAAAAATGGCAATGTATGTTAAATTTCAAACCTCTAGAGAATTACAAGATTTAGCCTATGACCTTGTAGAAAAAGCTAGAGATAATGGAAAGATTGGTAAAGGCGCAAATGAAGCAACAAAACAGGTTGAACGTGGACAGGCAAAACTTGTTGTGATGGCAGAAGATGTTACACCAGAAGAAATCCTTGCCCATATGCCTATTTTGTGTGAGGAAAAGAATATCCCATATACATATGTTCCAAGTAAACAAGAACTTGGAAATGCAGCTGGACTTAAGGTTCCAACTTCAGCAATTGCAATAATTAATCCTGGAAAAGAAAAGGCAGGTATTGAAAGTATTGTTAAAAAAATTGAAACATTAAAGAAATAGGGATTGAAAAATGGTCGAAGGAACACCTTGTGAAGTTGTAGAAATCATTGATAGAACTGGTATGGCTGGAGAGGCCTCACAGGTAAAAGTAAGGGTCTTGGATGGAATGGATAAAGGAAAGATTATTACGAGAAATGTAATAGGTCCGGTTCAACTTGGAGATATTCTTATGCTCAGTGAAACACAAAGAGAGGCAAAGAGACTTGGCGGACCACGTTAGAGGTTTGTTTTATGGTTGAGAGACGCACTTGTTCATTCTGTGGAAATGATATTGAGCCTGGTACTGGTAAAATGTTTGTTAAAAAAGATGGTACAGTTTTCCATTTTTGTAAAAATAAATGCCAAAAGAATATGCTTTTGTTAAAACGCGTTCCCCGAAGGGTTCAATGGAGTAAGCATTACTCTAAAAAATAAGGCTATTTTTCTCTTTTTTTAAAATATAACCTTTAAATAATTGCTAATTATTGTCTTATCTGCAAATAATTATGGAGGACATTTTATATGGGGGATATTGAAATAAAGGCTATTAATATAGACAAACCAGATGATATAAATTTTATTTTAGGTCAGACTCATTTTATTAAATCAGTTGAAGATATATATGAGGCAATCGTAAATTCGGTTCCAAATGCAAAATTTGGCATTGCTTTTTGTGAGGCAAGTGGCGCATGTAAAATTAGAAGTGAAGGAAACGATAAAGAATTAAAAAAACTTGCAGAAAAAAATGCTGGAAATATTGGCGCTGGCCACTCTTTTATTATTTTTATGAAGGATTGTTTTCCATTAAACATTCTTAATTCAATAAAAAATATTCCAGAGGTGTGTTCTATTTTTTGTGCTACTGCAAATCCTACAAAAGTAGTAATTGCTCAATCAAAATTCGAAAATAAATTAGCTCGTGGAATATTAGGAGTTATTGATGGTTTTTCTCCTAAGGGAGTTGAAAATAAAGAAGAACTTGCCTGGAGAAAGAAGTTTCTTAGAGATATAGGTTATAAATTATAGTAGAATATATTTTATTTCTATTTATTCATATTTAATTAATTTTAACAAAAAATATATAAACTTTAATATTCATATTTTTAAATATTAATTTAGGAAATAACAATGAAGCAATTAAACAATTTTATCATCGCAATAGGAATTACATGCCTTATCTCAAATAGCCTTGTCTTGTTTTACACATTTTTTATTGCCTATTTAAATGATTTTCAAGTTTTAATTAATATTAACCAATTTGGCGAAGCTCATCTTGAATTTTTCTTAATTCCAATATCAATCATTTTAGGTATTTATTCGATAGTTTCACTATACAAACTGAATCTAAAATATAAAAAGCAAACCCAAAAGATGGATCTAACGTAAAACAGTTATTTATGAAAAAAATTTATTTTTTTAATAATTTTTTAAATGTTTTCATAATCTTCTTTCATAAATAACGAAAAGAGAGAGTTTTTTGTGGTTATTTTATCTGAAAAGCACCGGAAGATTCTATATAGGTTTGTGAAAAGGTCAAAAAACTCTTGGATTATTGCTCTGTTCTTGGGATTCTTATTCCCTATGTTCCTGGTGGACTTTCTGCACCTTACTCATAATATTTAAAACAGCTATAACATATAAAAATATTATATAAACAATTGTTTATATAAAATTAAAAAAATCTATCTTGGTTAATACTAAATTCTAAATGAAATATTTTTTTTTATTTATGACCATATTTTCCAACAAGTGGAACAAATGCACATCCACCTAAATTTTTTGTTTTAATTTTATCCCCAATTTTTTCAATTAATTCAAGGTTGCATATCATTTGACCTACAGGTATCAATAATTTTCCATCATCTTTAAGTTGATCAATTAAAGGTTGTGGTATATCTGGTGCTGCACATGTTACATAAATTCTATCATATGGTGCATATTTGGAAAAACCTTCTGATCCATCACCTGTCTCAACTGTTACATTTTTAATTTTTGCATTTAATAGATTTTTTTTTGCAAAATCAGCTAAAACAGAAAATCTTTCGATAGTATAAACATGGCCGCTATCTCCAACGATTTTTGCAACAATTGCTGCATGATAACCAGATCCTGCTCCTATCTCAAGGACTTTATGGCCTTTTTTTAGATCTAATGCTTCAACCATTATTGCAACCATATGAGGTGCTGATATTGTTTGTCCATGTCCAATTTCTAAAGGAGTATCAAAATATGCATATCTTTTGATATTATCTGGAACAAAGAGCTCTCTAGGTGTATCTAAGAATGCCTTTTCTACATTTTCAGTATTAATTCTCCCCTCATATTTCAGTCTTTTTACCAGTTCTGTTCTCCCAACTTTATAGCTCATAATATAAATTAAAATAATAATAAAGTATTTAACTCTGTTTGACTGTTTTATTAATAGCATTGATTTTTATATAAAAACCCTGATTCGCCTTTATCATATGAAAAGAAAAGCAGTAATTGCTCTTGGCGGAAATGCATTGATTAAAGAATATCAAGAAGGAACAATTTACGAGCAATTTGCAAACACCAGAGAGATATCAAAATCTATCGTTAAAATTATAAAAGAAGGATGGAATGTTGTAGTTACCCATGGAAATGGTCCTCAAGTGGGAGCAATACTACTTCAAAATGATATAGCAAAAGATCTAACCCCTCCTATGCCTCTTGGTATTTGTGTTGCTGAAAGCGAAGGATTTATTGGGTATATGATTCAGCAGTGTTTGTCAAATGCTTTGAAAAAAGCAGATGTAAATAGACCTGTAGTGACTTTAATTACACAAGTTCTTGTTGATGAAGAGGATCCATCTTTATTGAATCCTACTAAACCTATTGGTCCATTTTACTCTGAGGAAGAAATTGATGAAATAAAAAAAGAAGGATTTGAGGTCAAAGAATTCCCTGAAGGCTGGAGAATAATAGTTCCATCACCAGACCCTAAATCTATTGTTGAAGGTGAAATAATTAAAAAAATGCTTGACGATGACATTGTAGTAATCGCTTCAGGGGGTGGAGGTTTACCAGTAATTGAAAAGAAAAAATGGGGACTTGATGGGCTTGAAGCAGTTATAGATAAGGATCTTGCATCAGAACGACTTGCAGAAGCAATAAATGCTGAAATACTTTTGATTTTGACAAACGTTGAATATGTTTATATTAATTATAAAACAATGAATCAAAAACCACTAAAAAATGTAACTCTAACTGATCTGAAAAAATATTATGATAAAGGTCATTTTCCTCCAGGGAGTATGGGTCCAAAGATACTTGCTGCTATACGTTTTCTTGAGTCAGGTGGTAAAAAAGTAATAATATCAGATGTTGAAAAAGGATGGGAAGCATTCAATGGAAAAACAGGTACACATATTAAAAAATAAAATATCTATTGAAATGGGTAGGATATTACTAATTTTAAATTATCTTTAAGATTCTATTGTATCGCTATCAAAGGTAAATATTTCCTTAATTTGATCTATTATAATGTCAATAATTCCGATTATTGTTGCTAATGCATATCGTATAATATTTGAAATTAGAAATATTAATAAATTTAATACAATCCATATTACTACAACTATCAGAAATAAAGTATTTAAAATAATGTAAAGAATATACGTTCCAAAAGTAATAATAAAATATATAATAATAAATAATATTTTTATTATAGATAATGTTATTATAAATTTAGGTTCTTCTTTTTTTTCTGTAATTTTAGCCTTTATATTATCACAAACTTTTTGTATTTCAATATCCTTAATTTTATCTTTCAATTCTCTCCAATCTATATTTCGTATTTTTTCCTTCAATTCTTCAATATTTATATTTTTTAATTCTTCTTTAATATCTTTAATATCAATTTTTAGACATTTTATTTTATCAATAATGTTAGATTCATTTGTATTTAAAGCTACATTATATTCAACCGCAGGAACTGAGGGTAATAATAATAAAATAAAAACTGAAAGCATGCTTCCAAATATTATTTTTCTCTTCATTATATACCTCTTTAAAATATAATAATGAAATAATTTAGTTTAATTAAAACTTTTCTATAAAATCAATCTTTTAAATATATAATCAGTTAAAATTAGGGATTTTTAAATTAATAACGTAATTTTGAACTTTAATAAAAACATTAGTATAAAAAGGTCTGTATAATTATTTTTGTTATAAATAATTAATATTTTCTATTTTTTTTTAAAAATTACATGAAAAACTATTATATACTTCTAATCAGATTTAAATTAATGGAGGAGGTAAAAAAAATTGAAGGCAAAATTAATCATAATAATTGTAATCATACTTTTTATTGCTAATATTTTACCAGTTATAGGAACTGTAATAATTGATAAAACTCCTTTTTCTTTAATTTCTTCTAATACTCTTTATGTTGGAGGAGATGGACCAGGTAATTTTAGTAAAATTCAGGACGCGTTAGATAATGCAAGTTTAAGTGATACAATATTTGTTTATGATGATTCATCACCTTATTTGGAGAATATATTAATTGATAAATCAATTATTTTGAAAGGGGAAAACAAGTATACAACCATAATTGATGGTAATGGAAATAGTGATGTTGTATATATTTTAGCTGATGATGTGGTAATAAGTGATTTTACTATTCAGAATATTGGAAGTAATTTTGATAAAGGGATAAATACTCATTACCATCAAGCAAATATAAGTATAATCAATAATAGAATTCTTCATAATAATGTAGGTATATATCTTAATAATTCGAGGAATGTTCTAATAAAAGAAAATAATATAAGTTTTGGCGAACATGGTATTTTTATTACTATATCTGGGAATATTATAGTAGAAAAAAATAATATAAGTTACAATAAATGGGGTACTAAGATTTCTCATTCAACAGTTACAATATCTGAAAATATTATTAGTAATAACGAAGTGAAAGGTATTATATTTGTCTGTGATGGAAGTGTAAAAATAGAAAATAATTATATTTCTTGTAATTTATCTGATTTTACTGGCGATTGTGGAATTGAAATTCATGGTAATAATAATATCATATCAGGTAATACTATAACTAATTCAGATAATGCTATATCTATGCATTGGTCAAGTAAAAATAGAATTGTAGGAAATAATATTTGCTCTAATAGAGATATTATGTGGCTGGATAATTCCAATAGAAATATAATTTCTAAAAATAATTTTATTAACAATGAAAATAATGGTAAGGAATTTACTTTTTTCAATTCCTACTTTAATAAATGGGAAAATAATTATTGGAATAGGGCAAGGATACTTCCTTATTTTATCTTCGGCAATATTGAGATAGGAATATTTAAGGTTCATTTCATACGATGGTTTAATATTGATTGGCACCCTGCTCAAAAACCTTATGATATAAGTATTTGAGAAATAGACCTAATTAATCCTTTAAATTAATAATCCTATCAAAAGACATTTTTATTAAAGAGCTGTGTATATCGATTTTTTAAGGTTATGGATACTTCACAAATTGAAAAACAGATAAAAGATATTGAAGATGAAATCTTTAATACTCAAAAAAATAAAGCAACAGAACATCATATAGGAAAATTAAAGGCAAAGCTTGCTAAACTTAGATCAGAAGTTGAAAAGAGAAAAGGGACAGGTGCCAAGGGTAAAGGCTTTGCAATAAAAAAATCTGGAGATGCAACTGTTGGTTTGATAGGTTATCCAAGTATTGGTAAAAGTACCCTTATGAATTGTCTTACAGATGCAAAAAGCCGGATTGGTGATTATTTTTTCACAACTCTTGATGTAATTCCTGGTATGATGAAATACAAGGGAGCAAATATTCAAATTTTAGATTTACCAGGGCTTATTTCTGGGGCGTCTAAGGGTAGAGGTCGGGGTAAAGAGATTCTATCTGCAATTAGAAATGTGGATCTCATTTTATTTATGATTGATGCTCAAAATTTTGATAATTTATATCTTATGATTAAAGAACTCTACAATTCTGGTATTCGACTGAATCAAAAAAAACCTGACGTTATTGTAAAAAAAACTGGTCAAGGTGGTATCAATGTTACAGCTACTGTTAAACTTTCTAAACTTGACAAAGAATTGGTGAAATCTATTGCATCTGAATATATTATTAACGCCGATATCATCATTCGAGAAGATATTTCTGAGGATCAACTAATTGATGTTTTTATTCAAAATAGAGTTTATGTATCTGCAATTGTAATTGTGAATAAAACCGATTTAATTATCAGGGATGAAATTAATTTTCAATTAAATAATATCAGGCAAAGTGGTTGGAAAACAATAGGTATTTCAGCTCTAAAAGAAACTAACCTTGATAAACTTCAAGAAATGATTTTTTTAGAATTAAAGTTCATTCGGGTCTATATGAAACCTGTGGGAAAAAAAATTGATTATAATGAACCATTAATTCTTAAAGAAGGCAGCACAGTTGAGGATGTATGCAAAAAATTACATAGAGATTTTAAAGATAAATTCAGATATGCAACTGTTTCAGGTCCATCTGCCAAACATGACATGCAAAAAGTAGGACTTGACCATAAACTAAAGGACAAGGATATTTTAACAATTGTAATTTCATATTAATTATTTTAATAAATTTTTAGCATATTTAATCATATGCTCTTTATTTAGTTCATATTTTTCAAGTAAATCAGGTGGTGAACCGCTTTCGCAAAATACGTCTTTTATTCCCATCCTTTTAAATTTTATACAAATATTATTTTCAGTTATTGTTTCAGATACAGCGGCACCAAGTCCTCCAATAATTGAATGCTCTTCTGCAGTAATAATTGCATTTGTTTCTTTTGCACATTTTTTTACAAGTTTTTCGTCCAAGGGTTTAATGGTATGCATGTCTACTACTTTTGCTTCAATTCCATACTTTTTAAGATCTTTTCTTGCTTCAAGGGCAGGTTCAACCATTGTTCCACAGCATATAAATGAAATATCTGATCCATCTTTAACAGTTATTCCTTTTCCAATTTGGATTTCATTAATGTCTTCTTCATCATAGATTAATGGTGCATCTGCTCTACCAACTCTTGCATACATTGGACCTCTATTTTCTGCCATTAGATGAACTATCTTTTTTGTTTGAGTTGCATCAGATGGTGCAAGAACTGTCATATTAGGTAAAACCCTCATTAGTGCTAGATCTTCTATCATTTGATGGGAGACACCGTCCTTTCCTACACTTATGCCACCGTGGGTTGCAAAAATTTTTACATTTGCGTTTGAATAAGCAATATCCATACGTATTTGGTCATAGACTCTACCAGTCGCAAATACTGCAAAGGTACTTACAAAAGGAAGTTTTTCACAGGATGCAAAACCTGCTGCTGTTGTCATCATATTTGCTTCAGCAATACCCATTTCAAAGAATCTATCTGGAAATTTTTTTGCAAACATTATTGTTTTTGTAGATTTGGAAAGATCAGCATCTAAAACCACCAAATTTTTGTATTTATCTCCAAGCTCAATTAGTGCTTCGCCATAGGCGTTTCTTGGATTTTTCATCTTTTTTTCGGCCAAAGGGCTGCCTCCAATTTTTTCTGAACATCATTTAGTTCTTTAATTGCTATGTTTCTTTCTAGTTCATTGGGTGGAACACCATGAAAGTCAACATTGTTTTCCATAAAAGAAACACCTTTTCCCTTTGTTGTATTAAGAATTATTAATGTTGGTTTTCTTTTATATTTATCAGCTTCTTTTAATGCTACAAGAATTTTTTTTATGTTATGACCATCTGTTTCAATAGTATTCCATCCAAATGCACTCCATCTCTCTTTTACTGATTCCAGTCGTAAAACATCTTCTGTGTAGCCGTCAATCTGTAAAAAATTTCTATCAATCATTGCAGTAATATTATCAAGTTTATAATGGGCAGCAACTGCTGCAGCCTCCCATACTTGACCTTCACCTGTTTCTCCATCCCCTAGCATTACATATACCTTGTAATCTTTTTTATCTAATTTGCCTGCTATAGCAACACCATTTGCAAAAGAAAGGCCATGACCCAGAGAACCAGTTGAAGCCTCAACTCCAGGTGTTCTGTTGCAGACTGGATGACCTTGAAGCATGCAGTCAATAGTTCTAAGATTATCAAGTTCATCTATTGAAAAATATCCACATTCTGCAAGAACAGCATATAGAGCTGGTGCTGCATGTCCCTTGGAAAGAATAAAACGATCTCTATTTGGATCATTTGGATTTTTAGGATTATGATTCATGTGAACAAAATACAGAGCAATAAGAGCGTCAACTGCAGAAAGTGAGCCACCTGGATGACCAGATTTTGCTCTATAAAGCATTTCGATTATATGTTTTCTTACTTTGACAGCCATTAAATCTAATTTTAAAATGTCCTGGTCATCATAGTAATTCATCGTTTGACTCCCTGGATTAAAAATGAAACAGTTGCTTCCGAATACTTTTACACGTAAAATACTTTTTGTAAATTTCATTTTTTTCTTATTTTTAATAATCTTTATAAAATCATTTAAAAAATTCTATGATTTTTTCTGAGTTAGGATTTTCAATTCCACATTTTTCAAGAGGAAAAAGAACTTCAAGAATCTTTACATCTGCAATAAAATCTTTAAGTTGATTATAAAAAAACTCAACTGTAATTTTCACATGCATTATGTCTTTTGCAGTTACCATGATCACCCAGTCAAAATCTCCATTAACAAAATAACTTCCAATCATGTTAATATCTAATTTAGTTAATTTTTTTTTCACTTCTCTACTCGAAATAATTTTTAATAATTCTTCAGATGCTGGTAAATTAGACCTTTTAAGAAGAATAAAATATTGATTGTAACCAAAAGCTTTATCATCTACAACTGTAGTGTATCCCCAGATTTTTTTTTCATTCTTAAGATGTTTTATAATTCTCCATATTTTTTGACGTGAAAAATTTAGTTTTTTAGAAAGAGTGTTTAAACTTGCATTTGCATTTAATTTTAATTCATCTAATAATTTTTTTGAATCATCCTTAACATCTTTTTTACTACGTTTTCCCATATTTTTTGTAATATTATTTTTATTCAATATTTTTTCGATATTTTTAGTAGAAACATATCTCTTTTTTTCTTATCTATAAGCAGACAATTATGTTAGCACTATTGATCTACACAATCACCCTCCTCTAAGGAGATATACTCCGTTCTCAAAAATTATATGCGACAACATGTATTTGAAATAAATTTTATGTAACATTTTAATTTTTACTGAAAAAATAAAAAACAATAATTGCATATATAATAATTTCATTTACTGATAATGAAACAATTTTAACAAAAAACCTAAATATTCAAAGCAGATATTATATAATGGGTCTAGCCTGTATGAAAGGTATGATTTATGGAGTCATTCCCAATTTTTCATATTCTTTCCTCCCATCGAAGCTAGACCTCTTTTACTTTAAGTATACAACAAAAGTTCTAATATAAATCTTGTTAATTTTTATTAAAATATAATTAACAATTGTTACTATGCTGAAAGATTTATAAATAAATAATAAATATTTGGGGGTAGAAAAAATATCTTTTTATGTTAAAACTTATCTCCACAATTAAACTTTTAATATCATTCACCTCTGCTTATCCCCGATGTACTATATACCGATATAGGATTTATAGTATACTAAACCCCTTTTTTCTTAATTTTTGTAAATAATTATTATTTGTATTTTAATTTAAAATTATATGTCCAAAGATCATAAAGAATAGAAAACAGCAGAACTAACACTGCCAGCATTATTTGGAGGTATGCCAAGTTATTTTGTTACAAAATTTTTTGATGCAACGGAATTATGCAACAAAGGTGTAAGGATTTGTTGCAACAATAATTATGGTTTTATTTGCCTATGCGGCTATTAAAATCTTTAACAAAGTTAGACAAGATATATAAAGTAAAAAACCATGTTAACAAATGTCAAGATAACTTTTATTACTATGATAAAATAGGACTATTTCCTCATATTCTTGTTACATTTCATAAAGCCAATTCTATGGTATCTTGATGCATTATATAAATCCTGATAGATTTCGGATTTGATATCCCGGAGCACAGGGCGGTTTGCCCGTGCAAAATCAAGAGTCTTTAAATCAATATCAACTGTTTTAATACTCTCTTTATAATAAGGTGCTTTTACAATTAGATTGGCGAGAGGATCATAGATTTGGGAACCACCCCAAAATACCAGATTTTCTTGAGTTCCTACCAAATTTACATAAATAAAAAATAATGTATTTTCAATTGCTCGAGCAGGAATTAATGTTTCAAAATATTTTCTAGTAATAGAGGGTGTTGCAGATATACAGACAATCATATCAGCACCTAAAAATGAGTATGCCCTGCAAAGTTCAGGAAAGAATATATCATAACAAACAATAAGACCAATTTTTCCATATTTTGTATTACAAAGAGTTAAACTTTCTCCTTCATCAAAAAATATTTTTTCTTCAAATGGTCCAAAAGTAGGTAAAAACCATTTGTTGTAACTATCTACCTTACCATTTGGATGTATTAAAATTGATACGTTATGAATTAAACCTCTTATAGTACTATCGATTAATGGCATTCCAAATATTATATAACAATTGTTTTTTCTTGCTAAATTCTTCATATATTTTATAGATGGTCCGTTGATTGATTCTGCAATATCGCGAAGTTCATCTTTGACATGATATCCACAGATTGATAACTCACCAAAAATGTAAATATCTGCTTTTTCTTTTTCAATGTAATTTTTCATTATTTCTAAATTGGCATTTTTATCTGCTAATTTAGGACGCATAGTAATAATTGCAACTTTCATATTAATAACTCCAAAAACTTGTATACAAAATTTTTTTTTAATATTGTTGTTAAAAATAAAGAATGTTTACCAATTAGATTTCAAATTAAGATAAGGAAAACTAATTTCATCAGATGATGTTTTTCCAGATTCATCATATGCTATGACTTTTACTTTATGTATAAAACAAGAAAATCTATTTAACATCCAGTTATATGGTTCTTGGGTATCTACAAATTGTAACTTGTTACCACAATAAAATTCAACCTTTTCAATTGGAGAGTTTCCAGGTTTGACATTTGCTTGAATTAATATATCATTAAAAACAATAATTTTATGATATCGTAAATCAAAATATGACTTATTTTTAATATACAATTTTCCATGTCTCGGATAAGATATTTTTACTTGAGGATATTCCATTTCTATATCAGCAAAATAAGCAATTGATCCGATAATTAATTTAGTAGTATTAACCAAATAACTAAAGTTAATATGTTCTACTGTGTCTTCTGGATTATGATAATATGAAAGATTTGTTTCTTCTTCAAAGTAAGTGATAACTTCATAACCATATTCTAAAAAATCATGAAAGTCGCTTCCAAATCTAGGTCCGCCTGGTTTTAAAATCCAATCTCCCTTTATATTAAAATTGATTCCATAGTTCGTATTTAATTCTTTTATTTTTTCTTTTATCCATTGAGAATCAGTAGATGGATATACTCTAAAGGTTTTTCCTCCATATGCAGTTTCAGCATATCCTATCATATCTGCATTGAAAGCAACAAGTATTTCTTCATTATTTTCATATAGTTCTTCAACATAGGCTCTGCTGCCTAATATTCCTACTTCTTCACCTGAAAAACAAACAAATTTAATAGTTCTATTAAATTCAAACTGACTTAAAATTTTAGCTGCAACAAGTGCAGCTACGACACCTGAACCATCATCATTTGCACCTGGTGATACTTTTATTGTATCGTAATGAGCGCCATAAATGATTTTTTCACTTTCTTCATTTTTTCCCTTCAAAGTCGCCTCAACATTTTCACTTTGATATATTCGAACCGGTAAATTAACGCTTAAAGATTTCCATTTTTGATATCTTGTTTCTAAATTAAGTTCTGAAAATTTTTCAAATAGATACTTTGCTGCTTGTTTACATCCTTCTGATCCTGTCATTTTAGGTCCAATTTCTACTAGTTCTTCAAGATAATCTTTAATTATTGATTCATTGACCATTTCTATTATTTGTTGTATTTTTGATTTTTCATATGATAAAGGATTTCTTTTTAAATAAGTCAAATTATAATTATTTTGGGTAGTAACAACACCAGGAGCAGACATTTGACTAAATAAAAGAGGCAAAATTATGCATATAAGTAAACAATATTTTCTTTTTTTCATGTCTTTCTTCTCTTTACAACCCATTATATAAATATAAATTAATAAATGTATTTATTAACAGTTAATAATAGTAAAAAATTATTGTGTGAGAGGCAACCTCTTTATTTATATGGATTAGAGATGGGTTTTTAAGATGGAGAGGTACCTCTCAAAATCTAGGAGGAAACGGAGGAGGAATTGTTTTTGATGGGTTAGGGAAAATAAGTGCCGATATCTTATTTGAGAGTTTTGGAATGGGATGCATATAAACATCGAATCGGCACAATTTTTTTCCTCCTAGTTTATCTACTCTATAAATATTTTTCAATCTAATTTTTTCAGTTAGTGATAAAAATTTTGATTTTTTGATGAATTTTTCCATTACCCCTCACTTTTTGCAATGCAATACTGCATTGCAATGTCTTAATATAATAACTTATATTTAAATATTTTGCTCTTTGCATTGCATTAATGCAAATCAAAAGAGAAATGCATAAATAGTTTACAAATTATACCTATTTAATGAATGGTTATGAGCATGAGTTTGCTCTAATAAAAAAGATTTTACAAGAAAACCCAAAGGGCATGACTGTCACTGACATTTCTAGAAAAATTAAGATTAATAGAAATTCTGTAGCGAAATACCTTGATATTATGAGAATATCCGGCCATGTCGAGATGATTACATTTGGACCTGCGAAAGTTTATTTTCCGTCCCGTAGAGTACCTATTTCAAATTTACTAAATTTTACTTCAGATTATGTTTTAATTTATGATGATGCATTTAAAATAATTATTATAAATGATGCTTTTTTAAATTTTATAAATGTCAATAGAAAAGAAATCATTGGTCAAAAGGTTCCAGATACATTATCAAAAATATTTAATGATGAAAGTGAACTATTACTTGCATTGCAAGAGGCTTTACAAGGAAAAGATTTTTCAAAAGAATATTTATTAGAAGGATTTGGAGTAAAATTTTATCTTAAAGTGAAAATCAAACCTACAACTTTTGAAGATGGAAAAAATGGTGCAACAATTATAATAAAAAATATCTCAGATAAATTAAACGCCGAAAAAGCATCAAAGCAAAGTGGAAAAAATTATCGAAAACTCATGAAAAAATAAAATTATGTGGTTAGAAGATATATTGTAAGATTTATCATAAAAGCAGTAAGTACAATCAGCGTAAGTATTGCATTTGTTTTAAGATTAAAAATTCCTATCCAATCTAGTATTGCAATTATTATGTATGATAAAACCAGCATTACAATAAGTAAAAGAATTACTAGTCCAACTGCATAAAGGGGATTTGAATAGGTTTTTGCTTGTTCCAGTAGAATCCATACACTTGCAAAAAAAGCAAGCAATCCAACTGTTATTTGCACCTTTAATCTTTCCTGCATAAATTTGTCAGTGCATTTTTCTTTATAAAATTTTTTAAAAGAAACAGAAATATCGCTAATTTACTTGAAAAATAAGGATATTTATAAAATATTTAATTACAATAAATTATCAATAGAACTTCACCCTGAGGTATATGATCCTGCAGAAGATACATTTCTTCTTCTTGAATCAATAGATATAAAAAAAGGTAATTTGGTTTTAGAAATTGGTACAGGTTGTGGAATAATTGCTCTTAAGTGTGCAAGAATTGGCGCTAATGTGATATGTTCAGATATCAATCACTATGCAATAAAACTGGTTAAACGTAATTATCAAAGGAATAAATCCTTAATAAAAGGTCGATTTGAAGTAAGAATTGGAGATTTATTTGACATTGTAAAAAAACAAGAAAAATTTGATGTCATAATTTTTAATCCTCCCTATCTTCCTACTAAAAGAAACGATTGTGTAGGTGGTTCAGGATGGTTTGATATTGCAATAAATGGAGGGGTTGATGGACTTTCTTTAACAAAAAGATTTATTGAAGAATTAAAAAATCATCTAAAAAGACAAGGTAAAGCCTATTTTGTTTTTAGCTCCCTTGCAAACAAAAAAAGGCTTGAATATATTTTAACAAAATCCAAATTAAAATATAGAATTGTTAAAAGTCTAAAATTTATTGATGAAATAATTAATGTTTATCAAGTTAATTTTTAAAAAAAAGATTATGAAGGAGTGAAAGCTCCTTCAATCCAACCTCTTGAATATGGTCGTCGACTAATCCACTGTCCAGAGAAATCGTTTCCATCAAAGGTACATCTTCCAAATATATTGATAGTATTTCTTGGTGTCGGGACTTTGATTATGAAATGATTTAAATAAAATATACCTCTGAATCGTCCTTGTTTTTCTCCTGTAGTTGCAGTACCCCAAATGACTTTAAATCGAGTTCTTTCTTTGTAATTTCCGTTCAAAATAATCTCTGTATCTGATGAACCCCTTCTGCCTATTTCTGCAGTAAACGTTCCTTCTGTTGTTAGAGCTCTTGGTTTGCTCCTCGGTATAGTTACTTTTAATTCGTCAGACCAGCCACTTCTCTTTCCACGTTCATCCCTTGCAACAACCTTTATTCCATATGTTCCATCTGCTTTCCAGATTTTATTGGCTGTTACTTGATCTCCACTCTTTATTGGTCCAATCCAACCACTATCAGTTCCGTCTCCCCAATCAAACATGTAATAAATATCATCTTCTTCTGGATCTGTTGTTGAGGAAATATACATTAATTGCTCATTAGGCTTTCCAGACGTTGGTCCAACCGGTGTTTCAGGTGTCTCTGGAGGTAGTGATTTTTCCCCTATCTTTAATGTCGGATCACCAAAGAGTATCCATTCTCTAGATACCTTATGATCCATTGGCTTCATATTTGATTTTATATATCTATCTTGAGCATTATACCACATTTCACCTAAGGTTGTTGATTCATCTAGCATATAGGATCTAAACGTATCTAAAGCCATTTTGCCTATTAACCCTGATGCAATTCCGGTTCCGACATAACCCCAACCTAGTGCAGTTGCCCCAAAAGCACCGATTCCTCCACCATTTGGATTATGTAAAAATGCCCAATTGAAGGAATTGGAATCTACATTAAATTTAGCTGTGGAACATGCTTCTACAACAACGATTGGTAACTTGTTTCCATTTGAAAGATCTTCTATTTGAAAGTTAAAAATACCTTGGGTTGGCGTTGGTGTCCAAGAATGTTTTTCTTCTGGATGTGTTGCCCATACATTTGTATTCCCATGACCTGAGAAATATACAAAACCACAACCATAATTAATAGCTTTTTGAATTGAAGCTACACCTGTTGGAATCCAACTAGTTAATACACCATTTGTAACCCATAGTTTCTCTGGACTAAAACCATCCATTATATCTATTGCTCTCTCGTTTATAAATTCACCTTCAACAGTTTTGTAATCTGGAGATGTATCACCACCAATTACAACAAAATCTGAGAACCAATCTTCTTTATATGCTTGGCTTTGTTCATAATAGATAACCTTATTTACATTTGCTTGAACTTGTGCTCCAGTGGTACATGGCCACCTTCCTAGGTATACATCTGGTAATAGGTCAACTTCGTCTGTTTCATTGTCCCATTGGTATTCTCCAAATTGATTATTACCGTTAGAATCCCAGTCAATAAATTCTGAATATTCGTTATAGATATCAGCATAATATAGGTCACTAACAAATATCTCTGAATACCCACTTTGCTCGTATTCCTCTTGAATCCAGACATAGACGTCTCTTGAGGGAAGTTTTGATTCACTTCCAACTAATAAGATATTACTTGTACCCCAATTTTCGATTGCATCTCTTATGAAAAATTTGATTCTCTCCTCGCTATCTCTACCTTGTCCGGTATAAATTTCGTTAAGCCCAACAAATTTTGTTGTTATCCCTCTTGAGTTTTTATGGGATATTAATTCTGTTAGTTCATCGCTATATTCGTCTGGTGCAATAACTACAAATTGATAATCTTCTTGGTTAGTTGATTGATAATCAGATGGCTCATATGTAATTGATATATCTGCATCTTTTATCCATTCGATTAATTTTTCAGTTGGATGATATTTAACAGGGTTTATTTGTACTGTTACAATTATACTTAATTCTCCCTTTTCAAGTCCACTACCAACATCATATTCAAACCAGTTTGAAGGATATGGTTCACTCCCATAGTCAATAATCTGATTTACAATTGGTGAAACAACCTTCTGACTAACTAGCACAGCCTGAGGAGTAGGCTTTAATTCTTTTGTAACAGTTTGGGTTTGAATGTTAGTTGGATTACATTTTACAGAGTTTATCTTTGTTCCAAAAGGAAATACAAATTTCTGAATATAACTAGGTAAAATAGGCTTTCCTTGTTCCATGATGTATCCATTTGCTTGATCAATAGATATTGTTACAAATTCTGTCTCACTCTTGATTGTTGGTTGGGTAAAATTAATAGATATATTTTTGCTTATAATTTCTTCATTTGGTATAGCAACAGCTCCGAGTCCGCTAAGGACCAAAACTCCCACCACGATAAGTGGTAAAATTTTTTCCAATTTTCTTACCCCCGAATTAACAATTGTTAATTAATACTTTATTAGCTTATAATATTTAAACTTTTTCCCCAAAAATCAATTTAAAAAGTAGTATGTTAACAAGGAGCAAAATGTAAAAATTAGAATATTTCAACGACTAAAATAAATTTTTAAGAATTTA
>JABAOF010001537.1_pt1 | contig 31630 bp, 34 predicted proteins | sample 7062171 | NCBI WGS metagenome assembly JABAOF01 (sample SAMN14538628, study PRJNA623070) | marine sediment metagenome | biome: marine biome [ENVO:00000428]; feature: marine pelagic biome [ENVO:01000023]; material: deep marine sediment [ENVO:00002113] | place: India: Gulf of Khambhat ...
AAATTATAAAAATTTTAAATACTAAAAAAGATACAATAAAAAGAGATGATAAATTATGACAAAAAAGAAAAAAATAAAAGATATGTGTTTTTGTATAATACCGGCATTAGTTGGTATTTTAATAATATTTTTTTCAATTTTAAACGCTTTTTCTGAGGATGCAGGAATCTATAAAAATTTCTCATGGGTTTTTTTCTGGGTATTTCTTGGACTTGTATTAATTGTGCATACTATAATTTCAGTTATTAATTTATGTAAATGTGAATATTAACTTATAAAAATATATATCTTTAAAATTACAATTCATTTTTTATGATATACAAGGGTGTATTATAAAAATATAATATAACACTACAAGTAGAATTACTGTTAAACCTAATATAATACTAATTTTAGCTTTTTTTGTTTTAGAACAACAACCAAAATACATTGCTAAAATCGCAAATATCACCTGAATAAAACTAATTCGGAGAACCATAGAAATGCCAAAAGGACATTTATCTATTAAATATAAAAAATGGAATATAAAGAATAAAATTGCAATAACGCTACAGATGTATCCATACAAAGGAAATTTATCTCTATTAATCATGAAATATAACCTATTATATTGAAATTTTTATTATATGTAAATTATAAGTTTTTTATAATTTTTTGAATTTAATCTAATATATCCTTAATTGGTTCTTTAAGTATACAACTTTCCCCACAACTTGCAATATAGTCAGCATCAATAGTTACATTTTCTTTAAATAGGTCTGAATACATTGTAATCGATAGGAGTCTATTTGTCTTTTTAGATCTTTTAATGCTTTTTATTTCACCAACACTTTTTCCTGTTGAATCATAAACAGTATGACCTACAATATCATCAACTGGAGTTATTTTTAGAATTGCACCTTGTTCTGTTAATGTTTTAATATAATTTTTTCCAAAATATTGATCTATTTTAAACAATCCTGTATCAACCTCGATGCCTTCAATTGTTAAATCTTTTGGATCAATGCGTACTGTTCTTATTTTTCCTATATTTTTTCCATCTTTAGTTAATACTTTTTTTCCGAGGATATCTCTTATATCTTTAGATTCGCCTAAAGATAAACTTTTATGTTTTATTTCTTTCATATTCAATTTTTAATTCCTCCCGCATAATTTTTTTAAATTGCTAATAATCAGATTGAATATAAAAATCTATCTAAACTTCATATTTTTCAATGAAAAATAAATTAAAGTTAGTAAAATTATGGATTAATGAAAGAGTTATGAATAAATTTATATTAATTGATAAGAAATTTAGAAAAAATTCATAGAAATATATCTTTCAATGCTTTCTTGCAACAATTACAATATTAGCTGTTTTAATTTTTTTTGATGTATTAAAGTAAACAGCTATAATTACTGCTCTTGGAGCAAGTGTATTCATTGTTTTTACAATGCCAACTCAATATTCTTCTGATTCTAGACGTCTTATTGGTGGATATATTGTTGGGTTAACAGTTGAATTTGTTTTTCATGTTATCTAACAATCACAAATTAAAAATATATTAGCTTTTTCAGAAAAAACAACTTTAGTTATATTTTGCGCTATTGCTATTGGCTTTGCAATTTTCATTATGGCTGTTAAAAATTCAGAACATGCACTTCCCGCAGGTATTGCTCTTGGATTGGCAATTATTAGATGGGATTATTTAACAATTATCTTCATTGTTATAGCAATTCTTTGGTTGGCGAGTGTTAGATTAATTTTAATAAAGTATTTAATGGATTTAATTTCTCCATATATTTATCCTCCAAAAGAGCATATAAAATAATATTAAATTAATTGAAAAATAATCCAAAACAATAAATTAATTTTGATTGAATTTTCATTCATAAGCAGATATGCTCCATGGAAACTTCTACATTAGAAAAACTAAATTTTTTAACTGTAAAAGTGATTCAATATCTCATTTTCCTCCGTGTATATTTTAACTCCCGCTTAGCAGTCACCGATGGAACTATCTATACCTTTTTTCCCAGATGAATTTACATTATATTATAAAAACAGATATTTTAAAAATATAAAAATAATCCTATAAATAGAGAACTCTCCTTATAGCTAATTTTACCTAATTTCAAAATAAATGAATTAAATTGAACTTTTTTTTATATCCCGCTCTCGATATTTTATGTGTTATATATTTTCCATCTTTTTTTAAAAAATTTTTGATTAAATCTAATATTAATAAGGTATTTTTGAATACGATATAATTGATACTTCATTGTAATGATTCTAAAATATTAATTTTTTAATTAGGCGGCGGAGGATCAAGGGGTTTTGTTGAGCCTAATTTTACCCGGACTGCAGCACCATAGTAGTAAATCCAACCATCGTCTTGTTCAAATCTTAAACCAGTAAAACATCTCACACCAATAACAGAATAAAATGTGAATGACTTAAAGTAATTATGTGAAATTTGACCATAAAATTCACCTTTCCAATTAATGGTTCCAAATAATCCCTGGGTATATACCCATCCTTCAGAAGGAGACCAGTCTGGGTAGGGATCAGATTCGCTAGGAAAGGGATATGTACCATAGCAAATAACGTTATTTATTGATATTGGCCAGATATTTAAAACTGGCCAACCTGTGTTTCTAAAAAAATGTGAGCCATTAGTATGACCAACTAAAGTACAAAAAAGGTTTTCTTTTGTTCTAGTCCCTTGATAATTTTTTAATTTATTAAAAATTCGAGCTAGGATCTGATAATTCATTGTAGTTTTCATAATCTTTATGATTTCTCTAATCCTCATGTTATCTGTTATTAAACCAAGGTCTTTAAAGGCGATTATAGCATTAAATAGAATTTTATTATAATTTTTAATAGATTTTGTATTTTTTAGATTTATTTCTATATTTTTAAAAATCTCATCAAGTTTATTAGCCTGTTGTCTTGTTAGATAAACATCATGATTTTGAAATTGATTTGACTGACATACAGTTACTCTAATCTTAACTATACTATTGTTTTGATTTTCATTTTTATTTATTTTTATCGCAGGTGCTGACGAAATAAAAATACTATTGATTAGAAGAATAACTACTAAAATAAAACCTTTTATAATAATCTTATTATTCATATCTCTCATTTCCAATCATAAACTAAATATATTTAATAAAATTTAAATATTTTGCTAGTTTATACAAATTAGTATAATATAAACAATATTATAATTTGGTTTTGGTCTTTTGTGAATTTATAATAATAGTTATGAGTTTGAAAATCTTTTCTTTAAACTACTACCATCATTACAATCTACAAAATTTTATATACTCAAATCTGTTTTACAAAACGGGATGCCAAAATAGTAGTATGATTAAAAGATTTAGGTAATGATTAGTAGGAAGGGATGCAGTCTGTATCTTAAAGAAATTAGAATGGAAAATTTTAAATCATTTGGAAAAAAGCTCACTGTACCTTTTTTTCCTGGTTTTACTGCTATTACTGGTCCAAATGGATCTGGAAAAAGTAATATTGCAGATGCAATTCTTTTTGTATTAGGTCCAAAAAGCTCAAAAGTTATGCGTGCTGGTCGATTAACTGATTTGATATTTAACGGAGGTAAAAAACATAAAAATCCTGCAAAATATTGTAGGGTTTCATTAGTTTTTGACAATACTAACAGAAAAATGCCAGTGGATTCAAATGAGGTTATTCTAACAAGAATGATTAAAAGAGCCCCCTTAAAAAATGATCAAAATAATTATTACAGCTATTTTTATATAAATAATCGCTCTGCTTCTTTTTCTGATTTTGAAAAAGTTCTGTTTCATGCAAGAATTTCAGGTGATGGGTATAATATTGTAAAACAAGGAGATGTAACAAATTTGATTGAAATGGGTTCAACGGATCGGAGAAGAATAATTGATGAGATTGCTGGTATCAGCCATTTTGATAATGATATTAAAAAAGCCGAGAAAGAAAAAGAAAAGGTAGATAATAATCTTGAACGTATTAAAATTATTTTATCTGAAATTTCAAGTCAAATAAGACAACTAAAAAATGATCGAGATTCAGCTTTTAGGTATAAGGAACTCAAAGATCAGTTATATGAAACAAAGGCAAAAATTACCATTAAAAAAAAGCAGGATATTCAGACTCAAATTGGAGAAATTAATCAACAAATCGAATCATATGAAAAAGAAAAAGAAAAATTAGATGAAAAAAGTATAGAGTTAAAAACAAATTACTCAGAAGCACAAAAAGAGCTTGAAGATATTGAAAAAAAGATTGGTGAAGTTGGTGGAGACGAAGTAAAAGAAATCAAAGAAAAAATTGATAAAATAAGAAGTGAGGAAATTAAAGTAGAGGAAAGAATTAATTATTCAAAAGATGAGATTCTTGAGTTTCAAAATGAACAAGCTGAACTTAAAACTAATCTTGATTCAATTGAAAAAGAATTAAATGAGTGCTCTTCTAAAAAAGAAGATTTAGAAACGCAAATTTTTGAAAAAAAGAATAAATTAGAAGAAAAGGAAAATGAACTTAATAGGTTAAAAGAGGATATTGCTCATTCTGATGACAAATCAATGGACCTAACACATGAACTTGCAAAAATGCGGGAAGAATATAATGAAAAAAATACCGAGATTCATGAATTAAAGTTAAAACGAAACAGATTTACTGATAAAATTGATGCATTAGAATTACAAATTGCTGAATTACAAGAAACAAAAGCCACTTATGAGTTTGAACTTAAAGATATTGATTGGCAATCAGATGAATATAACAAGGAAAAAAAAGAAAAAGGTAAAAAAACGCAAAATTTGGAAAAAACATTATTTAACAAAAAGAAAGACGAATCAGAGCTTACTGAGCAATTAGCTGACCTTGAAAATGTTATAAGAAAACTTCAATTAGAACAATCAAAACTCCAAGCTGAATATGACGCCTTACAATCAGTTCAAGGTAAATATAATCGAGCTGTAAATGAAATCTTAAAAGCAAGAAATAATGGAACAATAAAAGGCATCCATGGTACAATTGCAGAGCTTGCACAAGTAGATAAAAAATTTGAAACAGCTGTTGAAGTTGCGGCCGGACAAAGGATGCAATCGATTGTAGTTAATAACGATGAGGTTGCAGCAAGAGCCATAAAATTTTTACAGAAAGAAAATCTTGGACGTGCAACTTTTTTACCCTTAAATAAAATGATAACCGGAAAACCTCGTGGAAAAGCTCTATTGACAGTAAAAGATCCTAGTGCCCATGGATTTGCAATAGATCTTATTAAATTTAAAGAAGATTATAGAGGAGCATTTTGGTATGTATTTGGCGATACTATTATATTAAACAGTATAGATGATTGCCGCCGTCTGATGGGGGGGGTTAGACTTGTTGATCTAAAAGGTACATTAATTGAAGCAAGTGGAGCAATGATTGGTGGAAGCATTTCAAAATCACATCTCACATTTAGCAAAAATGATAGAAGCAAATTAGAAAAGATTACAGATGAATTAAAAACAGCAATGGTAGGTCAAGAAAAATTATCATCAGAGCTAATTAATCTAAAAAAAGAGATAATAGAAATTGAACGAGCTTTAGGAGATATAAGAAGTGAAGGGGATAAAATAATACAAGTGCAAGATTTAGATGTTAGAAAAAAAGAATATTCTGGAAAACTTGAGGTTTTATCTAAAGATTTAGAATCAAAAATTAAAGAAAAAGAAGAATTAGATTCAAAGAAGAAAGAGATTATTCAAAAAATCAATGAATTTGAAAAAAGAATTAATGAGTTAGACGAATTAAAAGAGGAAAAAGGTAAACTTCTTTTAAAAGGCACTAAAAAGGAACTTGCTCAAAAGGCAAGAAATCTTGAGGAAGGAGTATCTAAATTACAAGAAAATATTTTATCTTTTTCTTCTGAAATAGAGGGATTGGAAAAGAAAAATGAGGTCCTTAATGATAGAAAAAATGAGTTAGTAATTAATTTGGAAAATAAGAGCAAAGCAATCGAAGAGTATAAAAATTCTATTAAGGAATTAAAAGAAACTCGGTCTAAATATCGAGATGATTTAAAAGCATTGATGAACGTTGAAGAACAGATGACTGGAAAAATAAAGGATCTTTCAGTGAAAAGAGACAAAATTTATAAAACAACTGTTACAATTGAAAATGAACTAGATAAAATTAATACCAGAGTTGAATCGTACTATGATTTAATTTCAAGAGCAAAATATCGATTGCCAACCCTTGAAGATTCGATTAAAGAGCTTGACCAAGAACTTAAATTGTATAATGTTGAAATCACTGATACAAAATTACCAAATGTTGAATCCCTAAAAGATTCAGTTAAAGTTATTGAAGAATCTATGAGAGAATTAGAACCGGTAAACATGCGTGCTCTTGAAGAATATGAACATCAAAACGATAGAAAAAATAAACTTGATGAAGATGTTAATCATCTAAAGAACCAAAAGAAAAATTTAATTAAGGTTGTTAGTGAAATTACCGAGAAGAAAAAAGAGAAATTTTTTGAAATTTTTAATGCAATAAACAATAATTTTAAAGAGGCATATGCACATCTATCTGAAGGCGGAGAAGCAGAATTACAGCTTGAAGATCCAGATAATGTTTTTGATTCTGGTTTAACAATTAAAGCTAGACCTAGGGGTAAAAAGGTATTACTTCTCTCTGCTCTTTCAGGTGGCGAGAAAAGTATAGCATCAATTGCCTTTATTTTTGCAATTCAGAATTATGATCCAAGTCCATTTTACGTTCTTGATGAGGTAGATATGTTTCTTGATGGCCTTAATGCAGAATCTGTTTCAAGAATGGTCAAAGAAAATTCAACAGATTCTCAGTTTATTATGGTTACTCTTAGAAAAGTTGCATTAAAAGAGGCAAATCACATCTATGGTGTAACAATGAGAGATACTGGAATTTCAGATATGATCGGTAATATTGACCCGTCAGCAGTTGGTCCCAAAGGAGAAATTAAGGATGAAGGAGGAAAGATGATTGCAGCAGCTTGAAATAGACAATGAAATCATAAATCACTTACTTTTCCATAAGTCTCTAATCGATGAAAAAGATAATTCCGATAGAATAAACCATTATGTAAGTATGCTTCAGAAATCAGAAGAAGGGGAACATATTTCAATTGAAAATCCTTTTGATAGATCTATTGCTATAGCTTTTGAACTTGTAATGCAACAGCATCTTAATCCTTGGGATATTGATCTTGTGAATTTTTCAACCTTATATTTAAAAAGAGCCAAAGAAGAAAGAATTGATCTAATGACCGCAGGTCGTATTATATATTTGGCATGGAAGGTCCTCAAATTACAAAGTGATAATTTGGTAATAACAATGGAATCCCAAGAGGAAAAATATGAGCCATTTGGCTGGGGTGATATTCCAACAGAAATGTGGCTTTCAAAAGATGATGCATATTCATACACAAACCTTGTAATGAACATGCCAGAACCACCTTTAGATGAACCTTTAAGAAGAGATGGTAAAAGAAAGGTTTCTTTAATTGAGCTACTCGATGCATTTGATCAGGCAAAAAAGGAATCAGAAGAGTATCAACTGCTAGAGCAGCAGAGAAAAGATGAACGTGAAAGACTTGCTGAGGCGGCACGAAAAAGAATGAAAGGAACAGCTGTTGAGGATCATTTAGAGGAAGATGTAGTCGATATTTGGAATAGAATAAAAAGATTTTCTAAAAGAACTATATCGCTTAGGGATTTATGTGAGAAAACAGGAAAAGAAGAAATAATAAGGGTCCTAATTTCTATTTTATTTCTTGCTTATGATAATAAAGTATTGGTTTATCAGAAAAGTTTTCCCTATGGAAAGATATTTATTAAAAATATAAAATATAGTTAATGATGGTGAGTGTGATATGGGAATAAAAGAGAAACGTCTTGTAGAATCTGTTCTCTTTTCTGCAGGTAATCCAGTTAGCATAAAAGATATTAAAGAAGCGACAAGTCTAACTACAAGTAAAATCAAAAAAACCCTTGAAGAATTAATAGATGATTATAATGTTTCTAGAAAAAACATTACATCACTTGAGATAATAAAGGCAGGTGAAAAATTTACAATGCAGGTAAAAAAGAATTTTGCTGATCAGTCTATAATGATTGCAGAACCTGAAATTGAAACCAATCTTTTAAAAACCTTAACTTTAATTGCATTTCATCAACCTTTAAAACAATCCAATCTTAGGCGAATGATAGGAACAAAGGCATATGATCATGTTGATGAACTTACTGCTTTAAAATTAATTCATTCGAAAAAATATGGTTCAACTGAACTTCTCACCACCACTAAATTGTTCCCAGAATATTTTGGAATTGACTCTACAAAACCTGATCAAATAAAAAAATTTTTATTAAAAAAGGTTGCAGGAAAAATAAGTAACCCTGATTAGATATTTTTTTTAAAGTTTTTTTGACAATAAATGTATAGAAAGTTGATAATAGTTGTACAACAAGACCTTTTAAGGATAAATTATTAAAAATATAAATTAGAAGAAGTTGTTGAGACGGGGACGGAAATATTTTATTTTTCATCCTTTCAACTCCTCTCCTTACCACCTCCAGACCTCCTCGTCCAACAATTATTCTTTTTAAAAAATTTTTAGCGTAACATTTAAATAAACAATTGTTAATTAACATATGTTAATTAACGCCTGTTAATAAAAATTTAATAAGGAGATGAAAATGAAAAAAATGGCATATCTTGCTGTAGGCCTATTACTATTAAGTAGCATTGCGATAATAGGAATAGGTGAGGAAGCCGGTGAACAACAAGTTTCAATAAATGTGAATTTTTCAAATTTAGAAATAATAGAAAGTGAAATTTCCCCATTTTTAGAATTAAGAATTAATGGAGCTGCAGGATGTCTCTATCAAACTAGTACACCGATATTACCAAGATACTCAACAAAATTGACTTTTCCTTTTGGAACAAAAATATTAGATGTAGATTGTCAAATAGGAGAAGTTAAGACAATAGATATATCAAATAAGATTGTTCCTGCACCTACTCCAGTAATGCCAGGTATAGAAGATTCAAATGACCCAGAATATATAATGGATCAAACAATCTACAATTCAAACGATTTTTATCCATACACATGGTTTGAATACGCAAAACATGCGGGTCTTGATGAAAATGGAGATCATAAAATATTTTTAAATATACAAGGTTATCCAGTTCAATATAGTCCAAATACAAATAAAATCAGATATGTTAATAGCTTAGATTTTACTGTTACATATAAAGAACCTGAATCAGATCCATTTCCAGCAACTGATGTAAAAGAATTGGTAATAATTGCTCCGAGAAAATTTTCATCTGAATTACAAAAACTTGTAACCCATAAGAACAACATGGGTTTATCAACAATTTTAAAAACAACAGAAGAAATTTACAGTCAATATACATCAGGTTATGATAAACCAGAAAAAATAAAAAATTTCATAAAAGATGCAATTGAAACCTACAACACAAAATATGTTTTACTTGTTGGAGGTTTAAAATCTTATCTATATGCTAATCCTAGAGAAAATAGAAACGAAGGAACTAAAGATTGGCATGTACCTGTTAGATATTCAAATATTAGAGAAAAAAGAGGAACTTTAAAAGATCCAGGATTACTATCTGATCTTTACTATGCAGATATATATAATGGAGAAAATGAATTTTCTAGTTGGGATACTGATAAAGATCATATATATGCTAAATGGGATAACAAACCTGGAAAAGACCAACTTGATTTATATCCGGATGTTTATGTCGGACGTTTGGCATGCAGAAATAAATTTGAAGTAAAGATTATGGTAAATAAAATTATCAATTACGAAAAAAATACCTATGGAAAATCATGGTATAATAAAATGATTGTTATTGGAGGAGATTCTCATGATGATGCAACTACTGACTATATTGAAGGAGAGGTGGTTGCAGATAAGATTCTTGATGAATATATGACAGAATTTACTCCAGTAAAAATATATGCTTCATATAAAACGTCTAAACCTAATTTTGTTCCAACAAAGAAAAATATTAAAAGAGAAATAAGTAAAGGAGCTGGACATTTATATTTAGATGGACATGCAAATCCATTTTCCTGGATTACTCATTACCCAATGGAATTTGACAAATGGATACCAAATGGAGGACTAGATATTTTTGATATGCCATTATTATTCAATTTTGATAAACTTCCAGTATGTAATGTAGAAGGATGTCACAATAGTCAATTTAATGTTTCTATATTATATGCGATGAGTGATAAAGATAATTCAAAAAAATCCTGGTGCTATGGTGTTGCAGTTCCAGAATGTTGGAGCTGGTGGCTTACAAGAAAAGTCGGTGGTGGATCAATTGCTACAATAGGCAATACTGGTCTAGGTTATGGAGCAGTTGGAGAACATGGTGATATTGATGGTGATAATATCACAGAACCTGATACAGTTGAAGCACTTGGCGGCTACTGGTTTTTAATGTTTTATGAAGCATTTGATGAAGGTCATGAATATCTTGGAGAAACATGGGCAATGGCAGAAACCAAATACCTTGATACTTTTCCAGGAATGGTATTTCAAGAAGATACAAAAACTGTTCAACAATTAACTCTTCTAGGTGATCCAAGTTTAAAAATTGGAGGGTATAATACTGGAAATTCTCTAAATGCAGAAATAGTTGATGCTGCAGCAGGAGTAATAGGTGCACCTAATGAAGATATAATGTTTCAGGCCGCAGCATACAATGGAGATAATAGTTATACATTTGTTTGGGACTTTGATAATGATGGAGAATATGACGATGCTCTGGGAAATATTGCATCTAATAGATGGAATATACCTGGAGTATATTGGATTTCATTAAAAGTTACTGATGGTGAAGGTTCTGTTGATATCTATGATACAATTGTTGCAATTGAGTTTGGTGCATCAACTCCTAGTAAACCAAATGGTAATACAAATATAAAAGCAGGTGTTTCTTATGCATATGAAACCAACATAAACACGCAAGGTGGATACTGGAATAAGGTGTATTACAAATATTCATGGGGTGATGGAACAGAGAGCGATTGGCTTGAATCACCAACAGCATCTCATATATGGGAAAGTAAAAGTATATATCAGGTCAAAGCAAAAGCATTACTTATTCATGAATCATCAGGTGAAGATGATGCTGAAGATTTAAAGGAAACAGATTGGTCAGATCCATTATCTATTAGTTTGACAAGAAGCGCATCGACACCAGGACCAATCATTAGGCTGTTACAGTATTTCCTATATAAATATCCAAATGCGTTTCCTATACTTCGCCAGATTTTAGGCTTTTAATAAAAGCCTCTTTTTCTTTTTTTTAATAATTTTACAATAGATTTAAACATAATTTTATTATTTACCTATATGGTATGCATAAGTCCAAAGAGCAACTTTATGAACTAATAAAAGATCTAAAAACAAAAGATGAATTTGAAAAAGAAATCAAAAAAAGACAAGAAGATTATGATTTTCTTTTTGACGAAGACACAACTGCCTTATTAATAGTTGATGAACTGGGTAGAAACAAACAAAATATTATAAAGATAAACGAATTGGAACCTGGAATAGAATGTACTGTTTTTGGTGAAATCTCGGAAATTAACAAAGTAAGGAATTTTAATAGAAAAAATGGAACAGCTGGCCAAGTAATAAACCTAGAACTAATGGATGATACTTCCAAATGTAACCTTGCTTTATGGGATAAAGATGTTAAACTTGTAACAAATAATAAAATAAAAATTGGTACAAAAATAAAAATTATCAATGGCTATGTAAAAGAAGGTTTTTCTGGAATTGAACTTAATGTTGGAAAATGGGGCATTATTGAAATAGAGCCAGATGACATTCCTCATTTTAAAAAAGAATCAGATAAAAAAATAATAACAGGAATATTAAAAGAAATTGAACCAACAAGAGCTTTTTTTAGAGATAATGGAGAGTTTGGTTTTGTAACAAATATAAAAATTGAGACTGATAATAAGATAAATAAAATTACTGTTTGGGGCGAAAAAGTAAAGGATATACAAAAACTAAAACCAGAAGATAAAATAGAGATTAAAAACTATAGTATCAAAAAAAATAATAATACAAAAGAGCTCTACATTAATAAAAAAGGAACAATTAAAAAAATCTAACAGCCACCTTGGAAATATTTTGTATTATTTCTTAGAGCATATTCTGCACTTTTTAATTCACGACCCAAATATAGGTAATGGGTTGGCAGAAGTTTTGGTACATGTTTTGCAATGGTGTCGCAAAGTTCATCTGCTTTTTTTCCAACAAAAACCATTTCAAGAATTCCTGAAACAATTTTTTTATTTTTATAAACATTTGAGTAATATTCAACTCTAATATCCATTTTCATCCTATCAAGCTCTATTACAAAAAAACCGTTTGGATCCAAAATTACATCTTTTTTAGGTATTTTGTTTGCTCTAATTAATGGGATTTCTTTATCTGCCATATACTTGTTCACCTGCAATTACAAGATTTTTTAACTTTTGCAAAGCAACATTTTTCGGAAGCATTCTTTGACCACAGTCTGGTGCTAATTGAATAATTTTATCACCAAATATATCAATTCCCTTTTTTATGTGATTAACGATTTCTTCAACTGATTCTAATTCCGCATTATCAGATCGAACGCAACCTAAACATATATTTTTAGAAATATCATATTTTTTAAATTCATCAAATAATCTTGGCTGAGCTTTGAATTCATGGGAGAGAATATCTACTGGCATTTCTAGCATCTCTGGAATAACTTCTGAGACATCACCACAACAATGAAGTCTAATAGGACACGATAAGTCCTTTGTAATAATATTTAGTAAATCTTTTCCATATTTTGGAACACCCATTGAAAAAAAGGGTTCATCAATTGAGATAATATCAACATACTTTTGTAACAACTTTGCTTCTTGGCTTAATGCTTTAGCAAAATCATACGCAAGTTTCTTTTCATCATTATAAAAAAGATCGACACTTGATTTAGTAAGAGTATAGGGACCAGTTATAAGACCTAAAAGCATTCTATCCTTTGGGATTAAACTCCTAACATATTTTTGATCTTCAACTGTAATTTGTCCATTATATTTTACTTTATCAATTATTTCTGTTCTATTTCTAATTCTGCATCCCTTAAGTTTACGGGTGAAGATATTAACAAATGGATCTCTTGTCTGACCATCTGAAACAATATCAATACCTGCATTAACCATATCATTAACAGCTGATTTTATAAATTCATTCCATGAGAGATCTGTTTGATTAAAGTAAGATCTAATTAATTTCATTTTGTCAAGCTCAGAAGGAAAAGAACCAACAACAGTAGTTTTTACATATTTCATTTAAATAAGTTTCCTCCTAGGATGAGATTTATCTGGATTTATTCCAAAATAATTTTCCATATATTCTGAAATTAAAATATCTTGCCAGGCAATTATTGGAAAGAGAATATCTGAATTTTCAATAGGACCAAAAATTGCAAAATCACCACCAAATAGTTGTATATTAACATTGGAAGATGCATCAACTATTTTTTTTGCATTATCAAAATCATTAAGCCATTTTGATTTTTCAACAACATTATGAATAGCGCATCCTGTTGGTAGACCAAATTCTTCTTTTATTACAGGAATTGCAGCGATGGACGCACCACTATTTTCTCCAGGTGCAAGTGCAGCAGTATCAATTAGAGTTTTTTTAATTCCTAATTTTTTTGCAATATCAAGCAGCCCAATATCAGTGAGATTTGCCCCATTTTGTAAAACTTCAATTTTTCCGTCGGGTGATTTGTCTTTAGGATTAAATGTAACAATTATTGCCATTTCAGGGCAATATTTTTTTAAAGCATTACGTTCTTCATCTGTAATTCCTACATGTATTGAGTTGTATATAGTTCTTGGAAGAAGGTTATGTTCCTTTAAAGCTTCTAAGGTTTTAACTTTAATCGATGGCTCAATTATATCAACTGAAAATGGATGTTTTTTAGGAAGAGTGTCTTGAATGAAATTTATTACTTTTTCAACATACTCTTCTTTTTTTATAAAAAAATCAGGAATTGATGGATTGCCTAACCTATTACTCAAATTAATCATATTTTTTATTTGTTTTTCTGCAATTTTAAAAACAGGTTCACCTTTGAAAAATAAACCACCAAATAGAACAGTAGGATGTTTACCAGGTTGTCCTCCTATTTTTATTCCTGAAACATCCAATACAACTTGGTCTTTTGTAAACGAAAACATCTATTTTAGCTCCTTTTTTTTATTTTGCCCATATAGTCAATTACAATCTTTGAATGTATAACTCTTTTATCATCAAGAGATGTGAAAATCTTTGGTTTAATTTTTATTGCTATATATGGTTCTCCAAACAAAGAAGGAGATTTATTTATGTAATTATTTATTACTTTTTTAATTTCCTTTATATCTTTAATACCTATCATATTAACAATTTCTATCTGTTTTTGAAATCTTTTTATTGCTTTAATATCTAGATTTTCAATATATGGTATTGCACCAGGTGCCTCAATGATTCTATGTTGTTTATCAATCCCCTTTTTATTTAATGCGACAAGCGAGGTTCCTGATCTATGGCCTCTTATCTCATCTCCACAAATTAATAAATATCTAATGTGTGGATTTGAAATCACATTTGCAACTATTTTTTCAATACCAATATTTTCAGTTTTTAATTTGCCATAGATTGCTACTTTTTCTTTAGGAACGTATTCAATATTAAGTAAAACTACAGCTATACAACTCTTAGGATGGACAGCTGTAAATTCACCACCCCAAGGGTAATATTTTTCATTCATCTTTTATTTCCTCAATATTTATTTTGTAAAAGAATTAGTTATTAAATAATTTTATAGTTTAATCCCTCAAACTTAAGATTATTCCAAAATTTAATATGGTATGTAATATATTTGGAATATGGAGCCACAAGGGGAAAATCATAACTTTTTTAAAATCTATTCTTTTGTAAACTTAGGAGTAGTAGTTTTTTCGTGTTTTCAAGTAGTGGTAACCATAAGAAGGAGTAGATATGAAAGAGAGTTGGAAAAAAGGCTAATAACACAAAACTGGAACGGTCACATTTTGATGAGGGCATTGGATTTACTGAGAGGTTGAAGAAAGAATTAGGTTGCGAAGTGAAAATGTTAAATGGTATACACAATCAAAAGGAGCCATTGATATCTTATCATGGGAAAATAATCGCCCAAATCTGTCCTCGCAAAGGAGTTTTGTTTTCAGTATATAGATTTTGGAAATCTCCAAGAGTTGTGAAACTTACCAATGAAGCCCAGATAGAAGAATTGTTTAATGATTTTGCTGAACACTGCAAACAATTGGAACAACAACTAAAGATAGTCAAAACAAAAAAATCAAAGCCCAAGCAAAACTCAGCAGATTTGATTAAAGAGATTGAAAGCAGAATCAAAAAGCTGTCACCCAAACATAAAGGCATTCATCTACGACCAGGTGTTGCAACACCAGCAGTTAGAAAGTGGGCAAAAGAACAGGGCTACAGCATCAGTGGTGATGTATTGTTTGTAAACCGAGCTGAGTAAATGAAAGTAATAAACGAATATATCACCAAAGACATCATTAAGAATAAGTTCGAACTAGTGGAGATATACCATATTCTTGACACCCAACTGACTCAATTTGGAAGCGTTGAAATATCAATAAAAATGAAGGAGCTGGTGGATAGTGAATAAAAGCTATTGGAGAAGAGCTGGCAATCCCATGATTGGTTGGAAAATGCTATCTCAAGATATCAAAAGGCATATGCACCCACGTAAACAAAATAGACCTGCTCCTAATATAAAATATAATGAAGGGCAATCGCAAAATAGTACAGAAGATGTAAACCCTTCTTCTTCTAATTTTTTAGATAAGGCTCCAACTTATAACTATTACAATTATAATTACGGACAGACATCATATGGCTATCTGGGCTTTTGGAAAACTGTCTTGTTGATTCTGTTTATGACTTTTGTTACTGTCTTGGTTTACTATGTTTGTTTTAACCCTGAGCTATTGGTCGAATGGGGACACAGAATCATAAGTTGGTTCCAGTCTTTTTGATGTTTTCATAAAATCGTTATTTTGTGATAATTTTTGACATAGATTTTATATATTTGTAATCAGATGTGAATATTGTAATGGAGGAGGTTTATGCAGAAAAACCATATAGGTAAAATCCTTGCATTAGGGATTATTGTATTGTTTATAGGTGTGGGTATTCATCCTGTTTTTGCAAATGAGGATAAAGCATCATCAGATACACCAGAATCTCTAACTAATATAAATGATGAGTTTTATGAAAATTCCAATTGTCTTATTATTGGAAGGACAACAGCAACATATCGCGCAACACAAAATTTTAAGGGGAATATTTATTTTGGATATTACTGTGTTGATTTTTGGGATTGGACAGCAACTAATGGATATATTATAACTATTGGTAAGTCCGTAAATTGGAAATATGAAGGCAAGTTTTATGGGCGAGCTGGACATTCTTTTACTCGATTTTCACATGGACGAATTGAATATATACATTATTGCGGTATTGAAGGTTTCAAAGGATTTGGATTAGGAGGAACCCCTATTTTTGGAAGTCTTAATGAGCGTTGTTTCTTTATAGGTTATGTCGATTATATCAAAATTAGTCCTAATCATCCATAACAGTGGAATATGTAGATAGAATATGAAAACCATATATAAACACACCATCTGTATAAGCATAATCTTGCTTCTAATTGGTGTTAGTGTATCATCTGCTTATTCTAATATTAAAAGTAAGGGTTTGAAGGATAATAATCACCCTCCTAATCCACCAATAATTATTGGTGAACCTATGCCAAAGGTTAGTTTCGAATATGAATATTGTTTCAGCACGACAGACCCAGAAGGTCAAAACGTATCCTATTATATTGAATGGGGCGATGGGACAAGTGATGGATGGTCACGTTATCATCCCTCAGGAGAATTTATAGGCTATAAGCATACTTGGTCTAAAGTAGATTGGGATAATATCATCCGTTGTAAAGCTAAAGACATCTATGGAAAAGAAAGTGATTGGAATGAAAGTGTACGTCCTATAATGAAAAGCAGGGATTGTAATTGTAAAGAGATTGATAGTAGACATCTTGTTAGATTGGAGAGGCAATTAAACAGGTTGGAAGTATATACAAAGTTGTTTTTGGTGTTGTTAAGGCATAATCCTGAATTAAGGGAGATAAATGAAGAAATATCTTATAGGATTTCAACCATTAATGGAATGTTTAAGGAATTATCAGATGAACCTTTTCCTATAATTTGTGAAATATCAGAGAATATATATTTACAGTTATTTAAAAAGTTTCAATATTATTATAATCTCTCCGAAACTCTTCCTAAATTTTCAATACAATATATACTTGTTCTTTGTATAATTCAGATATATGTTGGGTTAATATATGCTAATTTTTTTGCTGCTTTAGGGTTGGTATGTGATTGGGCTTGGGACGTATTTAAACCTATTCCCACATAGATAATAGAAACCATATCCTCTTTAGAATTTAGGATTAATCCCATCTAAAAGTTTTAATACTTCTTATCAGATATGAATATGCTATAGAGGAGGTAATTTGGTATGAATAGAAAGTTAATTGGTATATTTGTTTGTATGCTGTTTGTTGGAACTGTTTTACCTGTGACAGGAAATGTAATAACTTATAAGAATACTTTATCCTCAACAAATGGTAATATTTTATATGTAGGTGGAACAGGAGAAGGCAATTATACAAAGATACAAGATGCCATAGATGATGCAGTTGATGGTGATACTGTTTATGTTTATGATGATAGTTCACCGTATTATGAAAATCTAACCATCAATAAGGGAATAACTCTACTCGGTGAAGATAAAGAAACAACAATAATTGATGGATTAAAGTTGACTTATAATATTATTTCAATATCAGCAGATTGGGTTACAATCTCAGGTTTTACTATACAAAATTGTAATGGGGATTATCTAAATGGAGCTATTAGAATAAATGGAGATTACATTACTATCAGTGGAAATATAATAAAAGATAATAACAACATCAGCTCCAATGGAATACGTTTTGTCGAAAGACTAGCTAAACATAAATATAATACTATATCTAACAATATTTTTATTAATAACTTTGTTGGAATTTTGATTGAGGATATAATCCATACAACCATTAAGAATAATAAATTTACAAATCATGTGAATGGAATACTTCCAGAATATATTTGTTATAATACCACTATAATGGGAAATCTAATAGATGAATGTAAAATCTCTGGAATTGAAATAAATGGTAACAATAATATTATTTCAGGAAATACTATATCAAATGTAACACGAGCATCTCATGCCAGAGCTGTTGATGTAACGGGTAAAAATAATCAAATAATCAATAATAACTTCTTTAATAATAGGCGAAATGCCATATGCCTGACTTTACCTTGGAAAAATTTATGGAATGGTAATTATTGGGATGACTGGATAGGATTTAAGTATCTCCAATTAGATTTTCTACCCTACTTTGAAAGGTTTTTGTTTTGGTTTATAATTGATTGGCATCCAGCACAAGAACCACATGATATAGAAGGATTTGTATGAAAAAGAGTCTATCAATTGGAATCATATCTTTATTCATCTTGTCAGCAGTGGCTCCATTAACTTTTGGAATTAATATAAAAACACCCATTGGAACAGAGATAATAACAACCAATGTTGGTCCTATGGATTCTGCTTGGCCGATGTATTGTCATGATGCAAGGCATACAGGGAGGAGCCCATATAATACTGCAGATAATCCTGGTTTTAATAAATGGTGGTTTAAATGTAAATATTATATTGAAGGCTCTGCTGCTATTGATGAGAATGGAACCATTTATTTTGGTGGTGCAGAAGATGATGGAAAAGGAACCGCTATCTATTTTTATGCTATGTTTCCAAATGGCACTCTGAAATGGAAATGTAAAATTGATTGGTTTATTGAAGCTGGTCCTGTAATAGCAGAAGATGGTACTATATATGCTGGTGATAGTTCCTATGGATATGGGAAATTGTATTCTATCAGTTTGAATGGAACAATAAATTGGAAACTTCATACTTATGGAGAGATGTATTCTTCTCCAGTTATTGGAGCTGATGGTACTATCTTTGTAGGAGATAGTAATAATTATATCAATGCCATAAATCCCAATGGAACACTCAAATGGAGATATAAAACAGGTTTTAAAGTCTATTCATCACCAGCGATAAGTGATGATGGAACAGTATATTGTGGTAGTCATGATAATTATCTTTATGCACTTTATCCAAATAATGGCACATTGAAATGGAAGTATAAGACAGGACATTGGATACGGGTAAGCCCATGTATAGCTGATGACGGAACTATTTATGTTGTTTCACTTGACGATTATCTTCATGCAGTGTATCCTAATGGTACACAGAAATGGGTGACATATGTTGGTGCAGGTACATCTCCCACGATTGGTCAGGACGGAACAATATATGCTGGGTATGATACTCTATATGCTGTAAATCCTGATGGTTCAGTTAAATGGACATTTGATGTTGGTGGTACTATACGTGGTGGCACTCCATGTAATTCAGTTGATGGAACAATATATGTTGGAACCAGCGATGGTGGGAAATTAATTGCTATTAATCCTGATGGAACTGAAAAGTGGCGTAAACATATTGGAACATGTGAATTTGCTCCTGTTATCAGTGAAGATGGAACTGTATATGTCGGGACTTCCATTGAAGAATTTACTGGACATGGATATATAGCAGTTGGTTATCTTTATGCTTTTAATGGAAAGGACATAAATGCTCCATCAATACCATTAATAATTGGACCAACAAAAGTAAATTCTAAGAGAGAAATTGACTATATTTTTAAATCAACATCTCCACTTGGTAATGATGTTTTTTATTATGTTGATTGGGGGGATGGTGACTGGAATAAGGATTGGTGGCTTGGACCATATGGCTCAGGTGAAAACGCTGTTATCAGTCATACCTGGTCAGAACCTGGAACTTATACTATTAGAAGTAGATGTAAGGATTCTGAGAATCTTTGGAGTGATTGGAAGGAGAAAGAGGTGACTGTTCCTAGAAATAGGGTAAAAATTGATTCTGGTTGGTTGAGATTTTTTGATATTTTTCCAATACTGCAGAGGTTGTTGGGTTTTATAAAATAAGGTTTTAAATTAGAAGTTATTCCAAAAATGCAAGAACTAGCTCTTCTTTTTTGTTGTTAAGATTATTTCAATTGAGGATACATTTGAAGTTCCGCCTTCTTCTCTGGGTAATTCTTCAGTTCCAATTTTAATGTCTTTTATTTTTGCATCTGTAACAAATCTATTTCTGACTATTTCTGCTGTATCTACTGCTCTTCCTATTGCTCTGCCTCGTGCTTTTATAATTACTTCATTTGTCCCTTGATTAAACATTGTAACTACTGCAAGAACATAGCTCATTGATGGTTTATTTCCAACAAATATTGTGTTATCATCTTTTGTTTTTTCTTTTGGCAAATATCTCTCCCCAGATTTCAAAAGAGATTTTGGTATTAAATAATTTTCTGATTAATATCACTTGGAAGCCTTTGAAATCTTGTTTTACAATCACTGAGCCTGTTGATATCATTTTATTTATTATTTTATATTAGGAGCAGTAAAATCATTTTGTAGTCTATCTATATAGGAAGTAGGGGGAGCAGGTTAAAAAGAAGTGCTCCCCGCATGGTGGAGCAGGAAAATGTCAAAACCTGCCCCTTTAGTTGGACAGGGAAGACCAAAAACCCTGTCCATGGATGTGATATTTTGTGGCAAGATTGGTCACTGTTGTGTAGAGGTAAAATATGAAACCCTCTACATCTCCGAATGAATCTAATATAATTTTACTGGACACAAACATGCTTGAATAAACATAAATCTATCAATTGCTTTTGGGTCAGCCTCAATTATGATTTCGTTTGATTTTCCCACAATAATTCCCCCAATCTTTTTTCTATGTCTTTTATGAACATTGCTTTCTTTTGTCTCCATTTGAAGCCAACAGTTCTATCATATTGCTCTTCTATAATTTTATCAAATGCTTTTTTAATGTCTTCTTTAGATATTTCTATTTTCATAATATCATATCCTGTTGTAGCCGTAAAGTGCCCAGCCCCTCCTGCATTTTATGATTCGGTGTGAGGCGTATTTTTCAGCCAGCCTTTTCAATAGGGATTTGGATTTTGATTGTTTGATTAGAGTATAAGTTGTTTGACGGTCACCATGGTAGCCTTTGAATTGTCTGTATTTCTTCATGATATTTCCTCCTAAAATGAGTGCCACTTTTTTGACAACTACCTCCTAAAAAATATAATTTTTTCTCCTAAAAAAATTAATCTCTATCATTTTTATAGTATGTTTTTAGAGTGCATCAAAATCCAACAATATAGTAAAATGGAATATTCTTAAGTCTCAAAAAATATTTTTATAGAATATTATAGTTTAAATATACTCTACCACAGCTTTATAAGTGATAATTAATTACTTTATTATAGGTTTTATTATGGGTAAAGAAAACGATATTGATCAAATTGATAAACTACCTGGTGTTGGCCCTGCAACAGCAGATAAACTTCGAGAATCAGGTTATATTGATATTATGAGTATTGCAGTATCTTCACCTTCTGAGCTTGCTGATGCTGCAGAAATAGGTGAGTCTACTGCAGCTAAAATAATAATTCATGCCAGAAATCAAGCAGAAATAGGGGGATTTGAAACTGGTAGTGCATTACTTGAAAGAAGGGCAAAGGTCGGTCACCTTTCATGTGGTTCTAAAACTTTTGATGAGCTTTTAGGTGGTGGTTTTGAAACACAATCCATTATTGAGCTATTTGGTGAGTATGGGTCAGGCAAAACACAGGTTGCTCATCAGTTATGTATTAATGTTCAACTTCCAAAAGAACAAGGAGGTCTAGATGGTCATGCTTTTTATATTGATACTGAAAACACATTTAGACCAGAGCGAATAGTTCAGATGTCCGAAGCTTATGATTTGAATCCAGATGATGTACTAAAAAAAATACATGTTGCGAGAGCCTATAATTCAAGTCATCAAATGCTTCTAGTGGATAAAGTAAAGGAGTCTTCAAAGGAAATTCCTGCAAAACTCCTCGTCGTAGATTCACTTACAGCACATTTTAGGGCAGAGTATGTTGGCAGAGGAGCGCTAGCTGATAGACAACAAAAATTAAATAGACATATGCATGACCTTATGAGATGGAGTGATTTATATAATGGTGTGGTATGTGTAACAAATCAGGTTTCTGCAAAACCTGATGCTTTTTTTGGTGATCCAACAAGACCAATTGGAGGCCATATAGTTGGCCATACTGCAACATTCAGGATTTATTTAAGAAAAAGCAAGGGTCCAAAACGCATTGCACGACTTATTGATTCACCTCATTTACCTGAAGGGGAAGCAGTATTTTCGATAATAAAAGAAGGAATTAGGGACTAAATAAGAGAAGAATAAAGAAAAACTTAAATGTATTAAAAAATATTCCTTTATGGAGGTGTGTAAGATGGCATATGTCCATGATGGGTGGACTTTGTATACACGCGATGTAAAACTTAAAGGTGGTAGGACCCAAACAATTTATTTCTTTAGTAAAAGGAAACCAAAGAGCGGAACCCCTTGTGACTTACCAAGTGGTTACACCGTAGGTGTTAATAAAAGAACAGGTTTACCATATCTAAAAAAGAAATAGATATTATATTGGGGAGCTGACCTATCTGTCAGCTCAACCTCCTTTTTGTAAATCTTATTCTATAGATTTTAAATATTGAATTCTCTTTTAGGTGTCGAATAATATATGGTTACTAAAATAGGTTTTATTGTAAATCCCATCGCAGGAATGGGCGGAAAAGTTGGTTTAAAAGGAACCAATGGAGTTCTTTCTCAAGCAATCAAGTTAGGAGCAGAACCTATTGCACCAACAAAAGCTGTGGAAACAATAAAAGAATTTTTATCATATTATTCTAAAAAAGACGTAATAGAATGGTATACATGTTCTGAAAAGATGGGTGGAGATGAATTAAAAAAAGCAGGAGTATCAGATTTTCAAATAATTTATTCTTCAAAGGATAAAAAAACTACATCAAAAGATACAAAAAATGCCTGTAAAAAATTTATTGAAAAAAAGGTTGATATAATCTTATTTTGTGGAGGAGATGGTACTGCTAGAGATATATTTGAGGTTATTTCAGATAAGATTCCAATCCTTGGAATTCCCTCTGGAGTAAAGATGCATTCAGGTGTTTTTGGAATCAATACAGGTGCATCTGCAAAAATGCTTTATGAATTTATCGATAAAAATCTTACAATCGGCGATGCAGAAATCATGGATCTTGATGAAGAGCGTTATCGAAAAGGAGAGTGGAACATTAAATTATTTGGAATTGCCAAAGGAATTGTTGAACCTACCTATATCCAGGTTGGTAAAACCACATTTGAGTCTGTTTCAGATGATGCTGTAAAAGATGAACTAGCCGATCATATTTTAGATGAAATTGAGCAAAATAAGGACTTTTTGTTTCTTTTTGGATCTGGAGGAACAATAGACTATATTGCAAAAAAATTGAATATAAAAAATACCCTTCTAGGAATTGATGCTGTTTATAATAAAAAAGCACTGGGAAATGATTTAAATGAAAAACAAATATTAGAACTCCTAGAAAAATACCCAAAAGCTAAAGTCATTCTTAGCCCTATTGGAGCTCAGGGCTTTATTTTAGGTAGAGGTAACCTTCAGCTTAGTCCAAAAGTTATAAGAAAGATTGGAATAGACAATATCATTGTTATATCAACTCCTTCAAAACTTGCATCCACTCCTGTAATAAGAGTAGATACTGGTGATAAAAAACTTGATTTTTTATTTGCTAAAAATGAATTTATGATGGTTGTTATAGGTTATCGTTTGAGTAGAGTTGTTAATATAAATATTTAAAATAAGTTAAACGTAAAAAAATAATTTAATAATTTAAATTGTAAGAAAGACTTATAATATTTATTTGAGAATTATGTCTATTTTATTAATTTGCTTTTTTATAAGTATATTTTATATTTAATTTCGTAATACGAGGAATTTAATATTAAAATTTTAATTCAAATACTTTTTTTTTAAAATTTTTAAAAAAATCGAAAAATTTAAATTTTAATGTTATTTTAAATATTGGGGGTTGTAGAGTAAGGTTTGGTAAATATCCCTAATAGATGGTCCGTCCAATATATGTAAAATGGTCCCTCAGCCCAATCTAGATCTCCTCAACGATATTATACATCTGCACACCCCCATTTTTTAAAAATAATGCTTTCTGATAACATTTAAATTCTCAGATATGATATAAATTATAATATTAATAGGGGAGATATAAAAATGAAATACGAATATTTAAGAAAATGCATAATTTTTGGTATTATATTTTTATTTATTGGAGCATGTGTATTACCAAACATTAGTAGTAAACAAATAATGAAAAATAGAATTCTACCATTTTCTATCTCTGATCCACCTGTTTATCAACCAACACCTGATTGGATTTCTAGTAGTCCACATTATAGTACAGGTGCTGCTCTAGCTGATTTCAATAAAGATGGATGGCTGGATTTAATAGTTGCTGATGGTAATGATATGGCTGTTGGTCGGGTAAATATTTATTATAATAATGGGGATGGAACTTTATCAACAACTGCAGATTGGCAATCTGATGATACTGGTTATAATGGCCACCTTGATGTGGCAGATGTAAACGGAGATGGATGGCCTGATGTTGCAGTTTCATATCTTGGTAAGGTTAGTATAGTTGGACCAATTGCTCGTGTCTATTTAAATAATGAGGGAGTTCTATCTTATCTACCTGATTGGACATCTGATATTATTGGAAATGCCTTCAGCGTCGATTTTGGTGATATGAATAATGATGGTCGTCCAGATTTAGCTGTTGCAACTGGATGGTGCTATAATCCTCCAATTTTATATCATAACTATGTTTATCTCAATATTGACGGAACACTTGAATCCTCCCCTAGCTGGGTATCTGATGATTCTAATAATTATATGGGAGTAATATGGATTGATGCTGATGATGACAACTGGATGGATTTGGCTTTTATTAGTGATGAACAGGAAACGCAAATATATCGTAATCTTGGTGGCATACTTGAAACAACTGCAAGCTGGCAGACATCAGATAGTTCTACTCAATTTGGAATTATGCTAACCGCTGGAGATGTTACCCATGATGGAATCCCTGACCTTTTTACTACAGATAACACCCAACTTGGTGGAAGTGGTTTATTCAAACAATATACAGGTGTTGAAGAAGGATTCTTTGAAACTACATTCTCGTGGAGTTATTATGAAGGTTATGGTTCTGCTGTTGCACTTGCAGATGTAAATGGGGATAAAAAGCTTGATCTGGCAACAGGTGCATGGTGGGATTATACCCGCATTTTCCTCAATGATGGAACCGGCATTCCAACAAATCCTACTTGGAATTCAGGTGGGACAAGTGTTGTAGAAAAAATTCTTTTTGGTAATATTGGCCCAACTCTTTGTAGTCGTACTAAAACTGAACATTTTTATCCTGATAGTGACCAAAAACTCTTCTATCTTACCCGTCAACAAATTCAATATATTGAAAGTGTATATTGTGACAATGAACTTTTAGATCCTTCTGAATATACATATAGTCGTGAGCATGGATGGTTTACAATTAATACAGTCCCTTTAGATTCTATTAAAGTAGTTTATAGTTACTCACCATCTCTTGATATGGTTGTTTCTAATTGGGACCCAGGTATTGGCAACTATCTTTATTATAATCAATTAAAATATGCAGATTTAGATTGTGTTGGAAACCTTGTCTGGATTGAAATAGAACCGGGTGAAAATGTTCAAGCTAGTTTTAATGTTACAAATATTGGTGATACGGATTCAAAGCTAGATTGGGAGATAGTATCATTCCCAGATTGGGGTGAATGGACATTTAATCCTGAATATGGTGAAGATCTAACTCCTGAAGATGGACCAGTTGTTGTAAGCGTTGAGTTAACAGCACCTTTAAAAGTTAATACTGAATTTTTAGGAGAGATAAAAATAGTTAATAATAATGATTTAAATGATTACTATATAATTCAAGTTTCCCTAATAACAATAGGTCCAGATGTAGAATGTGATGGAAATCTTTTTTGGAATGATGTAAAACCAGGATCAAAGGTACAAAGTAGTTTTTCAGTAAAAAATATTGGGCATGCAGGTTCCTTTCTAGATTGGCGAATTAACTCTACTCCAGAATGGGGGATTTGGACATTTTCACCGGAAAGTGGAGATGACCTTACTCCTGAAGCAGGACCTATAATAGTTAATGTTGAAGTTCTTGCTCCAAATGAAAAAAATGAAGAATTTACTGGAAAAGTTACAGTGATTAATACACTTGATCCTGATGATTTCTGTGAAATAGATATAATTCTTAATACACCTAAATACAAAACATTCAAAATAAATCTATTATTCCAACAACTACTTTCTTACTTTCCAAATCTAATAACAATTTTTAATAAATTTTATCAATTTTTAAGACTAGTAATCTAGTAAAAATTTATTTCTTTTTATATTTTTTAGATGCAAACCAACAACTTTTAATATTCTCATATGTTACACAGCAAAACACTAAAAGTTAAATGATTGTATGGGGGAAAAATTATCTATGAAGAGAAATTCAGTTACATTTTTAAAAGAAGAATATGAAGAACTTGTGAAAAAAGATTTTGACTGGAAACTCAGAATACTTGAATCTGGTTCAACACCACATTCAGTTGTTGATGGTAAAGAAGTAATTATGCTTTGTTCAAATAATTATTTAAACCTTAGCAATCACCCTCGACTTATTCAAAGTGCCATTGATGCAGCTAAAAAATTTGGTGCAGGGTCTGGTTCTGTTAGGGCAATTGCAGGAACTATGAAACTTCATATGGATGTTGAAAAAAGACTTGCGAAATTTAAAGGAACTGAATCTTCTTTAATTTATCAAACAGGTTTTGCTGCAAATGCAGGTCTTATACCTCAGCTTGTTGGAAAAGGAGATATTATTATCTCTGATGAACTCAATCATGGTAGTATTATTGATGGCGTTAGACTTACAAAAGCAGATCGCGCAGTGTATAAACATCGTGACATGGGAGAACTTGAAAAAGTTTTAAAAGACGCCGATAACAAATACAATAGAATACTAGTGATAACCGATGGTGTGTTTAGCATGGATGGTGATATTGCTCTAATGGACAAAATAGTGGAACTTTCAAATGAATATGGTGCAATGTCATATGTAGATGATGCCCATGGTGAGGGAGTAATTGGACCTGATGGTAGAGGTATTGGAGCACATTTTGGAATCGAAGGTAAAATCGATGTTGAAATGGGAACTTTTAGTAAGGCATATGGTGTTGTCGGAGGTTTAATTGCTGGAAGTCAAGATCTTGTTAATTTTGCCTATAATAAATCAAGAACATGGCTACTCTCTGGTTCTCATCCACCTGCTGTTGCAGGTGCTCAACTTGCAGCAATAAACGTTCTTGAAACTGAACCTGAACATGTGAAAAATTTATGGGATAATACCAAATATTTCAAAAAAGAACTTAATTCAATGGGTTTTGATACAGGTGAGAGCGAAACACCAATAACTCCTGTTATTGTTGGTGAATCTTCAATTGCAAAGGAGTTATCTAACAGACTCTATAATGATGGAGTATTTGCATTACCAATTGTTTTTCCGATGGTTGCAAAAGATAAAGCAAGAATTCGAACAATGATGAATGCAGGTCTTACAAAAAATGATCTCGATTTTACTTTAGAAAAATTTGAAACAATTGGAAAGAACCTTAAAATCATATAATTCATTTTAATATTTATGAACCAAAAGACAAAAATTTTACATGTTGGTTTACAGTATAACAATAGAAAATCTGCTGAAACCTTTTTTACTAAAATTCTTGGCCTTCAATTAAAAAAATCTTTCACTCTGTCAAAGGAACTTACAAAAAGTATCTTTGGATTTTTTGAAGATATTTTAATAGATGTTTATGAAAATAATGAATCTTGTTTTGAAGTTTTTATTACAGATAAAATTAAAAAATACCAATATGAACATATTTGTATTGAGATAGATAATATCAATGATTTTATTAAGAATTGTAAAAAATATGGAATTGATCCAATTATTGTAAAAAAGGAATTAAAAACATTACTATTTATTAAAGATTTTTCTGGAAATCTATATGAAATAAAGCAAAAGAAATGAGATTTTATCTTTTATTCCATTTCCCTTTTTTCTTTTGATTTAATACTTTATCAATAATTGTTTTTTCGTCAGCCTGAACCATATAGTCCTCTTTTTCAGTATATTTTTTTAATGCAGCATCAATTGCCTCAGTGTCGGCTTCAGCAATAACCCCCTCTTTTAATTCTTTTTTATCTTTGTATATATTTTTTACATATTGTTCTTCTTTTTTTACTTCTTCTTGCTTAGACCGATAATAAGAATCAGGTAATTCAATATTCTTATTAGTTCCATATGTTTTAATATTTTTAGAATTTCTAAACTTTTCTGGTTCATCCTTTTTTTTCTCTTCAGTTTTTAACATATTATTTGATCTAGTCAGGTCTTGATTAATCTTAAAATCCTCTGTTTGTATATCCTTATTAAAATCAAAAACTGGTGGTTTTTTTTCTGTTTTTCGATGTTCAGAATGTTGAATATTTAAGCTTGGTTCAATTCTACTTGGTGAGTCTGATACAACTGTTGATGGGTCCTGTTGAGTTGGTATAGTTGGGGGTGACGTTCTACCTTGATATGAATAGTTTGTTGTTGTGGATGTGAGTTCAAAGGCTTCCAAAATCAGATTTTTTTCTTCAATGGTTGGAAACCATATATACCCATCCTTTTCTTTATAAACATTAGGTGCATTATGAACAAAATGAGCTACAATTGATATTTTACCAGAGAATTTATCCTTAATAACCTCAAGTTTAATATTAATGTTATCGTCTTTGGTCATTTTACATCCATCTCTCCTGTTAAATAAAGGAATATATTAATAGAACTTATATTTAGCGGTTTATTTATATTTAATGGATATCTGGTTATTTACGCCACCTCATCCAATAACCTTTTAATAATAACATCATAGGTATCTCCTTTCTTTTGAAACAAATCATCTAACTTAGATTTTGTTTCTTTAGAAATCCATATTGTGGTCATTTTCCTTTTTTCGGTCATTTTTTCACCCATTCTATAATTTTTATAACTTCTCTAGACGTTATAATATTTTGGCATTTTGCAATGACTATGGTAAAGTCTTATATACCAAGTATCTGATTTAATTGTTGGGGAGGTAAAAATTATGAAAACGAAAATAATTGGAATTATTGTTGGTATTCTTTTGATAACATCATCTGGTCTAACTTTAGCAGTAACTATAAATATCAAACCATTAAATAACAATTCAAAATTTAATGATTTTTTTAATCCAAATCCAATAAATGTCTTTATAGACCTTGATATAAATGGAATCGCATATGGTCATGAACTACTTTGGAAGGCAAATACAACAGGTACAAATTATGAAGAATCTGCTGTTACCTATGTTGATGGCGTTGCATATATTGGTTCCTGTAGCACACACGGACAAGGACATGATAAGCTCTTTGCAGTAGATGTAACAAATGGAGAAATCTTATGGAGCTATCCAACAGGTCCTGGTTATGTTGGACCGGTAATCGATGGTGATGTAGTCTACATTGGAACGGATTTCCACACATCTGCTCCTGCAGATGTATATGCAATTAATAGGCATAATGGAGATTTAATTTGGAATAAAACTATCCCTGGAGGAATTGCTGAATCCATTCAGTTTGATGATAATAAAATCTATTTTTGTTCTTCAGAGGAATATTCTAAAATATATGCTTTAAATAAAATTGATGGGAGTATTAACTGGACATATTATGTGGATCTTTTTTATAGTGCTAATAAACCAATGCTTAAGGATAATGCTTTCTATGCTGCTTATTTTCATCCTGGGGGTAAATTATACAAATTAAATGCCACAGATGGTAGCATAATATGGACTACGGTTTTATCTAATGGTCCTTGGGATAATTCAATAACAGCTGATGGTGAAGGACGGATTTTTTTGGCAATATATGGTGATAGTACAATGAATGCGTATAGTGAAATTGATGGGTCATTATTATGGAGTTATCCTTTGCATGGACCATCTTTATCTTTTAATGCTTATCGTAATGGGAAAGTATTTGTTGCCGATACAGCTGGCTATGTTTATGCTTTTAATTCAACTACCGGTAATTTAGTATGGGAAAATAAAATTGGAGATACTATTGATATAAGTTCACCAACTTTAAGTGGTGGTTTAATTTTCATTGGTACCAGAGATTTTGATGAAAGTGCCTTATTTGCCTTGAATGAGACAAATGGTGATATTTTATGGAAACATACTATTGGTACTAATGTTACAGCTCCTCCCTCAATTGCAGATGGTATGATGTTCTGTGGTAGTGATGGTTGGTATATGTACGCTTATGATATTGGTGTTGGTAATGGAGATTGGACACTGCACCGATATGATAGTTGGAATACAGCCTACTCACCAAATGGTTTAACAACATGGCAATATGTCGAAGCTGATTGTTCAACCAATATGGATATCACAACATGTACAATAACAAATAATTACGACCATGATGTCAATGATATTATACTTAATCTAGACTTCAGCGCATATTGGTACGACTCTCAAGGAAATTGGTTAAAATCAAATTCAGATAATTATACAATTGATAGTTTATCAAGTTTATACTCAATAACATATCTTATAAGCAAAAAACCTCTTGGACCATATGCACCTAGTATAAAAGGGGAAACAAATGGAAAAGTAGGGACATCATATAAATATAGTTTTACCTCAATTGACTATGAAGGTGATGACATCTCAGAATATATTATTAACTGGGATGATGGTTCTGAAGAAGAAACCATTTTAGGTCCATTCAAATCAGGATCACCAGCTACAACTAGACATATCTGGAATAAAAAAGGAACTTATTTTATTACTGCAAAAGCTAAAGATATCAATGGTTTCACCGGCCCAAATGGAACCTTTAAAATAAATATGCCAAGAACCAGAGCTTGGTTGAGATTTATTGATATGTTTCCAATACTACAGAGATTGTGGGATTTTATAAAATAAAAAAATAAATTCTCTCTTCTATTTTAAATTTCTGGGTTATATTTAAATTAATATATCTTATAACATATAGTAACTCTTAATTTAAGGAGGAGGAAAATCAAAATGAGGAAAATAGTAGGAATTTTAATTTGTACATTGTTCTTTACCATTGTTTTTTTTACCGATAATAAATTCAGATGATAATAATGTTATTAATCAAGTT